>FWPU01000070.1_pt1 | contig 301902 bp, 264 predicted proteins | sample 2228361 | NCBI WGS metagenome assembly FWPU01 (sample SAMEA103939777, study PRJEB20133) | metagenome
GCCCCGATCACAAAGGGGATTGCGACCCAGGGGCTTCGCCCGCACAGAGCACAGAGCACGGAGCACAGAGCAAAGACGACACTACTTCCGGGCTAGCCCACCAGCTCACTTCCCGGTGCAAATGCCGGCATTTCGCTTGGGATCCTAGCCCAAGGGCTCCAGGAAACCCCTAAGGCGAACCCCGGCCTGTATGCTCTGTGCTATGTGCTCTGTGCTGCTTTTGCTCGCCCCGATCACAAAGGGGATTGCGACCCAGGGGCTTCGCCCGCACAGAGCACAGAGCAAAGACGACGATACTACCCGGCTAGCCCACCAGCTCACTTCCCGGTGCAAATGCCGGCACCTCGCTGGGGATCCCAGCCCAAGGGCTCCCCGAAACCCCTCAGACGAACCCTGGCCTGTACGCTCTGTGCCCTGTGCCCTGTGCTGCTTTTCCTGGCCCTGTGCTGCTTTTACCAGCCCTGTGCTCTGTGCTGCTTTTAGTCGCCCTGTGCTTTTCTCAGCCCCGATCAGAAAAATTTTTACAACCGGAAAAAAGACGCTGATATGCGTTTAAAATATATGGATCTGGAGATAGTATCCAATTACATGGGTGATGGTGGCCTGGACACCTAGAGGCGGCCTTAGGGTTTTCGTTCTGGAGAGAAAGCTCTCCCCATTTAAGAGGTGTCAGGCCCTTGAGGAAGGTGGTGCAGACAATGGAACTGCTCTCCTTGCTTGGTGGGTCTTAGTCATTTTGTGTCTGATCAATTTTCTGCTGAACTGGTGGAATGATCGTGACCGAAGGTGAGTCTATTTGACCCAGGATTCATATCCAATTGTTTCGAACAGAATGCTTCGAGAGGCAAAGACGGACGGGAAAAAAGCAGGATGAACTTTTTTGGTCTGAGAAGTTGTTTATCCGCCAGTTAAGGGAAAAACCCTCTGGTCTTAAAGCGAATCCATGGGTAAAAGAGGAGGCAAAGATGACCGCGAATGTCCAGAGCATGGCTTATGTGGGCACAGAACCGTGGCATGGACTGGGCATTGCAGTTCAACAAGGTGTTAAAGCCCATGAAATGCTCCATGCCGCAGGCCTGGACTGGAGGGTCGTTACCAGGCCAGCACGTGGAGCCAAGCCCACTAGAAAACGCCATGGACAGGACATCTACTCTCGTTACGAGGTAGTCCGATTACCGAGGCCCGAACGGAATGAAGAAGAGGTGGTATTTGGTATTGTGACTGACCGCTACGAGCCCCTTCAAAACCATGAGGCTTTCGAGTTCTTTGACCTTCTTGTAGATCGTAAGATGGCCTTCTTCGAGACCGCCGGTGCACTGGGCCAGGGAGAGCGAGTCTGGATTATGGCAAGGATGCCGGATCCGATAGCGGTAGTGCCTGGTGACCAGTGCCACAAATACCTTTTGTTGTCCAATACCCATACAGGCAGAGGAGCAGTTACTGTTAAATTCACAGCAGTCCGGGTAGTATGCCAGAACACACTTATACTTGCCATGGAAGACGGCCAGCAGGCCTTTCGGGTGCGACATAGCAAGATTATGACAGATCGGCTGAGGCAGATAGCCGAGCTCATTTTCGTGGCCAGTGCTGTTTGCTCAAAGGCGGCTCAGCTATTCAGGCGATTGACTGAAACCAAGCTTAGTGATCAGGTGTTGGAAAAATATCTGGAGTTTGTTTTTCCAAGGACCGATGCACAGAAGAAAAAAGATAAGATACCATCAAAGTGGATCCGGGTAAGAAATTTGCTGGAGCAGACCGCTGATCTCCAGATGGATGGCGTGAAAGGAACCCTATGGGCTGCGTACAATGCGATCACCCGTCTCGAGGACTACCGGATGATCGAAGATGAGGTTGCTGAAGCACGACTTAATCGAGTGTGGTTCGGCAGTAGTGCTAACGTGAAGCTCATGGCTTTGCAAGCAGCGGCAAAATTAGCTGAGGCCAACTGAGGAGGGATGGCTGCAATGTGTATTCCACGTCAGATCAGCTAATGGTTCATGCCCAAAGGGGTCCTCAAAGCCTGCATCAAAGAACTGGAAGGAGACCCCATGAGAAGGAGACCCTCAGGCTTGTCCAAAACTCCAGAGTGGGAAAGACTCGGAAAACCAGTGCCACTAAGATCCGCTCCCCCTGGACAGGGTTAGCGGGAACCGCTTGACAGAATTAAAAACAGGAGGTGAATCATGAAAAGATCCGACCAAGAAAAAAAGAAACCTTTGAAGCCCAACCCAGATTCAGACAGCAACAGCGTGGATTACAACAGACTGACCATTTTCGCCTGGAGGTTGCCCAAGGGGTGGAAAAGACCGAGCAGCGACGCACCCAAGTCGGAACAGAAGAAAGATTCTGAAGACTAAGAGAACTACCAAACCTCGGCAGGACATGCCAGCCCCCAGGGGTCACTGTTATCCAAGATTCCCTCGTTTTTGGTTGGGGAAAAAAGTTCATTGAGATCTTGCCTTAGCCTGGAAAACAGGCCTGAATAAGCGTTTCTTCCTAATGGAGGGTAACTCGAAGCCTCTTGTTGGATGAGCTATCTTGAGGACTCTGATCATCCGGCCCATTGCTCGACTCAGGGTTTGAGACTAGGAAAATCTCTGGAATGCAAAGCATCGGGTCGGAAGCAGACCTTTAAATAGGGCAAAAGACTTCGCAGCGAAGCCAAGAGTCCGGCTGCAATTAAGCCTTGGACCGGGGCTCTTTGGGGTAGGACCTCTGGAAACCGGTTTGAAGCTGTTTTTGAAGCACGAAAGGAGGAATCATGAAAATTCGATGCAAGAAGTGTGGTCATTTTGAGGAAACCAACTTGGCTCTCTTTGTGAAGATCATCGGTGGCACAATGCCCCTTGGCGGTTTTTGGGCTTGGGTTACCTATCTATTCGCAGGAACGGGTTTTGCCCTTCCCATAGTGATCGCCATCATCTCGGGGGGAGTGGCAATGCTGATGTTCAAGGATGAAATCGTGGGGTGGATCATAAACAGCGGGTACCAATCTACCAAATGTCATGCCGTCGACTGGGATGCTCGAATGCAGGTTTAGCCAACTAGTCGACTTTCTAGGCCAAAAAATTGAATTTATGGTGCCAGGCACCTCTCAAATCAAGAGGCGTGAGAGCGCCATGGAGCAGAGCGCAAAGGAGGAGACGCAATGTTGATATCAACGGGGCGGAGATCTATCACAAATTCTATCACAAATCAGGACGACCTCGTGAAATTCATCCAGGACAATTTTGCCGATCCCAAGGATACTATTCCACCGCCTCCGGCCGGCAGAGAGACCGAAGCAGACCCAAGGCTACCGGGCAACGAGGAAATCTGGCGTGAGCTATCACCGCTGGAGCGCGCCCCGATCCCGGACTGGCTTGTTCCGGGCGATGGAGTCTTGGTGAAACCAGGTGAAAGGATCCAAGTGCGAGGACCTCTTGAGCCGCTGGCCCAGGTCCCGATTCAGATCGTAGAACTCCTGGCTTACTATCTGCCGTTTCATTTCTACAGGCAGTTCTGGGGGGTTTACATCCGAGCCCGTGGAATCCTTCATCTGGTATCCGTGCTGGCCTCTTCGCAAGAGGATGCGAACCATCAGGAGATGACGGACCTGGCCTGGGATGTGTTGTTCCACCACGAGATGTTCCATTTCTTTTCGGAGATCGCCTGTTCCAGGGCCGAAATAATTCTGGAAGACTCACTGTACACAAGTCATTTCCATGACAGGTGGGCCGCAGCTCTCGAGGAAGCTCTGAGCAATGCCAATGCGGTGCGCAAGTCATTGCGAGGCCGCAGTTCCTCCCTCGGCCGGACGCTGAAGGACTGGATGAGAAGGCAAGGTCCAGGCTATCGGGATTTCCATAAGTGTCTGGCCCCTTCCAGTTTCAGGAAATGGTGCCGTGTCCAAGCCATCAGGATGGTTTCCCATGGCGCTGTGATCAGCCCTTGGTCACTCAGAGCTGGAAGTGTTCGTATACAGCTAGGGAAGGGCGGGCAGGTGTGGGGACCTCTGGAGTTTCTCTTCGGTCTAACGAACAGACTGATGGCGCCTGTCTACTTTGTAACCGACGCACCGAATGTTCAACTGTCAGGACAGGTCCGGAAATAGGCCGGCGTCGTCTGCAGCAAGAGGAGTGTTTTGCAGTCCTGTGGCCAGGGGCATCCCGGGGGTGGTCAAGGTCCCTGAAAAATCCCCGGATCACAGGTTTGAAGGGTGACAGATAGAGCCAAACAACTTTCTTTTTGGAGCAAAACTTTATACACCAGCCAGTGATATTAACATCTTGCAGCCTCTTTGGTGCCAGGCACCAATCAAGCAATTCCTCTTGGGCTCAACCAGTTCCAGCTCTTTTGGTTTCGGGCACCAGGTGCCTGCCCCTTTTTTTGTGAGTTTGGAGCGGAAAATCTCCTCAGATCTTCGTTTTACCAAGTTGGACGCAATGAGGAGGTAAAGCATTGAACCACTCAAAGGCCAGGAGCCCTCCGGCTCCAGGAGAGAGATGGAAGGTTCAGGAAAATCTTCTCTGTTCCCTAGAGACCTTCGTGAAAGAAGAATTTTTTATTTCAGGAGGTGAAATAGCATGGGCTTTAGAAATTCCATGTATTGGTTGATGGGAGCAACGGTCCTGGCCCTGGCAGGGTGCGCCAGCATAGTGAGCAAATCCAACTGGCCGGTCAATGTGACTAGCACCCCGCCCGACTGTAGGGTCACACTCAAGGACAAGCGCGGCATGGAGATCTTCAGAGGCACCACTCCCACTGTTGTGACGTTGCCTGCCAGCTCGGGCTTTTTCTCGGGCGCAGATTACTCCCTGGTATTTGAAAAGGAAGGGTTCGAGCCGGTCACGGTGAGCCTTACTAGCGAATTGAACCCCTGGTATATAGGGAACATCCTCTTCGGAGGAATAATCGGTTTTCTTGTAGTGGATCCCGCCACAGGAGCCATGTTCAAGCTGCCCGAGCAGGTGCACGGCACGCTGACAGCCAAGCAAAGCAGCTACCTCCCTGTTCAAGGCGGCCTGTGGGTGGCTGCATTGGACGATATTCCCGAAGAACTTAGGATTCACTTGGAACGTTTGCGTTGAGCTCAAACAACTTCCCCCTTGACTCCCACCTCTCGCGGAGAAGGCCCGGGAATCCTTCCCCAACCGCCTCGGGCCTCTCCGGCCCTAACAAACTCCCCGGGTTTTTGAGGGGTAAGGCCCCCCAATCTTATTTGACCCTAAAACCCAGGGCCAGTTTCAAGAACACACTCTTTGGCGGTTGGGTCTTACCAGGCGTCGTCATTCCAGATTTCTCTTTGCATGGATCTGAAGTCATCAAGAATTCACCCGGAACTTTTTCCCGCGCCCGAGGCCAGTTCTTGATTAATACGCGAGGCTTTCCCAGCTTAAATATAGAATAGGCACTGAATCTTTGAGCTTGAAAAGAGGCTTCGCAGCCCTGCTGAAGCCCATTGGATGAGGTGGCACGGTTGGAGAAACATAATGAGACAGCCAAGAGGCCTAACCAGAAAAGCCCGTTTTTACCCATTTTTGCTCAAAGCACTTTTGGGTAAAAATGTTTCTGAGGCTGAGGGCCTCACCCCAAACCACCCCAAGCACATTTGTCCATTCTTAGGCTTTTGAGCACAGGCTAACCTGGTACGGAAAAACCGCCTGGGTTTGGCAACCAATCAGCCCACAGGAGGATATCCTCAACTTGGCCAACAACCCCCCTCCCCAACGGTTGATAATGAAGGCTGTCCCAACAATCTCCTCGATGCTTGAACTATTTGCGGCCACTGGGCTTCTCTTCTGTGACGTGTTACTTCAGGCAAGCCCTTTTATGAAGGATCATATTTCCGGGCAAAAGCTTGGGCATCCAGCTGCCGAAAGTCCATCAGTGCGGCCTGAAGCTGGTCGTGGGACCAGTTCCACCAGCCTATACGAAGCAGAGCTGCCTGAACCTCTTTTGAAAAGCGCTCTCGTAAGACCCTAGCTGGCACTCCAACCACCACAGTAAATGGAGGCACATCCCGCGTAACCACAGCTCCTGCTCCTACCACAGCCCCTGTTCCGATTTGGACTCCAGGTAGAACCACCACACCGTGGCCTAACCATACATCATGCCCCAGTACTACGCCATGGGAGCGGCGCCACTGGAAAAACTCCTCATCATCGGCACAGGCCAGTCCATACTGAAAGCTCCGATAGGTAAAATGGTGGAGAGCTGGCCGCTCCAAAGGATGATTACCTGGATTTACTCTACAGGCAGCCGCAATGGAACAGAATTTTCCGATTATAGCGTGGTCGATCTGACAATCCTCCATGACATAGCTGTAATCGCCCAGGAAGCTATCCCGAAGTCGGCAGCGAGCGCCCACTTCGGTCCAGGCGCCAAGGTGACACTCTTGAACCACAGCGCTTGGATCAATTGATGGGTCTGATCGCAAAATTTTCATGGGTGGTGGGACTCCTGTCTTACCTTTCCTGTGGTTGCTGGGCGGGATCGCCGACCCCCATGGTTGTTGATGAACTGAATGAGCCCACCTCTACAGTCCTATCCGCCAAGCAAGACCGCAGCCACGGATCATGGTATGCCCCAACAATGGCAGCACCCGCTTCCCGTGCTCGCGAGATCAAGCCCACGACTGTTTTACTATTTTCTGTATCCAGGGAAGCTGTGGGTTCGTCCAGAAGCAAAATGGGGTAATCTGGGGCCAATACCCTGGCAATGTTGATCCGCTGCTGCTCTCCGCCGGAGAAGGTGGTGGGCGAAAGACTCCATAATCTTTCCGGGATATGAAGGCACCTTAGCATGGCTTCGGCCTTTTGCCTGGCCTCGCACTCATCCATTCCCCTCTCCAGAAGTGGCTCCATCACGACCTTGAGAGCAGGTACCCTTGGAATCACCCGAAGAAATTGGCTTACATATCCCAATGTCCATCTGCGCATCCCCAGTATGGTGCCAGGCAACGCACCAGCCACATCCACGATGCTACCCCGATGGCGAACCAAAATGCTGCCTCGATCCACTGCATAGTTGCCGTAAATCATCCGCAGGATGGAGCTCTTTCCAATGCCCGAAGGTCCAATGAGAGCTACACTTTCGCCCGGCTTTACCTCAAAAGACAGGCCTTCTAGCACCAGCAGCCTTGTACCACCTTGAGTGTGCAAGGTGAAACTCTTGGCCACCGAATTCAGTTGTATCACCCAACCATTGCCACCCATGCTTTTACATTCCCCTTAGCCTTGATCCCATTTGTTTGCTATTTACTCTTTGCTTCATAAATCGGGCAGGATACGGATGGGATCCCCTAATTGCTTGGGCAAGGACCCTTTTTCGACAAATCCGGCGTAACCTTAAATTACACCCTCCCCAGGGAGGCTGCCCTCCTAGCGTCCCTCTGGCCCCTTTCCACCTTTGCCAAGGCCACCTCAAGTAGGAACTCGCTAGAGTTCGAGATGTTGGAGACATTTTTTTCTCCCAATTATTTTATGCCTATTGCCACATTTGCCTGAAACCGCTGTCCTACCTTCAAGGCTCAAACTTGGTGTTGCTCCATTTCTGACGCTTGACCCAGAACCATCGAGAATTCTTGATGGGCCGACATTCCCACCACCTTAGGCCACAAGACGTGATGACACAAGCAGCTGGGTATAAGGATGTTGTGGATCGTCCAAAACACGATCCATAAGGCCCTCTTCCACCACGCGGCCCTGAACCATTACCAAAAGCCTGTGGGCAAGCACCCTGGCTACTGCCAGATCGTGTGTGACCATTACCACAGAAAGATTTAATTCGCGCACCAAGCGCCTCAACAGGTCCAACAGGCGTGCCTGGACCGAAACATCCAGACCTGTGGTTGGCTCATCCAAGAAGAGAAGGCGGGGTTGCGTTACCAGGTTTTTGGCGAGCTGCAATCGTTGAAGCATTCCGCCTGAGTAAGTGGTGGGCAAATCGTCTATCCGGTCCGAATCTAGCTCCACCCTCTCCATCCACTGGCATGCCCTATCCCTCAGATTGCGGTAATGGCGCATGCCTTCAGCCATCAGGCGCTCGCCAATGTTTCCTCCTGCACTTACCCGCATTCGCACACCCTCTTCCGCCCGCTGAAACACCATTCCTATTTCCGTTCGAAGGAGCCTTCTTCGGAAGGATTCCTCTAGTCCATAGAGATCCACGTAATTTCCGTTAAGGTTTATGAGAACCTGCCCCTGGGACGGTCTCTGCCATCCCGAAAGGCAACGCAGGAGGGTCGTTTTACCCGAACCTGACTCCCCCACTATTCCCAAAACCTCACCAGCTCCCAGCTCCAAGCTCACATCAGCACAGCCAATCCGTACGCCATAGAAATGTGACAGTTTGCTTACCTGCAGCAGAGGCTCGGAAGCTTCATGCTTCAAAGAAGAACAGCCCTCTGATGAACACATGGTTGCATACACCTCACATTTTGGTTTGCCAGCCTCAAGGATTCCCGGTCTGCTCTCTTCTTTGGGCGCAGGCATCTGTATCCGAACAAACAAACAAACGCCCTCCTACGTCGTCAGTCACGATCTCGTCCAAATAGTGCTCCACCGCTCCGCATAGGGCACAACATTGAGACCATTTCTCGATTTGGAAAGGAACATCCTCGAAATCCAAGGGCCTCACCTGGGTATAGGGCGGCACCGCATAAATTCTTTTTTCCCTTCCTGCACCAAAAAGCTGCACAGCAGGCATGCGGTGCATCTTAGGTGTATCAAATTTGGGTATCGGGGAAGGGCTCATCACATATCGGCCGTGTACCAAAACCGGATAATCAAATGTTGTGGCAATGCGGCCATTACGAGCCACATCTTCATAAAGCTTTACATACATGATCCCATAATCGGCCCACGCGTGCGTCATTCGACATTCCTCCTCCCGAGGCTCAATGAACCTAAGGGGCTCCGGGATAGGAACTTGGTAAACCAGAATTTGGCCTTCCCCAAGGGGCCGCTCAGGAATCCGGTGGCGTGTCTGAATGATGGTAGCTTCTTCTGTACGAGTTGTGGTCCTAATACCCGCCATCTTTTGAAAAAAACTACGGATACTTACTGCATTAGTTGTGTCGTCTGCCCCCTGATCGATAACCTTGAGCACATCGTCTGGCCCCAGCAGAGATGCTGTAATCTGGATACCGCCAGTGCCCCAACCATAGGGCAGTGGCATCTCACGGCTCGCAAAAGGAATTTGATGCCCAGGAATGGCAAGGGCCTTTAGGATGGTCCTTCGAATCATTCTTTTGGTCATTTCGTCCAAAAAGGCCACGTTGTATCCGGGAAGCCCTTTCCAGCCAGTATCGGGACAATTCCTTTTTCCTTCGGCCAAAGCTGTTGGTGCCAGGAAACTGGTTTTGACGGTCATCTTGCTCTCCATGGACAATGAATTAGGCTGGCGAGGATACTCGTTCCTCATGACAGACAGATTTTCGCTCACAGCAGTGACGGAGGTGGACTAATTCTGCCTGAAAATCCACGTAGTGGGGCAATTTCAGGTGCTGCACAAAGCCCGAGGATTCTACATTGTCGCAGTGTCGAAGCACATACTCCTCGTCTTGAGCTGGATAGCGCACATCTTCTCCTAGCTCCCTGGATCGCAAGGCCCGGTCCACCAAAGCCATGGCCATGGCCTTGCGTTCATTGGCTCCAAAGACCAGGCCATACCCTTGGACAAATCCGTGCTGCCTGTCCAACTGCGTCCCAAAGCTCCGGCTAAACATGATACATTCGGTAACCAGAATGGATCCAATCCGCACCTTTAAGTTTTCACCAGGCAATTCAACTTCCAGTGTCACATACCCCATTCTTATTTCGCCCACGAAAGGATGTCCTTGGAAGCCAAAACCCCTTTGTGCCGAATAGGCCAACCCCAGCAAAAACCCTTCATCTCCTCTAGCCAGGCTCTGTAACCTGGAGCTCCGACAGGCCGGAAACTCCAGACGATCCCTTGTGATGTCTGGGACATCCGGATCATTGTTGGCCTCTGGCTCTGGGGTCTCTATTAATGCCTCGGAAGCAAGAATTTCACTAAGCCTAGGCATCCGTGAGGGAAGAGAACTCATCTTATCCATGAGGAAGACCACGTTAGGTGCCATAGACTGTGGGTCCATCAATGAGAAATCCAGCAAACGATGGGTATAGTCATAGGTAGGCCCCAGAACCTGTCCTCCAGGCAAATCCTTGAAGGCAGCCGATATACGCCTAAGAGGCCGCATTTTTGCCGTGTCTAGCACTGGACATGAACTGAAGCGTGGCAGTGTGGTGCGATAGGCCCGAAGCAGAAATGCTGCCTCCACCAGGTCTCCTTGGGCCTGCTTGACTGCCAAAGCCGCCAAGTCGCGGTCATACAGAGACCCTTCAGCCATCACCCGGTCTACAGCCAGGGCCAGCTGCTCCCGGATCTGCTCTACTCGAATTTCTGGGATCCGAGTATCCCCCCTTCGTTTTTCCGCCAGGAAACGATGGGCATTGGCAATGGCTTTCTCGCCGCCTTTGGCCGCAACATACATCTTCACTCTCCCATGTGAATGGTGCGTGGAAGGGCTGCAAGGAAACTCCCACATGTCAGGATCAGGTCAACTCCCAATGGGTATCGCTTCTCCAGGCTGCGCCTCCAGCTCCAAAAGGATTCCGGGACTCCCGCCACCTTCAAAAAGGCTTTGTCGTAAATACCCGGCCCCAAGAGCCTAAAACCATCACCCTCGGTTAGGGTATCCACCTGCAGCAACAAAGTGGCGCCCTCCTCCGGTTGATCTTCTGTTCCTAGGTTGAAATCATAAACAGAAGGAGCTCTTGCGGGTTTGGTGAAAAGTACCAACTGAGCATCTTTTGGCTCCTTCACTATCGTACTTCCACAAAATGTCTCGATACTGGCCAAAGCATCAGAACCTTTGGGCAGATCTGTCCATAGACGCACGGCATGATCCGCTAGAGTCAGAAGCACACACCAGGAGGCTTCGCTCAGACCCTGGGGAAGGTTTCGGGGAGGCATAAGTTGCACTATGCGACCCGGGTACGAAAAAGCGCTTAACAGGGCTCTAAAAGTTCTTTGGCTCTCCAGCACCGGATCCGTAAAACCCAGGGGCATAGCAACGGGCATTACCCTATGGTGAAAGGCCATGATTTTAATCTCCTCGAACCATGGTATTAAATTCCACCTGTGTGGCCATGACTCGGCTGGCTTCTCGCTGGCAGGCTTCTTTGAGCCTTTGCTCTAGGGGAGCCACTATGTGCGCCAGGATTCTTGTACGCTCACGCTCATTTTGAAGAGCTGCATCGAGTGCTGCAGCAATTTCTGCATGGCGCGGTCGGCATCCCAGGACCATGGCTGTCCCCACAGCACCATTGGGGATGACTACGGTGCAACGAGTGACCGTTACCTCTCCAACGCAGAACCGGGCTCCAGTCCCGCCCATGCGCCCTTGAACCATGAGAAGCCCAGTTTCAGGGCCTTGGACCACCTCATATCTCGGCTTGGCTTCATATCTTTCCCAGAATTGCTCCAATTCGGCAGAATCAGATTCTGCCAGAACGCTCATCCACCGGCAGCGTTTTTCATCAGGCAAGCACTTTGTGGCCATTTCTCTCCCTCCTCTTTGGATCTGCTTGGTCCGGATATGACCAAGCCAATCAATTTCTCCAGGTTTCTAAACGACTCCTCTAGGTGATCAAAATAGCGGCTTCGAAGCTCCATGATGAAAAGCCCCCGGTACCGAGGCAAAAGCACTCGCAGTATGGCCTCCAGGGGAACGTTTCCCCAACCCACAGGCATATGATTGTCACCCCGCCCAAAAGGGATCTGATGGGTTTGCTGCTTTTCGTGATGGCCCACCGCACCTCCGAAATTGTCGTGGACATGCACATGCCCCACCAACTCGGCAATGGATCGCACTCCCTCCAGCAAGTCGAAACCGTAGTAATCAGCCGCCATATGGGCATGGCCCACATCTAAAGTCACTGCTAGGTTGGAAACTCCCACGGCCCGCACTTGAGTCCCTAGAATATCCAGTTGTTCTCCATAACAGTACGGACTGTGATGCCGGTAAGGACGAGCGTTTTCCAAGCACATCACCTGATCCGGGAATTCCTGGGCCAGTTCCCAAAGCAGTCTTCTTTCCTGTTCCAACATACGCCTGCATGCTTCTCGGGATGGTCTTTCATAACCGTTGGCAAAGCACTCCTCTGGGACGTACCGACCTGCATGCACCACCACCCGGGAGGCTCCCAGCCGGTCAGCAAATTCCAGGCTGGCCCTGAGCACGTCGGCATGTAGCAAGGCACTATGTTGATCCATCAGGTTGACGGGGTTAGGAGCATGAACACTCAAGGCGACTCCGGCGCTCAGGTCCATACCCGCATCGTTGAGGATTCGGGCGATTTCCCCGGTCCTGGCAATGTTTAAACGGCCTGCAACAATGGCATCTAGCCCATGCGGGGGCAGTTCCAAGGCTTCCATGCCCGCCTGTCGGAGCTGCTTCAGATCCGCAGCAAATTTCTTTAGATTCCCATCAACTCGCGTTTCATCGATTTTTGACCCTATGATCAAAGTTTTTCCCTCCCTCAAATGAACCGGCGACGTAAGGCGCCGCACGCATAATCTATGATCGTTACACTGATGATCACCAGCAGCATCATGGTGGCCACTTCCCGGTATTGATACCCGTTGAGCTTGTCGAACATGAGGAAACCGATGCCGCCAGCACCACAAAATCCTAGAATGGAAGCGCTTCTCACATTGGATTCGAATCGTAGAAGGCTAAAGCTAACCACCAAGGGCATGACCTGGGGCAGCACAGCAAAGGAAAGAACCTGAAGGGGACCTGCTCCGCTGGCAGCCACAGCCTCTACCTGTCCCGGCTCCACGGCCTCGATGGCCTCGCTGAAGACCTTTCCCAGGATTCCGAAGGTGTGAATGGCCAGAGCCATGACCCCGGCAAAGGGTCCTAGCCCGATGACCGCTACAAAGACCAGGGCCATTACGAACTCATTGAACCCTCGGCAGAAATCAAGAATGCGTCGAACCCCAAAGTGGCACGCACTGCGGGCTGCACGGAACAAAGGGCTGTCGCCTGGGAAAAGCACCTCGAGGCTGTTTCTAGCAGCAAAAAAAGAGACGGGCAGGGCCCACAGCACAGCCAGAAGGCTTCCCCATATGGCCATTGCCACGGTTTCAAGAAGTGCCCTTGAGTAGGACAGAAGATGAGATGCTCCCATCTCCGGTGGGAAAAAACCTCCTCGCTTTTCACTTACTATTCGATCCAACTCCTTTTGGACCATCGCTGCCCTGTGCTCTGGTGACATGCTCTGCAAACTCTTCTGAGCCATTTCTTGGGCCTGTCTTTGAAGTGAAGCTGTATCAATGGTCTCACCTCTTTTGCGGGCCTGATCCTTGAGGTCCTGGAGAATCTCCTGGGTAAGGGCGATAATGGGCCTCCGTTCCGCTTGCCTTTGAGCCTCTTGAAGTTCCTCTTGGGTGAGTTGCCGTCCGAAGAGATAGGCCCATGCGTTTTCCCTCTTTTCATAGAGTTTCATGGGGTTGATGCCGGTCGACAGATAAGTGATTACTAGAATCGTCATAACAGTAACCGTGATAAGGGCTTTTTTCAGAGAACTCCAGGCCAACGGCAGGGTTGTACGGGGTAGCCTGGCTTGCATTTGGCTAATGTTCATATCCTATTTCTCCCATTCAACTAGGATCATCCCTGAGCCCGCAAATGCGACCTATGGCCAGTTTTTTGTTCCCACGCAAGCGGGTATCCACAATCTCGATGGGGTGGTATCCCGCTTGCGCAGGAGTGTGAGACGACTCATTCCTCAGGCACTCTCTAGGAGGACCGAGCCAGCTGGCTCTTGAGTTGCTTCAGATAACGGATAACGTCGTACATCGTGTCGTCCGCTGGCATATAGCCTCCAATCTGGAGCTTATCAAGACCCTGCTTGTTGAAATTGAACATCATCAACGCGCCGCAGAAGGCGGCCTTCAGACTCTCGGGAAGATCACTTCGAACACACATGGGCGAGCCTGGGATCAGTTCTGATTTCCAAAGTACGTTGAAATCTTCCCAGGACACCTGTCCCTTTTCGGCCATTCGGTCCAGGTCGATGTTGTTGGTGGCAGCCACCTCGATAGATCCATTCTTGACGGCCAGGATGCTTGCCATGTGGGAGCCTGAAAATTTCACCTCCTTGAAATACTTCTTGGGATCTACTTTCAGTTCCCTGTAGAAAAGCACGTTTGGAATTAGGTACCCTGAGGTGGAGTTGGGATCCGTAAAAGCAAAGACGCGGCCCTTGGCATCTTCCAATGTGTTAATGCCAGAGCCCTTGCGACTTATCACAACACCATAGTAACCAGGTTCTCCTTCTTTGTTCTTCTCCAGGGCTACTGCCTGCGCACTGGCCTTTTCTGATGCCTCGGTGTAACTTTTGGGACCAAGGTAGGCAAAATCAATGTGTTTATGGGCCATGGCGGTGATAATACCTGCGTAATCGGAAGCGCTTTGCGCTTGAACCTTCACACCCAGTGTCTTTTCTAGATGCTCCATGAGGGGCTCAAATCGCTTCACAATATCAGCTCCTCCCTCAGTGGGAATAAGTCCAATCTTTATGGTTTTGGGCCACTGTCCCGGGTCGGCCAAAGCATTTGAAGAGAAAACCACACCCAGGGCACACACAAAAGTCGTGAGAATCATTAACAGCTTTTTCCACCCACTCATGCTTCGATACCTCCTTAAGTTCATTGTTTTCTACCTCCTAGGGTTATGATGTGGGAAATCGCGGCCAGTGTCTTCCACCTAGATTTCCCTCAGGCACAGGCAACAAGCTCTTTGCACTCTACCTCTTGGCTTCCCTGGTAGATTTGGTCCACCAGCTCGGCATCCAAGTGAGAGGAGGGACCATCATATACAAGCCGGCCGTCTTGCATTCCAAGGATCCGCTTTGCATAACGCTTTGCAAAATCCAGATGATGCAAGTTAACAAGCACGGGGATGCCCTTCTTTTTGTGAATTTCCAAGAGCAGATTCATCACAGCCGAGGCGCTTTTGGGGTCCAAGCTGGCAATAGGCTCATCAGCAAGGATTACATCCGGCTCCTGGGCCAAAACCCGGGCAATGGCAACTCTCTGTTGCTGCCCGCCGGATAAGGTATCTGCCCGCTGAAAGGCCAGATGTGCAATTCCCACTTCCTCCAGGCACCTAATGGCATGTTCCCTCTCGCGCTTTGAAAAGATGCGGGCCAGCGAAAGACCGTGCAGCACAGGGGAACTCTGAAAACGTAAGCGTCCTGCCAGGACGTTTTCCAGCACATTAAGACGAAGCACCAGATTGAATTGCTGGAAGATCATGCCTACTCGACGACGTACCTTTTGGAGCCGAGGGCCTGAAACCGTTGTGATGTCTTCTCCCAGAAGCATTACCTTTCCGGAAGTGGGCCTTAGCAGTCTGTTGAGACAGCGAAGCAGAGTGGACTTTCCGGCACCCGAGCTTCCGATGATCACAATGAAATCTTCTGCGTGAACCCGAAAGCCAACGCCCTTGAGGGCCATTGTGCCGGATGAATAGAACTTCACAAGATTGCTTACCTCCAGCACCGGGGAGTTGTCCGCCTGCACCCTTGCCTGGATTTGTGCGCACATGGATATTCCTCCTTTCCTTAGGCCAACGCTACTTTTTTCAAAGGAAACCTTTTAGGGTTGGTGACGCTCAATCCGAAGGCTACAGGATCGGCGCCTTGGTAGACTTTTCGCCCGTTTATCCACAACTGAATCACCTGTACCCAGGGACCGTGGAGCCGAAGAACCACAACATCCGCGGGCAACCCCGGTGCCAGATGACCACACCCATGAGAAGGACCCAGGATTCGAGAAGGTCCGCCCGTGACTTTGGTTAAATGGTCTTCCACATCACCTCCTAACTGTTGCGCCAGCAGAAAGGGAGCCTGGACAAGGCTCTCTGGATAGTAGTCGCTGACTATTGCATCCACCACGCCCTCTGCCACTGCCGAGCGGGCGCTGAGGTGTCCGTTGGAGGAAGCACCCCGAAGCACGTTGGGTGCTCCCACAAGCACGGCCATGGATCTGGCTTTGGCCTCTTGGGCTGCCTCTAGACTGATAGGAAACTCGGATCCTTTGACCCCCAGGTCTGCCACAAATCGCACCTTTTCAACGGTGTCGTCGTCATGGCTCAGAAGTGGGATTCCTTTTTCTATGATTCGTTGGGTCAGCTGCCTTACCTGACGCCACCCCTCGGCGCGCATTTGCCTTTTTTCCCTGGCCATGGCAAGGGTGTGTTTGCGAGAGAGCTTATATGTTCCGGAATAATAGCGGTGATAGGCTTCAAAAGATCTGAACTGCCCTTGCCCCGGCGTATGGTCCATGATCGAGGCCAAATCCACGGCCCCCTCATCCAACAGTTCCATGAGAACATGAGCAGCCCTTTGGGATCCAATTTCATAGCGTGCATGGACCAGATGATGGACCGTGGCTTTCCCTGATTGGGCAAACTTCCGAATGGTCTCAATCAAGTCCGCAGCCTTCTCAGGGGATCTCAGCCCCTGGTCATTGTCCACAAAACTTATCCCATGGAAGAAAGTGCCAATGCCGGCTGCAGCTAGCCTTCTGTCCAGGGCTTGGAGGGCGAACTCAGGGTCAAAGTAAACCCCTGGGCGCATCTCAATGCACTTCTCTAAGACATCACAGTGCAGATCCACCAATGCAGGCGCCATGAGAGCTCCGTCCACATGCACGGGTGCCCATGAACGGTTGGGGGAGTCCTCGGAATCACCCAAAGCGTGGATCTGGTACTCGTCAAAGAGGATGGCTCCATGCTGATAAACCCTTTGTCCGTCGAAAAGAGGACCACCCCAAAGGAATGTGCTCATGCCAATTCTCCTGACAAGTTTTTTCTCTTGAAGGTCCAGGGCGTTGTTTTATTAGCCCTAGATTTCCCTCCGGGAATCTCCAGACGGTAAACGCGGGATGTGGCTTTGTTGAAACCGGCCTTCTCATAGAACATGCGACGAGTACTCTCTCGGTCTTCACTGCTGAGGACTTCCAAACGCACAGATCCACTTTTTTGGGCCGTCTCCACTGCCATCATCACCAGGGCACTTCCCACCCCCGAGCCACGCCACCTGGGAAGTACTACCAGTTCTTCTATGGTTGTTTGATATCCGGCCAGTCGCAAAACAGGAAAAGTGCGAAGTGTTACCATGCCAACTACCTGGTAATCAGGAGGTGCCAGGGCCAAAATACATTGGCATGATTCATCTTTCAGAAAAGATTCATATACGGGGGCAAGCTCCACGGAGGGAAGGGGGTACCCCAGATGGAACAAAAGCCCCCGTATATCAGTTAGGTCATCCGGACCTGCCTCCCTAAAGGCAACCTTCATTTCATGCTCACCCATCTTTATGTCCTTTACCTTTCTTCCATGTCGGCTCAGTTGCTTTCATGGCTTTCTTGCATTCAAGGGCATTAAACCAGGACTGTGTTACAGGAATATTGCCGGTTCATGAAATGTGTCTGACAGGCATGGGCCTGTGAAAAAGCAGACCCCGATTATTAGCTTGCATAAGAATTAGTGAACCTGGTTGGCTAACGCTATGAGATAGTGCTAGGAGCGGATTTGTGCTCGAATGCTTGCTTTTTCTGCCTATGGGATTCTTCCCCGGTCCATGAATGAAAATGGGCCAAGAAGCCAAGGGGTTGGAGGCCTAACCCCTAAGGTTACCTACCCCGGGAAGTAGGCCAGATGGGCCCTCCATACCAGCAAAAGGAATGTTTGAAAACCTTTGGTGCGGGAGGTACTGTGTGCGCAGGGGAGGTGAGCAAGTGATCTTCAACCTTCTTCGCTCAAGCCCTCTTCCTCTCTTGATTTTCCTGCAGGTTCTTCAGGCTTTGGTAATAGATGCCGAGGCACAAAAGCTATACCAGCTATCAGTGTGGGGATCACGGCACTTGCGATGACTACAGCAACCAGAAAGGAATACTGATCCTGGGTTATGATCTTGTGGGAAAACCCGTAGAGGGCTGAGATGGTTCCAAAGGTGAGCCCAGTTGACATCAACAAGGTGTAATACCATCTTTCATCACGCCTGGTGCGGAACTGCCCTATGATTGGGTAGAGCCCGAATATTTTGGATACCACCTTACCACCCAACAGGAGCAGGAACACAACAGGAGCAGAAAAGAGGGCCGGCAGGGAAACAAAGGTTCCTGCCCGAATAAAGTAAAACGGAGTGAGAAAGCCAACTGTCAGAGTCCGCAGACGGCGAATCCAGAAGGTGTCACCGTTTGAGAATTCAGCCAAGACCATACCCACGATATAGGCAGGAAGAACCGCCTCGCTTCCAGACCATAGCGCCAATGCGCCCAGACCAAATAGGACAAGAATGACCCATTTGGTTCTTATGGCAGCAGTCCCATACGCATAAATGCTGGTCAGCCACCTGCTGGTCAAGGGCAGTATTGTCAAGATAAAAAGCGTAACAGCAATAAAAATGAGGGTCTTATACGTAAAAGGTGCGAATAACAATCCCAGGGCAATTACGGTGCCTAGATCGTTCACAAAGCAGGCTCCCAGGATACCTTTTCCAAAGCCGGTCTTGTTGAGCCCGGTCTCCAGCATTACCGCATAGACAACTGCCATGGAGGTAGTTGAAAGAGCAACACCGCAGAGAAGACTGGCCTGGAGATCCCATCCCAAAAGGTAACGTGCAATGGCCGTGCAGCCCAAAAACGGAGCCAAAAAACCTACTGCACCGACCACAGTGACCTCCTTAAATTTCTTTCGAATCACCTCCGGCTCGAGTTCGGCCCCGGCCAGAAAGGTCAGCATTACAGCTCCTGATGCCGCCAGGAACCTAAGCCATTCCAGATCCGAGCCTAAAATGTCAGGTTTGCCCAGGAACCCTGCGACGGCTGCAGCCACAACCCCAACACAGATCTCAACAAGGGCGATGGACACTCGCAGGTGGTACGCAACAATAGCGGATAAAACGGCCAGCCCAAGCCATAGGGCAGCAATGGAAAAGACATGTTCCACGATGGAGTCCTCCTTCTTCCGACCAAGTATCTAGGCCCTCGTGCAGGCACAAAGAAAACCCCGCTAGAGCGGGTTACTCTCGGCACCCTTGGGTTATTACCCTCGCGAAGGCCTGCTCAGTAGGAGTCATCAGCCTGGGCCGGGCGGTTATAGGGGGACTCCATCCCCTAACATTGTGAATGGTACTGTTTTCCCCACCAAGAATCAAGAGGGCCGCAAATCCCACTAGTGGGGCCAAAGCATACAGTTAGATCTTTACCCAAATCAGCTCAAAGCACTTTTGGGTAAATTCTGCTCAGTAAACTGCTTTTTTACCCAAAACAGCTCAAAGCTGTTTTGGGTAAGAATGTTCCCATTTTCAGTGGCGGAGAGAAAGATAAATACCGAAGTTTCACAGACGGGGTTTCTAAATAGGAGCAATTAAGTGTTATCACTAACTGATTAGGGATTACACTTGTAGAACCCAACCCTCCTTCACCCTGTAGCCGAGGGCCTCCAAGCTTTATTTTTACCCAAATCAGCTCAAAGCACTTTTGGGTAAAAATGTTCAGACTTCCATTATTAGAGGTAAAAGGGAGATCCTAGCTGCTTTTGGTAATGAATCGTTTTATAAAGGTATTTCAGCGTGTTAGATGGCACTTGTACTTGTTGAGAAGGAAGAAGGCGGGTAAAATGGTTGCAAAGAAAGGCAGATTTGAGCAATGGCTGAAGAGTTGGCTTTGGAAAAAAGCCAGTTGAGTCTGGTGAACTCATTGAACATCACTACTGGAAAAACCAAGTATCCCAGAGACATCGAGAGGCTACGGGAAACCCTAGGCCGGCTTAAAAACCAAGGCAAGATTCTCATGGCTCTTGTGTGCGGAACTTTGGCCAACCGCACCACCCTTCCTCGTTGGGACCTTCACCTAGCCATTTTCATGAATGCTGAGGATCAAATACAGGAGCTTTCCATTGTGGAGGAGATCCTGCGAAACTCACCAAGGGATGTGTTCATACTGAGGCTAGACGATGAACAGGAGCCCCCCATGCTGGTGCGCGAAGCCCTGCGTGGAATACACTTGGTAGAACCAGATCAGGCCACATTGTCCAGATTGACCCAGCGCGTGGAAAAGGCCTGCCGAGGGATCCTTTTTCGAAGAGACATCAAGAATTCTTGTGAACACTCAAAGATTTAGCTTTCCCCCTCCCGTACTTCCCCATAACTTTCCACTGCTCCAAACCCTTTGGAACTCCCAGGCAGAAAAAACCTTCTGCCCAATACCTCCCTCGCCGCGTCTTGGACCCTCTGGCAATTAGCTCAAATTAGCCCAGCTCATTCCCACGGAAGGGTCACGCTAGAGGCTAAGCCTCCAAACCCCTGGTACGTTTCCCCGGTTCCCACCACAGACCAGAGAAAGACCCAAGAGAACAAATTAGGCTACGACTGGTCGCAAATCATCCCATCCCAGGATTTCTTTTGAGCTTACACAGAATTATTGGCTAACCGTCCAATAATGGACGGGCTTCTTTCGAGACACTTTGTAGAGGTCAGACAATTGACCTCTCATTAGCCTAATAGTGCTTCTTGGCCGATTAGAAAATCCTATCCAGACTCGGTGGAAGTGCCAAACAAAAGATCAGTAAATCTTCTGAGTCTTACCTAAACATATCCTTCAAGGCCCTTCGGGCTGCATTGTATCCGCACATGCCATGCACTCCTCCCCCTGGAGGCATTACAGAGGAACAGATGTAAAAGCCCTTTGCAGGGGTTCTGTAGGGAGCCCAGCTTCCAAGTGGCCTTAACATCAGCCTGGCAGGATCCTGAGGGCCACCCAGGAAATCTCCTCCTATGTAATTGGGATTGTGCTCTTCCAGGCCCTTGGGATCTAGAATTGATCTGGCCAGAATCCTCTGCCGAAAACCTGGGGCAAATCTCTCTATCTGGGACTCTATTCGATCACTCATGTCCTGGTCACAACCATTGGGCACATGGCAATAGGCCCATGCTACATGCTTGCCTTGGGGTGCTCTGAAGGGGTCAAAAAGACTTGGTTGAGCTAACAAAACAAAAGGTTTTTGCGGAGCCCTTCCCTGCCAGACCATTCTTTCACTTTCAGCTATCTCCTCCAGAGTCCCTCCTATGTGCACGGTGGCTGCCTGGTAACACTCCTGGGCCTTCCATGGGATGGGGCCCGATAAGGCCCAGTCCATCTTGTAAGCTCCCGGCCCCAAGGGATAGCTGCCGAGTCTATTTAAGTAATCCCCAGGTAGACTTCCCCGGGCTATCCGGGCCAGGTTTCTGGGTGTCAAATCCAAAAACACAACCTTGGCTGTGGGTATTTCTCTGAGATCTCTGACCCAATGGCCCACCTGAATCTCTCCACCCAAAGATTCTAGGCATCGTGATAGGGCTGAAGCCAGGCTCCTTGAGCCACCCGAGGCCAGAGGCCAACCCCATTTCACAGCAGCTGCCCCAAGCAAGAGGCCAACTGCAGCGCTCCCTATTCTTTCCAAAGGAAGCATGGAATGGGCCGCCAGCCCGGCAAAAAGCGCTTGGGCCCTCGTGCTTTCGAATCTTTTCCGGGCCAGTCTCAAAGCTGGCAAGAGAGCTTTCAAGCCAAACCTGGCAAAGGTTAGAGGACGCGTTGGAAGCCACTTGGCCCCAAGCAAATCCTCCAGAAAGCTCCCCCAGTCATCCAACATGGGCCCTATCATCTCTCCGAGCAAGGCACCATCTCTTCCCAGGTCATGTTCCAGGTTCTCGGCTCCGCGCTTCAATATCACCGCAGTGCCGTCTTCCAGTGGATGCGCCAAAGCGGCCGGAGGAAAGACCCATTTCAAGCCGTAACGCTCCAGATTCAGAGATTTAAAGAAAGGTGAACAGACCCCCAACGCATGAACCGTGGCACATACGTCATGTACAAACCCCGGGAGCGTCAGCTCTTGTGTGCGAAGCCCCCCACCGGCCTCTGCTGCTTTCTCCAAGACCAAGACCGAATATCCCTCTTTTGCCATGGCTATAGCGGCTGAAAGGCCATTGGGACCTGACCCCACAACCACCACGTCCACTGATTTACTGGGCATCTGTGTCCTTTTGCTTTGAAGAAGCCCAGGAACTTCTAACCTTCCGCACGTTCCAGGGCAAAATGGTTCTTATCTGCGCATTGTATTTTATGTTCCCAAAAGATCTCCACTGGATTTGCTTGCTCACACGCTCTTGTTTGATGCTGATGTCGGCTCGGACTCCCATATGCTCTGCAAAGGCTGCCAAGACATGGCACCATGTTTTTACCTGGACCCGCGATCCCATGATCCTGTAAGCCACTTCAAAAAGGGGATCAGAAGCCCGACCGAAGCCCACTATCTGCATCATGGGGCCGTTCTTTTCTCTTATGGCCCGGAAGGTCATCCAACCCGCCTCTGGATGCCCTTGAGGAGTGATCAGAGAAAAACAAACCGGGTCGGCGTAGAGCACCATCACTCCGGTGGCGATGAACCCGCCGGGGGTCCTTGAGTGAATGGTCACCACCTCGCCAGGATGGATTCCCTTGGGTCCAGCATAAAATCGATTGAAAGGCGCCTGAAGCCTAGAGAAATTGCTTTTGAATTCAGCCATCAATAGCTCCGGCGCCTGCTCCAGGCCATGTAGCCTAAGTTCATAGGTTTTTTGCCACAGGCATCCGAAACCAGCCAGGACGCCGCAAGGTTGCCTTCCTTTTATGTTGATCTCCATTGACTTGTCAGGAAGTGCTGAACCGGGAAATCTTTCCACGGGTTTGGCCCAAAACTCCATGTCCTTGGGCTCAGCCTCTTTGGTCTGTTCTAGGCCACACACCTTGGGCCTGAAGCCCAACTGTTGCCATATCTTATCCCATGAGTCGCAAACCTTTATGTGACTCGACAAACCTGTGAGCTTCAGCATTCCCACGTAGTGGTCTGCCAAGCCCACGGCCAAGATCGATTTTCTTTGGCTTTCAGCATCCATACAGAGCCTTGCCAGGGAAAGAGCCCCGAGGCCGTTGATCATTGCCACCCGAGAAAAATCCAGTACGATCCACAAGAGGGAGCTTGAGTTTGCGGGAACCGAAAGACAAAGATACTCTGTCATTAGTTCAGGCAGAGCTATCACTGCCAACCGTTCATCCCATTGCAATGCGTTCCACGAGACTTCCTGCAGCCAAGGAATTGCCGCTTTTGTGTTGGTCTCTACGATGGACACCTCATGGCAGCTTTCGTGAGATTCGGCCAACCTTTCTCTGGCTTTTCCTAGACAATTCTTGAGTCCGGGCAGGACCTTAAAACCCAGTCTGACCCAATTATTCTGCTCCATGTAATCCAAGAAGGCCAGTTGGCTGGCCCGCCCCACCAAGGCCTGTGCATAAGTGGGATACGCGTGGGTCATGATATGAAGCTTGCGAAGGGGAGCGCCCAGGGATCTCACCACTTGAGCTTCATGAATCACCTCTGGGGCCGCCTCACCCAAGATGTGCGCTCCCACCAGCTTTCCCCTCTTGTCACAAAGGAACTTGGCTGCCCCCTCCTCGCACCCGTCCACCATGGCCCGACGCATGCCCCTGTACTCGAAGCTATAAACCTTTATATCGCCTCCGTATCTCTTCCTGCCCTCCTCTTCGCTCAGGCCCACGTAAGCCAGGGGAGGATCTGTAAAGAGCACGAAGACTACATTTTCATAATCAACTTTCCTTTTGAAGGGCAGGAAAGCATTGGTGGCTGCCAGGATTCCTTGATACTCAGCTGTAGAGGCAAGTTGGTAAGGCCCTGTCACATCCCCGCATGCGTAAATATTTGGAGCAGAGGTCCTTAGAAACTTGTCTGTCAGAATTCCCTGGGAGCTACAATTCACTCCGGCCCTCTCCAGGCCTAGATCTTCCACGTCCAGCTCTCTTCCAACGGTAACAAGAAGAGCAGAAGCCTCAAGGCGGCCAAGAGAGCCTTTTTGATCTCTGAAAGTCATGTAAATCCCTTTGTCACAAAGTCCACACTCCACCGGGCTGGCTCCCAGGTACAGGCCGATTCCGTTTTTTTTCATCTGGTGTGCCAGGAGCTGTACCATCTGACGGTCCTGCCTCGGGAGGAGCCGTTTCCCCCTTTGCACAACCGTGACATCCATGCCCAGGTTCCTAAAGGCACACGCATATTCCAGCCCATCGGCCCCCCCGCCCAGGATAAGAATGGACTCAGGCAGAGTTTCCAACTGGTAAACAGACTCGTTGGTAAGGAAAGGCACTTCTTCCAATCCAGGTATCTTGGGTATCAGTGGCCTTGTGCCGGAGGCTATGATGAACTTCTCACCGGATAGGGTTGTATCTTCCACCCTTACATGATGCCTGTCCAAAAAAGAGGCACGTCCTGATATCACTCTTATGCCTATGGCCTCAAAGGTTTCTGGCACATCCTTGGCGTAGGCCGCCTCCACCACGGATCTAACCCTGGCCATTACTCCCCTGTTGTCCATTGCTTCTAAACCCGGGAAGCCAAGACCATACTGCCGAGCCTTCTCTAACAGGCGGCTCACATGACCTGCCCGAACAAGGGCCTTACTGGGAATACAGGTCAAAGATGTACAGTTCCCCCCAAGTCGTCTCTTCTCCACTATGGCCACTTTCTTGCCCAGGCTGCTTGCGGTCACCGAAGCCACAAGGCCGCCTATTCCCCCTCCTATTACCACAAGCTCGTAATCGAACCCCCTTGCCATACCAAGCCCCCGCAGGAAAGATGCCATTTTCATCCCATTCAAAGCCCAAAGGCTTTACTCTGTCAATCAAGAAGCAAGATTGGATCTCCACGGGATACTCTTGCAGATCCCAACCGATGTCTGGCAACTTGCTTGCTATGATGCAAAGAGTTCTTTATGTTGTCTGACATGTGAGGGCCGAAGAGACCTCAGAATGCCACCGGGGGGGTCATGAAAATGTTGAAGGCTTTCTCGTTGGGTTTTCTAGCCCTTTACTTTTGCTCAGGGATTGCCCGCGCTCAGCTTCCGGAACCTGTTCCATGTGAAGGCTGCTGGATTCCATCCCTGGTGACAAGCTGGCAGTGGCAGCTGCAAGGCAAGGTAGACCCTCGGGTAGAGGCACAGATGTATGATATTGACTTGTTGGAGAACAGCCCTCAATTGATCCAGGAGCTTCACGAAACCGGCCGCAGGGTAGTTTGTTACATGAGCGCTGGGACTTGGGAGAACTGGAGGCCTGACAAGGAGCTTTTCCCTGAAGAGGTCATAGGTAAAAGGTACAAGGCTTGGAAAGGTGAGAGGTGGCTAGACATAAGACGTTTGGACCTGCTGGCAGGACCTATTAGGGCCCGCTTGGACCTGTGCAAGGAAAAGGGCTTTGACGGTGTGGAATTTGATAACATAGACGGGTACCTACATGATACTGGATTTCCCATTAGTTATAGAGATCAGCTCTTGTACAACATTTTTCTAGCCAACGAGGCTCATATGAGAGGCCTGAATGCGGGATATAAGAACAATCCCGAGCAAGTCCAGGAATTGCTTCCTTATTTTGACTGGGCCCTTGTGGAACAATGTGTACAATTTGAAGAATGTGAAACATACCTGCCTTTTGTGCAGTCCGGAAAGCCCGTCATGGCTGTAGAGTACAAAGGTGCAACTTCAAAGCTTTGTTCAGTTCTAAATAGTTTGAATTTTAACGGATTGAAGAAAAGGAAATCCCTTAAAGCTTGGGTTTTTTCTTGTCGCTAGAAATACTTGGTTGAGTAATTATAGAAAGGAGTCACAGCATGAAAGTATTGGGAATCCTGGGAAGCCCGCGCGTGGGGGGAAACAGTGACATTCTTCTGGAGCAAGCCTTGGCGGGGGCCAGGGATGCTGGGGCGCAGGTGGAAAAAATAGTCCTGGCCCAAAAGAAGATCTCTGGCTGCCTGGACTGCGACCAGTGCGACGATACAGGAATCTGCGTCATACAGGACGACATGTTGCAGATACAGGAAAAGATCCTTGAGGCCAATTCCATCATTCACAGTGTGCCGGTCTATTTCTGGTCCATGACAGCCCAGATGAAGGCTTACCTGGACCGTTGGTGCGCCTTTTTCGACAGTGAATGGCGCTGGCACAAGCACATCTATCCGAAGATGAAGGGAAAGAGGATCGGTCTCATAACGGTCTGTGGAGACAGGGATGTTCACACTGGTGATCCTATAGTCACAAGCTTTAGAAACACTGCCGAGTTCTCCAAGCTGAGCTGGATGGGCGCTGTTCAGGCCTCGGCAGGCCCCAAAGGTGAAATAGCAAAGGACCAGAAAGCCAAGGCAGAGGCTTACAGGCTGGGTCAAAGGGCTGCCGGTCAGGAGCCCTAAAGGCCTACAGCTCCTCAACGGGCTGACCCTCGAAAACCAGAAGCAAATACTAAGAGAATTTGTTGCCTTGGAAGGATTTCTGGGGCTTCACTTCAGGGGATTTCTGTTAGTATATAAAAGAAGAAAGGGGGTGATAAGGCCGAATCCGAGTGGTAGGGGCTTTGCTAGAGCTTATCTCCCATCCATCCTGAAAGGAGGCCGCCATGTTTCTTCAGAAGGTAGAGCTTTTCAAGGATCTGCCACAGGCCGTTTTGGGGGAGATATCATCCGCATCCGAGGAAATCGCAGTGTCCAGGGGCGATTTCCCCTTGAGGGCGGGCCAACCAGCGCAGTATCTTTATGTCCTGGCACAGGGCAGGGCAAGGGTTACCATAGGCGAGAAGGCTCACATCCATTTCCTTTCTTGCGATCCGGGGGACATCTTCGGCTGGCCGAGTCTGGTGGACCGACCCACCTACACCGCATCCGTGGAATGCCTGGAGGATTGCAAGTTTTTGAGGATCCCCAGGGAGAAGCTGGCTCAGATCCTGGCCAAGGATCCATCCAGCCAGGCTACCTTCTACAAGCGCCTGGCCGGAATCATAGGCCAGCGCCTCATAAGCGCCTATGAGACTGTCTTGGCCGCTTACAGGGAGCAGGGGCCTCCTTCGTACGGCTAGTCCATGGATAGTCTGCTGGGATGGGACTTTGGGGCCAGGGTCCCCAAAGTCCCCAGTTTGTTGTTAACCGGGCTTCCTATCTTTCCCGGGAGGTCAGAGGAGAGCAATATCTTATGAAGCGCTGGAACGGTTGGGGTGACCAAGGCATTGAGATGAAGCTTCCGGCCCCAGCCAAGGCCATGCTTGTGGAGAGTTTGGGCCCAGGCTCTGCCCAGAAGAGCATCTCCAGGCAAGAACTTCTGGCCAAAGTCCCTGAATCCCGCCTGCAAGACCCCATTGCCTGCATCAGTCTGGAGCCAGGACAAAGGCTGGATCATTCCCATGGCCAGAGCTTCCCTGACTGGGTGGGGATGCGTATGGGAAGCCTTAGATCTTTCCCTGACGCAGTGGCCTTTCCTGAAAACGAGGCCCAGATGTCAGAGGTCATGGAGCTGATCCAGGCCCGGGATCTTGTGGCCATACCTTACGGAGGCGGCACCAGCGTGGTGGGTCATCTGAATGTGCCCCAGTCAGCAAGACCCGTTCTGTCAGTGTCCTTGGAGCGCATGCGAAGAACGCTGGAGCTGGATACATTTTCTCGCCTGGCCGCATTTGAGGCCGGCATCACCGGAGGGGAAATAGAGGCAGCCCTAAGGCCAAGGGGTTTCACCCTGGGACATTATCCCCAGTCTTTCGAATACTCGACCCTGGGAGGTTGGGTGGCCACCCGATCTAGCGGACAGCAGTCTCTTTTTTTCGGACGCATAGAAGAGTTGTTCGCAGGGGGAAAGGTGCTCACCCCCCAGGGCTGCCTTGAGTTACAGCCTTTCCCGGCTTCTGCCGCCGGACCGGATCTCAGGCAGCTTTTCCTTGGATCCGAAGGAAGGATGGGCATCTTGACCCATGCCTGGGTACGCATCAGAGCTCTCCCCCAACAGGACCAACTTCACGGGCTTTTCTTTCCCAGCTGGGAAGCAGCCGTCAGTTGCGCCAGGGAGCTTGCAGGGGCTGCCTTGCCTCTTTCCATGATCCGGATGAGCAACCCCATGGAGACCCGGGTAAGCCTTCTTCTGGCCGGCCAGCAAAGTCGCACCTGGCTTCTTGACCGCTACCTGGATCTGAGAAGACTTCAAAGGCACAGCCGCTGCATGGGATTGGTGGGACTCATGGGAGATGAGGGTGTTGTAAGAGCTGGCAAAAATGTTGCCTTGAAAATCATCAAGAGGCATGGTGGGCTTTGCCTAGGCCAGACCATGGGAAGGACCTGGAAGAGAAATCGTTTTCTGGCGCCATATCTTCGTAACACCCTTTGGGATCTGGGCTACGGGGTGGATACCCTAGAGACAGCCTTCACCTGGGACCGGGTAACAGCCGCAGTGGAGGCTGTGGAGCAAGCCATCAGGGAGGCCCTTGCGCCATTTGGGGAAAAGGTCCTTGTTTTCTCTCATCTTTCCCACGTCTATAACACCGGATCCAGCCTATACACCACATTGCTTTTCCGACTAACAGATTCCCCACAGGAAAACCTTCAAAGATGGAAGTCCATGAAGGAGGCTGCCAGCCTGGCCATCCTAAAGGAAGGCGGCACCATAAGCCACCAGCACGGGGTTGGCGTGGATCATAGAGAATATCTTGAGGCCGAGAAGGGAAACTTGGGCATCCAAATCCTAAGAAGGGTTTTTTCAGGCTTGGACCCTCAGGAGAGGTTTAATCCCGGAAAGCTTCTTGGGTGAGGAGAATTGCCTTGGAACTCCCTGATATCCCCACACAATGGGATCTTCTGGTCATCGGGGGCGGGATCACAGGGGCTGCTGTCCTGGCAGAAGCAAGCCGCATGGGTCTTAAAACATTGCTTTGCGAGGAGAGAGACTTTGCCTGGGGCACCTCCAGCCGCTCTTCCAAGCTGGTCCACGGAGGGCTGCGGTATCTCAGGCAGGGCAGGTTTCGCCTCACACATCACTCTGTGATAAACCGCCAGAGACTTCTGGCCGAAGCCCCTGGGCTTGTGACTCCCATCTCCTTCCTCATGCCAATCCGCAAGGACATAGGACCTGGCAAAAGGGCAACAGGTCTGGGACTTTACATTTATGATCTGATGGCAGGAAGAAGGGCCCACTCTTACCTGGAAAAGGAGGACTTTGCTCTTTTGGCCCCTGGCCTGGACAGTAGCGCCTTACGTGGGGGCTTTCTTTTCCAGGACGCCCAAACCGATGATGCCCGCCTCGTGTTGCGCCTCATCTTGGAGGCAGTGGAAAGAGGAGCCCAGGCCCTCAACTATACCAGGGTCCTGAGCCTTCTGCGGCGAAGCTCGGGCATGGTCTCGGGAGCCTGTCTTCAAGACACCCTCACAGGAGAAACCAAAGAGGTCTTGGCCAAGGTGGTGATCAACGCCACAGGCCCCAGGTCTGAAAGCTTCCATAAGCCTCCTGACCCCAGGCTCAGAATTCGCGCCCTCAGGGGGAGCCACCTGGTCTTCCCTCACTGGAGTCTGCCCGTGCACTCGGCCATAACCCTTATCCACCCCGAAGACCTGAGGCCTCTTTTCATCTTTCCTTGGGAGGGAGTCCTGGTGGCCGGGACAACGGATGTGGATCATCTGGAGGATCTTTCACAGGAGCCGTCCATGAGCTCCCAAGAGGCAAACTACATCTTGGAGTGCCTCAGATTCCACTTCCCCTCGTGGGAAGGAGGGCCACAAGATGCCATGTGTGCATATGCCGGGGTTAGGGCTGTTATCAGCAGGGACCATAGCAGGCCCCCTTCGGCAGAATCCAGGGAACATGTGATCTGGAAAGACAGGGGGCTGGTCACTGTTACTGGAGGCAAGCTGACCACCTTTAGACTCTTGGCCAGAGAGGCCCTACATGCAGCGGCCAGCGAACTAGGTCTTGCTGGAAAGGTGGACCTTTCTTCTCCTGCATATGAGCCTGTACCCCCGCCGCATGGAGCCGGCTTGCGTGTCTCTCCAAGAGTCTGGATTAGGCTTTTCGGAAGGTACGGCAAGAAGGCAATCCAAATTCTGGAGAAATCCCCTTCAGAACAATTGGAACCTGTGCCTGGCACAAGTATACTTTGGGCGGAGCTGGCCCACGCAGCCTGCTCAGAGAGGATAAAGCACCTGGAAGATCTCCTGCTCAGGAGGGTAAGGCTTGGCCTCCTGGCTCCCCGAGGAGCCTATGAGCACCTGGAGCGCATACAGCAGGTGTGCTCCTCGGCCCTGGAGTGGGACGGCCACAGATGGGAGAGGGAGAAGGCCGCATACCTGGATACGCTGAGCAGGTTTTATACTGTTCCCAGGCCCCATGGGGACTTGCATTGAGTCCATCACCCTGGAGCTTTATGTAGGCCGTGGCTGAGAAAGATCTTATTCTGGCCATTGACTGCGGAACCCAGAGCATTAAGGCCATGGCCTTTGATGTCCATGGCCAGATGCAGGGTATCGTAAAGGTCCCCTTTGAGCCAGTTTTTCATTCTCCCAAGCCTGGATGGGCAGAACAGGATCCCCTGTACTACTGGAAAAGCCTCTGTGAGGCCACACAAAAACTTTTTTGTGAAAAGGGCGTTCCCAAGCATAGGGTAGCTGGGGTGAGTCTTACCACTCAGAGGGCCACGGTTGTAAATGTAGACCTCCAAGGCAACCCTCTCAGGCCGGCCATCCTCTGGCTGGACCAAAGAAGAACTCAGGGGCTGAAGCCTATTGGGGGCTGGTGGGGTCTTCTTTTTTCCCTTGCGGGCTTGAAGCCCACCTTGGCTTACATACAGAGAGAGGCTGAGGCCAATTGGATCAAGACCCACCAGCCCAAGATCTGGGAAAAGACTCACAAGTTTCTTCTTCTTTCAGGATACTTGAGCTTCATGCTCACAGGAGAATACCTGGACTCAGTGGGCTGCCAGGTGGGCTACATACCCTTTGACTATAAGCGTCTTTGTTGGGCAAAGAAATGGGATTGGAAATGGCAGCTGCCCATGACTAGGGACCAGCTCCCTGAGCTGGTGGATCCGGGTGCGATCATGGGAGCCATAACACCCAAGAGCTCCCAGCAGACAGGTATTCCCCCAGGCACACCTGTGATAGCAGCTGCCTCGGACAAGGCCTGTGAAGTCATAGGCTGCGGTGGCCTTGAGCCTTGGGTAGGATGCATAAGCTATGGCACCACGGCCACCATCAACGTCACCCACAGGAAATACCTGGAACCCGTGCCCCTCATACCTGCTTATCCATCGGCCATACCGGGCTACCACTGCTTGGAGGTGCAGATCTTCAGGGGCTATTGGATGGTCAGTTGGTTCAAGAAGGAGTTCGGCCAGTTGGAGAGGCTGGAGGCAGAGCAAAAGCACACCGAGGCTGAAACCCTGTTGGACAGGCTCTTGGAGCAAACGGATCCAGGTAGTATGGGTCTAGTGCTTCAGCCCTACTGGAGCCCAGGCATAAGATTTCCGGGCCCAGAGGCCAAGGGTTGCATACTGGGTTTTGGGGATGTCCACACCAGAGGCCATCTTTACAGAGCCATCCTGGAGGGACTCGCATATGCTTTGCGGGAAGGAAAGGAGAGAATAGAGAAGAAGACCAAGGTGCCTGTCTCAGAGCTGAGGATCTCTGGCGGTGGCTCACAAAGCCGAGGCGCCCTGCAGATCACCGCCGACGTCTTCAACCTTCCCGCCTACAGGGCCAAGTCCCATGAGACCTCAGGCTTGGGTGCAGCCATATGTGCAGCCGTAGGTCTTGGATTCTTCAACTCTTATAAGGAGGCCATAGAAGCCATGACCCAAGTTCAAGAGCTCTTTGAACCCAATGCTAAAAACTCAAGGCTCTATGATTCCCTTTATGAAAGGATTTACAAGAGAATCTACTCAAGGCTCAAGCCACTCTATGAGGAGATCAGGGAAATAACCGGATACCCTGAAGTATGAGAGCCGGGCTTCTTGGAGCTCCATGGGAAAGAGTCATCCTGGGTACAGGCTTTTGAGATGCTTTTGGAAGATGACTGGGGAAGCTTTTTTCTGGAGGGCAAGGATGCCTTGTAGAGTGATTCAGGCGATGGTGACTCTTGGGGTGCTTGTGGCCAGCATGGTATTTGACAGCGGGTGTTTCGGCCGCTCTTTGACCGTGGTGCACACCAATGATCTGCATTCCCACGTGCAGGGCTTTGGCCCGGAGATTGATTACAGCCCCTTTACCACCAGTGACGACCAAACCATGGGCGGCTTCGCCCGGATAGCAGCCCTCATAGCGCGCATAAAGTCCTCCAGGGAAAACCCGGTGCTGGTGGTGGACGCCGGAGATTTCACCATGGGCACCCTATTCCATACCATGAGCAGGCAATCAGGAGGTGAACTTCGTCTTTTGAAGGCCATGGGCTACCATGCGGTGACCCTGGGGAATCATGAGTTTGATCTCAAGCCCTCGGGGCTTGCAGCCATCCTGAGAGCAGCTGCATCCCGGGGAGCCTTGCCCATCATCCTGGCGGCCAATGTAAGGTTCAATGATTCAGACCCAGGGGATGATGATCTGCAGGAGGCCTTCCAGGAGCTCGGGGTTGTGCCCCGCCAGGTGGTTGATTTGGGCGGGCTCAAGCTGGGCCTCCTGGGGGTAATGGGCCGAGCTGCAGCCCAGGTAGCTCCTTTTGCCACGCCAGTGAGTTTCACAGACCCTGTGGAGGCTGCCAGGGTTCAAGTCAAAGAGCTGAGGGAAAAGGAGCAAGTGGATCTGGTGGTGTGTTTGGCTCACTTGGGAGTCTCCCAGCAGGGCAAGGGCGAGTCAGCGGATTTGGCCAGAAAAGTGGACGGAATCGACCTCATAGTGGATGGCCACACCCACACCTTACTGGAAAGACCCCTTCTTGTGGGAAAGACATGGATTGTCCAGGCCGGCTCTTATGGGACTCGATTGGGGGTGTTGGACTTGGATCTGCAAGGCTCTACAACCAAGCTGAAAAAATACGAGCTTCTCAGGGTGGATGATTCGGTCCTTGGAGACAGCCAACTGCAGGCCCAGGTACAAAGATTGAAGCAGGAGGTTCAAGATGGTTTCCTCCAGAACAAGGGGCTCAGGTACGAGCAGCCCCTGGCCAATTTAGACTTCCCTTTGCATGGCGAGCCTTGGGGGGATTCAAACCTGGGGGATCTGGTCTCAGACAGTATTCGATGGGCTCTGGATAGATATGAGATGAATTCGGCACCTGGGAGGCAAAAGACCGATTTTGGGGTGGAATCGGGTGGTCTTCTGAGGGACCCCATCCTTCCGGGCAAAAGGGGCATAGTGGCCCTCTGCGATCTTTTCAGGGCATTTCCCTTGGGTTTCGGGCCTGACGGAGAAATGGGTTATCCGCTCCTGTCAGTTTACCTAACAGGCTCGGAGATCAAGAAAGCCTTGGAGGTGCATACCAGCGTGGCCCCCATGAAAGGCTCTGATTACAGGCTCAGAATCTCTGGCCTTCGTTTTGCTTACAACCCCAACCGTGTACCCTTTGACAGGGTGACAGATGTTTGGGTTGAAAAAGAAGACAGCACGCTTTTCCCCCTGGATACATCCTCAGGCAACCCCCTTCTGTACAAGGTGGGAGTCAACCTCTACAACGCCAGCTTCTTGAAGATCATAGGCGGCTTTACCTACGGGCTTCTCCAGATCCAACCCAAGGACGCCCGGGGCCGGGTGCTCCATGATCTCAAAGAGGCCTTGCTGGACAAAGATCCCTTGACTCCTGGCATCCAAGAGCTGAAGGAGTGGGAAGCTCTTGTGGAGTTCATGAGAAGCTTCCCGGATTCCAATGGAGACGCTCTTGCGGATGTACCCAAGAGGTATTCTACCCCTCAGGCAAGGGCCATCTGCTCTCCCACCTGGAATCCCTTGCTTTGGTTCAGAAATGCAGGCTGGCAATCCTGGGCCTGTCTGGGGATCCTTATGGTAGCACTCACTGTGTTGGGTGTCTTGGCCGTGAAGGTCTCCCAACGCATTGCCCGAAGAAAAAGCTTTTGAGCACAAGGGCAGGAGTCTCCCAAGGCTGCTTGACCCGGGATTGGCTGTGATGTAGATCTGAAAGGTGAAAGCCCATAATTCCCAGGCAAGAATCCGAGGCCTTACTTCTTCATTGCCTTACACCCCAGAAGGAGGTCAGATCATGAAGCTACTGAGTGATGCTTTCCAACATGGCGGGAAGATACCATCCAAGTACACCTGCGATGGGCCCAATGTGAATCCTCCCTTGAGGATAGAGGGAATCCCTGGCGGGACCAAGAGCCTGGTGCTCATCATGGATGACCCTGATGTGCCCAAATCCATAAGAGAGGATGGAATGTGGGACCACTGGGTGGTCTTTGACATTCCGCCCGATGTGACGCAGATCCCTGAAGCTCAGCAGCCCCCTGGTGTGGCAGGTAGAGGTACAGCAGGCAATACCAGCTATTTCGGGCCCTGTCCTCCTGACAGAGAACACAGGTACTTCTTCAAACTCTATGCTTTGGATACACTACTTAAGCTTCCGGCCGGATCCACCAAGGCTCAGGTGGAACAGGCCATGCAAGGGCACATCCTGGAAAAAACGGAACTCATGGGCAGATACGAAAGAGTCAGAAAGTGAAGGGGAGCCCTGGGTACACCTGGGAAAGGCTGCCAAGGGGTGCAAATTTTGGGCTTGGTAAGCCTGGCTGCATCGGGCTTGGCCCGATGCAGCGGCTTTCTGAAAAACCTGCCTGATATCAGATCTGTACCCACTCCAGCCCCAGGAAGGCCAGCCTTCCTGGAGTGGGAACTCCGGTTTCTGGATCCCAGCCCATGGCCCCATAGTAAAGCCTCAAAGCTTCAGCAAAATCCTCTTTCTCGATCTTCTTTTCCCTGGGGGTTCCTTCCTCCAGAGGCGAAAAAAGCCTCTGGGGAAGTTCATCATCCCTGGCTGAAAATCCCTCTCTCAGATTGAACAGTCGGGCCATGGTGATGGTACGCTCACCCAGCTCCATTATCTCGTAAAGGCTTGTGTTCCAGCCTGTACAGGCCTTTAGGGCATCGGCTATCAGAGGCAGAGTGAAAGCCGAGTAGGGTGCTGCGGCGAAATTGCAAATGCCCAGGGAGTTGAAAGAATTCCAAATCTGTTGTGCATGCACAAAGAGCCTTATCTTGCGGGGTCCCAGCTCCGTGGCAGGCAACGGCTCCAGGACTCCGGCCGGGTTCGCAGCATAAAGCATGGGAGTGTCAGACATGAAAGAAGTGTCGTGGGGAGCCTCTATGTGATCCGCCCCTGTAGGGGATGTGGCATAGCTCAGGACCAAACCCTTTTTACCCCTGGGATCATGCATGGGAAGTTCCTGCCCTTTAACATGCAGGGCATATTGCTCGGCCCCTTTTCCGATCCTGCGGGCAGCTTCCTTCACACCATCGGCCAATACCTCCCCAAAACCCTCTTTCCTGGCGATCTTATGGATCATCTGGATCATGGCGTCTGCATTTCCGAAGCGCAGCTCCACTGCGTCGGTGTCCTTGGAGCTAAGGATACCCTGTTCCGTGCACTCCATGGCAAAGGCTATGCACACTCCCGTGGAGATGGTATCCAGGCCGTAGCGGTTGCAAAGTTCATTGCCGTGGGCTATGGCCTCCAGGTTGTCCACCCCGCAAAGAGAACCCAGGGAAGCCAAAGTCTCGTACTCTGGTCCCCCGTAATCGGGATCTGTGGCATACTTGCCCTCCACCTTGACCACCCTCTTGCAATGAACCGCACAACTGTAGCAACCCTTGTTGCCTTGGAGGATGGTGCTGTTCATGGCTTCTGCGGAGATTTTTGGGGCTCCCTCAAAGATGCCTGCCTGAAAATTCCTGGTAGGAAGAATTCCCGAATCATTGAGGGGCATCACGAATACCGGTGTCCCGAACTGCTTAAAATTCCTGGCCATGGGAGACTGGGGAATCAGCTCAGCCACCTCTTTTCCTATGGCTTTTAACCTGTCTGCATCGGCAAACTGTAGCTTGCCGGTGCCACGCACTGCCACTGCCCTCAAGTTCTTGGAGCCCATCACAGCGCCCATTCCGGTACGGCCATTGGCGTGCTTGAGCTCATTGAGAACGCACGCATAACGCACTAGTTTCTCCCCTGCCGGTCCACACTGGGCCACCCTCACCCTGTCGTCTCCTAGCTCCTCCCGGATCAATCTCTGGGCCTCTTTGGTGTCCTTTCCCCAGATGTGGGAAGCGTCCCTGAGCTGGGCATTGCCATCCTTTATCCAGAGGTATACGGGTCTTGGGGATCTACCCTGAATCACGATACCGTCAAATCCCGCCAGCTTGAGCTCAGGCCCCCAGAATCCACCTGCCTCGGCTTCCCCGAAGGCGCCGGTAAGGGGCGAACGGGCTGCAACAGTATATCTGGGAACCCCTGCCACAGGAGCTCCTGACAGAACGCTGGAGGTGAAAACCAGCAGGTTCTGGGGTCCAAGAGGATCGGTCCCGGCCTTGAGCTCCCTGAGAAGATAGTAGAGAGCCATGGCCGATCCACCCATGTAGAGTCTGTAGACCCTCTCCTCAGGGGCTTCTTCCCAGATTTTTCCCGAAGTCAGATCCACCCTTAAAATCTTTCCATTGTATCCTTTGGGCATGGCTTCCTCCTGTTGAGCCTGAATATTGTTTCCCCCAAGAGGCCCTGGAGGGGATTCCCTTCAATTCAATTTGGTCTTGCCTCTTACCTTCCAGAGGCATAGACCCGGCTCTTGGCAACTAGCTCCTGGACCTGATCCATTATGGTGGAGCGTTCCTGCTGCGTGGTCTGCCTCACCACCCTGGCAGGGACCCCCAAGACCAGGGAATTGGGTGGAATCACCATCCTTGGCGGAACCACTGCTCCAGCCCCCACAATGGAGCCGGTGGATACCACAGCTCCGTCCAGCACTATGGCGCCTATGCCCACAAGCGATCGTGGCTCCAAGACTGCCCCGTGCACCTTGGCTCCGTGGCTCACTATGGCCTCCCGGCCCACAACCACGGGATAGCCCTGGGGGGCTTCCACCAAGGCCAAATCCAAAATGGCAGCCCTCTCCTGGACCACTATGGACTCGCTGTCGGCCCTGAGCACAGCCATGGGCCAAACACTGGCCCCCTTCTCCAACCGCACCTGCCCCAAGACCCTGGCCGAGCAATCCACCCAGGCCTCTCCATCCACCACAGGCCACTTGTCCCCGTAATAGCTTATCCAAGGCCTATCCACTGACCTTCTCCTCCCGGCCCTTCACATTTTTCAATTTCCCTGGGTTATACGTTTTCTTATTTCCCTCTTGTTTATCTTCCCCACGCTGGTCTTGGGAATCTCCTCCACAAAGTAGATCTTGTCCGGTATGGCCCACTTGGATATGGTGCCTTTTTCCACAAACCTACCCAGAAAGCTCTTCAAATCCTCCTCCAGACCTTCTGAGGCCACATGGGGTTTCAGCACCACAAGGCCCACAGGCCTCTCCCCCCATTTCTCATGCGACTGCCCTATGATCGCCACCTCGGATACGGCTGGGTGCTGGCTGATGAGGCTCTCCAGTTCCAGGGAGGAGATCCACTCACCACCTGTCTTGATCACATCCTTGAGCCTATCTGTAATTTTTACATAACCCTCCTCGTCTTGAACAGCTATGTCTCCCGTATGTAACCAACCTCCCCTCCAAAGCTCCTCCGAGCGCTGGGGATCCTTGAGATATCCCTGAGTGAGCCAAGGCGCCCGCACTACTATCTCACCGGCGCTCTTGCCGTCTCTGGGCTGGGGGTTACCTTGCTCATCTGCTATCTTGATCTCCACCAGGGGCAGAGGAATCCCTGTCTTGATCCTGAAATCCAATTGGGCTTCCATGTCCCAGTTCCTCATATGGGGCTTCAACAAAGCCGTGGTCAGCACAGGGCAAGTCTCGCTCATCCCATATCCGGCCCAGGCATTTGCTCCCATTTCAATGGCTTTCCTGGCAAGACCCCTGGGAAAAGCCGCCCCCCCTATGACCACCTTCCAGCCCGAGAGATTTACCTTGGAAGCCATGGGATGTTCCAAGAGCATGTGCAATATGGTTGGCACGCAGTGCGAATAGGTCACCCCTTCTTTTTCTATGAGCTTAAGGAGCATCTCCGGCTCATAACGGCCGGGGTAAACCTGCTTGGCTCCTATCATGGTGGCCATGTAAGGAAAGCCCCAGGCATGCACGTGAAACATGGGGGTAATGGGCATGTACACATCTCCCCAGTGGAAAGGGGACTCCTGGGCCAGGTTACCCAAAGAGGCCTGCCCCAGGGTGTGCAGGACCAGTTGACGATGACTGTAGTAGACCCCTTTGGGATCGCCTGTGGTCCCCGTAGTGTAGAAGACCGTGGCCTGGGCATCCTCTGGGAAGTCCGGGAAATGGTAACAGGGGGAAGCCTTCTCCAAGAGTTCCTCGTACTGCCCTGCAAAGGCAAGAGAGGTCTTGGGACTTGCTGGGCTGTCTGTGAGCAACACCAGGGTTTTCACTGTCTTGAGATCCGGCGAGATCCTCTCCAAAACCTCGAGGAAATCCTGATGCACCAACACCACCGAATCCTCGGCGTGGTTCATGGTGTAGAGGATCTGTTCCGGACTCAAGCGTATATTTACAGTATGCAGAATGGCTCCCATCATGGGAATGGCGAAAAAGCACTCCAGATACCTGTGGGAATCCCAGTCCAGGACCGCCACCGTATCCCCAGGCCCCACTCCCAGACCGGCCAAGGCCGAGGCGAGCCGCTGGATTCTCTGGGCCAGATCAAGGTATGTATAACGCACCAGATCCCGGTACACTATCTCCTGTTTTGGAGCATAGATGAGTCCAGACTTAAGCAACTGCTTTATGAGAAGTGGGTAAGGATAAGCAGACGGAGTCTTGTGGATCAGCCTCACGGATTTCATTTTTCACACCTCCTCAGAACCACGATGTACCCGGGAACAAGAGCCGGCAAGGCACCATTTTGCCGCTCTTGATCCTGCATGTCCATGGTTCTGTTGCAGGGCTTTACCAGAGTGCAGGAGGAATCTTCTGGAGAGTCCATCTGGGTTTGGCTCCAAGGTGTGCATTCAAGAGGCCCTCTAAAGAGCATTCTCAGTGGCAGCGGCCCGGATTGTTGCCCAGAGTTGGTTGTGGCTCAATGAACCGGGCTAGGGTTTTAAAAGGTACTTGAGCCCCTGGTGCGCCTCGAAGCGGGCGAAGGGCTCTTTCCATTCCTCAAGGGGGTAGATCCCCGATACAAGAGGAAGAAGACTCACCTCTTTTCTTTGGAGCAGTTCTATGGCCTTCTCCCAGGATTTGTGGTTGTGGGCAAAGCAGCCCCTGAGTTCCACCTCTTTGTAAGTGATTCTATCCAGATCCAGGATTTCCTCTTTGCCCAAAAGCCCCACCTGTATCACCTGCCCGCCCTTCTTGACCCATTGGATGCAGCTGGAAAAAGAGGAGATGGAACCTGAGCACTCGAAAGCCACATCCACTCCTGCACCCTGTGTCCACTGCCCGATTAGTTCCGAATTTTGTGCCCCTCCAGCCACAAGAACATGCCGGGCGCCCAGGCCAAGGCCTAGATCCAGCCTCTCTTTGTCCCGGCAAGTACCCACCAGAATTACCTGAGCCCCCACGGCCTTGGCCACCTGAAGCACCAGAAGCCCTATGGGACCCGGCCCTGCCACCAGGGCCATCTGGCCTGGGTGCAGGGAAGATCTCTCCATTACAGCATGAGTAGCACAGGCCAAAGGCTCACAGAGAGCCCCCTCCTGGAAGGCTACATGATGAGGCAGCCTGTGTAGGGCAGAGGCCCTGGCAGCCACAAAAGGAGCAAATCCACCGTCTATTGCATATCCGAAGGCCAACCTCACCTCGCACCTCTGGGTCTGGCCTTCCAGGCAATGCACACACTTTTCACAAAAACCAGCAGCGCTCTCCACGGTCACCCGGTCACCAGGCTTCCATCCCCTCACACCAGAGCCCACCTCCACCACTTCACCGCAGAACTCATGACCGAGGGTCACAGGAGGACGCACCTTGGGGAAAAGACCGTGGAGTATATGAAGGTCAGTGCCGCACACCCCGGCCATACACACTCTTATGAGAACCTCCCCTTGCTGGGGTCTAGGCTCCTGAGTATCCACCACATCCACGTTTCCGGGGCCCGGAGCCAGCTTTCTTAGGGCTCTCATCCGGACATCCAGCCTCCGTCTACGAACATGACAGTGCCTGTCAGATAATCCGAAGCTGCCGAGGCCAGGAAAACCACTGCTCCTGCCAGATCCCATGGCTCCCCCGGCCTTCCCAGAGGGGTACGGGACCTGATCCATTCGGCTCTGAGGGGATCCTGAAACACGGGTTCTGTCAGATTTGTCCTGAAATAGCCCGGGGCAATGGCATTTACTCGGATCCCGTGGGGGGCCAGCTCCACGGCCAGTGCCTTGGTAAGTGCGTACACTCCTCCTTTGCTGGCTCCGTAAACGGAAATGTTGGATATCCCGATCTGGCTGCTCAAAGAGGCTATGTTTATGATCTTTCCCCCCTGGCCCCTCTCCAGCATGTGCCTTACCACTTTCTGAGTAAGGAAGTAGACCCCTTTTAGATTCACTGCCATGACCGCATCGTAGTCCTGGGGAGTGATCTGCAAGAAAGGCTTTCGAATGTTTATACCAGCGTTGTTCACAAGAACGTGGATTGCCCCAAGCTCAGCCAGGGCTTTCTCCACCACCTGCTCCAGCTCTTTGGGGTTGGAGACATCTGCTTTCAAGGCCAAGACCTTTTGTCCTGTCTGTTCCATTATGGAGTTTTTGGCCTGCTCCAGTTGGGCTTGAGTGCGTCCCACAAGCACGAGATCCGATCCGGCCTGGGCCAGCCCCCTGGCCATGGCCAGCCCAAGACCTCGGTTCCCCCCGCTTACGAGAGTCACCTTTCCAGCCAGGGAAAAAAGCCGGGTCACATTTTCCATTTCAGTAAGCCTCCTGGAAAATGCTTCTTACGTCCTCCTCGGTCAGATCCCGAGGATTAGGAACAAAGAGACGGGTCTGTTTCATGCCCCCTTCCACCAGCTTTGGAAGATCACTTTCTGCAATACCATAGTCCCTCAGGTGGTATGGCACCTGGACCGCCTCCAGCAGATCCTCCACTGCCTCCACAGCCATCTCGGCGGCCTCCAGGCAGCTCAGTCCCTCCACATCCCTTCCCAGCAGGGAGGCTATCTTGGCAAACTTCTCAGGATTACCTGGAAGGTTGAACTTCATGACATGTGGAAGCATTATGGCATTGGAACGACCATGGGACATGTGATACTCGGTTCCCAGAGGATAGCACAGCCCATGCACGGCTCCTAGGCCTCCACTGGCAAAAGCCATCCCAGCCACTGTGGCCGCCAGTGCCATATAGTATCTGGCTGTCAAATTGGAACCCTTGGCCCAGGCCATGGGCAGATACATGCCTATCCATTGGATGGCCTTCTCTGCCAGTATGTCCGAGAAAGGTGTGGCATTCATGGAAACGTAAGTCTCTATGGCATGGACCAAAGCATCCAGACCCGTGTCGGCCGTGACCTTTTGGGGCATGCTCATGGTAAGGAGGGGATCTACTATGGCCACCTCGGCCAGCACATAAGGACTGTAAACAGCCTTCTTGGTGTTTTCGGCCTCATCAGTTATCACGAAAACCCTGGTCACCTCGCTTCCGGTGCCAGAGGTAGTGGGAAGCAAGATCTTAGGCGCTCCCCTGTTTTTGAGCAGATCAAAGCCGCAAAAATCCAGTACGCTTCCCTGGTTGGCGGCCATCACCGAGATGCCCTTGGCCACATCCAGTGAACTCCCTCCCCCAACGCCTATGACCATGTCGCAGCCTTGTTTCTTGAAGATCTCTGCTCCCTGATCCACCAGCCTAGCCGGAGGTTCTGGCTCAACCCTATCGAAGACCACGTAAGGCACAGAGGTCTGCTCCAGGCTCTTGAGCACTGGAGTCAAAAGACCGGCCTGTACCACACCCGGGTCTGTCACCACCAGAGGCTTCTTACCTCCCAGAACTGCCACTTCGGAAGCCACGGCCTTGGCAGCATTTAGGCCAAAGAGGATCTTATGGGGTGAGTAAAAAACGTGCATTTTTTCCTGCACCAGCTCTGCCATGGCACTACCTCCTTATTTTTTCCAGGAGCTTCAAAGGCTTGGTCGCAATCCCTCAATTCTTGACAGGAGTTTTCCTCCTTCGAAACCTTTCTTCCAGACTCCCGTAGATCCCTTTGGGCAGAAAGATGATGAGGCTGACTAGGGCAATCCCGTAAGCTATCTGGGAAAGCCCGATGTACTTGGCCCCGTAGTTTACCCTTATGTATTCTTCCAGAAGCACTATTATGCCCGTTCCCACCGTAGGTCCCCAAAGGCTGAACATCCCGCCCAGTATGGCCTTGAAAGCAACGTCCAAAGAGGGGCCAACACCCGCTAGGGTATGAGGGTTCAGATAGGTCACGTATTGAGCATAAAGCACTCCCCCCACCGCTGCCACAAAAGCGCTGATCATAGTGATTTTGAGCTTGTAACGGATGGTGGTGACCCCCAGGGTTGCCGCCGCCACCTCGTCCTCTCCTATGGCCCTCAGGGCCTTCTGCATCTTGGAGCGATCTATCCAACGCCACAAGAAGAGAGCTCCCACCAGGAAGGCCAAGGCCAGATAATAGAAATGGGTCTTGTCCTCAAACTGCATATAAAGCCAAGATGTACCGACCCTCTTGAGGGTGAAGCCCAGGGAACCACCGGTGTGATCTCTGAAAGCCACGAGCAAAAGCGAGACTATCTCTCCCAAAGCCAGGGTCAGAAGAGCAAAATAATCACCCATCACTCCGAAACGAAAGCAGGCCCATCCTACCAGCAGAGCCAGCAAGGCAGCCAGGGCGCCGCCCAACAGCATACCGATCCAGGGAGAAAGACCCTGAAGATTAAACATGAGTCCAGCCGTGTACGCCCCTATTCCTATGAAGGCCCCATGGCCCAATGACACCAGGCCAAAGCGTCCCATGTATGACCATGCAGTGGCAATGAAAGCCCAGATGAATATCAAGGTGGCAATATGCAACACGTAGGGAGAAACCTTGAGCAAAGGGAAAAGCAAAACCCCCAAGAGTACCCCCGCCGTAACCCAATGTTTCAACTGTACGAACCTCCCTCTTTGAATCAGGTTGTGACTTTGGCCTCTACCTTGCCCCCCGGGTCCCCAAGAGCCCTTGGGGCCTTACCAGCACCACCAGAATAAATATGACTAAGGCCAGGATCTCGGCCAGCTCCGTGGAGGTGAATACCGCGGCCACTGAGGTGACTATCCCTATTATGAAGGCGCCAAGGAATCCGCCGGCCAGATTGCCCATCCCTCCCAGGACCACAATGATGAAGGCCATAAGGGTGAAACTGCCTCCAAAATGAGGATGCACGGAATAGATGGGTGAAAAAAAGGCTGCGATGAGCCCTGTTAGGGCTCCCCCTATGGTAAGGGTCAGAAGGTATATTTGACCTGGATTGATGCCCATGAGCCGCGCGCACTCTGTGTCCTGGGCGATTGCTCTTATGGCCAGACCCACGTAGGTTCTTTGCAGGACGAAGTAAAGGATCCCCAAGACCGCCAGGGCTCCCAAAAAAGCCAAGAGATTGGAGGTCTTCAGGTAGATATTCCCCAAGCTAACCACTGGCAAATCCACACGCACACCTCTTAGATCCGCCCCCCAGATGACATGGGCCAGATTCTCGAAGACTATTATCAGGCCCGCCAGTGCCAAAAGCTGATTGAGCCTCTCTGCCCCCAAAAGTGGCCTTATCACCAGTAGGTGGAGCAAGGCCCCCCATAGGGCCATGGCTCCCACAGCCACAGCAAATGCAGCCAAAAGGGGCACCTCGTAAAGGCTCTTCAGGGTGTAAATGATGTACATTCCCAACATCACGCACTGGCCGTAGGCCATATGGATCACCTTGACCACTCCGAAAATCAGATTCAGACCAAAGGCCAGAAGGGCCAGAACCCCTCCCAACAATATCCCATTGGCCAGAGCGTTCAGAAAGAGTATCTCCATTTTCTCAAAGCCCCAAGTATGCCTGTTTTATGTAAGTCTCCTTTGAGAATTCCTCGCGGGTCCCCTGAAGCCTCACCCTGCCCGACTCCAGCAGATAGGCACGGTCCGAAAGCTCCAGAGCTTTTCTCACATTCTGCTCCACCATGAGAATGGAGTAGCCCTGAGACCTTATCCTACCCACGAATTCGAAAAGCATACTCACCACCAGAGGGGCCAGGCCCGAGGAAGGCTCATCCAGCAGGATCAGTTTGGGCCCTGACATGAGGCTTCTGGCTATTGCCAGCATCTGTCTTTCTCCCCCGCTCAAGGTGTCCGCCATCTGCATCCTGCGTTCTGCCAACCTGGGGAAAAGCCTGTAAATCTCCTCTAGATTCTTTTGAACACCCGGCCTGGCCCTTTTTATGTACGAGCCTATCTTCAAGTTTTCCATTACACTCAGATGAGGGAAGATTCTTCCGCCTTCTGGCACATGGGCTATACCCAGTTCCACTATCTTATGAGCTGGCAGGTTATGAACAGTTTGGCCCAAGAAGCTTACCGATCCCTTTCTGCAAGGCAGAAGACCGCTTATGGCCCTCAAAAGCGTGCTCTTGCCAGCCCCATTGGGGCCCACTGTTATGACCGTTTCCTGCTCCCCCACCCGGAGACTCAAATCGAAAAGTGCCTGAAACTCGCCGTAGTAAACATCTATGCCCTGGACTTCTAACATGAAAACCCGCCCTCTTCTTTGGGTATCAGGCCCCTTCCTGCCCCAGATATGCCTCGATGACCCTCTTGTCTTGGGCCACCTCTTGGGGAGTCCCCTCGGCTATCACCTGGCCGTAATCCAGCACCGTTACCTTCTCCACCAGATTCATCAGGGCTCCCATTATGTGTTCTATCCAGAGGATGGTTATTCCCAGCTCCTTGTGGATTCGTCTCAGCACACGAGATGTCCTCTCTATCTCTTCTTGGTTCAGACCGCTCATGACCTCATCGGCCAGAAAAAGGCTGGGCCTTGTGGCAAGCACCCTGGCCATCTCCAGCCGCCTGAGATTCCCGGCGGTCAGTTCCCCTGGTCTGGCGCTCTGGTCAACCTCCAGCCCCACAAACTCCAGCCACTTGGTTGCCTCCTGCCTGGCCTTCTGCTCAGAGATGTTCCCTTTGCCCTGCCCGAACAGAGCCCCGACCATGACATTTTCCACCACGTCCATTTCCTTGAAAGGCCTTGGGATCTGGAAGGTACGGCCTATGCCAGCATGACAGATGCGATCTGGGGTCCAGTGGGTGATGTCCTTGCCCCGGAATCTCACCTGCCCTTGTGAAGCCGGGTACACCCCTGAGATGACGTTGAAAAGGGTTGTTTTCCCCGAGCCGTTGGGGCCAATGAGACCATGGAACTCACCTTCCTCGATCTGGAGGCTTACCCTGCTGAGAGCCTGGAACCTGCCAAAGAATCTGCTTACGCAATCCACTACTATCATGTAGCTCCACTCACTCCAAAAGCAGGCTCCAGGCAGGAGCCTGGAGCCTTTCTTGCGTTTTTATTTGGCAGCCAGAGGATTTCCGGCCGGCATGGGAATCTTGGGCTCTGCAGAGGCCATGGCCGCAGGCCATACCACCTTCACATTCTGCTCAACCCACTGCATGACCACAGGATATGAGGAGAGATTCTGCCCAGCGTACGCGTGCTCCGGCGGGGCGAATTTCATCCCATATCCGCAAGGGGATGCTCCCTCCGGGATTTCCAGCTCCAAGGCCGCCTTGCGAATGTTCTCAGGGGTGGGGGTGCCATACTTCTGAACCGCGTGATCCAGGGTCTTCAACAACATCCATGCATGCCCGAAACCCATGGTGGCATGTGCCGGTGGAGAGGGCTCATTGTGCTTTTGTGCATAACGCTTCAGAAACTCCTTGATCACAGGGCTTATGTCGGCGTGGAGCTTGGCTGGATCCAGATTCTGTGCCGGAGGGGTATCAATGTTGCAAAGGTAGCTGACCAATTCCTTGCCCAACTGCTTCTCCAGGTTGGGAAAGTTGGCGTATCCCGCACCGTGGCCTATTATGGCCTTTGTGGTAAGCCCCAGCTCCCTGGCCTGCTTGGTGAAAAGAACTATATCAGGGTAGTAACCGGTGTGGAGTATCACATCGGGCTTGGCGGCTTTCAATTTCAGGATCAAAGCTGAAAGGTCATTGGCCTTGTGGTTATACCCTTCATGGTGTACCAGGTTCATGCCGTACTTCTTGAGCGCCTCCACATTGGCGGCCTGCACGCTGGTGCCATAAGGTCCGTCCTCATAAATGACTGCCACTCTCAGCTGCTTGGGCTCCCGGTAGCCAAATCTGGAAAGATTGTCTTTTAGCATTTCCACCGATGTCTTACCCCATTGGGAGCCCATGGGCTGGGGTCTGAAGACGTACTGTTGGTGCCTGCCTTTGACCACAGCGTCGGAAATGGCAATGGTGACCCACAAGATGGTCTTGTTTTGCTCGCAGATGGGGGCCAGAGGAACTGCTATGGAGCTGGAATAGACTCCAAGGATCACAGGCACCTTTTCCACATTTATGAGTCTTTCCGCTTCCCTTATGGCCACATCGGGATTGGACTGGGCATCGGAGACAACAGGCACAACCTCATACTTATTGCCTACTCCTCCCTTCTCATTCCACATCTCTATGGCAATAAGCGAACCCCTGTGGCCGGCCTCGGCTCCTGCCAAGGCAAAAGAACCAGTAAGGGAATTGAGAAGTCCTATTTTTAGTTGCTCCTTGGCAATGGCATGTTGAGCAAGGCTTAAAGTCAACAAGCCCAGGACCATCAAAAAAACTATAGGTTTTTTCATCTTACACCTCCTTTTTTATTAGCAAACTAAGACGACACAAACCAGTTAACTCCTCATGCTCTCTGATTAAACCATCTAGCATGTTGTGTTCATTTTGGAACACAGAAACATCTCGCGGTCTATATCATCCATCTGTTTTTGTGTCAAGCTGCTTATGGACGTTTCTTGTTTCGTTTTCCTTCTGGAAACTTAAAAGAGTCCCTTCTTGAGCAGCTCCTTTTGCACCTTTCCTCCAGGGTTTCGAGGAAGAGGCTCCTTGAGAATCTGTATAAACTTGGGCACCTTGTAGTCCGCCAGATGCTGGGAACAGAACCCTCGGATTTCCTCCTGGGTAGATTGTTCAGCTTCCCGCAGCACCACAAAGGCCTTCACCTGCTCTCCGAAGACATGATCCGGCATTCCCACCACGGCTGCCTCCAAGACCTTGGGAAAAGCATAAAGCACGTTCTCTACCTCGATGGAATAGATGTTCTCACCCCCGCGGATGATCATGTCTTTCTTGCGATCCATGAGCCAGAGATATCCCTCCTCATCGAGTTTGGCCATGTCCCCGGTGTGAAGCCAGCCTGCTTTAAAAGTCTTGGATGTCTCCACAGGATCTTCCCAGTAGCCCATTGCTATTGCGGCCCCCTTGAGGAGAAGCTCCCCCACCTCCCCCAAAGGTACTTCCCTTCCATCTTCGTCCACGATTCTGGCCTCCGTGCATGGGGTTGGAAAGCCCACCGAACCGGCCTTTCTCAAGGCGTCTTGTGGGGGCAAGGCGTACTGCAGGGAAGTTCCTTCGGTGAGCCCCCCGGCATTTATCAGGGAGGCCCAGGGAAAAGCTTCCTGAAGTCTTGAGATAAGCTCAGGCGGGCACGGAGCACCTCCATACACTATTGTCCGGAAGCTGGTCAGATCTCTGCCTTTAAAAGAGGGCGAGTTCAGCATCAGCCAGTATATGGTGGGCACGGAAATGCTCAAGCTAACCCGCTCCCTCTCTATGATCTCCAGGGCCTGATCCGCCTTAAAGGACCTCATCAGAACCGTTGTGGAGCCCAGGTATAAGGATTTGCAAAGTTGCGTGTGCAGACCCGTGACATGGAAAAGGGGAACCATGATCAGATCTACGTCCTGGCAGGTGGACGAGAAGACCCTGGCGCAGGCCTGGGCAGTGTTTACCACGTTACGGTGGGAAATCATGACCCCTTTAGGAGTGCCAGTGGTACCCGAGGTGAAGATTATGCTGCAAAGGTCCCCTTCTTGTATGTGATCCAGGCTGGGGGCTGGGACCTCTGAGCCCAGCAGCAGTTCCTCCAGGGACTCTGCCCCAAAAGCAGGATCTCCCAGTTTGAAGATCCTCACTAGGCCCTGAATTTTATCCAAGAGTTCCTGCACGTGGGGCCAAGTGTCTTCTCCTGAAACCAGGACCTTGGGCCTTGCCTTCATTATCTGGGGGAGCAGCTCCCGGGCCTTGAGTCTTCCATTGAGGGGCACAAAGACCGCCCCCAAGGAGGTGACGGCCAGATACAAGACCACGAACTCCGGGCAGTTGTTTAGGATCACCGCCAACCTGTCTCCTTTGCCAAGACCGCATCTCTCTGAAAGAAAGAAGCTGGCCCGGTTTACCATGGATTCCAGCTCCCGGTAACTCCACCTGAGATCTCCACAGATCAAGGCCTCTTTTTGCGGATTTCGAGCCACAGAGTCTTTGAACATGTGAGCAAGGCTGGCAGGCCTTTCCTGGTAAATGAGAAGATCCACACCATCTATGGACTCTCTTGTGACTCCCTCGCGGGACCAGGGCATTGCTTTTATCCTTTCAAACCTGCTTTTTCTTTAGGGCCCTGTGGCTCACAGGTTCTCTCCTGCCCACTGGCCTTGAACTCAAGGGCAAAGATTCAGTCCATCAACTGTCCGCCGTTTATATCCAGGATCTCTCCGGTTATATAAGAAGCCTCCTCAGAAGCCAAGAAAAGCACTGCCATTGCCACCTCCCAAGCATTGCCCACCCTTCCCATGGGTATTTGGGAGACATAGGAGCTCCAATCCCTTTTTGTGATCATTCGGGTCATGTCTGTTTCCACCACACCAGGGGACACACCATTTACTCTGACCCCGTAAGGGGCCAGCTCCTTGGCCAGGGATTTGGTCAGGCACATGACTGCTGCCTTGGAGGCTGAGTAGTGCGCCCCCACAGCAATACCCCCCACCTTGCCGGCTATGGAACCCATGTTGATGATGCAACCCTTGCCCTGAGCTTTCATGGCGCCCATCACGGCCTTGGAGCAAAGGAACACACTCTTTAGGTTCACCTCCATGACCCTGTCCCAGTCTTTTTCCTCAATGGTCTCAATGGAACCCAGCAAGCAAATGCCAGCGTTATTCACCAGAACATCTATGCTCCTGCATCGAGAAAGAAGATCCTGGAAGGCCTCCTGCACCTGACCAGCCATGGACACATCCACCTGCCTTGAAAACGCCTCACCGCCGCCCGAAGAGATCTCTCGGGCTGCTTCCCAAGCCGCCTGTCCGTTTATGTCCCAAAGCGCCACTCTGGCCCCTTCCAAGGCAAAGGCCTTGGAGATGGCTCTTCCTATGCCCGCCCCGGCACCTGTGACTATGACCGTCTTGCCCTGAAACCTCAAATTAAGGCCCCCTTTATAGTTATTACTCCCCGCATCCCCTCACTTCGTGGAGCTAAGATCCTAGCCCCCAATACACACACCTTCACAGCTAAAGAGGCCCGAGCCTTAAATCCAGCTTCAGGCTATTCTTGAGCATACAACCTCTTGATCCAAACTAGTCCGCCAAGATCCAGTCATTGTCTAGCGCCCATGCTTGATCCGTTTCAGGAGCCAAAATTGGCTTAGCCTAGCTGGAAATAAACCTTTCTAACCTGCTCATCGTGCATGAGATCTTGGCTGGGACCTTCAAGTCCAACTCTCCCATGCTCCATAATGTAGACCCTTTGTGTTAGCTCAAGAGCTAAGGCAGCGTCCTGCTCCACCAGCATGACCATGATCCCCGATCTCCAGATTTCCAGAATCCTGTCAGCCAGATGCCCCTTGACCAAGGGGGACAGCCCTATGGAGGGCTCATCCATCATCAACAGCCTGGGCCTGCCCATGAGGGAGCGACCTATGGCTACCATTTGTTGCTCCCCGCCGCTAAGGGTACCGGAAATTTGCCTCTTTCTTTCGGCTAGAACCGGGAACAATTCGTAAACCCTCTCCATGTCCTTGCGAATTCCTTTTTTGTCCCTTCGCAAGAATGCACCCATTTCGAGATTTTCTTCCACAGTGAATTCCGGGAAGAGCTGCCTCCTCTCCGGGCAATGCACAACTCCCCTGGCAATTATCTCGTGAGGTTTCTTGTTTTGTATTGGATCCTGTTCCAGGAGTATCTCGCCTTGTACAGGAACCATTCCGGACACTGCTCTCAAAAGAGTGCTTTTGCCAGCCCCATTGGGTCCCACCACACCCACCATTTCTCCGGGCTCAACGTGGAGGCTCAACCCTGAAAGCCCCACCGCCTTGCCGTAGTAAACTCTTATGTCCTTCACCTCCAGAAAATTCACCTTACGGCCTCCTCTGGCCTAGGTACGCAGAGACAACCCTCTGTTCTTCCATGACCTGCTGTGGAGTTCCCTCCGCCACTTTTTCCCCGAAAACCATGGCCACAACCCTTTGAGCAAGTTTTAAAAGATCCTTGAGCCTATGTTCGATTATGACCATGGTCTGACCCGAGCTGTGCATTTCTCTTATGGCTTGGGAGAGGATCCTTGCATCCTCAGCATCCAGCCCGGAGAAAGGCTCATCCAAGAGCAGCACCTCGGGCTCGGTGGCCATGGCTCGTGCGATGTCCAGGAGTCTTAGTTCCCCGAAGGCCAGACTCCCTGTTTTTTCTAAAGCCCTTTGGGCTAGACCCATACGATCTAGGTATTCCATGGCCCTATGCCAAGGCTTACCCTTGTGCCCTTTTCTTGCACGTGCAGACAACAGCGGCACCATGACTGTTTCCAGCACGCTCATGTCCTTAAAGAGCTCTACTAGTTGGAAGGTACGAGTCATGCCTCGATTGACTATCTGGTGGGGTTTGAGCCTGGTTATCTCGAATCCCTTCAAGATGACCTGGCCTCTGTCCGGCTTCAAGAAGCCTGTCATGAGATTAAAAAGGGTTGTCTTGCCCGCTCCATTGGGGCCTATGATGCCCACCAGTTCCCCTTCTGCCACTTCCATGTGGAAATCCAGCAATGCCTGGAGTCCTCCGAAAGCCTTGCTCAATCCTTTCACCTCGAGGATCTTGGACATGTAGTCCGTTCCCTCCTGTTCATCCGCGAATCATCCGGAGGTGTGCTTCGAAATGCTTACCCCCCTCAGGCATTACACATGAGAGCGGTCCAAGGCTCTAGACCTTCAATGGACCCGCAGGTGTCCTTTTGGGTCGTTAGCTTCTTGATCCTTTGCGCAGCATTAGCCCCAGGCGCAAGCTGGCTCGTACTATGAGATCCAGGAGCCCTTTGGGAGCAAAAAGAATCACCAATACCACCGCGCTGCTGTAAATCAGTAGACGAAGCTCTCCCATGAATCTGAGAGATTCGTTTACCAAAGTGAGCAAATACGCTCCTATCACAGGCCCTATTATGGAACCCATTCCGCCCACCACCGCCATCATTAGCACCAGGGAAGAAAGAGAATCGTGTGCCATCTCAGGACCTACATGCATTTGGGCATGTCCGTACATGGCACCTGCCAGCCCGGCTATGGATGCGCTTATCACAAAGGCCGTGATCTTGTACTTGGTGGTATGGACCCCTGAGCCCTGGCTTGTGCTTTCATTCTGCCCTATGGAGCGAAGGGCCAACCCGAAGGAGCAACGGGACAGCAAATAAAGCCCCGTTACACTACACAGCATAAGAGAGCCTGACAGATAGTAGTTGCCCAGGGGAGTAGGGGTAAGCCAATCTAGGCCGGAAAGTCCCTCCTCACCCCCGAAGATCTCGTGGCGAATCATTATCCACTTGTAGAGAAGCGCGGCAAAACAGAAGGTCACTGCAGCGAAATAAGGTCCCCGAAGCCTCAGAGTAAAGGAGCCCACCATGAACCCGCAAAGCCCTGCCAGAAAAGCCCCTGCAGGAAGAGTCAACCAGGGGCCCAGGCCTAGGTGCTTGTTCAGAAGGGCTCCCGCGAAGCCAGCCCCGCCAACGAAGAAGGCGTGCCCGAAATTCACGTTTCCTGTAAAGCCCGTCAGGAGGTCCCAACTGCAGGCCAGCATCACGTAGTAATGGCAAAGGAAAAGCAGCTCCAAGTGATATATTTCATCCAGAGCCAAGGGGGCCAGCATCACCAAGAGACCGAAAACCCCCAAACCGCACAAACGATTAATCATGAGGCGTCTGCCGAAAAGGCGTTCCACCTCCTCCAAGTGGGGGCTCTGCACAGTGCTTTCCTTCAAGCGCATTGAATTCATTTCAGGTCGCCCCAGTTAAGCATCTATTCATCTTGTTCTTCTACCCATGAGTCCTCTAGGCCTAAAAACCAAAATCAAGACAATGGCCACCAAATAGACCATGTCCGGGTAGTTGGCAGAAATCAGTCGGCTGACCATGGTTTCGGAATAACCCAGAAGCATGGCGGAAAGGATGGCTCCCTCTACGCTACCCAGGCCTCCAATGATGACTACGGCAAAAGCCTTGAACAATGGAAAAGCCCACATGCCTGGTGTTGCCTCCAGGATGGGGGCAATCAAGACCCCGGCTGTGCCTGCCAAGGCGGCCGAGATCCCCATGGTGAGCAGATACACCTTCTCAGGCTGTATGCCCATGAGCACCGCAGCATCCAAATTCTGGGCCACAGCGGAAACGGACTTGCCGGTTCTGGTGGCTCTTATGAACACCCAAAGTGTCGCTACGGAAATCCAGGACACTACCATGGTAAGAAGCTTTTGGTAAGTCACCCTTACGTTTCCCAAAACCAGTTCCCCTGTCAGGAAGTCTTGAACCGCTTTTCCATGGGGCCCAAAAAAAACGTACATTATTTCCTGGAAAAGAAGCGCCAAGGCCAGGGTCATAAGAAGTACGTAAGCGTGGTTTTGCCTCATGGGCTTGATGAAAACCCTGTCCACGAGCATGCCTGCCAGTGCGGTGCCTACCACTGCCAAAGCCGCCGAAATAGCCACCGGAATCCCCAGCAAGGTCATGAAGGTGTAGCCCAGATAAGCACCCACCATGTAAAAAGCCCCGTGGGCCAGATTGATGATTCCCGCCACACCGAATATCAGAGTGAAGCCCACGGAGATCAGGGTGTAAAGGGAACCCCATAGGGTTCCCAAGACCAGGATGTCCAAGAAGGTGCTCATCTCTCCCCCAAGGAGGATTGGAATGCCTGGGATCGCTCAGCACTCCGGGAACAAGGGAAGCGCCTACTGTTTTTACTTTTTCCACCAGGCAGGAGCAATGAACTCCCCGGTCTTAAACTCCTCTGGCCAGACCACCACCTGCTTGCCTCCTTCCTGCCACTGCACCATAGGCATGACGTAGCGGCCCTCCAGAAGGTCGTGAGTCTGCCTGTGGAAGCCTATCTCTGGGTGGAGGACACCCTTGTAGGAGATCTTCTCCAAGCCCACGATGATATCTTTGGATTTGAGGGATTTGTTTTGCTTTATTACTTCTGCCAGCATGTATACTCCGTCGTACGTGAAGCCGGTGGTATAGACTGGGTTAGTGCCGAAGAGTTTCACATATTTGTCCCACATGGGAATAGTCTTTTCGGTAAGGGGGGCTCTGGCTATGAAATTGTATGTGATCTCGCCCAAGCATTTCCCCCCTGTCATTTCCCAGAATTTGGAGTCCATGCCTTGTACATCGCAAAGCCCCATGGGGGCAGACTGACTGTCCTGCCAAGCCTTGACCAAGGGAATGCTGGCCGCATGGCTTACTATCTGGGCAATCCATTGAGCCCCCTTTCCCTTGATAGCGGCGAAAGTGGGAGAAAAATCCTTCACATCCACATCGAACATCTCGTAGAACACCACCTCGATGCCTGCATCTTCCAAGTCTTTCTTTAGGGCTGGGGCGTAATTGTGGACCCACTTGGCGTTTTCCGCAAGGATGGCTATCTTCTTGTATCCCAGTTTCCTGTGCACAAACTCCACCAGGAATTTAGCCGCCCATTTCTGCTGCCTTATGTCAGAGTTAATCATGTTCCGGAAAAAGTATTTATACTTGTTGTAGTCATTCTTAACGTGATTGGTCAGATCAATGGAAGCAGTTCCTGTGGCCATAAAGACTATTTGGTACTGGGGGAGGTAGGGCTGAATGGCCAGGGCAACTCCGCTTGAGTAGCATCCTATGAGCACGTCCACCTTGTCTTCCAAGACAAGTTTTTTCATGGCGGTTATACCTTTTTCGGGCTTTCCCTCGGTATCCCCTATAAAGAGTTCCAGTTTCTTGCCATGGACCCCCCCAGCTTGGTTGATCTCCTCAACCGCCATCTTGGCTGCGTTGTGGATACCCTGGCCCTGGGGGAGCTGCACGGGGCCCAGGGAGCCTATTTTTATGGTTTTTGCCTTGTCGAAGTCCCTGTTGGCCGACCAAGATAGTTCTACAGTCAGGGCCATCAATAGGCAAATTGCCAGAATGAGGGAAACCTTCGCTCTCATGGCCGTACCCCCCTTTTTTGGTGGATGAGAAGTTGCAAAGCCAAAACTTTTACTCTGCTCTGTTCGCCTGGGTCGGCGTTCTTCCATCACCTCCTTTCCTCAAAACTCCCTGGGTGGGTTGGCACTTAAGCCCTGATCCGGAAGTTTGTTCAACAACCATCGGTTTATGCCCAGGGCCGCATCCAAGGCTACGGGCTCAAGCATCATGTCATGACCCGCCTCAGGCACGAAAAGGCTTTCGCAGCCGTAGAAATCCGCTATCCTCTGAAAGGGATGGACCACGGTTCGGTCGTATTGGGCTCCAACCACCAGAATGGGACAACTGATCTTTTGTCTTTGTATCCTTATCTTACCCAGGCTGTAATCGTTCATGGCTGAGGGGGACTCGGGCACCAGCCTTCTGTAAAACTCCTTGAATTCCTTATCCCCGATTCTGTGAAACCAGACTTCCTTGGCTTCCTTGGGGCTCAGCATAAAGGGCCTGTCCGTGGGAAGACCTTCCCTCGTAGGTCCCAATTGCCCTGGCCCCACAGAGGCCACCAGCACCAAGGCCTTAAGCTGAACTCTTTCCGAAACCATCTGTGCTATGATGCCTCCCATGCTGTGGCCTAGAAGGATGGCGGGTCCATCAAGCCACTTCAACACCTGCAACACATCCTGCACGTAGTTCTCCAAGCTGAGCTTAAGATACTCCCTCTGGGGCACGGCAAAGGAACCTTCGTGGTTGCGCAAAGACATGGAAAAACATTTCCACCCAAAGCCCGCAAAGAATTCAAGCCAGCTCTCAAAGGCCCACCATCCGTGAGAGACCCCGTGAACCATCAGTATGGGACTGGAAATGGAGGTGGGAAGGGGAGGCTTCACCTCTTTGACGAAAAGCCCTCCTACCAGGTGATCCTCCTCAGGTACCAAAAATCTTCTCATGATCTGAAACCCCAGCCTTTTGTTTCTTGGAAAGCCCCATCTGCCAAAGCTCCAAATGTTCCATGGCCCCGAGTTCTTTCTCAGCCAGAGATCCCGCCGAGATTCTCACTCAGAGGGCAGCCTTGGCGGATCGTGCCGTCAGCTGTGCCTATATTCCACCAGCTCCACTACTATCCCGTCCGGGTCCCTCATATGTGCTGCTGTGACTCCCTCGCGAACATCCTGTGGTTCGCTATGGAATCTCACTCCGGCCTCTTTAAGCCTCCTGTATACCTCCTGGATCCCTTCTACCTGAAAGGCCACATGGGTGATTCCATTGTCGCAAACAGGTCCTTCAGGGGGATGGGGTACACCCATGGGCGAATGGTACTGAAAAAGCTCGATGCGACCTCCCCGACCCTCTAGCATGGCGTAGGATGCGTCCACTTCCTTAAGACCCAATACCTTCTCCAGCGCCTCTCCCCTCTTGTGGTCGATGCGCCAAAGCAGCTCCATGCCAATGAGATCCCTATAAAAGGAAATGGATCGATCAAGATCCATGACGCTGATTCCAGTGTGGTGGATACTAAGGATCATGGTTTGTGCGCTCCTGCCAAGTGTAAGGGCCTACCAGTCCAAGCCATGGCAGCTTCGGTTATGGCTTCCGAAAGAGTTGGATGGGGTTTTATGAGATCCCCCAGCTCTTCCACTGTGGCCTCTAGCCTCATTGCCACTAAACACTCTCCCAAAAGCTCAGTGGCATTGGTCCCCAAGATGCATACCCCTAGGATCTGGCCCAGCTCCTCCTCGGCTACGATCTTCACCAGGCCCTCGGGCTCTCCCATGGCCAGGGCCTTGCCATTGTGACCAAATGGAAACCTTTGCACCTTCACTGCATAGCCTTGTTCTCTGGCTTGGGCCTCTGTGAGTCCAACCCATGCAACCTCAGGGGATGTGTACACGCAACTGGGAACCCGGGAGTAATCCAATTGCCTGGATCCGCCCAGGATGTTCTCTACTGCCACCGATGCCTCGGCAAATGCCGCATGAGCCAGCATGGTCCGACCTACCACATCGCCTGCGGCGTAAAGCCATGGCAAGGAGCTTTGCATGGAGCTATCCACCCTTATGAAAGGACCATCCATGTCCAGGCCCAGGCGCTCAACCCCAATGCCTTCGGTGTTGGGTTTCCTTCCCACTGCCACGAGCACCTGATCTGCCCTAATGTTCATGGATTCTCCATTTAGAACAAAGCCTATCTCCACCTCCTGGCCATGGGGCTTGACCTCTCTTATCTGTACTTGGGTGAGCACCCTTATGCCTTGCTCTTCCAAGGCCCTTTCCAGGATTCTCCCCATTTCCTCGTCGAGCTGGGCCAAGAGCCTTGGCAGGAGTTCCAAGATTGTGACCTGTGCCCCAAGCCCTTTCATGATGGCTGCCCACTCAAGCCCTATGGCACCACCTCCGATGACCACCATTCGCTCGGAAACAGCTTTCATTGCGGCAAGATGGTCGCTAAAGAGGATCCTCTCTCCGTCCACCTCAACCTTGGCAAGACCCCTCGGCCTGGAGCCTGTGGCTATTATGATGTGTCCGGCACTATACATTTCTTCCTGGCCATTTGCTTTGACCCGCAAGGTCCGGGTGTCCAACAACTCACCGGTTCCACTGACCACTGTCACCCCGAGGCTCTGTAGCAGGCTCTCAAGCCCCTTATGCAGCCGTGCCACCACCTGATCTTTTCTTGCCACCATACGGGAGAGATCCAGCCCAATCCCCTGTCCACCTACCAGGAGCTCCGAACCCCTGACCCTTCTTAAAAGCTCCACATCCGAAAGAAAAGACTTGGTGGGGATGCATCCCCTGTGCAGACATGTGCCACCCAGCTTATCCCTCTCCACCAGCACAACTTGCGCTCCTCTCTGGGCAGCTCTTATGGCGGCCGCGTAGCCAGCTGGTCCTCCCCCCAGCACAGCCAGCTCCCAGGAAACTGCACTCTTGGGGCTTGGAGCCCCTGGCTTTTTTTCAACAGGCTCCTGAGCCGACCTCTGTGTTCCCAGGCTTTCTTTCCCAAGATCGGGCAAAACCTCCTCTGCCTCCTCCAGGATCACCCCTACCACCGTGAGAAGGGGAACTTCCACGCCCTCTGGCACCAGCACACGAGCCAGAATGCCCGTGGCCGGAGATTCCACTTCTGTCACTACCTTTTCAGTCTCCACCTCAAAGAGGATTTCCCCCTTTTTCACCTTCTGCCCCTCTGTTTTGTGCCATTTGAGGATCCGGCCTCTCTCCACGGTGATTCCCAACATTGGGAGGACCACTTCCACTGGCATGACAGGCTCCTATCCCAGGTGCATCAAGGATGCTGCCGGCCTCTCCAGCCGGGCCTTAAGAGATTCAAGGAACTGCGCCCCCATGGCCCCATCAACTATCCTATGGTCTGCTGAAAGTCCCATCTGGGCCACCTTGCGCCAGGCCACCTTCCCTTGGCGCAAGAAGGGCTCCTCCCGGGTGCTCCCCACTGTCAACAACCCACTCTGGGGTGGATTCAGCACTGCTGTAAAAAACACCACCTGGTAGCGGGCCAGGCTGGAGATGGTGAAGCTACCCCTTTCCATTTCCTCCAGCTTCAGTTTGCCGGCCCTGGCCCTCTCCACAAGATCAGAACGAATCCTGGCGATTTGGCCTAGACCCAGCCGGTCCGCCCTTGGAATGGCTGGCACCACCAGCCCATGGGGCAAGGCCACGGCCAAGCCCACGTTGATCTCAGGCGCCACTAGGATCTCATCCTCCTTCAGGGTGGCATTGAGCATCGGGAATTCCCTGAGGGTGAGGGCCGTGGCCTTGATGATGAGGTCATTGATGGATAACTTCACTCCCTCCTTTTCCAGAACCAAGGGCAGTAGCTCTTCCCTTAGTTCTTCCAGGCGATCCATCTCCACTTCGCAAAAAAGGTGGATGTGAGGTGCTGTTTGGGCACTTTGGGTCATGCGGCGCGAAATGGCCTTTCTCATAGGGTCCAGGGGTATTGTCCTGGGCTGTGGCAAGACCTCCTCCGCCCGGTCCCTTTGCCCTGCTAGCCCCTTGGCGGCCCTTATCACATCCTCTAGCATGATCCTGTCTGTGGAGCCTGCCCGGGCAAGGCTCTCCAAAGAAATCCCCAGGAGCTCTGCCAGTTTTCTTGCTACAGGTGAAATCCTCCAAGAGCCTTGAGAACTCTGGGAGGTTTCACTAGGGAGATCCCTCAATAGCACGATCCCCCCTGGGCCTGAACCCTTCAGTTGGGCCAGGTCCACTCCCTGTGCCTTGGCTTTCCACCTGGCTGCCGGCACGGCCGGCACTATGGGTCCCTGCATATGGAACCTCCCAAGGGACTTATAGATACGCTCTCAGCCTTTCCACCGCATCCCTGATGTCCTGTTCATCCGGTATGTAAATCTGCTCCAAAGGAGGACTGAAGGGGACCGGGGTGTCAGGGGAACCCACCCTCAGGATGGGAGCCTGCAGATACTCCACTGCCTGTTCAGCCACCAAGGCTGCTATCTCAGCATGAATGCCGCAAGTGACAGGCCCCTCGTCTGCCACTATGAGCCTTCCGGTCTTTTTCACCGAATCCAAAATGGTCTCCTGGTCCAGAGGGCGCAAGGTGCGGGGATCTATGACCTCCAGTTCCACCCCTTGACTGGAGAAATCCTCGGCCACCCTAAGCGTCCGGTTTACCATCTCGTGGGTGGCCACTACGGTTATGTGCCTACCCTTTCTTTTCAGCTCGGCCCGACCGAGGGGAATGGTATAAAACTCCTCGGGTACAGGCCCTTTGGTGGCGTAGAGTTTCTTGTGTTCCACAAAGATCACGGGATTATCATCTAGGATGGCGCTGTTGAGCAGACCCTTGGCATCATAGGGCGATGACGGGGTCACCACCATAAGCCCAGGGATATGGACAAAGAAGGCGTGAAAGCTCTGGGAATGCTGCGCTGCTGCACCACGGCCCGCTCCTATATTGGTCCTTAATACCATGGGCACCTTCCCACGGCCACCGAACATGTAGTGAATTTTGGCCATCTGGTTGACGATCATGTCCATGCAAACAGTTGTGAAATCTATGAACATTATCTCCACAACAGGCCTCATGCCTGTCATGGCCGCCCCTACAGCTGCCCCTACAAATCCCGCTTCTGATATGGGTGTGTCCATGACCCTTTGCGGCCCGAACCTATCCAGGAGCCCGGCCGTGACCTGGAATATGCCCCCGTATTTACCTATGTCCTCCCCCATGAGAAATACCCTTTCATCTCGTTCCATGTTCTGCAAAAGAGCCTCGTTTATGGCCTGGGCATAGGTGAGCTCCCTCATGGGCGTCTCCTTAACCGCCTGATGCCCTCCCATTGGGGGGAGGGCCTCAGGATCTTGAAACTCGAAGCCAGGCCCTGCCCAAAAACTTGGGCAGGCCAGGGGCTGCATGGAGCTTAGACCTTTCGGTCTCCATAGTGTTAAGCGTATACGTCCTCATAAAGGTCTTGAGGTTGGGGAAAGGGGCTCTCCTGGGCATACTGCACGGCTGAGTCTATTTCCCCCCTTGTTCTCTCCCAGATTTCTTGAAGCCTTTTCCTGGTGGCAATTTTTTTGCCCACAAGGGTTTGCTCCAGCCTTTTTATGGGGCACCTTCCCATCCATTGCTGCACTTCTTCCAGGCTTCTGTATCTGCGGCCCTGGTTGGGATCCCCCTCGTGGTGTCCCCTCCACCTGTAAGTCTTGCACTCCAGAAGCGTAGGGCCTTCACCAGCCCTGGCTCTGCGAATGGCCTTTCCGGCCTCCTGGAAAACCGCTACCACATCGTTGCCGTCCACGGTCACTCCGGGCATGGAGTATGCAATGGACCTTACCGAGATATCCTCTATGAGCTGATGCTGTTTTTGGGAGACCGAGATGCCATAAAGATTGTTCTCGCATACAAACACCACCGGGAGCCTATTCACCGAGGCCAGGTTCAAGCCCTCGTGGAAGACCCCATTATTGCTGGAGCCGTCTCCGAAAAAACAAACGGTCACCTGATCCGTTCCCCTCATCTTGCTGGAGAGGGCTGCACCCACGGCAATGGGAATCCCCCCTCCTGCAATGCCATTAGCCCCCAGCACTCCTATCTCCACATCTGCTATGTGCATGGAGCCGCCCTTGCCTTTGCAATAGCCGGTCTTCTTTCCGAAAAGCTCGGCCATCATGTATTTAAGCTGCGCGCCCTTGGCTATGACATGACCATGACCTCTGTGGGTGCTGGTTATATAGTCCCTAGGCTCCAGTTGTGCGCATACCCCGGCAGCAACAGCCTCCTGGCCCACATACAGGTGGGCCAGTCCGGGCACCAGACCCCTGGCATAAAGATCTTGTATCCTCTCTTCGAAAAGCCTTATTTTCACCATGGTGGTGTAAAGAAACAGCAATTGCTCGCGGGAAAGTTCCATGGCGACCCCCTTGTCTCTCTTGGGATGCATGGCTTGTAAGCAAAGCTCATGCCTTGCCAGGTCGAGCCAAGGAAATAGCTCATTGGGGCTTGCCCCAAGAAAACGGCGTTTAGAAAGCACGCCTGAGGCTCCATTATGAAAAAGTTCTTTTCACACCAAGTGATATGGGAACCCTGTCCCAAGCATCTGTTTGGAATAATTGGCCTGTTCCAAAGCTTATCCTGATCTTGGGTCTTGGCTTTTGTTGGGATCCAAGAAGCGGCTCTTAGCAAATACCCGGACTATGGAAGCCCATGCCCCTTGGGTGAACGTCTTGGGAATTAATTGAACTCAAAGGCTGCTCAGGGGGAGGTCTACTGTTTCATATTGCTACAGGTGTAGCAATTCGCTACAGTACATAAAATTTCTTTTTGCTCATGCCCATCTGTTTCATACGGCGGTGTAAGGTGCTTCGGGAGACCCCTAGTCTGCGGGCGCATTGGGAGATATTTCCTTCACATCTGGCTAGGGTCCTGGCTATTATCTGCTCCTCCCACTCCTGCAGGGGCCTTTCGGGTTTCTCCTCCCAGAGATCCTTTTCCCGTTTCATCAGAAGCTGTCTTGGGAGGTGTTCCACTTGGATGAGATCTCCCTCGCAAAGGATGGAGGCCCTCTCCAGGCAGTTCTCCAGCTCTCTCACGTTTCCGGGCCAGCTGTATGCCCCCAGCACCCCCATGGCTTCCTTGGAGATCCGGATAAGGGATCTCTGAAGCTGAGTCGAGATCCTACCCAGGATGTGCTCCACCAGGACAGGCAGATCCTCCTTTCTTTCTCTGAGGGGCGGAATGAAGATCTCCACCACGTTCAGCCTGAAGTAAAGATCCTCACGAAAGTTCCTATTGTGCACCTCCTCCATGAGATCTCTGTTGGCCGCAGCAATTATCCTTACATCCACCCTGCGGGGCCGCTCGTCCCCCAGTCTCATAACCTCCCCTTCTTGCAGTACCCTTAGGAGCTTGGCCTGCATCTCCAAAGGCATGGAGCTTATCTCGTCCAAGAAAAGGGTGCCTCCGTCGGCCAGTTCGAACTTGCCTATCTGCCCCCCCTTCCTGGCTCCTGTGAAGGCCCCCTCCCTGTATCCGAACAGTTCCGCTTCTATTAGTTCCCTGGGCACCGCCGCACAGCTTACGGCCACAAAAGGACCGGCCTTCCTAGGGCTTTCATTGTGTATTGCCTGGGCAAAGAGTTCCTTGCCTGTTCCGCTTTCCCCCACCAGAAGCACCCTGGAGCCTGTCTTGGCTGCTATCTTGCCCAGTTCTATCTGGCGCTTCAACTTGGGGTCCTCTCCCTTTATGTCCTCGAAGCTAAAGCGGGCCTGGTTTCCTCCAAAACGCTGTATGAGCTCATTTACCCTGCGCCTTTCGGTAAGGATGAGGATCTTGCCCAGGATCCGGCCCTGGGTCTCCACGGGCCTGACCGAAACCACAAAAAGACCCGCTTTGCCGGGAAGATTCAGGCTCAGCTCCAAATCCTTTAAATCGTTTTCCGAAAGTATCTTTTCCCAGAAACTCTGTTCCATCCCAGCGGCTTCCCCGAAGCTCTTCCCAAGAAGCTGTCTTGCCGAGATTCCAAGCATCCTCTGGGCCACGCGGTTCGTGTGGGTGACCAGGCCCTTCTCACCTATGGCCACGATCCCCTCTGAGACCGAATCCAGGAGCGTCTCCAGATAGGAGCTCAATCCAGCCTTCTCCCTGGCCAGTTGCTCTTCCCTGAGCTGCTTTTCCATGGCCTTGGCTGCAGAGACTGCCATGCCCAAGGTGTGTTGATGAATGCCTTTGGATCGGCCTGAGAGGGTAACGCTTCCCAGCAACTCTCTCTCAGGAGAGAATACGGGGCAGGAAGAGCAGGTCCAGGGGTGATGGTTTACGTTGTAGTGTTGGTAACCTGTTATCTGAACAGGCCGCCGCAACAGCAAAGAGAGCCCTATGGCATTGGTGCCCACCTCGTCCTCGCTTCTTTTGCAGCCTGGTAGGTAATTGTTGGCCCTGGCCATCTCCATTATCTCCTCGTCCCCTGAGACCTCCAGAACATATCCATCCTTGTCCGCCAGGGTGATGATGAAGCCCGAGCCTCTGACAGAGCTGCTCAAGACCTCCAGGAAAGGCTTGGCCGCCTCTAGCAAGATCCCGTTTTCCTGCCTCCTTTGCAGAAGCTCTTGGGAGGAAAGCTTTACTGGTTTCGGCCTGGCGTATGGGTCCAGGCCATAGTGAAATTTGCAGCGCTTCCAGGACTCCACTATGTCCCGCCTGAGGGAGCCTCTGGACACCCGGCCACTGCTCACAAAACTCCTCCAGAACTCCTCATACGGATCCTGTCTGACTCTCATACCATGGCCTCCCTTGCCATTGCTCAGGAGTTGGAGCCCTTCTTTGCCCAAGACCAGCACTGGATCTAAGAGGCTTGCAAGCATAAAATTACCCTTGACAATGGAATCACACAAGGGGGCGGACAATGGGAATCAATTTCAGGAAAGAGGATGTGGTATTTCACAGGGAACAGTACTTGGAACATCTGGCCAGCATGAGGCCCAAAGACTACCAACCCCTTCTGGGCAAGAAAACCGTGAACAAAGGCCCCTGGGAACACAGGCTTGCCAATCCCTATATGAGGGCAGCAAAGGCGCTGGTTTCCTTTGTGACCTGCGGTGAAGACATAAAATCAGACATATCCAGGGCCCTGGAACTCTTGGGCGGTCTGGAGCTGTGCATCAAGCCTTATGACCGGATCTTGTTGAAGCCCAACTTCAACAGCGACGACCCTCCTCCCGGCTCCACCTGCCTGGAGTTTCTCACTGCAGTCATAGAGCTCTTAAGAGAGCATGGATGTACAAAGATCACCGTTGGTGAAAGCGCTGGAAGACCATGGGTGCCTACCCAGAAGGTCTTTCAAAAAACCGGCCTGTCCCAAAAAATGGCCCAGCTGGGGATTCCCCTTTTGGATTTTGATGCTTCCTCGTACCAGGATGTACCCCTGCAGACCAGCTTTTGGGACCATGTGGCCTATCCCTTGGAACTTCAGGAGTTTGACAAGATAGTTTATCTGCCCACAATGAAGACTCATTTTACAGCGGGCTTTTCCATGAGTCTCAAGCTGACCGTTGGCCTGGTACATCTTTTCGACAGGATGATTCTTCACGCCGACAACAACATGTTTGTCTCCCAGAGGGCCGCCCAGTTGAACATTCCCGTGAAACCGGACCTCATCATCATGGACGGCCGGGTGTCATTCGTAAGTGGAGGGCCGGCCATAGGGCTTGCAGTGCACCCGGGTGTCATCCTGGCATCTGGGGATCCTGTGGCCATGGACGTCCAAGGGGTTCGCCTCCTGCAAAACTATGCTGCGGTAAACCACCTGGGAGGGGATCCCTGGCATCTGCCACAGATCAAGGCCGCCACAGAACTGGGCCTGGGGGTCTCAAGGGATTCCGAAATACTCTTGGTAAGGGCTAGCTGAAGCCAAGAGCTTAACCATTCACAAAGGCTGGATCAGCTGTCCCATCCATTGAGCCATTGAGGCTGCAAGGGCTGATCTATTGCCCTGAGACCCCCTTTCCCATCTGTAGCTATGGCAGGTTTTAAACAAGAATGGGCACCTCTTTGTGCTAGAATGAATATTGAAGTGGAAGGAGGCCCCGGGTAAGCCCCCAAGAATCATGGGTAGGGGTGAGATCTTCATGTTTCTTTTCAACACCCTCACCAGGCAAAAGGAAGAGTTCAAGGCCCTGGAGCCAGATCGGGTCACCCTGTACAGTTGCGGCCCCACGGTATACAGGGATGTACACTTGGGTAATCTCAGGACCTTTCTGTTGGCAGACTGGTTAAAACGCACCTTGATCTTTTTGGGCTACAAGGTTTTCCACGTCAAGAACATAACCGACGTGGGTCACATGCGACAGGAACTATTGGAAAGAGGCGAGGACAAGCTCATAGCAGCAGCCCGAAAGGCAGGCATGAGCTCGAGGCAGATAGCAGATCATTATACCAAAGCCTTCATGGAGGACGAGGCCAGGCTTAACATTCTTCCAGCTGATCTTTTCCCCAGGGCCACCGATCATATTCAGGAGTGCATCACTCTCATAGAAAGGCTCTTGGAAAAAGGCCACGCCTACGTTGTAGGAGGAAATGTTTACTTCCACGTGGCCAGCTTTGAAGCCTACGGAAAACTCTCGGGAAATCTCATTCAGGGATTGATGGAGGCCGTAAGAGTGGAAGCGGATCCTTACAAAAGGAATCCCAGGGATTTCACCCTCTGGAAGGCTGCAGAGCCTGGCAGGGAGATGAAGTGGCCGAGCCCTTGGGGAGAGGGATTCCCCGGCTGGCACATAGAGTGCTCGGCCATGTCTCTCAAGTACCTGGGGGAACGCTTTGACATCCATTCAGGCGGAGTGGACAACATCTTCCCACATCACGAGGACGAACTGGCACAATCCGAGGCCGCAGCAGGGCATAGGGTGGTCAATTACTGGGTGCACGGCCAGCATCTTTTGGCCGACGGACTAAAGATGGCCAAGAGCGCAGGCAATGATTACACCATCAGAGATGTGGAGCGCTTGGGCTTTGACCCCTTGGCCTTTCGCTACCTTTGCCTTACAGTGCACTACCGAAGCCGGCTCAACTTCACTTTTTCAGCCTTAAGATCAGCCCAACGAGGCCTCTCCCACATACGACGACACGCCGAGGATAAGGCCTGGCAGAAGGCCGAGCTGCCTTGCAGTGGCCCTGGGCTCAAGTGGCTTGAGGCTTTCACCGCTGCCATCAAAGACGATCTGGCCATGCCCAAGGCGCTGGCTGTGGTTTGGGCAATGCTCCACGATGAGAAACTCACAGAAGCTCTCAGGGCGCGCTTGCTGATCCACATGGACAAGGTCTTGGGGCTGGGCCTGGAGAGCTGGCCCCAGCTTGCCACAGCTGTTCTCCCCGAGGGCCTGGGGCAGGTGGAGCTGAGAAATAAGTTGAGGTCAGCCGATCTGTTTGAGGAAGCTGACAGAATCCGCCAAGGCCTCGAAATGCAAGGCTTTGAGATAAGGGACCTGCCGGGGAGGACCTTGTTGTTGAGGAGATCACGTGCCGAATGGAAAGGTCTGCCCAGGGAGATCTCATCTTCCCGAGAGGTAAGAAGCCTCCTTGAGGAGCCTGATCAATACGATTTCACGGTTTCCCTGGTGGCCTGGAACAACTACGGAGAAATCCTGCGTTGTTACAAAGCCCTGAGGCAACACTGTCTGGGACACAGGATCCAGATCATCGTTGTGGAAGGGGGTTCTTCTGATGAGAGCCGGGAGGTAATTCTGAGAGCTCTGAGTTCGGATCCGGATGCAGCAGTGTGGCTGGCGGATCATCGTCTGGGGGAGGCTGCCTCCAGAAATGTGGCTTTGCGTCAAGCCTTGGGACGAATAGTGGTGCTGATGGACCCCAGCCTGGAGCCCTTGGGAGATGTCATGAGCCCCTTGGAGCTCACCCTCCAAAACCCAGAGGTGGGGCTAACTGGTGCAGCAGGTCTGGTCACAAGGAATTGCCAGGAGTTCCATGATTCCCCAGGTCCTGAGGTCCACGCAATCACTCTTTACTGCATGGCCTTGCCCAGGCGGTTGGTGGCTCTGGCGGGCTGGATGGACGAAAGGTTTCGGTTTTACAGACACCTGGACCTGGATTACTCTTTCAGAATAAGACAGCTTGGATTCAAAGCTGTCATTACCCCTGAGCTGCCTCTTAGATTTCATCCCCACACCATCTGGGAGAGCATGGATCCCCAAGAGAGGTATCGTAGAAGCAGAGCCAATTTCTACCTGTTTTACAGAAAATGGCATCACCACACCCAGCTTTTCTCCCCTACGTCTTGAGCCGAGGGGGGGTCAGATAAGAATTGGGATGATCTCTATGTTTACCAGGCTGCCCTTCACAGTCCTCTTGTTCAAGCTGGCTCTATGATCCAAGATTTGGATCTTTTTGGTGACATCATTGGCTCTGGGCTTTGAATCTTTGGGGAAGCTCCTTGAGCAAGCTTAAATGAAGGCGATCCCCGCTGGTGCAGAGCCTCTGGAAGGGGTTTCTCTGTGGGGCTGACCGGAGATCTGCTGGATCATGTTGGGGCGATTCCTACGGATGGGGCCCAGAGTCTGCTGCCTGGATCCATTTTTTTGGCTTAGTTGGTGTTAGGTTTGAAGTTACTTGCAGTGAAACGGCCAGCCGTTCATAATTTAGAAAAGAGCTCCAGGGGGATCCAGAATTCATGGATCAGACACAAGCACTTGACAAGATGCGCCTGGGTGACCAAGGGGTGTATGAGCAGGTGATGGAGGAGATGCTCCCTGGCCTTTACAGACTGGCTTACGGCATAACCCAGGATGCCATGGAGGCCCAGGATGCGGTTCAGGACGCCTTGCTGTCCATGGTTAGGAGACTCGAGGATTTTCAGGAACGTTCCTCCCTGTCCACCTGGCTTTACCGCATCACGGTGAATGCCAGTCTGGACAGGGTGCGTGGCAGGCGGCGAAGGGGCGAGACCATCCCCATAGAGGAGTTTTTACCTGCTTTCACAGAGGAGGGAAGGTATGCTGAAGAAGTGGTGGACTGGTCCCAGGCTCCTTTGGACAGACTCCTGAGTTCCGAAGCCCATGAGAGGATCCAGCAGGCCATCGCCTCCTTGCCTGAGGAGCAGAGGGTTGTGCTGGTCATGAAGGATATGGAGGAGTTCCCTTTATCGGAAATAGCCCGAACCCTGGATCTGAGTGTTGCTGCGGTGAAGTCAAGGCTTCACAGGGCCCGTCTGGCCCTGCGGGGAGTTCTTTCATCTTATTTTCGTGAAAGGCAGGGGCCAGTGGTCAGGGGAAAGAGAAGAGACAAGAAACACAAACATACCTGCCAGCAGCTCGTTGAGCTCTTGTGCGACTACCTCGAGGGGGATCTACCACAGGAGGAAAAAGAGGAGCTGGATCTTCACATGAGAGAATGTGAGCCCTGTATGGCCTTTCTCAACACTTACAGGACAACTTCTCAGATTTGCAAAAGCCTCAGGCCAGAAGACATACCAAGGGAGATGAGAGAGCGGCTGGAAGCTTTCCTAAAGAAAGCCTCCTCCCGATCCAAAGCAGGCGGCTGATTCAGTGGATCCTGATTTGGCGACGCACCTTTTTTTGAAGCATCAATCTAAGCACGATCATAAATAACCCCAGGGCCATGGCCACGGCTGTGGCCAAAGCCAGATCCGTTCTTCTTAAGGACAAAGATAGGTAAAAGGCCACTGCAGACAAAGCACTGAGCACCACCCAGATCCCCATTCCTGCCCCCTGATATCTAAGATGTCAACACCCTGTTGAGTTGCATTGTTCAGCATTGATGGGCAATGCGCTACCAACTCCTTCATGGCCGAAACAGCTCAATGCTTAAGCCCTGTGAAGTTCCTTTCTGGGGCCGGCCACCGCCAGATCTTCAAACGTCCCAATGCACATAGGGACTCATCCCCCAACTCCAGAACCCTTGGTCCATTCTCTTGGTTAGCCCTTACCTATGAAACCCTCCACGGCCCCCATGTATTGCTCCATTCCAACCCAGAGAAGATCATTGTGTCCTGCCTTTGGAATCACAACCATCTCTTTGCGTTCAGCCTTGCAAGCATCAAAGAGTGCAAGACCGTCCTTCAGAGGAATTATCTGATCCCACTCCCCGTGAATAATTAAAGTGGGAAGCTTCACCCGGGCTATTCCACTCAAGTTGAAATGCCTCCACTCCTGGGGAATCTCCAATGCGCCTGCGGGAAACCCTATCCTGTAGAGCAAGCCCAATGTGTCTGCAAAGCCGCTTTCCACAACCAGGCCCCTCAGCACATCCGCCCTTTGTCCAGCCACATGGATGGCCGGACAGCTCCCCAAAGAACGCCCCATGACCCATCTGGCAGACCCAAAACCCCTGGAGGCCAGCCACTCGCAAATGGGATCCATGAGATCCATGGCGTCTTGGAGCATGTTCCTGAGAGTGGGAATGCCGGTGCTTCTGCCGTAGCCTCTGTAGTCCACCACCATCAGATTCAAGTTGCGTTGAAGGTAAAGGCCTGCTATTTCATCATAATCACTAGCGATCTCTCCGTTGCCGTGAAAGAAGATAAGGTTGGGAAATTCCCTGGCTCCAGCATAAAACCTGGCTCCTATTTGGATCCCCGGGGAAACCTGCAACATCACATCCTGGACCCTTGGGTCCTGGCATGGCTCGGAGAGATCCCTTCTGGGATGAAATATAAAAGAGAGCACCAATGGATCTTCAAGGGGATCCCTCTGCCCGTTTGTTGCATCCTGCTTGGGAAAAACTTCTTTTTTTGAGAAGAACTCCTTGATGCCCATGAGCTGCAATTTAACACAAACCAGATCACCTAGCCATACCTGCCATGTCATTTATTCATCAATTTTTTTGCAGAGCAAATCCCGGTTGGGCGCTATGGGGAAACAAAATCAACAAAAATCATCTCTTCATGCTTCTGCGCCACCCAAATGAAAGGACTAGAACCGCTCCCTCTTGATGGGGCTCATGGGCTTGGGCATATGATCCAATAAGCTTGCTTCTCTTTTAGTTCTCCATGATGGTGACTAAGCCTTGGTGAATCATGCACTCTGGAGTATTATTATCTTTCAAGAGGAAGTGCCAGCAAATATTACTGATTAAGGGCCAGATTTGGGAAACTCTTTTACGAACCGGCCCATGGAGGTGTGGGTAGAGATGGAAAACGTGCCGATCACCAAGGCGGGCTATGATCAACTTTACCAGGAGCTGGAGAGGCTTCGAACAGTGGAGCTTCAAAAGAACGCCGGGCAGATTCAGAAGGCAAGGGAATTTGGAGATATTTCGGAAAATTCCGAGTATTCAGCCGCCAAGGAACAGCAGGCCTTTTTAAACGGCAGGATAATGAAGCTCCAGGAAATGCTCTCCAGGGTGACCATTGTTCCCACGGACAACCTTCCCAAGGACCGGGTGGTCTTCGGCAGCAAGGTGAAGGTGCAGGATCTGGATACTGGAAAGGTTGGGGTTTACCAGCTGGTGGGCCCCTATGAGTCTGCTCCGGAAAAGGGGCTCCTTTCGGTAACATCTCCCATAGGCAAGGCTCTCATCGGCAAAGAGCCGGGAGAGGTGGTAGAGCTTAAGACACCAGGGGGGTTAAAGGAGCTGGAGATCCTGGAGATCTTGCCCTGAGGAACAATTGGTTTTTTGGCAGGCCATCATTGGGCTCAGCCAACCGCTACATTCTCTTTTGCGGCGGTCGCTTTGGCATGTGATGGGCGTAAAAAGATTGCCTTGGGATATTTGGAAAAGCAGCTCCACAAAAACGAAAGGGGGATGACCATGAGCCAGAAGTTGAATCCTTTCAAGATCGCGCAGCAGCAGTTAGACATGGCGGCGGAGAAATTGGGGCTGGATCCGGCAACTCATGAGCTCTTGCGCTGGCCCATGCAGGAACTCAAGGTGATTCTTCCTGTGAAGATGGACGACGGCAGCAACAGGATATTTCATGCTTTCAGGGTTCAGTACAATACGGCGCGGGGGCCAGCCAAAGGAGGAATCAGGTGGCATCCCGACGAAACATTGGACACTGTTAGAGCCCTGGCTGCCTGGATGACCTGGAAGACATCGGTTGTGGACATTCCCTTGGGCGGAGGCAAAGGAGGCGTTGTTTGCAATCCCAAAGAGCTCTCGGACACAGAAAAGGAGAGACTTGCCAGGGCCTATGTAAGGGCCGTTGGACGTTCCTTGGGGGTCACCAGAGATGTTCCGGCCCCAGATGTTTATACCACTCCTCAGATCATGGCATGGATGATGGACGAGTATGAGACCATGATGGGTGAAAGGCATCCTGGGGTGATTACAGGTAAGCCTCTTGCATTAGGGGGCTCACAGGGAAGAGGGGATGCCACAGCCAGAGGAGGCATATACGTAACAAGGGAGGCTGCACGAGTCTTCGGTGTGGAGCTGCAAGGCAAGCCCATGGCCGTGCAGGGCTTTGGCAATGCCGGCCAACACGCGGCCTTGCTGGGGCAGGAATTGCTGGGCCTAAAATTAGTTGCAGCTTCGGATTCTAAAGGAGCCATTTACAACCCCTCGGGCATTGATGCCCACGCCCTAGTGGATTACAAGCTGAAGTACGACACCCTAAAAGGCTTTCCCCAAGCAGAGGAAATCCCCTCCGAGGATGTTCTGGAGCTGGATGTAGCAGTTCTTTTTCCTTGTGCCTTGGAAAACTCCATCACCAAGGAAAACGCAAGCCGTATACGTTGCAAGATCCTCTGCGAGTTGGCCAATGGCCCCACCACTCCTGAGGCCGACGAGATCTTGTTTGACAGAGGCATAATAATTCTGCCCGACTTTTTGGCCAATGCAGGGGGCGTGACGGTTTCCTATTTCGAGCAGGTGCAAAACACCTATAACTTCTATTGGGAATTCAGAGACGTCTGCCAGAGACTGGATGACAAAATGACCAATGCCTTTCGAGCCGTACATGAAATGAGCAGTCGCGAGCGAATCAACATGCGCCAGGCGGCTTATCTGGTGGCTGTGGCCAGGGTTGCAGAGGCTTGCAGGCTAAGAGGCTGGGTCTAGGTATGGATCTCGTCAAGGCCTACAGGATGTACCAACAGATGATGCAGTATCCCAAGCTCCTGCCCGAGATGCGCAGAGTCTTCAGGCAGGCTCTCAGAGATAAGAGAATCAAGACCGAGGAGGAGCTCCACCGAGAGGCTGAACAGTACCTGGCCAAAACAAAAGAGAGCTGGAGCGAGGAAGAGGTTCGGGAGATGGAAGATGCCCTCACGGACCTCTACTTTTCTAGCCATTTTCAACAGGAAGAGATAGAGGCCCACATCAATCTGGCCAGAAAGATTGAACGTTTTAGAAACCTAAACAGGGTAGTTAACATGGATGGAGCCACCTCCATCCAGATAAAGAAGGCTCTTAGCGCCTTCTGTGAGATTCCAGAGGGAGATCTCTACATACCCCCCAACGAGGCCATAGGCACCAGGGTGGCCCTTATCAACCACTTCATATCCAATCAGCTCAAGTTCATCGGGATCGCCAAACACCACATAACCATCAGGGACATAAACGAGCTTTGCAATCAATCTTACTGGAGCAGGAGGCGTTCCGGTCGTATAGGAGGAAAGGCGGCTGGAATGCTCTTGGCTTACAAGATCCTGTTGCCCAGGCTTTCCAAAAGAGATCCGGAACTGGAAAAACATGTCGTAATTCCCGAATCATATTACTTCAACTCGGGAATCTTTTCTGATTTCCTGGATTACAACGGCCTGGAGGAGTTCCGCAGTCAGAAGTACAAGAGCAGGGAGACCATAGAGGAGGAGTACAAGACCATGGCCCGATTGTTCGAGCGGGCAGTCTTCCCTCCTGACCTGGTGGAACAGTTCAAGGACTTCCTGGACAAAGTAGGAGAGCATCCACTAATACTGCGTTCCTCCAGCCTCCTGGAAGACAACTTTGGTTATGCTTTTTCGGGCAAGTATGACTCTGTATTTCTGGCCAATCAGGGAGACCTGCAAACTCGCCTCCAGGATTTCATGCGGGGACTCAAGAAGGTGCACATGAGCACCTTCGGCCCGGCTCCCATTCTTTATCGCATGGATCACGACCTGCTGGATTTCGATGAGAGAATGAGCGTTCTTGTCCAGAAGGTGGCAGGCAGGAAATGGGGGGATTACTTCTTTCCTTTTGCGGCGGGTGTGGCCTATTCCAGAAACACCTACCGATGGACACCTAGGATCAAGATGGAAGAAGGTCTGGTGAGGCTGGTGCTGGGCCTAGGCACAAGGGCAGTGGATCGTGTGGCCGGGGACTATCCCAGAATGATAGCCCTGAGCCATCCCTTGCTGAGACCTGAGGTCGGAACCGAACAGATAAGGAAGTATTCCCAAAAAATGGTGGATGTGCTCAATCTCAGGGAGAACAGGGTGGAAACCTTGGATTTGACGGAGCTCTTCTCCAGGGTTTACCACCCGGATCTTCACGAGGCCGTCTCAGTCATCCAGGATGGACACCTGGCCCCACCCATGTTCAGGACTCAGCCCCTGGATCCCAGGAAATGCTGCGTTACCTTTGAAGACTTTCTTACCCGTTCCCCTTTTGTCAAACTGCTCAAGAAGATATTACACCGCTTGGAGGAAGCTTACGGACACCCTGTGGACATCGAATTCGCTTGGGACCAAGGCAAACTACACCTGCTACAATGCAGAACCCTGGCCATAGGACCCAATGATTTAAGCGTGCGCCTGCCCGCAGACGTGCCTGAAGAAAAAATCCTCTTCAGCAATGATCGAGGGGTTTCCAACGGGGCGATCCCCAACGTGGAATATGTGGTTTACGTAGATCCCAAGGCATATGGGAGGCTCCAGACATATGAGCAGAAGCTGGCCGTGGGCAGAGCTGTGGGCCGGCTTAACAGGGTTCTGGAGACCAAGAGGTATGGCTTGTTCGGCCCGGGCCGCTGGGGGAGCAATGACATAAATTTGGGCGTGAGGGTGGGCTATGAGGATATCAACAGAACCCTCTTCCTGGCTGAGATAGCCTTTGAAGAAAAAGGGGCCACCCCGGAGCTGTCGTATGGGACCCATTTTTTCAATGACTTGGTGGAGGCTCGCATAGTTCCCATAGCCATCTACCCCGACCAACCAGGAAACATATTCCGGGAAGAATTCTTTTTGGGTTCGCCAAACCTGCTGGGAAGCCTGATACCAGAGTTCCAAGTGTTAGAGGAGGTGGTAAAGGTCATCCATGTGCCTGGAGCCTGTAGCGAGCAACTGCTCCATGTGTACCAGGACGCGGAAAATCAAAAAGGACTTGGGTTTTTGGGGCCTCTCAGGCCCTCTGCGGAATCAGGACGCTGGAGCTGAAGGGGCGTATTAACACTCAAAATATGGTGTGTGGCTCCGGATGAACCTGAGCTGCTCCAGGTGGGAGCTGCCTGTTAGCCCAGGCTATAGCCTTAGCACCAAAAACACTCCCAGGATCACACCCAAGAGTCCCCAAAAGCGCCAGGTTACATCCGAACTCCTCTCCCGCCACCAGCTCATGAGCCACCTGCGGTGTTCCTCTTTGGGAATAAGCAGCAGGAGCAGTCCCTTAATCACCGCAAGGGCCCCCACTGCCTCCACCAACCAGAAAGTATGGGTTGTGGGGGCAGCTATCATGAGAAGAACCCCCACAAGTATGGGGCAAAAGGCCAATGCCTTGAAAGGAATGGGATCCGTGATGGCCACCCACCATTTCCTAGCCCTCTCGGTGTAAAGCACCACGAAGGTCCCCATGACTATCCACATTGCACCTATTACATAAAGAACAGTCTCCATGGTCTCATCTTCCTTTGTGCGCTAGGGTCCCTTCTAAGCATGTCATGCTAACACGTCTCATTTATCCGGACAATGAGCCCCCTGTCATCTCCACTGAGAATACTTGGCCAGACCTGAATCAAGGTGGCTCCTCCTGTGGCCAAATTCCCTCGTTGATTCGGGATCATCTTGCCCAAGGCCCCATGTGCTCCCAACCATTCAGGCCCCTTCATTTCTCTCATGGGATCGCAGTTACTGCCCCATTTTTCTGAACACAAACGGACAAAGGGGATCATATCCCAAACAGAATTTTTTGCCAAGCAGGCCCAGAGCTGGTTTTCGAGATGCTGCCATGGTAAGCCAAGGCCCTTTTCAATAGAGAATTTTCAAAGTAGTCTTAGTTTGTTTTGCCTGAGAGCCCTCATATGAGGCAGGAAGTTTTCCATGAGTGACAATGCCTGGGGATATCAAGTGATCCTTTGGTGTCAGTCCTTGCAAAATGACCTGCTGGACTGGATAGCCATGGCAGCGACTTTTTTGGGCACCGAGGCCTTCTTTTTGTTGTTTGTGCCCTTTTTTTACTGGTGTGTGGACAAGAAGCAAGGCGTTAGGCTGGCTTTGGTTTTTCTTTTCTCTGTTTATTTCAACAGCCTTGTCAAGGAGATGTTTCAGATCCCCAGGCCAGATCCTTCCCGGGTGAGGGTTCTTTGGGCCTCTTCTGGAGGAGGCTACTCCTTTCCCAGCGGCCACGCCCAGAATGCCATGGTCTTTTGGGGATGGCTGGGCAGAAGAGCTCCATGGAGAAACAGACCGGGGCTGCTTGCCACGGTAGTCTTGGCCATTTCCCTCTCTAGAATTTACATGGGCCTTCATTTCCCCCTTGACATCCTGGGAGGCTGGCTCTTGGGGGGCTTTATTTTGATGGGGCTTGTGGCCCTGGACAGGAGAATATCCAGGGTCCCCAAAGGATGGGAAGGCACGGTTTTGCCTTGGTTGGGGGTGGTCTTGCCCGTGGCCAGCGTGCTGGGTCAGACTCATCCCTTGCAGGCCATGGTGGCTGGCAGCATTTCGGGCTTTTGCTTGGGTTATCTTCTGGAGAGCCGCTGGGTGGATTTCTCGGCCAAAGGACCGTGGTCCTGGCAGGTCATGAAGCTGCTTGTGGGGTGGGCTGGAGGAGCTGCGCTGAGTCAGGGTATAAGAAGATGCCTGCCCCAGATTCCCTCTTTTATCTTTGTTCAATATTGCCTGCTGGGGCTGTGGGTCTCTTTGGGGCTGCCCTACATTATCCAAAGACTCAGGCCTTTGTGGCAAGATAAGCCAGGAGCACAGGAGCTTTCATGATCCGAAAGTTTGCTTGCCCAAAAATTCCTTCATGCATACGCAACCTGGCCTTGGCAGGTCTTGTGGTTGTCATGGGACTGGCTTACCTGGCCTGGGTGTTCTGGCTGCTGCCCTGCGCCACATCTTCATTCCCCCGGCAACTGGAGGTTCCCTCGGGAAAGAGTCTTCAGGAGATTGGCTCACTTCTGCAGAGAGAAGGTGTCGTAACAAATGCTTGGGCTTTTGTGGCCTTGGCCATCCTAAGAGGTGAAGCCCAGCGGATCCGAGCGGGAATCTATCGTCTGGAGGCCCCCCCGTGCGCCTTGGATCTGCTAAATAGGCTGGTCAATGGAACAGTAGAGTTATACAGAGTGACCATTCCCGAAGGATGGAATCTGGCTCAGGTGGCCGAGAAGCTGGCAACTATGGGTTTGGTGAATCCCGAGACTTTTCTTGGAAGAGCCAGGGATCCTGTATGGGCATCTGAATTGTTGGGATTTGAGGTCACCTCCCTGGAAGGATTTCTGTTTCCCGACACATATTTTTTCCCTCCTGGAACCACCGAGCAAAATATCTTGCATGCCATGGTCAAACGCTTTCAGAAGGCCTTTGCCCCAGAGTTCAATTCCAGGCTGCTTGATTTGGGATGGAATATACTTGAGGCAGTCACCCTGGCCTCTCTCATAGAAAAGGAAACATCTTCCCCTGATGAAAGGCCCCTGGTATCCGGAGTATTTCACAAGAGGCTTCGGATGGGAATGAAACTGGAAAGCGATCCTTCTGTGATCTACGGCCTTGACAACTATAACGGAAGCCTCAGAAAAAGCGATCTGCTGGTCCCCCATCCTTACAACACTTATGTTTTCCAAGGGCTTCCCCCCGGCCCCATCTGCAACCCAGGACAGGAATCCATACGAGCTGCTCTTTTCCCAGCCAATACCGATTACCTGTTTTTTGTTTCCAAGAAGGATGGCACCCACCATTTCTCCCGCACCATAGGGGAGCATGTCAGGGCCGTGGCACGCTATCAAAAGGCAAGGCCTTGAGGGGGGGCCGAAGCGCCCTTGTAAGCCGAGTTCTGTTCCTGTGGAAGGTTTCCCTCCCACAGGCTGCGGCCATTCCTCTAGGAGCCCGGTTACCCGGGCCCTCCAGCGACCATACCCGAGGGTTGGGCGGGCCACCCATTCTCCCCGCATGAAGCGGGAAGCCCCTCCTATTTGGTCTTGCTCCGGGTGGGGTTTGCCTAGCTCCCTCGGTCACCCGAGGGACTGGTGAGCTCTTACCTCACCTTTTCACCCTTACCCGCCACAGGCGGGCGGTGTCTTTTCTGTGGCACTTTCCTGCCCGTCACCGGGACTCCGCGTTACGGAGCACCCTGCCCTGAGGAGCTCGGACTTTCCTCCCGCCTCTGGCCCCTTGGGGGGACTTTAGCGAGCGGCCGCACTGGGCGCTTCGGCCTTCATCCAAATATGATATATGGTTTTGGCTTTCAGCTTCTGTGGAAACCATCACCTCACCTTCGAAAATGCTCCTCTATGGCCCGGTTGGCCATTTCATCAGCTTCCTTGTTCAATTCCCTGGGCACGTGCACGATCTCGTATTGCTCCAGACTGGAGAGGTCCCTCAAGGCCTGCTCGTGGAGATCCTTGAGGTGCGGCTGACGTACCCTGTACAGGCCCTTTAGCTGCCTTTCCATGAGCTGGGAATCGGTGTGAATCCTAAGCCTCCTGAGGCCTCTTCGGGCGGCCTCCTCAAGGGCTGCCAAAAGCGCTCTGTACTCTGCCACATTGTTGGTAGTCTCTCCCAGGTATTTCCTGAGCACCAGCATCCGTTGGCCGCCTTGCTCTCGGAATACAACCCCCATTCCCGCAGGCCCAGGATTCCCTCGGGATGCCCCATCCACGAAAACCTCCACCCACTCAGGGTCCACCCTTTGCCTCCTGTACCTCATCATTCATACCCTGATGATAGAGGAACCTCTGGCAAAACGGACACTGGATCAAGCTGCCCCCTTTTAGGATCTCATTGTAGAGCTGAGGAGGGATGCTCACGAAACATCCCTGGCAGGTCCCGCCATCGACCCTAGCTACCCCCACCCCGCCGTGAGTGCGTGCAATCCTTTCGTATATGACCATACAGTTGGGGTCAATGCCCGCAGCAACCCTTTGCCTGGCCTTCTGAGCACTGGCCTCCTCGGAATCCAGACTGGCGATGCGAGCCTCTATTTCCTTCTGGCGATTCAATATGGAATTCTCTGCCGAGGCTACCTGTTTTTCCAGCTCCTTTAGCTTCTTTGCCCCCTCATCCATCTGCTCCATCAAAATCAGGATCTGTTCCTCCAGGACACTGTTGGCTTCCTTGGCCATCTCTATTTCTTTGAGAAGCGCCTGATATTCCTTGTTGGTCTTGACCTCAAAGAGCCTGGCCTGGGTCTTACGAACTCTCTCGCCGCCTGCCTCCAAGTCCCGTTCCAAACTTCTGCGCCTGGACTTCAGAGCCTCAAGCCCTGCTCTGGCCTCCTCAAGACGATCCCTTTCTGCCTTTAGCTGGGCCATCAGCTTTTCCATCTCTTGGGGAAGCTGATTCCTCAGCCTGTGGATCTCGGCCAGGCGAAGATCAACTTGTTGGATCTCCACCAGTCTCTTGGTTTGTTCCTCCAAATCACACCTCCCCCCAAAAAATCCCCTCCCCACCCTTACGGAGCAGAGGCTCCACAAAAGGATCCTGCTGCCCCTGGGAACACCAGACCGATATTCCCCAATTGAGTTCTGAGGAAGCTTCTCTCAACCTTTGGGCCAGCCACGGTACAAGGGCTTTCTCCGTGCCATAGTGACCGGCATCCACCAATGCAATTCCAAGGGCTTCGGCCCTGCGTGCGTCGTGATACTTCACATCTCCGGTTACAAGCACCTGGGCACCGCAGTGCCTGGCCTCCACCAATAGTGAGGCACCACTTCCGCAGCAGACCGCCACAGTTCTCACCTTGAGGTCCTGAGGTCCTGCCATCCTGATCTGGGGATGCTTGGCAGCCAAAATCCCGCAAAGCTCCAAGACATCCATTTCTCGAGGCAAGACTCCGATTCTGCCGATCCCTCCCCCCAAAGGTTGGATATCCTGCAGGCCAAGGGCCTGTGCCAACAGGTCGTTGGGCCCGCCCCAGGCTTTGTCCAGGTTGGTATGAACGCACAGAATCTGTATCCCCTTTTTGATGGCTGAACAGATTATCCTTCCCTCAGGCTCATCCCAGCGGACCGCCTTGAGGCTGCCAAGCCAAACAGGGTGATGAGTCACCACAAGAGATGCCCTCAAACTGGCGGCTTCCTCCAGGGCCTCATAGGTCGGATCCAGAGCTACCAGGACTCCTTTTACTGACGCCGAGGGATCCCCCACTTGAAGACCCACTAGATCCCAGGGCTCGGCGCTCTTTGCAGGGAAGCATTCCTCGAGCCACATCATCACGTCCCGGACTACACAGCTCACCCTTGATTCCCCTTCAAAAAAAAATGCACCCAAGGCGGGTGCATGGAGTCCATGAGGTCCCGTGGGTTGGCACGGGGAGACACGTTTCTTTCCCTTGGCCACTCCCACGGTACACCTCCTGAATGGTTTGAAGTGGGCCCACCTGGCCTCGAACCAGGGACCAACCGGTTATGAGCCGGTGGCTCTTCCAACTGAGCTATGGGCCCTCTTACTGCAATACCCCCTTGGTGGGAAAAGGGGGATCAAAACTTTCACCTCTCCAGAAAAGTCTTGAGCCTCTTACTGCGGCTTGGATGCCTCAGCTTTCGCAAGGCCTTCGCTTCGATCTGTCGAATCCTCTCTCTGGTCACCTCGAAGTCTTGCCCCACCTCTTCAAGGGTATGATCTGCCTTCTCCCCAATGCCGAAGCGCATACGCAAGACCTTTTCCTCCCTAGGGGTCAGGGTGGCAAGGACCTTGCGAGTCTGCTCAGCCAGGTTTCTGCGCAGCACCGCCTCGGAAGGAGAAACTATCTTCTTGTCTTCTATGAAATCCCCCAGGTGGGAGTCCTCCTCCTCGCCTATGGGTGTCTCCAAGGAAATGGGCTCCTTGGCGATCTTGAGAACCTTGCGAACCTTGTCAATGGGCAGCTCCATTTTCTCTGCAATTTCCTCGGGCGTTGGCTCCCTGCCCATTTCCTGAACCAGATAACGGGATGTACGGATCAGCTTGTTTATGGTCTCTATCATGTGCACCGGGATTCGTATGGTCCTGGCCTGATCCGCAATGGCCCTCGTGATGGCCTGTCTGATCCACCAGGTTGCGTATGTGCTGAACTTGTAACCCCTTTGGTACTCGAACTTGTCTACTGCCTTCATCAGGCCTATATTGCCTTCCTGGATCAAGTCCAGAAACTGAAGTCCTCTATTCGTATATTTCTTGGCAATGCTTATGACGAGTCTCAGATTCGCCTCTACCAGCTCCCTTTTGGCTGTGGAGGCCTCTGCCTCACCCTCCAGGACTCTTTTGAGATCCCGTTTGAGGCGTTGAGGGCTCATTTGGGCTTCTGCTTCTACTTTCCTTAGCTCCTGAACAGCTTCCCGCAACTCCTGTTCCAGGAGCAACAATCTGGAAGGAGGCATGCCTACCTCAAAGGCCAGCCTTTCCAGCTCTTTTCCCCCCTTTTTAACCCTCCTCATAAAACGGCGCAGCTCCTTGAGGGGCATGCCCAACTCCTCTTCACATCTGCGCACTACCGCCTCTGCAGCCTCCACTCTATCCACAAGCTCCTTTAATTTTCGAACTATTGTATCCACCTGGCGAGCATTGAGATTCAGCTCTCTTATGGCTTCTTGGAGATTCTCGGAGATCTCCTGAGCCTTTTTTATCATTTCCTGATTAGACAGGTTTTGCTCCTTCAAGGCTCGCATCTGCCCGTTGAGTTCCCCAATGCGGTCTATTATCTCAAGGATCCGGCGAAGATGCACGTCTTCCACCATGTAAATATCTTCGTCTTCCAGATCCTTGATCACATCCTTGACCTTTATCCTTCCCTTGCGCAACTGCTCTCCTAACTCCAGAATTTCCCGGATGGCAAGAGGAGAGTGACACACAACCTGAGCCACCTTCTTGAGGCCTCTCTCGATCCTCTTGGCAATCTGTACTTCTCCCTCCCGGGTCAACAGGGAAACAGCCCCCATCTCCCTGAGGTAGAGTTTCACCGGATCATTGGTCTTGCCCAAGAGATCCTCATCTTCCTCAGGCAGGAGGCTTTCGTTTTCCAACAGTGGAGCGGCCTCATGGGCCACTTCGGCTTTCTTTATGACATCGGAGACCTCCAGGTCTATGTCCCCAAACATCCCCATTACGTCATCGTAATGTTCTGAGGTAAGAATGTCCGAGTTCAGGACCCCGTTGACATCCTCAACAGTTCCATATCCCTTTGCCTTGGAAAAATCCATCATCAAAGGATCCATCTCTTCAAAAGGGGGTTTTTTTCCCATGGACCCCACACCTCCAATTTGAAGGCCGATCAGGCCGGCAGCCCCAAGCGCTTTTTCTCCAAGACCAGTCTGGCTCTTCGCCCTTCTAGCTCGGTTAGCTTGTGGCTGTCGCTAGATTGCCTTGCTCGGCTTATCATTCCGGCCAGGTCCTTTATCTGCCTGTCCAAGGATCTTCTTCTAAGATCTTTGAGACAATCCTGGCATACCCGTTGGGGATTCTCCCCCACCTCTTCCAGTCCTGATATGAGCTGTGCCAGGAGTTCCCCGGCTTGGCTGCTCTCAAGACAGGAGAAAAGCTCAGAAGGGTCTGCGGGAACTCCCTTGCGCTCCACCCTCTCCCATATGAGCCTGGCCAGTTCCCTGAGTTGATCATTTTGCATCTCTTTTAAAATAACCTGATCCAGGCCTTTGGCCAAAGAGGGATCAGAGAGCAAACATTGCACCAGGAGCTTCTCAGAAGTAGGGAATTTTTCCCAAGAACTAGTAGGTTCCACAGTTTTACGAGCCCCAATGCCTCCATCTTCTCTCAGAAGCTCTTCCACTCTGAGTTCTGAAACCCCCAATGCATTGGCCACAAAGGCAATGTAATGGTCCCTCAGGATGGGATCCTTCAACCGCCTCAGTCTAGGTATAAGCTCTTCCAAGGCCTTTTTCTTGCCTTCTATGCCCTTGCCAGAATAACGAGCCTGCGTTTTTGTAACCAAGAAATCCATCAAGGACACAGCCCCATCCAGGGCCCTCAGAAAACCCTCCTTCCCCTTCTTCTTCACATAAGAGTCAGGATCCTCATCCTGCGGAAGTCTCAAGACCTTGCCCCACACCCCCATATCCAGGCAAAGATCCACTGCTCTCATGGTGGCCCTTTCCCCGGCCTCATCCCCGTCGAACACACAAATCAGGTTTGCGCTATAGCGCCGGAGTCTCATGAGGTGTTCACGGGTCAAGGAGGTCCCCAGGGTGGCAACAGCGTTACGGATCCCGGCCTGATAAATGGCCAGGAGGTCCATGTAACCTTCCACCAAGATGGCCTCATCCCTCTGCCTGATCACTGGTCTTGCCATCTGGAGCCCATAGAGACACCTGCCCTTGGAAAAAAGGGGTGATTCGGGGCTGTTGAGGTACTTGGGTTCTTCAGAGCCCAAGGCCCTGGCCCCAAAACCCACCACAGAACCGTCTTCTTCCTGGATAGGAAAAACGATCCTGCCCCTGAACCTGTCGTAAAAGGACCCATCCTTTGCCTCCACCAGGAGCCCCAGGGCATGAGCCTTCTTGATAAACTGCTCGCCCTTGGGCTTCAGGTGCTCCAGAAGTCCCCTCCATCCCACAGGAGCCCATCCCAGAGCAAAAAGCTCTTGCGTCTGAGACGAAATACCCCTTTGCTCCAGATAGGCCCTTGCCTTGCCCCCCTGAGAACCCAAGAGTTGGGCCCTGAAAAAACTGGCTGCCTCCTTGTTTACATCCAGCAAAAGGTTTCTCTCTCGGCGTAGCTCTTTTTCCTCCTGAGAAAGCTCTTTCTCAGGGACCCCAACTCCCACCCGAGAGGCCACTGCACGCACGGCCTCAGGAAAAGACATGCCTCTGGCCCTCATGAGAAAGTGAAAGACATTGCCTCCTGCGCCGCACCCAAAACAGTGGAAAAAGCCCTTGGACTCACTGACATAAAAAGAGGGCTTGGCGTCCGAGTGAAAAGGGCAAAGAGCCTGGTAACCGTTGCCCACCTTGCGGAGTTGCAAATACTCCCCCACCACATCCACTATATTACAGCGACTCAAGACTTCCGTGATTATCTCTTCTGGGATGGGCCCTCCTGCCAAAACCCACCTCCTGAGCCCGTCGGGCCCGCCTAGATCATTGCCTGCCCGGGGACCAAAGACCCCACCCACAGAATTCCACAGGCCGCCTTCTGCTGCCTCCTCCAACCTGAAGGCCAAATCATATGCCCTCTTCTAAGGCCTCCCCATGAGACTTTCATGTGCCACCCTTACCCAAGCCAAGCCATGAAAACCTCAGGATAGCAGCTCCTTGACCAGTTGGTTCACAACCTTTCCATCTACCCTTCCCTTTAGTTTTTCCATGGCCGACTTCATCACCATTCCCATATCCTTTGGGCCCCTGGCTCCCAAGTGATCTATTATCTTCTTCAGCTCGGATCTGAGTTCCTCCTGAGTCATCTGCTTCGGCATAAAGGAAAGTATGACCTGCAGTTCCCTTTGCTCTTTTTCCACCAGGTCCCCACGGTTGCCTTTTTCGAACTGCTCTATGGACTCTTTGCTTTTCTTCACCAGCGATGAAAGGACCTCTAGGACCTCCTGGTCTGTGAGCTCTCGGCGCTTTTCTATCTGCCTGTTTTGCAAAGCCGAACGTATCATCCGCAAAGCCGAGAGCCTCTCTTTGTCCCGGCTCTTTGTGGCAATGAGCATCTCCTGGTGAATCCGGTCGCTCAGGCCCATGAGCCGCCCCTTTCTGATATAAATTTTAAACTAATAGAATAAATCTTTCAAACAGCCAGAGTCAATACTTATTTGCTTTTTCCGTACACCTCTTTGGGGTCAAAAACCAAGGGATCCACCTCCACCCAGCTCTGCCCTTCCAGTGCCCTGAAAAAACAGCTCTCGTGTCCTGTGTGGCAAGCCCCCACCTCCTGTTCTACCATCACCAGTATAGCATCGCCATCGCAATCCAACCTTATCTCCACCAGCCTCTGCACGTGACCGGAAGTCTCCCCCTTGCACCAAAGCTCCCCTCTGGATCGGCTCCAAAAGTACACTCTTTTCCTGGAGACCGTAAGCTCCAGAGCCTCTTTGTTCATGTATCCCAACATCAATACCCTTTTGGTATTAAGCTCCTGCACAACTGCAGGCACGAGTCCGTCTTTTCCGAAACAAACCAGTTCTGTCCATGACCCGGCCACGGCTCAGCCCACCTCCCCGGCCACCCTTATGGCCTCCCTCAAGTCCAGGGCCCCTTCGTACAGCGCCCTTCCCACGATTACTCCTTCTATTCCCTCTTTGGCAACTGCGGCCAGCCTTCTTATGTCCTCCAAAGACCCCACCCCTCCTGAGGCTATCACAGGGACCTTCACCCCTCGGGCCAGCTCCACCACGGCCTCTACATTCAGACCCTCCCTCATGCCGTCTCTGTTTACGTCAGTGTAAACAAAGGCCGACACCCCCACCTCTTGCAAAGCCAGGGCCAACTTTAGTGGATCCCATTGAGTGTTTACGGTCCAACCCCGTACCGTAACACGCCCCTTCCTTGCATCAATGGCCACAGCCACACGACCTGGCCAAAGCCCACAAGCCTCCCGTACCAACTCCGGGTTCTCCACAGCGGCGGTGCCCAGGACGATCCTGTCCACACCCGCCTCCAGATAGGCTCCGGCGGTTTTCAGATCCCTTATGCCTCCCCCCAGTTGCAAAGGCACTCCCGCCTCTTTTACCATAAGCTGGATGAGCTCCTTGTTCCTGGGTCTGCCAGCCCAGGATCCATCAAGATCCACCACATGCACCCTGGCAGCACCAAGAGCCACCCACTGTTTGAGGACTAGTAAGGGATCTGAGGAGAAGACGGTTTTTTTTTGTGGATCCCCTTGCAAGAGCCGCACGGCCTGTCCTTCCAAGAGGTCCACAGCAGGAATCACCAACATCACAGAAGGATCCTGTTGCCCGTTACAAAGGCAACTGCTTCAACAGTTCCCTCATCCCATATCGTGCCAGCTCGTTGGCAGTGAGCCATCGTGCACCCCTGTCGAAAAAGGTCCCCCAATCCCATATGTTTTCGCTTAGGGATTTCTGGGTCTCTTCAAAGCTCCCCATCCATAAGGTCTCTCCATTACGAACTTCCACCAGGTACAAGTCAAAGGCAATGGAAGCTGGATTCCAGGTAGCCGCCGGCCCCCCGGTCCTGTCCCTGTAACGCCACACTGTGCCCACCAGTATTGCGTTCACCCCCATGCTCTGGCCCACCCTTCTGGCTAGGGACAGGGGAGTGTCACGCTCATCATCCCTCGATATCCCGCTGTAAGTGGCCATAACGTGATCCATGGAGGCCATCCTATCCCCAAAGCGCTCCAGCATGAACTCATAGGCCAGACGAGTGAGGGTTTCTTCCGAGCCTTGTACAACATTGGCCGGATCGAACCAGAGCTTACACAGGGGGCATTGCAAAGCCTGCCCCATCTGGCTGGGATGGCGGCCCTTGAAGAATGGCATCACTGCCATCTTGTCTGTACGAGCTGCTGACAGAGCCGGATGAGAGTAAGTCGTGAACCTCTCGGGCCCCGAACACCCCACAACCAGGCCAAGGCCCATGAAAACCACCAACAAGCCCCTCCACTTGCGCCCCGATTTCATTGCTCTCTCCCTTCGACACTTCAATCCACGACTCCCTTGGTGGAAGGCACCCCTTGGCTCCTGGGCTCCAGGGCTACGGCCTCTGCAAGGGCCCTACCAAAGGCCTTGAAGGTCGCTTCCATCAAATGGTGTGGGTCCTTGCCCCGGAGAAAATCTATGTGCAGAGTTATCCCCCCGTGCACGCTGAGGGCCCTGAAAAACTCCTCCAGAAGCCCCACAGAGAAATCCCCTGCCCGTTCCATTCTCCTGGGCAGGCGACAAAACAGATAGGGCCTCCCGCTGAGATCCATGGAGACCCCCACAAGGCTCTCATCCATGGGCACCTGCACGTGGGCGAAACGCCGGATGCCAGCCCCGCCTCCCAGGGCCTCCTTTATGGCTTTCCCAAGGCAGATCCCCACATCCTCCACGGTGTGATGGAAATCTACCTTTAGATCCCCCCTGGCGCGCACCTCTAGATCAAACCAACCGTGGCGGGCCAATTGCTCCAGCATATGGTCCAGGAAGCTTATTCCTGTGGAGATCTGCGACTTGCCTGTGCCCTCCAGGCACAGCTTCACCTCTACCTGGGTTTCGCTGGTATTCCTTTGTATTTTGGATTCTCTGGCCACCGCGTGGTCCGGGATAGAAGACTCAGGCGGGTCTCATTCTCACGGATCTGAGTCACACCCGCCAAAAGCCGAATAGTCTCTGGTGGAGATGAGGGGATTTGAACCCCCGACCCCTGCCTTGCGAAGGCAATGCTCTCCCGCTGAGCTACATCCCCATGGGCCTTCTCCCAACTTAGCAAATCCCCCCAGGCCAGTCAACCGCATGCCCGGATTTTGGCAAGCTCAAGTCACCGGCGTGTAAGACTCTCAAATGCAAATCTCCAAAGCTCCGCCAAGACTGGGATTGACAACCACATCATTTCCCTTCACTATCCTGGACGAAAACCTTTAACCTCTCCAAAAAAGGGGGATGCAGATGAGCAAAACAGCAAACCCAAGCCCCCCTGCCTCAACAGGAGTTTCTCCTGGAGCTTTTGGGATGAGAAGACTGATTCTGTTTTTGATAGTGGTACTTCTGGCCTGCCTAGCAGGCTATGCCTCGTGCTTAACCTACATAGGCCCGGACGAGTTTGGCATCAAACAGGTCATGATCGGCCTCCACAGGGGTATTCAAAAAAAGCCTTACCAGACAGGCTACCGGTTCGTGCTTCCAGAACCCTTCGAAAAGATTCACAAGTTCCCCAAGTCCATCCAGGTTTTGGAGCTTAGCAACAACCCCATAACCCGCTCCCAGTTCGCCCGCCATGAAAGAGCAGCCTACATCCAGACCTCGGATGGCTTTTTCGTGGAGGTGGATGCTTCGGTGCTCTACCGTATAGTGGATCCATATCAGGTTTTCGTGACTTTGGGCCCTGGGCGTCTATTTGAAGACAACGGCATAGTTCCAAGGGCAGAGGCCATTCTCAAGCAGACCTTGGGGGAGCTCACCACAGAGGAGTTTTACAACAGCCCCTTGAGGGTCAAAAAGGTCCATGAGGCCAGGGAAATAATGAACCAGGAATTGCGGCCCAAGGGTCTGGTGGTGGAGCATGTCTTGGTACGTTATTTCCAGTACAGCGAGGAGATACAGAAAAACATAGAGGAGAAAAAGCTCAAAGACCAGCTGGTTTTCAAGAACCAGGCTGAGGCCAGGGCTTCTGCCGAAATGGCCAAGCTCAGCAAGACCGTGGAGGAGGGCAGGGCAGCAGTGGGAGTGAAGCTCCAGGAAGGAGAGGCCTATGCTGTGCGAAGAAAGGCCGAGGCCGATCTTTACAGCCGTACCCGCAAGGCAGAGGGGGACTTGCTTGTGAGGTTGGCAGAGGCTGACAGAACTGCTCTGAAGAACAAGGCTCTTGGAGGACCCGGGGCAGACATACTGGTGGGACTCCAGATGGCAGAAGCATACAAGGGACTGCAGGTGCTGATCCTGCCCTCTGATGGGCAAGGGGGTTTAAATCCCCTGAACCTGGGACAGACCATGAGGAATTTTGAGTTACAAGGCCGCTGAGAAACCTGGATTAGGACCTTTTATTTCCCGCAGGCCTTTGTGAGGAGGAAGCATGAGATCCACTTGGAGAAAACTCATTGTGTTGTGCATGCCCCTATTGTTTGCACTTACGGCATGCTATCCCTACTCTACTGGCCCCACAGAGGTGGGCGTTCGCACCATCAAGCTGGGTATTCTAAGGAGTTCTGGGGTTGAACAACGCACTTATGAACCGGGGGCCACTTACTGGTTCGTTCCTCTCATTAATGACTGGCACACATTTGATACCAAGATCCAGGTCCTGGAGATGACCCTTCAGCCCGGAAGAGGAGACAGAGAGGGACGTGATGACCTGCTTTTTAAGACCATAGATGGCAATGATCTGAGTCTGGATGTGATCATCTCCTACCGCATTAATCCGGCCATGGCCCCTCACATTCTGGCCTTTGTGGCCAAAAGCGACCAGGAACTCAGAGAGAGTCTTGTGCGCACAGTGACACGCAGCTCTCCTAGGGACATATTCGGGGAGTTAAGGACTGAACAACTCTATGTTGCAGAGGAACGTGCCAAGAAGGCTGCACAAGCCAAAGAGGTTCTTAATCATATCCTGAATCCATACGGCATAATAATAGAAAATGTCCTGACAAAGGACTATCGATTTAATCCCGCTTATGAGAAGGCCATAGAAGACAGGAAGGTGGCAGACCAGCTGGCAGAGAAGGCAAAAAGCGAGACCAGGGCCGCCCAGGAGGAATGGCTTCAGAAGCTCCAAGAAGCCATAGGAAAGGTGAATCAGATGGTGGCCAAGGCTGACGGAGATTACCTTCAGGCCAAGATAGAGGCCGATGCTTACTACGACAAGCAGCAGATGGTGGCCAAGGCCATCCGGGCAGAAGCAGAGGCAGAAGCCAGGGGTTTGGAAGAGATGACCAAGGCCCTGGCCGGCAAGGGAGGAGAAACCCTGCTTAAGTTGAAGGTGGCCGAAAACTTACAAAACAAACCCATTTTGCTGATTCCAGTCTCGGGTGGTGGCTTGGACCTAAGAACCACTGATATAAACCGCCTGTTGGAGCTATACGGCCTCAAGGGGCTCTCCAGAGGTACTACAGCAGAAAGCCAGGCCGATTCCCAAAAGTAGGAAAAAAGGCATTAGGAAGGCTTCCAAAAACATTACCCCAGATCCTTGGGGCCTGGGAAAATCAGATCGCCAAGCACCTCCCACTGAAGTGTTTGTGCTCTTGAAGCTTCTGTTCAAGAAACGCCAAGGAGCTGCACCCAGACATTTCTGGTCCTAGGCCCGTCAAACTCGCACAAAAATATCTTTTGCCAGGTCCCCAGAACCAGCTTGCCCGCCTCCACAGGAATGAGCTGGGAGGAGCCCACCAGGCTTGTAAGGATATGAGAGTCTGAATTGCCTTCCCGATGGTGGTATCCTCCCTTGCGGGGCACCAGTGTGGATAAGCTCTCCAGAATGTCTCGACACACATCTGGGTCTGCTCCTTCGTTTACTGTGACGGCCGCAGTGGTATGGGGGACGTACACCAGGCAAGCTCCTCTGCCCAGACCTGCCCTGGCCAGTACCTCTGCCACCTGCCGAGTTATGTCCACCATCTCCATCCGCTCTTTGGACCTCACTGTTATAGTCTCCATAAGGCCTTCCTCCTCCCTTGGCTGTTTGCCCTTTTAGTGACCTCAAGCAGGAACTGATGGTGCTTCCATGAGGTGCCTCTCAAGTTTTATCCCAGCAGATAAGGCATGACAATCCAGCTTTGCAGGGCAAATCCTTGTGGCCTTCAAAAAAGACTTCTCCATGCAGCACACATCTTGGATGGATGACAAAATCCATCTTAGCTGGTAACCCAAAAGCAAGATCCAGGGAGTTTGAGCATGGCGGCTCGCGATTTCCAAGCAGCTGTGGTAAAAGATATAAGAACTCTTGGGGCTGGGGTTGCGGAGTTTCCCAGGGGAGGTGACCGTGAATGCCAAGACAGGCGTTGTGAAGGATCCTCTTTTTTTGGAGCACGATCCAGGGCCTTATCATCCTGAGAGCCCGGATCGCCTCAAGACCTTGTATGAGATGCTACAAGAGCCTGATCTGGGTGGGGGCTTCATCTTAATACCTCCTAGGAGCGCCACTCGGGAAGATTTGGAGAGGGTCCACGAACCCAGGTACATAGAAAGGGTGGCCTCTACGGCCGGGCGCCCCACGACTTCATTGGACCCGGATACCCAGACCTCTGCTCGTTCCTATGAGGCAGCCCTTTTTGCAGTAGGCGGATGTTTGGAGGCATTGGACAGGATCATGGCCGGGGAGATCAAGAATGGATTTGCCATGATAAGGCCTCCTGGGCACCATGCCGAGCCATCTCGGGCAATGGGGTTTTGCCTTTTCAACAACGTGGCGGTGGCAGCCAGATACGCCCAGGTGCGCCACGGACTGTCCCGCGTCATGATACTGGATTGGGACCTTCATCATGGAAACGGCACCCAATGGGCTTTTTATGATGACCCTACGGTGCTCTATGGTTCCACCCACCAGTATCCCTATTACCCTGGAAGCGGCTCCTTTCAGGAAACAGGCAAAGGGCAAGGCACAGGCTATACTCTCAATGTGCCTTTGTCAGTAGGGTGTGGAGATTCAGAGTTCGTGGGCATCTACAGAAGAATATTTGCTGCCGTGGGAAAAGTGTTCAAACCTCAGTTGCTGATCATCTCCGCCGGCTTTGACATATATGAGGGGGATCCCTTGGGAGGCATGGCCGTCACAGGGGCTGGATTCGGCTTGCTGGCTAGAGTGCTCTTGGAGATGGCTGAAGAGGTTTGCCAAGGCAGGGTGCTTGTGGCCTTGGAAGGAGGCTACAATCTTGAGGGCTTGAGGGCAGGGGGCAAGGCAGTGCTCCTGGAACTCATGGGTAGGCCCAGCTCTGCAAGGGATCTTGTGGCTGTGGAGGCTCAGGGCAAGTCAAGAGTAGACGCTCTTGTCAAGAGGGTTTCAGATGCCCACGGGGAAAAATGGAAAGGGGCCTTGATATGGGATTGAGCAAGCAGGAAGTGGAACATGTCGCTGAATTGGCCCGCTTGAGCTTTAGCCAGGAGGAATTGGAGCAGCTTACTAGAGAGCTGGATTCCATTTTGACGTACATGGAACAACTGAGGCAGGTCTCAACCCAGGGCATAAAGCCCACCACTCACGCCATGGAGCTTTTCAACGTGTTCAGAGAGGACAGGATCCTGCCCTCCATGGAGCCCAAAGAAGTGCTGGCCAACGCTCCCAGGCGTTTTGGGGACACATTCCAAGTTCCAAGGGTCATCGAATGAGCCTGCTGAACTCCCTATCCAAATCCTCCAGGCTTTCTCGTGGAAGAATTCAGGCTCGGACGCTTTGATCCCTGGGTTTCAGGCTTTATACAACACATGAGGTCGGTACATTTGTACATCATCAATGAGGGCCCTGTGGGGCATGGGCTTTACCCAGGGTGAAGCAAGACTTTGAGCATCTAGAGAGGCACCAATGGAACTTTGGGAACTCACCATATGGCATGCCAGACGCCTTTTGGACCAGAGGGAGATCACTTCCCTGGAGCTGACCAGATCCCTACTGGAGAGAATCTCCTCGGTGGAAGAAAAGGTGAGGGCCTTTCTGGCTCTGGCAGGGGAAAGAGCTCTGGACCAGGCCAGGGAAGCTGACCGCAGGCTGAATTCCGGGGAGCGAACCCCCTTGCTGGGTATTCCCCTTGCACTGAAGGATGTGCTTTGCACCAGGGACTTACCTACCACCTGCGGCTCCAGGATTCTGGAAAATTTCGTGCCCCCCTATGACGCCACGGTGGTGGAGCGGCTCAGGAAACAGGGAGCTGTCTTCTTGGGCAAGACCAACATGGACGAATTTGCCATGGGCTCCTCCACGGAGCACAGTGCCTTCGGTCCTACCCGAAATCCCTGGGATCTTGAGAGAATCCCAGGAGGCTCCAGCGGTGGCTCTGCTGCGGCCGTGGCCGCACAAGAGTGCCTTGGAGCCTTAGGGTCGGACACTGGGGGTTCCATTCGACAACCAGCAGCATGCTGCGGCATAGTGGGAATGAAGCCCACATATGGAAGGGTATCCAGGTACGGACTGGTGGCCTTTGCCTCATCCTTGGACCAGATTGGGCCCATGACAAAGGATGTGCAAGACTGCGCCCTTTTGCTGAGTGCCATAGTGGGCCACGACCCCAGGGATTCCACCTCTGTTCCCATGCCCCCTCAAGACTATGCCCAAGGCCTCAAGGGTGAATTGAAGGACCTTCGCGTGGGCTACCTACAAGAGGAGCAAGGAGTTGAGCCCGATGTTCTGGAAGCTATACGGAGATCCCTTGAGTTGCTGGAAAGTTTGGGAGCTCGGCTGGTGCCCGTGACAATTCCCCGTCTGAGCCACGCCCTTGCTGCTTACTATCTGGTGGCTCCGGCTGAGGCCAGCTCCAACCTGGCACGATACGATGGAGTGAAATATGGTTTTCGCTGCGGAGAAGAAGGTGGGCTTCTGGAGATGTATCGCTGCAGCCGTTCCAAGGGCTTCGGAAAGGAAGTCAAGCGAAGAATAATGCTGGGAACCTACGCCCTTTCAGCCGGCTATTATGAGGCATACTATCTCAAAGCCTGCCAGGTTCGCACCCTGCTGATGGAAGACTTCCGCCGGGCCTTCGAGCTTTGCGATGTGATAATCAGCCCCACGGCCCCCACCACGGCATTTAGGCTCGGAGAAAAACTGCAGGACCCCATTCAGATGTATCTTAGTGATTATTTTACCATTCCTGTAAATCTGGCCGGGCTCCCAGCATTGAGTCTGCCCTGCGGTCTAGACCGCCAAGGGCTTCCCATAGGGCTTCAAATAATAGGCGCTCATTTTCAAGAGGAGCGCGTTTTACAGGTGGCCTATGGTTTTGAGCAGGCTGCTGGTTATCATTTGAGCAAAGCACAACTTTGAAATGGGGGTGAGGCCAGGAGGTCCCAATGATGAAATACGAACCGGTTATCGGCCTTGAGGTGCATGCGCAGCTTCGTACAAAAAGTAAGATTTTCTGCGGCTGCTCGGCTTCCTTTGGAGCCGATCCCAATACCCATACCTGCCCCGTGTGTCTGGGCATGCCTGGGGTCTTGCCAGTGCTCAACAAACAGGTGGTAGAATTTGCCCTGAAGCTGGCCTTGGCCACTCATTGCAGGATTGCCTCCCAAAGTGTTTTTGCCCGAAAAAACTACTTTTATCCTGATTTACCCAAAGGTTATCAGATCTCTCAATACGAATTCCCCTTGGCCTCAGCCGGTTACCTTGAAATCCCTCTGGGAGAAGAGATTACCAAGAGAATCGGCATCACCAGAATCCATATGGAGGAGGACGCAGGCAAGCTGGTCCACGACGAGACCAGGCCTTTGAGCTATGTGGATTTCAATCGCACCGGCGTACCTCTCCTGGAGATAGTCTCGGAGCCCGACATGAGGAGCCCCGAAGAGGCCGTGGCCTATCTTAAGGAATTGAGGGAGATTCTGGTTTATTTGGAGATCTGTGATGGAAACATGGAAGAGGGCAGCTTCCGCTGCGACGCCAATGTCTCTGTGCGGCCCTTGGGGCAGCGGGAACTGGGCACCCGAACAGAACTCAAAAATATGAACTCCTTCAGGCACGTGCAGCGGGCCATATCTTATGAGATCCAAAGGCAGATAGGGATTCTGGAGGAAGGAGGCAGCGTCATCCAGGAAACCCGTCTTTGGGACGAACACAGACAGATCACCTTCTCCATGAGGGGGAAGGAAGAGGCTCATGACTACCGATACTTTCCAGATCCTGATCTGGTCCCAGTGGAAATTCATGAGCAATGGCTGGAAAAGCTGCGGCAAGAACTTCCCGAGCTTCCGGCTGCCAAGAGGAAGAGATTCGTGCTTCAATACGGCCTTAGGCCCTACGATGCAGAACTCCTTACCAGCTCTCGAGCACTGGCAGATTACTTCGAGGCATGTGTCAAGGATTTCCATGATCCCCGACAGGTGGCCAATTGGATCAGCGGAGAACTTCTGGGACTTCTGAACCGCGATGGCCGATCCATCCAGGAATGCCCTGTTCAGCCGCAGCAACTGGCCAGAATGCTGGGCCTTCTGGAGCAGGGTAGTATCAGCAGACGCATAGCCCAAGGCCTTTTCGAGGAGATGTACATGACGGGTAAGACTCCTGAGGCAATCTTGACGGAAAAGGGTTGGGCCACTGTCTCAGACCAGGGATCCCTCTACTCTGTCATAGAGGAGATTCTAAGGGAGCACCCAGCAGAGGTTGAGGCCTTTCGCCAGGGCAAGAGCAAGTTATTGGGGTTTTTCATGGGGCAGGTCATGCGGAAAACCCAAGGGCAGGCGGACCCCAAGTTGGCTCAAAGACTCCTGGAGCAAAAACTCAAGGGCGAATGAGGAAAGTTGCCATGTTTAAGGATCCCATGCTGAAGCCCATAGAACAATATCTTTCACCCCATTTTAGAACCCTGGACTGGCGCGAAGATTGCCTCGTGCTTCTGGACCAAAGGCTGCTGCCAGGCCGCGAGATCTATATGGAATTGAATAGCTCGGAGCAGGTGGCGCAGGCCATAAAGGAGCTGGCTGTGCGGGGTGCTCCTGCCATAGGGATAGCAGCCGCCATGGGTCTGGCCTTGGCAGCCCGCAGCCTGAGTGCTCAAACAGGTGCGGAGCTTCTGGAGCTTCTGGAGCCAAAGGCCAAGCAGCTTCTAGAGACCAGACCCACTGCGGTGAATCTAGGATGGGCTCTCAGGAGGTGTTTTGAGGCTGCAAGAAGTCTTGGCAAGGCCACACCGGATGAGATCAGAGAGGCCCTGCTCCACGAGGCCAAGAAAATCTGGGTTGAGGATGTGATGGCCAATTTCTCCATGGGAGAGGTAGGCGCAGAGCTTGTGCCTGAGGGGGCCAGGATATTGACGCACTGCAATGCAGGGGCCTTGGCCACAGGAGGATATGGCACGGCCTTAGGGGTGGTCAGATCGGCTCACAGAAGGGGGAAGAATATCTCCGTATTGGCCGACGAGACCAGGCCCTTCTTGCAGGGGGCAAGGCTGACGGCCTGGGAACTTCAAAAAGACCAGATTCCGGTGATTGTAATAACTGATAACATGGCAGGGCACCTCATGAGTGTGGGAGAGGTGGATCTTGTGATCGTGGGGGCGGACAGAATAGCCAGAAATGGGGATGTGGCAAATAAGATCGGCACTTACAGCCTGGCGGTCCTGGCCAGGGAGCATGGAATTCCTTTCTATGTGGCAGCTCCCTTGTCCACCTTGGATTTGGAATTGGAAAACGGCCGTAACATACCCATAGAGGAAAGAGACCCGCAGGAGGTTCTCTTGCTGGGAGAAATGAGATTGGCTCCAGAAGGGGTCTCAGCCCGTTATCCGGCTTTTGACATTACCCCGGCCAGGCTCATAACAGCCATAGTGACCGAACGGGGGATCTTGCAACAGCCTTTGCATGAATCCATAGAGCGGATCTTGGGAAGCCACCCCCCCAGTCTGGCCGCTGGGAGTTTTTTTGGATAGAATGTAGCACTAGATGTCCAAAATTATCAAACAAGAAAATGGGAGGTAACTCATGGGCAGAAGGTTTTTCCTGGCCACAATGGGTCTTTTGGTGATCATGGAATTGGGATTGCAGGGACCTGCCCTATCCCAGGATAAGCCCAAGGCTTCAGTGCAACCTGTGGCGGTGGAGAAGCTTATCCCCTTCTTGAAGGAGCTTCAGGGCTGGAAGGCAGAGGGGCCTGCAGAGGGTCAGACCATGAAGAGCGTACAGGGCTCCTATACCCTGGCATTCCGTTCCTACGCCCAGGGAGACAAGGGTCTGGAGGTGACCCTCATAGACGGGGCAGGCGTGCCCCAAGCCTATGAGGATTACGAGGATTTTAAGGCCGAGGTGGATGCCAAGGGACCAAACCCCGCCAAGGCAGTCACGGTGGGAGGGTTCCCGGGTGTGGAGCTCTTTGAAAAGGAGTCAGAGACCGCCACCCTAATGGTGATGGTAAAAGAACGCTTCCTTCTGATCCTGGATCTAGACGGAGCTACGGCCAAGGATGACCTGAAACCTCTGGCCAATCAGCTGGATCTCAAGGGATTGGCAGCATTGGCAGTGAAATGACCCAGGGCTGGTTTGCCACGCTACAAGGGGGTGGATCGGGGCGCTCAATGTTGAAACAGCTTGCTTTTTTTCAAGTTGCGCTTCGCTCCGCCCTGTCATAATGGGAAAACTGCATGCTGAAGGTCCCCCGGCCCTGGGTGAGGGATCTGAGGGTGGTGGAATAGCCAAAGGTTCGCTTCAGAGGGACCAGGGCATTGATGGCCTGTATCACACCTCTTTGTTCTATGCCCTCCACTTTGCCTCCTCTGGCGTGAAGGTCTCCCAGAACATCTCCCAGGAATTCCGGAGGCACCATGACATCCAGGCGCATGGTAGGCTCGAGCAAAAGCGGCTCTGCTGCCTCGCAGGCACTCTGAAAGGCTATGGAGGCCGCCACCTTGAAGGCCAGCTCGCTCCCCAGTCCTTCCTGAAAGGAGGCCTCCACAACCTTTGCATGCACATCCACCACCGGATAACCTTTACTTACACCTCCTTCCAGGGCTTCCCTGATCCCCTGCTCCACAGCCTGGCGAAAAGCATCGGGAAGTTGTTCTGGTGGCAGTTCAAATGTTATCCGGTTGCCCTCACCCCTTCCAAGGGGTTCCACCCTCACCTTTACATGGGCTTTATGCAAAGAGCCTTGAATCTCCCTCTCGAAACGACCCTCCCCTGCTCCCCTTCCTTGCACGGTCTCCCTATATACCACCTGGGGTTTTCCCACATTGGCTTGCACATTGTACTCCTGGCGCATTCTCTCAACCAACACCTCCAGGTGCAACTCGCCCATTCCCGAGATGATGGTCTGTCCGGTCTCAGGATCCTCTTTCACCCTGAAGGTGGGGTCTTCTTCCGCCAGCTTTCCCAATGCAAAGGCCAGCTTCTCCTGGTCGGCCCGGGTGCGAGCCTCCACGGCCACTGAAATCACTGGCTCGTAGAATTCCATGCTTTCCAAAAGAATGGGATGTTGCTCGTCACAGAGGGTGTCTCCAGTGACCGTGTCCTTGAGCCCCATGGCTGCAACCAGACTCCCTGCTCCGGCCAGATCTATCCTCTCTCTCTTGTTGGCATGCATCTGTAGCAGCCTGGCTGCCTTTTCACGCTTGCCACGGGTGGCATTGAGCACTTCCTGACCGCTTTGCAGAGTGCCTGAGTAGATCCTCAGAAAAACCATCTTGCGACCTTGATCCATGGCCACCTTGAAGGCCAGGGCCGACAAAGGAGCCTTGTCATCTGCTGGGCGTTCCTCCCAGTTCTCCGTGCCGGGCACTCTTCCTTTGACAGGCGGAATGTCCAGAGGGGAGGGTAGGTAATCCACGATTCCGTCCAAGAGGGGTTGCACCCCCTTGTTCTTCAAGGCCGACCCGCAAAGCACGGGCACCAGATCAAAAGACAGGGTGGATCTTCTGATCTCTTTCCGAAGGAGATCCTCCCCCACAGGTTCCCCGGCTAGGTAAAGCTCGGCTATGGTGTCATCCCGGTCAGCCAGAAGCTCTATCATTTCCTCGCGGGCCTTCTCAGCCCTGGATCTTATGTCTTGGGGTATGCCCACCTCCTCGAATGTTGCCCCCAGCGTCTCCTCGTTCCACCTGATCCCCACCATGCGCACCAGGTCTATGACTCCTTTGAAATCTCCCTCCTTACCCCATGGAATCTGAAGAAGTATGGGACGACACCCCAGTTTCTTTTTCATCATCTCCACCGTGGTCTGGAAGCTGGCCCCTATTCTGTCCATCTTGTTCACAAACACCAACCTGGGAATGTGATACTTGTCTGACTGATGCCAGACGGTTTCCGACTGGGGTTCCACACCTTCTACGGCCGAAAACACAACAACCGCTCCGTCCAAGACGCGCAGGCTTCTCTCCACTTCTATGGTGAAGTCCACGTGGCCCGGGGTGTCCACGATGTGGATTTCGTGACCTCTCCACTCGCAGGTGGTCACAGCCGCAGTGATGGTTATGCCCCGCTCCTGTTCCTGGGGCATCCAGTCCATGACTGCCGTGCCCTCGTCCACCTCGCCCATCTTGTAGGATTTACCCGTGTAGTAAAGTATGCGCTCGGTAACAGTGGTCTTGCCCGCATCTATATGAGCAATGATTCCGATGTTTCGCACTCGATGAAGTCTTCTTGACATAGAGATTTCCCGTCCATACGCCGATGGATCAAGCTTACTCCCCCGGCTTTTTATGGGTTAAGGCCCGCAAGAGCTCAGGAAGGCCTTTGCTGCCTGTGCCTGACCAAAAAAAGACTGTGTTTCCTTGAGAATGCATCCATCTTTAAGCTCATGCATTCTGCAGAGCTGCATTTTTTGCCATTGCTCACCAAGATTACAAGCAGTGCCAATATCCTGAGTCCCGCAGGGCTTCACTCAAGGTTTTTGCCAGGCATCCCTCTTCGAGAGGCCAGGCTCCGGGGCAACAGCAGCCCCTATGAACAGATGTCCGGCCAGGGTCTCCCTGGGTTTTCCTTCCACCAGGAATTGAACCCTCTTTACCTTTGGCAGGTTCTCACATAGAGTTTCCACCACAGAGTAAATTGTCATCATTTCCCCGGATGTGCCGCCCGGATGGCGGGCCACCAACTCCTGGCTGAAATCCACTCTGCAAATCCCCTCAGAACATGAGACAGGAGCCAGGACTCTGGTGCCCGCAGGAATAGTGGGCTGAAGCCCCCCCCCTTGAGGCCCTCTCAACAGCTCTTGGAGCAAGACCCCCGCCAGGCCATCAACAGTGCCGGGGTCCTCCACCTCTCTGGTCTCCCCCACCAGGAATTCAGCTTGTTCGTCAGAGAAAAACAGGGTGACCTTTTTTCTGACCTGGGGGGTTTCCTTCCTGGACTCCCATTGAGGCCTTCCCAGATCTTCTTTTTTCCACCACCTGTAGCCAAACCATGCACCTGCCAAAAACAGCATGCAGATCCCCCAAAGCACGAACCATTTTCCCCAGGTTCTCTTCCTGCGATTCCTGGAAAGGGAGGAGCCTCTTCTGTTTCTAGCGGAGCTTCGCCGACTTCTGTAATGTGTTGAACCCATGTGGAATAAGCACCCGCCGCTCCATGGTAAAAACCCAATCTAGGTCAAGCCACTAGTGCTTGTCAAGGAGCCATTTTCTTTGACTTTCGGCTTGTGGAGCCCCATAGGGCCAGATATAATTCGCCTATGCCAGCGGGCATGGAGGTGAGAAAATGAAAGAAAAGATCTCTGCTTGGTTTTCCACCCTCCTTGGCTTCTTCGAGACCCAAAGAGTGAAACAAACCATTATGAATCTGGACGAGCAAGGCTTCTTGATCCTGGGAGGCTGCACAGCCTTGCTGGTGATCATATGTCTCATAAAAAAAATGGTTCGCACCGCGGTGTTCATAATGGGGCTTTGTGCCACGGTGGTGCTGCTGCATTTCACGATCCCGGAAGAAGGGGTGGAAATGAGCTTTAACCAGATATTAGGTCTTTTCATCGGTGGGTCTTTCATAGTGGCCACAACCTTATACTTTATGATTATACGTTCTGATTGAGCAGCCCAGGTAGATTTTTTTCATGTGCTGGGCTCATCCATGGCTTGACAAGCTCATAGAAGATCTGCTATTAGCTTAGCGCACGGTAAAAGATGGCTCTTGGTGGATCCTCTCGGGGGGTTCTTATTCGCTGGGATGTGGTGTGCTTTGGCGACTGGCGTTCCAATGGCGATCCCACAGACGTCTCCTTTTAACGGCTCACGCTTATCCGGTGGCAATGTAAAGCTTCAAGCTGTTTCTTGTTCCTTGGGAGCTGGCGGTCCCGCCAGGGAGAAAGCAGAGAAAGGAAGCTGCAGCGAGTCACGGCAGGCAGGGAATTCCCTGTCTTCTTGAACTAAGGTGTAATAGAGCCTGGCCCCGTGATAGGGGCGTTGCTAAAAGCTACAGAAAAAAAGCACCTTGAAACCGGCCTAGGCCCAAGGGCAAAAGGAGCAATTTTCATGGGGCAGGAAGTGGCGGAATCTGAGATTCAGCTTAGGGTTGATGGCGTTTCCATCTCTTTTGGGGGGGTTCAGGCCATCTACAACGTCTCCTTCCAGGTCAGAAAAGGAGAGATTTTCTCCATAATAGGCCCTAACGGGGCAGGCAAGACCGTGACCCTTAATTGTATAAACGGGCTCTATAAGCCCGACAGGGGTCATATTTTCTTCCAAGGACAGGACATAACTCACTGGCCCCCTTACAAGAGGGCAGAGGCTGGGCTGGCCCGCACCTTTCAAAAGATAGAGCTCTTCTCTGGCATGACCGTGCTGGACAACATCCGTTTGGGCCGTCATGTGCATCTGAAGTCAGGGATCCTGGCAGGCAGCTTTTACCTGGGCAAGACAGCAAGAGAGGAAATAGAGAGTAGAAGGTTCATAGAGGAGGAAATAATAGACCTGCTGGAGATAGAGCACATAAGGCACAAGGTCGTGGGTATGCTTCCTTACGGCCTTCAGAAAAGAGTGGAGCTGGCCAGAGCCCTGGCCCTCAATCCCAAGGTTCTGTTGCTGGACGAGCCCATGGCAGGCCTGAACCTGGAAGAGGTGGAGGACATGGCCAGATTCATACTGGATGTCAACGAAGAGGAACGCTGGAAGGTCACCTGCATCTTGGTGGAGCACGACATGGGAGTGGTAATGGACATCTCCGACAGGGTGGCTGTGCTGAACTTCGGTCAGAAGATCGCTGAAGGAAAGCCTTCGGAGGTACAGCAGAACCCGGAAGTGATCCGGGCGTACTTGGGAGACGTGGAGGATCTTTATGCCACACGACGCTGAAGCCGAAATAGAGATTACCAAGGATCTGACCCTTCCGAAACTCTTCCTGCGCATGTGCAAAAAATATGGATCCAAGAAGGTGGCCATGCGGGAAAAGGAGTATGGCATCTGGAGGCCCATCACCTGGGCCGATTACCTGGAAAACGTAAAGACCCTGTGCTTGGGTATGGTTGCTCTGGGACTCCAACGGGGAGACAAGGTGGCCATGATAGGGGACAACAGGCCCGAGGGTCTTTTCGCCGAGATGGCTGCCATGTGCGCAGGTGGAGTGGGGGTGTGGCTATTTCAGGACAGCCTCCTGGAAGAGGTCCAGTACATAGTGGACCACTCGGATGCCAAATTCCTGGTGGGGGAAGGCCAGGAGGAGGTGGACAAGGGACTTGCCATAAGGGAACGCTGTCCCAAGCTCTTAAAGATTCTCTGGGACGACCCCAAAGGCATGAGAGGCTACGGTGACCCCATCCTCATGAGCATGAAGGAAGTGCAAAGCCTGGGAAGAGAACTGGAAAAGCAGAAGCCAGGCCTTTTCGAGGAGCTGGTTTCCCAGGGCCAAGGGGACGATGTCTGTTTGCTTTTTTACACTTCCGGGACCACCGCCCTTCCCAAGGGAGCGCTTCTGACCCACTACAACATGCTTAAGATGGGCCAGAACCTCATGCGGGTGGATCCTTGTTACCCCCAAGACGATTTTGTTTCCTATCTTCCCTTTGCATGGATCGGGGAACAGATGATGTCCATTTCGGCAGGGCTCCAGGTGGGCTTCACCATAAACTTCCCGGAAGAACCCGAGACGGCCCAGGAGAATATCAGGGAAATAGGTCCACAGACCATGTTTGCTCCTCCCCGCATTTACGAGCAGATGGTCAGGACTGTTCAGGTCAAACACCTGGATGCAAGCTGGCTCAAACGCAAACTCCATGAGTGGGCCATGAAGACCGGCTATGCCTGGGCTGATTGTCTTTTTGAAAAAAGACCTCCGAGTGTTTTCCTGAGGCTAAAGAGGCTTGTGGCAGAGCTCTTGGTCTTCAAGAAACTCAAGGACCATCTGGGCCTTTCTCGCATCCGCCATGCTTATACGGGTGGAGCTGCCATGGGGCCAGATCATTTCCGCTTTTTCCACGCCCTTGGAGTAAACTTGAAGCAGATTTACGGCCAGACTGAGATCGCCGGAATCTCGGTGCTTCACAGGGACGGGGATGTGAAGTTCGACACAGTGGGCAAGCCCCTCCCAGAAACTGAGGTAAGAGTCACAGAGGAAGACGAGATCATCTCCAAGAGTCCCAGTGTTTTCTTGGGCTATTACAAGAATCCCGAGGCCACGGCCAAGACCCTCAAGGACGGATGGCTCTATTCGGGGGACACTGGCTTCATAGATGAGGACGGGCATCTCGTGGTCTTTGACCGGTCCAAGGACATAATGATACTGAGCGACGGCCGTAAGTTCTCCCCTCAGTTCCTGGAAGCCAGGTTGAAATTCAGCCCCTATATCAAAGAGGCCTGGGTCATAGGACACAAATTGCCTTACATGACTGCGGTAATCTGCATAGATTACGCCACTGTGGGCAAATGGGCAGAACAGAAGGGCATTCCGTACACATCGTACCCAGAGCTATCTCAGAAGCCGCAGGTCTACGATCTCATAGTCAAACCCATAATGGAGGTAAACAGGACCCTGCCCCCAGCGGCTCGAATCCAGAAGTTCCTAAACCTGTACAAGGAACTGGATGCTGACGACGAGGAGCTGACCCGCACACGAAAGTTAAGAAGGGCCTTCGTGGAGGAGCGATACAAGGACATAGTGCAGGCCCTGTACAGCGATGCGGAGATGGTCCACATGGACACCAGCATAAAGTACGAAGATGGCAGGGTGGTGCCCATAAAAGCCGACATGCGTATCTTGAAGGTCCCGCAAGAAGGGGGAAAGTGATGGAAATATTCTTTAATCTTCTCATCTCAGGCATCATGGTGGGCTCTGTTTACGCCTTGGTGGCCCTGGGCTGGGTGCTAATCTACAAGTGCTCAGGGGTTCTGAATCTGGCCATGGGGGAGTTGACCCTCATAGGAGCGTATGTGTGTTTGAGCCTGTACGGTTGGTTCGTTAAAGCCGTGCCTCAGTCTACCACTGCTTTTTTGATGGCCTTGGTGGGGACCCTGATCATAGGCGCTGTTCTGGGGCTCCTTACCGAGAGGGTCTTTCTAAGAAAAATGATAGGAGAACCGGTCCTGAGCGTGATAATGGTCACGGTGGGACTCTCCTTCTTCTTCAAGGGCACGGTGGAGTTCATATGGGGAACCGACACCAGAGTGTTCACCCCTGAGGTTTTCAGCAAGAAACCCATTCCCATTTGGGGCAACATCTATGTGGACTCGGTATATCTCTGGAGCTTTATAGCAGCCCTTGTGCTTCTGGTGGTGTTTGTGTCCTTTTTCAAGTACACCAGATGGGGCCTGGCCATGCAGGCCACAGCCGATGACGAGATGGCTGCCCTCTCCCTGGGAGTCAGCGCCAAGCTGGTATATGCCCTGGCTTGGTCCATTGCCTTCATGGCAGCAGGAGTAGGGGGCACCCTCCTGGGAAACGTAAATGGAATCAACATATCTGTGGGTTACTTGGGCCTGTTGGTTTTGCCGGCAGTGGTCTTAGGGGGTCTGAACTCTGTACCCGGAGCCATAGTGGGAGGGATAATCATTGGGGTACTCCAGAACATGGCAGATGGGTACTTGTCCCAGTTTACACCTGGGGGGGTCAAGGAAGTGGCTCCTTTGGCATTCATGGTCATTCTGCTTCTTTTCAAACCTTACGGCCTTTGGGGCTGGGAAAGAATTGAGAGGGTGTGAGACATGAGCTGGTTGCCTTGTGGGGTATATCACGAACATTACAAGCAAGACCATGCCTGGTGGCAGACCAAATTCGTAAAAGGAAAAATGTTCTTCTTGGCCTTGGTGGTTCTCCTGATATTTCCTTACATGGATATCGTAGCCCCGGATTTGGGCCCTTATCTTCTGAGCATTGCCATCATGCTGATGTATACAATAATGGCCGCATCAGGAGTCCAGCTACTCATAGGTTACTGCGGACAGGTGACCTTGGGGCATGCGGCCTTCGTGGCAGTGGGGGCTTATACCTCCTGCCTGGTGCTCATGCATGCACCGGAACTTGCTGCCATGGGCAATGACCCCAACCCAGTGGTGCGGCTCCTGGCAGGTATCTTTGCAGGCCTGATGAAGGCAGGGCTTCTTTACCCGGCGGCCATAGTTCTGGCCGCCTTAGTGGCAGGACTGTGGTGTGTGCTCTTTGGGTTACCTTCGGCCAAGGTGAAAGGCTTTTACCTCATCATGACAACCATAGCTGCCCAGTGGATAACCGTTGAGTTCTTCATAACACAGTTCGTCAGTCAGATAGGAGGGCGCCAACAGGCATTCACTGTGATGCCGGAGCACTTCGCCATCGGCCCTTTTGTCATAGACTCGGATCGAAAGGTTTACTATTTGGGAGCAGTTCTTGTGTTGCTTTTGACCCTGGCCATGGCAAATCTGCTTCGCTCCAAACCTGGGAGAGCCTGGATAGCCATCCGGGACAATGACATAGCTGCCGAGGCTATGGGTGTGAACATAGTTGCTTACAAGCTCTTGGCATTTTTTGTGGCCGGCGCCATGGGAGGAGTGGCCGGGGTTTTCTGGCTTAATTTTAACAGCATAATCAGTCCCGAACATTTCCAGTGGTTCTGGTCCCTTTGGTGGGTGGGTGTGATCCTCATAGGAGGGGTGGGAAGCATCCATGGGACCATATTCGGATCAATGTTCATGGTGCTGGTCATGGAGGGGCTCAAGGTTGTGGTGGTGCCCCTGGGGGGGGCTTTTCCAGAGCTGCTGGATAGGTTCCTGTTTATAAAGGAAGCCCTCTTCGGCCTGGCCATAGCCCTGTTTCTCATTTACGAGCCCAATGGAATAGCGTATCGCTGGTGGCAGATAAAGAACTACTTCAACCTTTGGCCATTCTCTTACTGATGGCCGAGCCAGATTCAGGAAAGGAGGTGGGAGCCACACGCATTGGTGGGGTTAAATCTTTAGAGTACGTCGCACCTTCGATCAAACATTGACTCCAGGAGGTGAATCATGAGAGACAAGGGTGGGTGGTTGCGGGTTCTAGTTATCCTGGGCATTCTGGCCCTTGCTCCCTCGGCATGGCCTGCCGAGGAAATAAGGGTAGGAGCCATCATGGACATAACCGGTGCCACATCTGACGTGGGCAAGGACTATGCTATGGGTGTACGGGAAGCCGTCCAGTACGTGAACGACCAGGGCGGGGTCAACGGCAAACGCATAAAATTGTTTCTGTACGATTACGGATATCGCATTCCCGAGGCCATCACCACTTACAAGAGACTCAAGAACTTCGACAGGGTCGTGGCAACATTGGGATGGGGCACAGGAGACACCGAGGCCCTCTCACCAATAATAAACAAAGACAAGATGCCCTATGTGTCGGCCTCCTATTCCGCACATCTCACAGATCCCAAAAAGACCCCCTACAACCTCTTCTTCTCGGCCGACTACTCTTCCAATGCAAGGGCTGCTATCACTGCATGGTATAACCAGATCTGGAAGAAGGACCCCATGTACAAAGACAGGGTGGCCAAGGGAGACAAGCCACGTTTCGTATGCTTTTACGCCACGGCAGTGCCTTACTCCAGCGCCCCCATCAAGGCCATAAAGGATCAGGCTCAGATGCTTGGTTTCGAGATAGGGGATGACCAAGACGTACCTCTGACGGCCCTGGACACCAAGAGTCAGGTATTGGCCGCAGCCAAGTTCAAGCCAGATCTTATTTGGCATGGAAACACCACCATGAGCGTCTCCACTGCTATCCGTGATGCTTATGCTCAGAACCTTGGGGCCTGGCACATCATCAACAACTGGGGCTTTGACGAAAACCTGCCACGACTGGCAGGGGATGCAGCCAAAAACGCTATTGGCGCTACCCCATGTGCGTTCTTCGGAGAGAATGTGAAGCTCATGGACAAGGTGGTGGAATACGCCCAGAAAATGAACCCGGGTGTTCCTAAGGAACAACGCCTCATCCGCACCACCCAGGCCTGGGCGGCAGTGATGCTGCTCTGGGAGGCCATGAAGAGGGCTGACAAGGCCGGTAAACTCGACGGCGAGGGGATCATGAAGGCCGGATTCGAGTCCCTAAAAGACTTTGACATTGGTCTGGGGGCGCCTCCGGTCAGCTTCTCTTCCACGGACCACCGTCCCACAAGCACAGCCCAAATTTACATTTACAAGGACGGCAAGTTCCAGCTCCTGGAGCGAATAGATCTGAAACAACGCTGGCCGGATAAATGGGCCAAAGAGTGGCTGGGCTGGTAAAAGAGCCCGAGGAGGCAAAGGGGTGAGTTCAGGAAAACCGATCCTGCAACTGCACAACATAGAGGTCAAGTACCACGAAGTGATCCTGGTGCTCAAGGGGGTTTCCATAGAAGTGCCTGAGGGGGGCATAGTGGCCCTTCTCGGGGCCAATGGGGCGGGCAAGAGCACCACCTTAAAGGCGATCTCGGGCCTGCTTAAACATGAGGAGGGAAGGGTCACAGATGGTGCCATCGAATTCATGGGGGAGCAGATCCACAGAAGGGACCCGGAAGAGATCGCCAAGATGGGCATTTTCCAGATCATTGAGGGTAGAAGGGTCTTCGAGCATCTCACCATAGAGGAGAACCTCAGGGTAGGGGGACATCTGCGCGGGGATGGCCGAGCCCTCAAAGACAGGCTGGAGATGGTTTACAGTTATTTTCCCCGTCTCAAGGAGAAGCGAAACATGGTGGCGGGCTTCGCCAGCGGCGGGGAACAGCAGATGACCGTGATAGGCCGTGCCCTCATGGCAAGCCCCAAGCTCATGCTTTTGGATGAGCCCTCCATGGGTTTGGCCCCTTTGCTCATAAAAGAGATCTTCGAGATCATACAGAGACTAAACCATCAGGAAAGGATTCCCATTCTGTTGGTGGAGCAAAACGTGAAACTGGCCCTGACCGTGGCCCCCTACGGTTACGTTATGGAAAACGGGCGCATAGTGATGGACGGCACTTCCGAGGTTCTCAAGCAAAACCCCGACATTAGGGACTTCTATCTGGGGCTCACGGACATAGGGGAGAGAAAGAGTTTCCGATCGGTCAAGCATTACAAGAGGCGAAAACGCTGGTTGGCTTGAAACTAGCGCCGGGGGTTGCGGCTCCCTTTCTGGAGACAGCAACAAGCTGTGCCCAAGGCGTCCTAGCAGGAAGGAGGAGAAAATGAGAAGATGGGCTTTCCTTAGCTTAATTTTCTTTGTAAGTATGGGATTGGCCCTCCAGGGTTGCGAAACCATGGAGACCGTGGGCCCTGCCCAGCAAGCTGGCCCTGCCAAGGCGCCCGTGGTTAAACTGGAGAGAGTGGAGGTAAATCACATACAACCTTTTTTCATAGCACCCAGGATCAACTTCAAGGACTGTAATAATCCCGGCAGAGTGGGTGGCTATGGATACACCAGTACCATGAGCCTGGCATATGTGTTCCACATTCAGAATCCCAACAGCTTTCCCGTGATGTTGGACGAGCTTCGCTTCACGACAGCCTTCGAGGATTTTGACGTGAACATGCCCACTGTGTACGAGGATCAGTGGATACCTCCTGGCAAGACCAATGAACTTAGGGTGGTGGTGGTTCAGGAGGCCCAGGCCACCATAGCCAGCCTGGCTGTAGGGGGACTGGCGGCTCAGAGGATCCAAAAGATGGGAACAAAGCAGGCAGGCTTGGTCAAGAAATGGTGGGACACAGTGGGAGATCAGGGATTCCCCATCAAGGTGAAAAACGGTGTGGCGCTCTTCCAGACACCAGACCGGAAGACCATACAGTCCACATTCCAGGGTGTTTTCCCGCCGGCTAAGTAGGGATATCTCAGGGCCATCAAAAGCCCCGGGGCTCTGCATCCGGGGCTTCTCCAATGGCCCTTACAAGCTTCTGGCCCAAGCAAAGCCCATCCGTTGCCACCTGCCCTGGGTGGTCGTATAATGCAATGGTTCCTTGATTCCAAAGACATGAAGGAGGTTGGACAGCCACATGGCAGCTGTTCGCGCCATGGTGCTTTGGGGAAACGGCATAAACTGCGAAAGGGAGACGGCTCACGCCTGTCATCTGGGTGGGGCGGATGAGGTGGAGCTTGTTCATTTCGCGGATCTGCTAACCGGTGAGAAATGTCTGGACGACTATCACCTTCTGTGCCTTCCCGGGGGCTTCTTGGACGGGGACGATCTAGGCGCTGCTAGAGCTGCAGCCAACCGCTTCAGATATGCAAGGGTCAGTACAACAGGAGAACCTCTGAGAAATCAACTGGACAGATTCATCTCCCAGGGGAAGCTGGTGCTGGGAATATGCAATGGGTTCCAGTTGATGGTTAAATTGGGACTTCTTCCAGGTCTAGACGGTCGTTACGACCTCCAGAGAGTAACTCTCACCTTCAATGACTCGGGGCGTTTCGAAGATCGCTGGGTGCATCTGGCAGTGGAGGCTGAAAGCCCCTGCGTCTTCACAAGAGGCCTGAAAGAGCTTTACCTACCGGTCAGGCACGGAGAAGGGAAATTTTTTTGCAAGGACTACGATCTGCTAGAGAGGCTCTCTGTTAACCACCAGATAGTATTACGCTACCTGGATCCTTCCACCAAGAAGCCCACACAGGATTACCCATGGAATCCCAATGGCTCTTGGGGGGCAGTGGCAGGGATCTGTGATCCCACGGGTCGGCTTTTCGGGCTCATGCCTCACCCAGAGGCCTACCACCACAGGACCAATCATCCCCGCTGGACCAGGGAGGAGCTTCCGGAGGAAGGACAAGGAGTGGTTCTTTTCAGGAATGCAGTGTGTTTCATCAGAGACAACCTGCTTTGAGCAGGCCATGGGAGGGCTGGGAGGTTTTTGAAAAGAAAGGAGAGCTACCATGGCTCTTTTTAGGAAGATCCTCTATTGCACTGACTTCTCTCCCACCGCTGATAATGCCTTTCAATACGCCCTGGAGATGGCCAGAATTCACGAAGCCTGCTTGATACTTTTCCACTCTGTGCATCAAACCCTTTATCCTGTTCTGGCTGAACCCTTTGTCATGACTCAGGTGGTAGAGCAACAGGAGGATCGACTCAGGCAGGAGGCACAGGAGGAGATCGGCCGCAGGTACGTCCCTTCTATCCCCCAAAACCTCTCTTGGGAGATCCTGGTGCACTCGGGCAGCCCCTCCCAGGAGATCTTAAGGGCAATCTCAGAAAAAAGCGTTGATTTGGTGGTAATGGGAGCCAGGGGACGCTCCCCCCTTGAGCTTCTAATGTTCGGCAGCGTGGCCCACAGGGTGGTGAAGCGTTCCCCGGTCCCGGTGCTAACTGTCTCTAACAGGCCTGCCGGGTCATAAGAGCTTTTCAGATGGCCTCCACCACGATGGCGATGCCCACCCCGCCTCCACCACAGAGCATTTGCACCCCTGCACGCCCCTTGGTGCGTTTCAGATGATGAACCATCTCACCAAAGTAAAGCACTCCCGAGGCCCCTATGGGATGCCCTAGTGCAATGGCGCCTCCCGTGGGGTTCACCCTTGGGTCGAACCTGTCATAACCCAGCTGGTCCGCAAAAACCAAAAGGGGAGAAGCAAAGGCCTCGTTGGGCTCTATCACATCCATCTGATCCATGGTTTTCTCGGCCCTTTTTAGGGCTTTTTGCGCTGCAGGGATGGGGGCCAGAAGCATGGGCACAGGATCCCCTCCGGCAACTGCACAAGAGGCGATACGGCACATGGGTTCCAGGCCCAGTTCCTCTGCTTTCCTGGAACTCATGAGCAGCACAGCTGCTGCTCCATCCACGATGGCCGAGGAGCTACCTGCACTCACAAGACCGTTTTCCTTGAAAGGTGTTGGAAGTTTCATGGAGTCGGCCAGGTATCCTTCAGGATCCAGCAAAGCCTTGGGGCGCAGCACCTCGTCTTTCTCCACCCTTCTGGTAACCCCTTCCCAGGTGTACTCAAATGGCACTATGTGATCAGCATAGAACCCCTTCTGATCTGCCTCCAGCGCCTTTTGCATGCTCCAGAGTCCGAAACGTTCCAGATCTTCCCGGCTGTGACCGTATTGCTCAGAGATCATCTCAGCACAAAGACCCTGGGGCACGGCCAAGGCCACTTCCTGAACCCTGGGAGACATGCGCACGGGGAAATTGGCCTGAAGCGCGGCCTGCAAGTCGGATCCTATGCCATAATGGGACATGAGCTCCACTCCGCCGCAAACCACTATATCGGCTTCTCCGACCATTATTTCATGGGCTCCCATGTGGATGCCTTTGAGGCCAGCATTACAGTACTGATTGATGGTGCAGCCAGCAGCCTCCTTGGGGATCCCGGCCAAGAGGGAAGCTATTCGCCCAATATTCAAGGCCTGCTCTCCCACCTGACTCAGACAACCGATGATCACATCCTCGATCTCCTGTTCTTGGAACTTGGGACACCTGGCGTGCACCCTGTCCAAGAGACCCCTCAAGGTGTTGGCCAAGAGATCCTGGGCAGAGGCCTGACAGAGCTGTCCGCCCTTTTCCATGCCCTTTCTGCCAGACTTGCCTATGGCCGATCTGACCGCATCGATCACCACCACTTCCTGAAGCCTTCCCATGTTCCCCCTCCTGTTCTTTTCACCTAGTTGGTCACCCAATGCACTATTTGTGAAGAGGATCTTAGCAGGGGCTAAGCCTTCTCAATTCCCAAGGTTTCTCGGACCACCCTAAGGAGTTCTTCTGGTTCCACAGGCTTTTCCAGGAAACCAGAGGGCCTGCTGTACATGGTGTCTCCAGTGGCACTCACCTCTGGCTGGCCCGCAAGCTGAGGCTGCCTCACAAGCAAATGGCTGAAATCCACCCCTGTGGCCTGAGACACTCCTGTGACTATCACCACGGGTATCCGCCTCAGCTCTGGATCTGCCTTGAGCTCCTGAAACATCCGGATGCCGCTCTTGTTGGGCATCATGAGGTCCAGAAGCACCAGATCAGGTGAGCCCTTACGAACCCTCTCCATTCCCTCCAGACCGTCACTGGCGGTTATGGTTTTATAACCAGCGTCTTCTAAGACATCTTTGAGGTAGCTAACATTGTCAGGATCATCATCCACAATCAGCACTAAACTTCCCATGGCTTCCCCCAAGCTAGAACCCTATTTTTTGAAGATCCCCTTTTTCTTCAAACCGGGCCGTATGCTATCATGACCTCCCAAGATGGATCAACAGCCCCTTTGCGCCTCGGAGCCATCATGCTTTTGTCAGCCATAAGAGATTACCACAGAAGGCTCAGCCTTCATCGAAAGGTGTTTTTCAGCAGTCTCACCATCCTTGTGTTGATTCTCCTGGTCAACAGCATCGCGTACTGGAGGATCTTCATCCCCATGTTCGTGGACCAGATGAAGACTTACAGTCTCAGGGTTGCCTATTACCTGGCCACCAGATGCCGCCCCCTCATAATTTCCGGAGATCTGGAAGAACTGAGAAGGATAATAGTCCTGAGGGAAGCCATAGAGTACGAGATCGCATACATCTTCGTCACAGACGAGACCAACCGGATGCTGGCTTACACATTTCCGGATCATGCGCCCCCTGAAATAGACATGGTTAGGCTTCCGGGTCCGGAAGAGGAAAGGATCAGGCTTCTGAAGGTGGGGGAGTCCTGGATATACGATACTGCAGTACTGGTCAAGGAAGGCAACAGGCCCATAGGGGTTATCCACGTAGGCGTGCGCAAAACCCCCTTGGATAGGATGGTCCAAGATATGGGGGTTATCTTGGCGCTTCTCATGCTTGTCACTGTGGGTCTGGCCATATTCCTGGGCCAGCTCGCAGCCACTTACGTTACAACACCCCTTTCGCGACTCACACAGGCCATGAAGCGTCTGGCCCGAGGCCTGGATGAGCCCCTTCCGCCCATCTTGCGCTCCCCTAGGTGCTGGGAACTCAAAGGATGCTCCAAGACCGAGTGCCCGGCCTACGGCCAAATGGTGGGGCCATGCTGGATGTTGAGCAGCTCTTTGTCCCCTGCCACCCATGCCTCCTTGAGTCAACCGCTCAGGGAGGTCTGCAAGATATGTAAAGTTTATAAGAGGTCGCAAGGGGATGAAATCACTCAACTGGCTCATGCTTTCGGGGAGATCATATGGAGCATGCGCAGCAAGAGCGAGGAACTCTTGCGCTCAGAGCGCAAGAGGAGGCTGCTATTTGACTATGATCCCAATGCGGTGTTTTTGGTGGATCGCTCCCTGGATACAATCTTGGAGGCCAATGAGACCGCCTTGCGCATGCTGCACTGCCCCAGGGAGGAGCTTCTTGAGCGGCAATTCCTCTCTTTGTTGGCATCAGAGGATGCAGAGCTTCTCAAGGCCAGATCACAGACCTGCGAGGTGGGCATGGCCTTCGACATCCCCAAGCTCAGGCTAAGCACATGCACTCAGGAAGCTCTGTTGGTCAACGTTCACGCCAGAGTCGTGGACTTGGCCGATGTGCAAGGCTCGGCCGGCGAGCCCTGTGTGCTGGTGCGCATGGTGGATGTGACCAGAAGGCTCCAGGAGGAATCCCTTCTGATACAAGCCAGCAAGATGGCCACCTTGGGCGAGATGGCCACTGGTGTGGCCCACGAGCTCAACCAGCCCCTCAATGTCATAAAGGTAGGGGCGGATTTTTTCCAGAAAATGGCCAACCGAGGACAAGCCATTTCTCAAGAAAAGCTCTTGACCATAGCCAGGCACATGAGCGAGCAGGTGGACAGGGCTTCGCGTATCATAGATCACCTGAGGGAATTCGGTCGAAAGTCTGAGTTTCAAATGTACCCCACGGACCCCAATGAAGCCATAAGGGGGGCTTTCACCCTGCTGGGCCAGCAGCTAACCCTAAGGGAGATCTCCGTGGAGTTGAACCTGCAACCTGATCTTCCCAAAATCCTTGGAGACAAGAACAGGCTAGAGCAGATAATCTTGAACCTCATCACCAATGCCAGGGATGCCATGTCATCCAACCCTCCCGGTGCACCCCGCAAGCTCACAGTAACATCTTTTGGAGTGAAAAACAGTGTGGTGGTGGAGGTCTCGGACACTGGACAGGGCATGCCCCAGGCAGTGCTCAACAGAATCTTCGAGCCTTTTTTCACCACCAAACCCCCGGGAGAGGGAACCGGATTGGGGCTTTCCATTACCTATAACCTGGTCAATGATTTCAAAGGCAGCATAGAGGTCCAGTCCCATGTGGGAGTGGGAACCACCTTCTTGCTGAGTTTTCCGGTTTACCGGGAGGGAAATAATGCAACCCAGGAAGCTTCTTCTGATAGATGATGAGAGGGCTATTTTAGAGGTGCTGGGTATCTCTCTGGCCAGCGAGGGTTACGAGGTACTCACGGCCGAGTCCGCCAGTAAAGGCTTGGAGATATTCAGGCAGGAAGATATCAAGCTTGTGGTCACCGATATTCGCATGCCGGGTATGGACGGCATAGATTTACTGAAAAATATCAAGGCCCTGGACCAAGAAGCCGAGGTGGTGGTAATCACTGGCCACGGGGACATGGAGTCAGCCATCGCTGTCTTAAGAGAAGGAGCTTCTGACTTCATCACCAAACCCATTCGGGAGGAAGCACTTCTTCTGGCCTTACAGAGAGCCGAGAAAAAGATCGAAACCACAGAACTGCTCAAGCAATATACATCAGGGTTGGAGCAAAAAGTGGCCCAGTACCGTCGGGAACTGGAGAGGGCCCAAGAGGAGCTCCTGCGCCAAGAAAGGCTTGCCACCATAGGGGAGACCGTGGCCGGATTGGCTCACTACATCAAGAACATTCTCAATGCCCTCAGGGGTGGGGCATACAAGGTGAATTCTGCCCTGGCCAAAGCCGACTGGCCATTGCTTCAGGAGGGCTGGAACATGGTTCAGAGAAACATGGAGAGGATCTCCCAACTGGCCCTGGACCTCCTGGATTTCTCCAAGGAGAGGATTCCTGAAAAGAGTCCTTGCAGCCCTGTGGAGTTGGTCTCGGAGGTGGTGAAAATCCTCCAGCCCACCGCCGAAGAGCAAGGGATCAGAGTAATCTCTCGATTGGAGGATGTGGGAGAGGCCTACTGGGACAAAAAAGGGATTCATGGGGTTCTATTGAATCTGGGCACCAATGCCTTGGATGCCTGTAAATTCCACCCCGATCGGGCCAGGGAGTTCTGCATTGAGTTCCGCTTGGCCCTGGAAAGGGGCTCCTCAGGGGAGCAAAGAATTCTGCTTCAGGTCTCTGACAACGGCTGCGGCATGGACCAGGGAGCCAAAGAAAAAGTCTTCTCCCGGTTCTTCAGCACCAAGGGAGGCCAGGGAACGGGGCTTGGCCTCTTGCTGGCCCGCAAGATAGTAGAGGAGCATGGCGGAAGCATCTCTTTTGAGTCCCAACAAGGTCAGGGTACCACCTTCCAAGTGCTCTTGCCCAAAAGCTGACCCGCATCATACACCAAAGGTGAATGATGCGGGTACTGATCCTTGCCACCTGGCTTTAATTGGCCCTATTTCAAGGCCTCTGAAAGAACATCACTTAGCTCCTTCACGGCTATTTTTCCTGTCTTAATGTTAGAGGCTGCCTTTCTCAGGACCTGCTCGCAAGTGGGGCAGGCAGTCACCAGAGTTTCGGCCCCTGTCTCCAGGGCCTCCTGGATGCGAGATTCGGAGATATCTCCAGACATGGCCTGGTCTGTGGTGAGAATGCCGCCTCCTCCTCCACAGCATCTGGACTGGGCTCTGTTGTATTTCATTTCCACCAGCTCGTAACCCAAGGCCTTGAGGATCTCTCTGGGTTCCTCGGTTATCTTCATGCCTCGGGAAAGGTCACAGGAATCATGATATGTGACCATCTTCCCATTGCTTGGAAGCTCCCTGCCTCTGAGCTTCTCAGCCACTACCTGAAGAATGTGCCTCACTGGAAATCCGTATTCTTCGTGCAGGAAAAGGGCACAGGAGGGACAGAAGGACACCATCTCCTGAGACTTGAATCGGTCCAGGAAACGTTTCTTGTATTCTTCCAGAGATTTCTTGAAGCCCAGAACTGCCATGGGATATCCGCAGCAGAGTCCTCCTTCCACCTTGGCTGCAAGCCCGAGCTTCTCCATGATCTTCAGGTACTTCTTGGTCTTGTTTAGCCTGGAGCCATACTGGCAACCCAGGAAGACCACGGCCTCTCCCTGGGTTACAGGCACCTCCATGGCCTCGTCCCCGTAAATGTTGCCGGTGCGCATGATGTTCTCCACCAGCGCCCGGTGAGTATCATAGGCCAAACCAGCATCCACAAGTTCGGCTCTGGCTGCCTTTACCAGCTCCGGGGCGTTTATCCCAGAGGGACACCTCCTGAAACAGTCTCCGCAGAGCACACACTGGAAAAGCCTGTCTGCCACTGAGTTATCCAGAGGGATTTCCCCTGTCACCACACCATAAGAAAGGGCCACCTTGCCCCTGGGGCTCAAAGAGTCCCAACCTTCTGCGCACTGAATGCCAGGACACACACCCTTGCAGTAACCACACTGGGTGCATGTGATCATCTCGTGAAAATGTGGTGCTAGCTCACCCTTGCCTTCGGGCACCTGGAAGGGATAGCGAAGGTGGGTCACGAAACCCTCCTCCCAGTCCATGAGCTTCTTCGGATTCATTATGTTCTGTGGATCCAGAGCCCTTTTTATGGCCTTCATGGCCTTGATGGCCCCGGCTTTTTCCCTGTGGAGAAAGGGAGCCTTGGTGATTCCTATGCCATGCTCACCTGTGGTTGTGCCGCCCAGGGCCATTACCGCATCGTACATCCTGGGCACAGCCTCCTCGGCCTGCTTCCAGTGGTCAGGGTTTGTGGGATCCATGAGCACCTTGGTGTGAAGATTGCCTGTTGCGGCATGGCCGTAAGCCGGGATATAAATATCGTATTGGCTAGCGATCTCGTCGAAGGCCTTTAGCGCCTTGGGCACGTTGTATATGGGCACGGCCATGTCGTCTGCAAGCATCACGGTGGCATAGTCTTCCTTCAGAATGCTCAGGGATGGGATCATTTCCTTTCGGCCTTTCCAGAGAATCTCCATGCGCTTGGGGTCATCTGTGAACTCGGTCTTGAAAGCACCACTTTGTTCACAGATCTTTCCCACAAGCTCCACCTCCTGGCTCACCACACTTGGGTGCCCATCCACCTCTATCAAGAGCATGCCGGCGCACTCGGGTAGCCCAAGCCCCTTGGCCTTGTTGACCGCCTTTATGGATATGCCTGTCATGATCTCTATCTGTGAGGGAACCATGCCCTGGGCCACTATGTTGGCCACGCACTGACCTGTTTTCTCCAGATCCTCGAAGAAAGCCACACAGGCTGCTTTGGCTTTGGGCTTGGGAACGATTTTGAGCACTATTTCTGTGAATATCCCCAGTGTGCCTTCCGAGCCACAGAAAAACTTCTCAAACTGGAACCCTCCTGAGTTCACGGGCGTCTTGGTGCCCACATCTATGACATCCCCATTGGGCAGCACCACCAAAAGACCAAGCACGTAGTCCCTGGTGGCCCCATATTTCAGTGCGAAACCTCCTGAGGAATTGTGGCCAACCATACCACCCAGGGTGGCCACCTCACTGGAGGCCGGCCCCGGGATGAAGTAATTGTAAGGCTTCAAAGCTTCGTTGAATCTGTCGCAGACCACCCCGGGTTCCACTACAGCATACATGCCGTCTACCCGGATCTCCTTGATCTGCTTCATGCCCTGCATGTCCACAACGATTCCACCAACTATGGGCACCGCAGCCCCCACTAGCCCGGTTCCGGCGCCTCTGGGCACCAATGGCACCCTTTCCTCATTGGCCAAGGCCACCAGCTTCTGAACCTGCACCGTTTCCCTGGGCCTCACCACAGCATCGGGCATCCTTCTGTGGATACCCCCGTCAAAGGAATATACGTAAAGCTCCGACGTGCGTGTGCTCACATCCTTCTCGCCGAAGATCTCCAACAGTTTCTCCAGAACCGACTCCTTCAGTGGCATATTCCATCACCTCGTTGTGTACTTCCCGAAGAGTTGTAAACCCCTTGCGGCTAAAAAGGGGCGAGACCCCCCTCCAGATTCTAAGCAGGAATGTTCTTTGGGCCAATCAGGACAACATGGGCACGGTAATTGATCCGTCCATCAGAAAAAGCACCTTAGCATCCCTTCCCTTGAGGGCCAGAGCTTCATCCAAAGCCTTCTGGAGGTCATGAAACGGTCTCATAAAAACAGCCTCCAGATCCGAATCCGGAAGGTCAGTAACCGCCCACATTTGAGCCCAGAGTGCGATTTCTGCCATCTTGGCAGCCTTGTGATATCCCAGCTTATAGCCCCTGTCTATCTCCTCAAGAGCCTTGGCAGGGTTTCCTCCTGCCCTGGCCAATAATTCAAAGAAGGCCCTCTCCCCGATTCCAGTGCGACACTTGCTAACCATTATCAGTATACCATCTTGCTTGAGGGCCAGCTTGCCGCTTTCCAGGGCCTTCTGGGACTGATATAGATCCACGTCCATGGGATAGGGGGCCACGGATACGACTATGTCGGCCTTCTGTGGAACCTTTACACAAAAAAGCTCGTTGGCCTTTTCAATGGCTCCTTCCAGGGAGGCGTGAATATCCCCTGAGGTGGCCCCGTAAATCTTTCGATCCTTATCCAAAACCACCTGGATGGAGAAAATAGGCTTGCCTTCCACGCTCTTGAGGGCGTCTATCATGTCCTCATGCACGGGGTTGCCCGCCAGAGCCAAACTCTTGGCCTCGGGTCGAATGGCATACTTGTGGTTTTGCTCTATGGTCTTGTAAGAGGCAATCCCGGGCAGAAAGCTCTTCCTGCCCCCTGTGTAACCACCAAAATAATGGGGTTCCACTGAGCTTATGGCTACCAGCTTCTCAGCCTTTACTCCGTGATGGTTGACGTACATCTGGGTGCCGTTCTTGGATGTGCCCAGGTACACCATTTCCCGCTCATTTCGGGAGTCGTGCACATATATCTTGTTTTTGAACTCCTGATAAAGAGGGCCGAAGATGAATCGATATTCTTCTTCTGTGGGAGCTCTGTGACACCCCGTGGCCACAATGAAGCGGGCATCTATCTTTCTCAGGTGGGCCTGAAGAATCTCCAAGACCTTGGCAGTGGGTGTGGGCCTGGTGCCATCGTTTACTATGAAAAGAACCTCCCCGGCCCCTTCCAGGAAATCCGCAAAACCAGGGCCTCCCATGGGATTCTCCAAGGCTCTAAGAAGAGTCTCCTTCTCGGGTTGCGGCCTTACCTCATTGGGATGGTACACTCCCAGGAGGTTCTCCTCAGGCACCCTGACCTTGATCTCTCCTTGACCGTACGGAACCATTATCTCCATGTCTCAGCCTTTCATCTCCCAGAGAGCTTGAGGATGTCAAATGGGATGATCCGTCTTGTTTAGTGCCTCCGCAAAATTCTCACTTCTTGGCGTGTTTCTCTATTTCCCCTTTTAGCCAGGCTATGGCCTCCTGACCCTTCATGAGGTTTTCCAGCTCCGAGGAATCGCTCATCTTTATCTTAAATATCCATCCTTCGCCGTAAACATCCCTGTTGATGACCGTGGGGTCATCCTCCACGGCCTCGTTGCGAGCCACCACCTCGCCAGAAACCGGAGCGTAGAGCTTCCCCAGCCACTTGCCAGTTTCTATGGTGCCCACCCTGTCTCCTTGCTCCACCTCATCGCCTTGCTCAGGCATATCCACAAAACTTATGTCCCCGGCCAGCTTCTGGGCGAAATCCGTGATTCCCACTACCGCTATGTCTCCTTGTACCCGCGCCCACATGTGCTCCTTGTGGTAGTAAAGATCCTCTGGCATCTCGTAGCCTTCAACTGTAGCCATCTGTCCCTCCTTTTTCGCCTTGATCTGGGATTGAGCAAGCGCACCGGTTGCTCAATGGGAAAAAGCTCTTGTATCACGGTAACAAACAATGAGCCCTCAAGTCAATTCACCCTCCTGGAAGATGGACTTGGGCCTGCGAAGTTCTTGGAGGAGCTTCTCCACGTATTCGGCCCCCCAGGCTTTTCTCTTCTCCAGCTCCGAAGACTTGGCAAGCAAAAACTTCCTGGGGAACTCTTTATGGGACAGATAGCTCAAGGAGTTAGCCAGAAAGTGCTGACGCATTTCCCTCAGTACATAATAGACCTGCTCTTTGGCAATGAAATGCCGCTCCATCAAGTGCTGATAACAGGCATGCCCTCCCAGGGCCTCTTTGAGCATTGCAATGCTCGAGGCTGATTTTTCCAAGGCCTCTGGAATGGCCACCGGTATCACTGCCCTGAGCCCCACGTACCACCTGTCGCCCGCAACCGGCCTGGACTCATCCCAAAATTCCAGTCTGAGCCCATTGGGCAAATCCATTGTCTCCACGAGTTTCACCTGGAACCTCCTATTAAGGCAAGGCTGTGTTGCTCCAGGAGATTTTCAAGCCACTCGCACCTGTTGCACAAGGTAACCTTCTTTATCAAGCCAACCTAATACAGCCCTTGTGTGAGGCGCCCCAACCAATGCCACAGCCCCTCCCTCCTCCAGGTAGGGAAGCATGCGCTCATAAAGCAAGGGGTCTCTCCTGTCTATCACCGCCGGACAGCGGCTCGGAAAGCCCACGGAAAGCCCAAGAAGCCCTTGCAAATCCCCCCTGAGGTACAGCCTCACATAAAGGCCGCTGTAGTTCTTCCACATATGGGCTGCCTTGAGGAAAGAGACGATCCTCTCCTTAGGGATCTGCTCCAGGGCCTGGATCTGCTCCTCAAGGCACTCCAGGTAAATGACCTGGCAACCCATTCTTTTCCCTATGTGCAATCCATCCCTGTCCATATGATAGATCCATCCAAGACCTTCCAGATAGCTGACCCAAAGGGTGAAAAAAGCCATCCAAGGCTGCATGCTGTCCAAAATGGACTTCAATGTGTTGCCTTTGGAGGACCCAAGGCTCAAGATCCCAGGCATCAACTCCCCAGCCCTGGAGCCTGCAGGCCCAAGCACCTTATGGAGTCTTGCCAAGCATGCCTCATCCAAGAATCGGCTCAGACCTCCTTCTTGAGAGACCAGGCCCTTTTGAGCCACCTGCCTTAAGTCCCCCAGTTCCAGGGGACCCTCCAGGAGCAAAACACGGGCCTCTCGCAGCAGGTGTCCCAATGCTCTGCGGAACTTGTAAGGGAAGAAATGGGCGGAACCCACCATCCAGGAAGATTTCCCCTGCTTCTCCAGAAGCCAGACCATGGCCAAAGGCCTTTCCTCCGTAATAAGATCCCAGAGTCTCAACCCATGCCTCCCAGACTCTTCACAAACCTCTGAATCTTGGAAAGGGACCTTTCCCAGCCGCAAACCCGGTAATCCAGCCAGGGAGTGCCACCCCATTTTCTCTTGAAACGGGTGATGCCTGTGTTGACTCCCAGACCCAGGTGTATGAACTCTTTTTTTTCCAGTATGGAGATGCGGGCCATCTCGGCCATGAGAAGATCCGAAGCATAAGAGGCCCAGCTTTGCCTCCTGGAGGCCCCTGCCACATAAACCGAAAACCTCGCTGCCGCCAGCTCCAAGACGCTGTATGCAGCCAGCCTGCCCAGCATGTCCCAAGCACTCAGAAGCAAAGCACTTTGCGTCCGCTCCAGGTACGAGGGCATCCTCCCATAGAATTCCCTGATCTTGGGTCCCGGATCCTTGTTTTGCAAGAACTCTTGGGTCATCTCTTTGTGGGCCGAGCCGTACTTGCCCGAGCAATCTACCAGGAATTTCTCCCCTGCCTTAGCAGCCAGCTTCTTGAGTCTTCTTGGAGGAGACCATGGGGAGTCTCCAGGGGATATGAGATTCAACCTGAAATATTGATCTCGTTGCCTCTCCACACAGGCTTTGTCCAAGAAATCAGGCACCTGGGGTCCCACAAACCACAGGCGGGAGGGGCGGAACCTCTTTTCCGCCAGTTTGAGCTTTCTTTCCATCTCTTCACTGGAAGATTCTTCCAGAGGGAATCCCACCATTATGAGCCAATCTTCTCCCACAAAAAAAAGAAACTCTCCCAACAGAAAGGCCTCTCCTCCCGAGAGCCCTTCCATAAGAGGCACCACATGTTCCGGAACATAGGCCTTCTCCATAACCTTTCGCATTTCTTCAGGACTCAACATCTGAGCTTGCCCGCCTGCCCTGGGAAAACCACTCTATTGTGCACCTCCAGCTTCCCCAAAAGACACTTGCCTCTTTGTAATCCACAAAGGAGGAGGCTCCCCATTTCTTCTTGAAAAAGCTCACGCCCGGATTGACCCCAAGGCCCAGATTCACGAAACGCTTCTTCTGCTCCATGGCCTTATTCAAGAAGGCCCCCAGCACCAGGTCAGACGATCCAGGCACCCTCAAATAAGGGGAGTTCACATGGAACATGTAGAAGGCCCAATCTCCTGCACCCATTTGACCCACGCAAAAAGATGCAAGGCGGCCTTTCTTGTCATAGGCGTCAAACAAAATAGACCCGGCCACCTCTTCAACGTACCTGGGAAGGGCTTTCAAAATTCTCTGGGACTCCCCAGAGAGCCTCTTGCTGGCCAAAAACTCCTCTAGGAGTGCCTCGTGCTCTTTTCCCGCCTGGGAGCTCTCCAGGACATCCAGCTCCCTGCTTGCCCTTCTAAGCATGTTTTGCACCTTTGGAGAAGGCCTGAAACCTACCAAATCCAGCCGAAAATAGCTGTCCGATGCTCTGGTGGGCCTCAGGCCTTCCCAAGATGGGATCTCAGGAGCGATCAAAAAAAGCCTGCTGGGACGAATCTCTTTCTTGATATGCTCCAGAGTCTCAATTAGTTCATGTATCTCAAAAGTCTGCCCCAATGGATATCCCACCACAAGCACGACCCCTTGCCCCCTGTAACAAACAAAATCTCCCACCAAGAAGGCCTCCTTGCCCGAGACTGTTGCCACATAGTCCACCAGGTGCTCGGGCACCCAAGCATGGGTGCACACATAAAATGCCTCATGGCCAGAGAGCATTTCCTTTCAATCCTCCTTCTGAAAAAAGCCTCTGGGATGTCCAACCAGGGTGAAGTATGCCCTTTGGGGAGGCCTGGAAAGTTTGTTTGACAGGGTGATTTGCCTGCTGTAGATTCCCAAGAGCCATATGTTCCAGGAGGAATGCCATGGCCCAGTCTTTTGATATAGGCTTTGTGGGGGCGGGCCAGATGGGCTCAGCCCTAATAAGAGGCTTGGTAAGATCCGGCTTCTGCGAGGGGGGCCGCATATTGGCCGCAGACCCCAGGCAGGAGACTCTAATGCCCTTGATTCGGGAGCTTGGGGTACAAGCTGCTGTGTCCACCGAAGAGGTTGGGCATAAGACCTCCACAGTGGTGTTGGCGGTCAAGCCCCAGGATGTGCCCCTTGCCTTGGGTGATCTGGCTAAGGGACTAGGGCCCAGACACCTTCTGGTAAGCATAGCAGCCGGAATTCCTCTTCGCTTCCTGGAGGCCCAACTTTCCCCTGGAGTCCGCCTCATCCGGGCCATGCCCAACACCCCATGCCTGCTCTCAATGGGATGCTCGGCTCTGGCCCCGGGAAAACACGCCACCTCAGAAGACATTGCCAAAGCCAGGGCTTTGTTCAAAGCAGTGGGGGAGGTGGTGGAACTCAAGGAGGAACTCATGGATATTGCCACAGGGCTCAATGGAAGTGGCCCTGCATATGTCTTTTTGTTCGCCGAGGCATTGGTGGAGGCGGGAGTCCGCATGGGCATCCCATGGAACTCGGCCAGAACAATGGTTTTCCAAACCTTGAGGGGAGCCTCTGAAATGCTCGTGACCTCCTCGCAACACCCTGCCCAGCTAAAAGAACAGGTCTGCTCGCCAGGGGGCACCACATTGGCTGGTCTGGCAGTTCTGGAAAGGGCAGGCTTTAGAGGCCTGATTTCCCAGGCCGTAGAGCAGGCCACCCAGAGGGCTCGAGAACTGGGATTGGGGCTTGAAAGAAAGTAAGCTCTCAGAACTTCCACGGGTGTTCCTCACCCTTTTTTCTGTGAGCCAGATTATTTCCCAGTAACGGTGAGCTTGTGGGCTTTGCTCCCTGTCTTCCTCACACCTTTGCTCATCCCCAGGCCTGGCCCGGAGAGGCAATCCATAGGGAAAATCAGGCTGCATCTGAACACAGACGAGTTCATACCAGGATATCGTAATCTTTGGCTGCCTCACTGGAGGTCAGCCAATCCCCCTAGGCTAAGCTTCTCTGGGTCCGAATATGGCTGTCCCCACCCTCACAATGGTGGCCCCCTCCTCCACAGCCACCTCCAAATCCCCTGTCATGCCCATGGAAAGCTCATCCAGACAGTGGGGAGAAGCCAGCTGTCTGCTGTAACGCTCCCTTAACTGGCTGAGTTTTCTAAAATAGGGCCTGGCTTGCTCTGGGTCTGAGCTCATGGGCGGTATGGTCATGAGTCCGCAAATTCTGATTGCTTTTAGCTCTGCCACCTGCTCCAGCAGAGCTTCCAGATCCTCAGGAGCAACCCCCGATTTGCTCTTTTCCCCTGCCACATTGACCTGAATCAGAACCCGCAGAGGCTGGCCCTCTGGGGTCCTTCTGTCCAGTTCTCTGGCCAGGGAGAATCTGTCCAGGGTCTGGACCATCTGGAAGTTCCCCACCACGTGCTTGGCCTTGTTACTTTGTAGATGACCTATGAAGTGCCACTCTATTCCAGCACCTAGTTCATGGATCTTGGGCAGGGCCTCCTGCACGTAGTTTTCTCCGAACAACCGCTGCCCGCATTGAAGGGCCTGCCTGATTCGCTCGCATCCCACGGTCTTGCTCACAGCCAAGAGCCGCACCTCCTGCGGGTCCCTGCCGCTGCGCAGGCAGGCCTCCCCAATTCTCTCTCTTACCTTTTCCAGATTCCTGCTTATGGAGGTCTCATGCTTCATTGTGGCCTCAAAAAGTCCCATGCTCCCAACTCCCGCAAGATCAGGACCAACTCAGAAAGGGGCAAGCCTACGACATTTGTGTAGGAGCCCTGGATACTGCTCACAAAGATCCCCCCGAGGCCTTGAATCCCATAGGCTCCGGCCTTATCCGAGGGTTCGCCCGTTGAAACGTACCACGCTACCTCTTGTTCCGACATCTGCCTCATTTGCACCAATGTTGAGACCGCGGAGGTTTTCTCCAGACCTTTGTCAATACAAACCACACAAACGCCTGTCACCACAAGATGAACCTTTCCCTGAAGCAGCCTCAGCATGCGGCAGGCATCTTCCTCATCCCTGGGCTTACCCAGGCTCATCCCATCTAGCCAAACGTCTGTGTCGGCTCCAATCACCCATCTGTCTGGATAGCGCCCGGCCACCTCGTAGGCTTTCAAACGAGCGGCCTGGGTGGCCAGTTCTTGGGGACACCTGGCCCTGATCAATTCTTCCCTCGCCAGGCTGGGCACCACCTGGAAGGGTATACCCAGTAGTTCCATCAGATCTTTTCTTCTTCTGGAACTGGATGCCAGGATCAGAGGCTCCATGGTATTTTCCTTCTTGTTCTGCCATGAGCGTTGACAGGCTTTGGAGCCTGGACCAAAATGGCTTCAAATCATTATACCCCAGGAGGCAAGCATGGATATCTTGGAACTGATGATGACCCGCAGGAGCGTGAGGCGTTTTGAGCCCAGAGATGTTCCCCAAGAGGCCCTAGAAAAGGTTCTCCAGGCTGTTCAGTGGGCTCCTTCTTGGGCAAATACCCAGTGTTGGGAAATAATCCTTGTAAAGGATGCTTCTCTAAAAGAATCTCTTCAACAGACCTTGGCCAAGGGTAATCCTGCTGCCAAAGCCATGGTGGAGGCACCTTTGGTGCTGGTGATATGCGGCAAGCTTCAAAGCTCGGGTTATTACAAGGGCCAGGTGACTACCAAGTTCGGGGATTGGTTCATGTTTGACCTTGGGCTTGCAACCCAGAACCTTTGCCTCATGGCCCATGCCCTGGGTCTTGGAACGGTTGTTGTGGGACTGTTCGACCACGACAAGGTGAGGTCTTTGCTCAATGTACCTGAGGGATATGAGGTGGTAGCCATGGTACCTTTGGGATACCCTTCGGCCCCCTCTTCTGCTCCCAAGAGAAGGGAGATAGCCGAGTTCCTCCACAGGGAGAGATTCTGAGGTGGGAACTCCAAAGCAGGGGTTGGCACGGAGTTTGGACTTGGGTGGAGTGGATATCTCAGGTTTTCTGGAAAGCGTCCAGGAGGGGAGCCTTTCCAACGGAATAAGAGTCTTGTTCAGACATAGGTCAGTATCCCCTCTGCTTACCTTTCAAATTTGGTACAGGGTGGGCTCTAGAGACGAGTCCGTGGGTCTGACCGGCCTTTCCCACCTTCTGGAACATATGATGTTCAAGGGCACCAAGAACATGGGCCCAGAGGAGTTCTCCCGCATAATCCAAGCCCACGGCGGGCAGACCAATGCTTTCACCACCAAGGATTTCACCGCTTACTACGAGGTCATGGCCGCAGACAGGATCCATGTGGCTCTGGATTTGGAGCGCGACCGGATCAAGGGACTGCGTTGGAGAAGGGGGGAGTTCTTATCCGAGAAGAAAGTTGTGATGGAAGAGAGGCGCCTTCGCACCGAGACCCAGCCCGAGGCTGTGTTGCTGGAGGAACTTGAGGCTGCGGCTTACAGCAGCCATCCGTACAGGTGGCCCGTCATCGGATGGATGCAAGATATTGAAAATATTACGATAAATGACCTGCGGCGCTACATGAGGACCCACTATGTTCCGGAAAATATGCTCATGGTGGGTGTTGGAGACATGGAGCCGCAGAGATGGTGGGACATGCTGGAGCATAGGTTCGGAGATCTGCCGGCTCGAAGAGCCAGCTTTTCGCCAAGGGTCGTGGAGCCACTGCAGAAGGCTGAACGCCGGGTTGTGGTGAGCAGACAGACTCAGGTGGGAGTCATGGCCATGGGATTTCATGTGCCCAGACTAGGTCATGAGCAGGCTCCGGCCTTGGACGTGTTGGCCTGTCTGTTGGGGGGAGGCCGAAGCTCCAGGCTGTACCGCAGGCTGGTGCGGCAGGAAGAACTGGCCCTGGGTGTGGAGGCTGAGTATCAACTTCTTTCACTGGACCCTGGCCTTTTCTTCATATTGGTCAGGGTGCTTCCAGGTAAATCCTTGAAGAGGGCTGAAGAGTTGGTGGAGGAGGAAATAGAGAAGGTCCTGAGCCAGGATGGAAACCTGGGAGAAGATTTGCAGCGGGCAAAAGGGCAAATGGAACGCAACTTTATCTTGTCTATGGATTCCCTCATGGCTCAGGCCTTGACTCTGGCCCAGTACGAATTCTGTTTGAGTTGGAAATCAATACCAGTTCATCTCCAGGGGCTAAGGGAGGTGGATTCCACAAGCCTTGCGCGGGCGGCCGGGGACTATCTTTTGCCCCAGAACCGCACCACGGGTTGGCTTGTACCTGAAGCCAGGAGGTGAGGGGATGATTTGGAAAGCTTGGGGCTCAGCCGATAATTCCCAGGTGTTTTCTTTGAAAGGCCCAGTAGCAGAAAGATTCGACTCTCAAGGTTTTGTAAGTATTGTGTGCCAGCAGCAGGAGCTTCCCATGGTGGCCCTCAGGCTGATGGTTCCAACGGGCTCCTGGGAGGACCCCGAAGGGAAAGAGGGAATAGCATATCTTACGGCTCATCTCCTGGTGGAAGGCACCAAGAAAAGAAGCCCAGCACAGATCCATGAACTCTTGGACACGGCCGGGGGGAGGTTTTTTGTTGAGGCTGAAGGGGACTACATCATGCTGGGTTTTTCAGTGCTCAGGAGGGATTTGGCACAGGCATTGGATCTGCTGGTGGAGGTTTTGAGGGAGCCGGCCTTTTTGGAAGAAGAATTTCTTAGAAGGAAGCAAAGGCTATTGGGGGAGATCTCCTCTCAGGAGGACCGTCCAGGAGGGCTGGCCTACAGAGCTTTCCTCAAAGCCCTTTGGGGACCTTCGGGGTACGGCCATGACCCTAGGGGCTTCAAGGAGGCCGTGAGCAACTTTGGACTCCATGACGTCTGGGAACATTACAGGAAAAGTGTTCAGGGCAGACGGGTTCTTTTTGTGGCAGCTGGGGATATAAGACCAGATGACTTTCAAAAGAAATTGTCACAACTAATGACTGGTTGGTCAGCCATGGAGGGTGTGCAGAGGACACCCTCGTCCTGCCCAGTGCCGAAACCATCAAGGGTTCTTATCCACAAGGAGCTCCCACAGGCCACGGTGATCTTGGGGCAGACCTGCGTTCATAGAGGCCATCCAGATGTTTATGCATTGTGGGTCATGAACCATGTTCTTGGGGGAGGAGGGTTCTCCTCCAGGCTCATGGAAGAGATAAGAAGCCGAAGAGGACTGGCCTATGCAGTTTCCAGCAGCCTGGATGCTCGCATGAGAGGTGGATTGTTCCGCGTGGGATTCCAAACAGAAAACAAAAATGTTTTTGATGCAATAGAACTGACTTGGGAGCAGGCAGAGCTCATCCGCACCAAGCCCGTTTCCACCAAGGAGTTGAGAGAAGCCAAGGCCTTCCTGGTGGGAAGCTTCCCCATGAGGATTGACTCCATTTCCTCCTTGGCCAGCTCCCTGGCCTTATGGGAGCTCTACGGGCTAGGTCTGGATTATCCCAGTGATTTTGCCTCCCAAGTGAACCGAGTGGATCAGGCAGATCTAATGAGAGTGGCCTCGGAACACCTGGATCCGCAGAACTGGACGCAGGTGTTGGTCGGTCAACAAGATGTGATCCAATCTTCCAGGTGATCATTGGGCAGGCCTCCTGGCCTTTGGGAGGTCCAAGGGCCGCAGGCAGTTCCAGGTCCTATGTATCCTTTAACGTTCTTTATCCTTTTTTCCACAAGAGACCTTTGGGGTTTCACTCACAGGCCAAATCCAGATCCAACATTGGGATCGATCTCTCCAGCCTGGACAGCGCAGGCAATCTCCTTTTTTGGGGCACTGCCCTTGCTCCCCTGTACCTTCTCGGCAGTTCACCGCTGGAGTGCTCCTTTCACTATTCTATGATCTCATTGTAACGTCCCAATGGAGCCAACTCCACCCCTGTCAACTCGACATGAGGGTGAACCTGGGAGGGACCAGACGCTCTGACCTGCATATGGGACATCTGCTGGGGGCCGAGAGGCGATTACGCTTTCTGAAGGTAAAACCGCAGCCAAGACATCTGCAATGCTCTATTCTCAGGGAATTGCCTGGCCGCACAGAGAGGGCCACATGTTGCAGGTGTTCCAGGACTTCTTTTTCATTGATACCCAACTCCTGGCTCATCTCGTGCAAAGTGAACCATCCGCATTGCAGAAGTTCCATCATGCGCTGCCTTAATGTCATCCCGGGCTCCCCTGAGAAGCTTGGCCCATGATACACTTGGAACTAGGCTCAGTCCAGAAGAGGGGAGGCCCATGGGAGAAGCCCGCCTCAGACGCCAGAGGTATCGTAGATTACTTGAGGAGAGAGCCATTTGGGGACGTTGGGGGGATGTCTCAGGTGGGCTCGTGCTGGATTATGGTTGCGGCAATGGTTGGTTTCTAAGAAGGCTTGCCCGAAGGGGATTCAAGGTAATTGGATTAGAGGTTCAGAAGGAGTCCCTTCATTTGGCCCGCTCGGGCACCGATGAACAAAGGGTTCTTTTGGTACTCTATGGTGGAGGTGTTTTGCCGGTCAAAGAGGAATCCGCGGACCTGATTCTGGCTGTGGGTGTGATTCGAAGCCTGATGGACAGAGGACCTCTGGAGGAGGCAGTAAGGGAATGGTGGCGTTGTCTTAGGAAGCAGGGAAGGCTCTTGTTGATCGAGACCGATAACGCAGCCTTGCGCCGCAAAAGATCTGTGCAAGGGATCCTCGAGGTGCTCATGGGGGGCGGTTTCCAAATGCTGGCTTGGCATCCCATCAGGAAAACCTCTTGGTGGGGGCTGAGCCTGATCAAGGCCGGGCTTTGGCCTCCATCCCTTTATGATTGGATGGCCGCATGGGAGCTCAGGCGAAGACAAGAACAAGGCATCTTCCCAAGAGGCAAGATGGCTTATCTGGGGGAGTTTTTGAAACAATGAGGCTCAAGCCGAGCCATTGGGATTGGTCAGATTGGGGGCCATTGCCTCGAGCCAGTGGTATGTCTGGGCATTTTGAGGCCCCGACCAGAAAACAAGGTCTTCATAAGGAAAACAGGCTGCAACAAAGCAAAAATCAGTTGATCCTGGGATGTCATGAAGCTAGCCCCACTTTTGGCTAATCCTGGATAATACGGCTCAGGAGAAAGGGAATATGACAGGCAGGAGTTGGAAAAAATGGCTTCTTTGCATGTGGCTTTTCTTGGCTTATGGCATGAGCTGGAACTGCTGGGGCACAGGTATCGTCCACCTTCAACTGCTTCGTTTTCAAAGCAAAACAGAGGCTGAGAGGGTTTACTCAGAAATCAAAGCCGGAAAGGAATTTGATCTTTTGGCGGAGCAATGGGCCCCCGATGGTTTCAAAGAAGCCAAGGGGTATATGGGGACAGTGGTTCCCGAGAGGCTCTCTCATCAGATCAAAAAGGCTCTGATTGCCTTGAAGCCAGGGGAGTCAAGCCCTCCGGTGGGAGATCAGGGAAACTGGTTCATTTTCAAGGTCTTGGATCCGGCCCAGGTCTACCGCTACGGTCCTGGGGAAGAGTCATCTTCTCATTACCTGGAAAGGGGATTCTTGCTAGGGGAACTGGGAGACACCCAGGGAGAACTGGAAGCATACAGGAAGGCGGTTTCCCTGGATCCAGAGCTTGCCGCGGCTCACGTGAATCTGGGGGAAGCCCTCAGAAGACAGGCATTGCTAGTATTGGAGCAAGCTCGAGGAAATCCCACCGAAGCTCAAGCCATGGAGGCCGCGGAATTGTTGGATGAGGCCATAGACGAATTCAAGGCTGCCATAGCCCTGGACAAGGAACTCTGGGAAGCACATTTCAATCTGGGACTGGCCTATGCGGCCCAGGGTCTGTTGGATCTCACCTTGCTGGAATTTCAGGAGGCGGTTCGCATCCAGCCCCAGTCCGGGGAGCTTCATCGTGCTTTGGCCTTGGCCTTGCTGATGAAGGAGAGGCTTGCGGAAGCCTTGTGGCATGCTGAGCGGGCCAGGGAGCTCGGAGCTGAGGTGGGGGATCTGATCAGAAGAATCCGGGAGCAGAAGCCACCAAAGGACTACCGCCTTAAAAAGTAGCAGGGCTCAGGGCAAAGGGAATCCCTGTCAGTGTTCTTTGGAAGACAAGCCCAGAAGCCTCAGGATTCGCTCCAGATCCTTGTCTCCGTAGTATTCAATTATGATTGAGCCCTTTTTTCGGCCGTGGCGGATTCTGACCTGAGTAGATAGGGCTGAGCGCAGCTTGTCACGAACCCATAGCAGCTCAGGGGGCAGCTCCTTGACCTTGGAGGGGGAGCTTTGGGATCTCTTGTTGAGAGTTCTAGCCAACTCCTCAGATGCCCGCACAGAAAGGCCCTTTTCCAGAATAGCCCTGAGAAGCATCACCTGTTGGTCCCCTTTGACGGACAAGATGCAACGGGCATGCCCTGCGGTGATTTCTCCTCTGTCAAGGGCCTCCTGGGCAGCTTTGGGCAGCTTCAGAAGTCTCAAAGAATTGGCCAGGGTGGAGCGGTCCTTCCCCAGTCTCTTGGCAAGTTCTTCCTGGGTAGTGCCGTGAAGCTCCATGAGAGCCTGAAAGGCTTTGGCTTCTTCCAGAGGGCTCAGATCCTCCCTTTGGATGTTCTCTATGAGGGATATCTCCAGGGCTTCACGGTCCGAGACCTCCCTCAATATAGCAGGGATCTCTCTTAGCCCTGCCATCTTTGCAGCACGCCATCTCCTCTCACCGGATACGAGCTGGTAGCCATCCCCATGGGATCTCACCAAGACTGGTGAGAGTACACCTTTTTCCTTGATGGTCTGCACCAGCTCCTCCAGTCTCTGGGAGTCAAAGCGTTGCCTGGGCTGCTCCGGATGGGGTTTTATGGAATCCACCGGGCATAGGAAGACAATGCCCTCGGGCTTATCTTCCAGAGGAATCAGGGCGTCCAGGCCCCGCCCAAGGGCTTTTCTATGCTTCATTTCCCTTCTCCGTGGTTCTGAATGAGTTCAGATGCCAGGTCCAGGTAAGCTCGGGACCCGGCACAGGAAATGTCATAGAGTAGCACGGGCTTGCCATGGCTAGGTGCCTCAGCCAGTCTTACGTTGCGGGGGATCACGGTTTGAAACACCTTGGAACCGAAATGGCTCCTGACCTCTGCCTCCACCTGCCTGGATAGGTTCTTTCTTACATCAGACATGGTGAGCAGGATTCCCTCGATGTTCAAGCCTGGATTCAGCCTGCTTTTGACCAGCCGAATGGTGTGGATGAGATGGGAGAGGCCCTCCAAGGCGTAATATTCGCATTGAAGCGGGATCAGGACCGTTTGGGAGGCGGTGAGGGCATTTACTGTGAGCAGGCCCAGTGAAGGTGGGCAATCGATGAGCACGTAACTGAAAAGCCCTCCTGGAAGCCCAGCCAAGGCCGAAGCTAGCAGTCTTTCCCTCTTGGGGTGTTGGATCATTTCCACCTCCAGACCTATCAGATCCTGTGCTGCAGGCACTAAGGTGAGCTGAGCTAAACCGGTGGGCAGGAAGACCTCCTGCAGCCCACATCTGCCCAGTAGCACATGATAGAGATGAGCCTGGAAGCTCCTCTGATCCACCCCTAGGCCAGAGGTGGCGTTGGCCTGAGGATCACAGTCTATAAGCAATGTGGGCTTTTCAGCCGCAGCCAAAGAAGCAGCCAGATTAACGGCTGTGGTGGTCTTGCCCACCCCGCCCTTTTGGTTTGCCACACAGATGATCCTCAAGCCAATGCCTCGGCTTCCATCTATTTCCGATGCTTGATCGGGGGGAAAGGATTGAGGGCCGCCCCATATCCACTCATTTCAGACCCCCATGATCCTAAAAAGTGCGCAAACTGGGCTCTACCAACACGGAGGGCCCAAACCTCTTAACTTTTCCCCTAAGAGGCTGTGGTCGTCTCCTACCCCCGGAGGATTCTCCGGATGACTCAAAACATCCCTGTAATCTAAGGCCCATGTACTGGCCTCATGGCCTCTCTTAGCTCAAGACGTGCATCAAAGATGCCCGGCTTCCAAATGCTTCTACGGATTTCGTGTGCTCAGATGTAGTTCCGTGCATGGCCCTTTGGGGCCGGGTTGAGCCCTCTTGATGCTTTTGTTGCTGCCGCCCATGGGTAACTCAAACAAGAACGGGACTTACTGATAACACAAGAGCATGCTTCTTGAAAAGGGGATGTTTCACGTGAAACCTCATGCCCTCTTCAGCACCAGGATGCTGCGCCGGAATTTCAGATTGGGGAGTTTGTAATCTACTCTTTCCATCCTTTGCCAGCCCCATTCCACCAGAGAAACATCCAACTGTTTTGTGGCCTGCCCTTGGGCCAGCATGAGAAAAACCCTTCCATTTTTCTCAACGAGAGTCTCGGCCATCTCCAGCCAGGCCAGGGGGCTGGCCACAGCTCTGGCAACTACCAAGGGATAGCGTCCCAATTCCAGACCCTCCTTGCCCGCTCTCCCCTGGTACACACACACATCCTTTAGCCCAAGAACCCTTACCAGGTGCCTGAGAAAGTTGGCTTTGCGGCGTCGGGGCTCCACCAGGTGCAATCTCAGAAAGGGCTTGGCCAGCTTTACTGGAATTCCAGGGAAACCAGCTCCACTGCCCACATCCAGAAGAGGCCCTTCTCCCTCCACAAAAGGCACCAGAGCCAGGGAATCCAGGAAATGCCTCCAGAGCACTGTTTCCGCATCAGTCCTAGAGACCAACCTCACCGAACGGTTCCACTCTTGCAGCTCAACCAAATAACTGGCAAACAGAGAAACACAGCCCTCTGGGAGCTGCACCCCCAGGGCCTTGGCCTCTGCCAAGAACCTCTCCCAATGTTCATCTGCAGCCACCTCATAATGGCGATCCATCGCCGAGCCCTAATGGAGATTTCACTTGCCTATGCAGAATCTTGAAAAGATCTCCGAGAGGATGTCTTGGTCTGTTTCCCTTCCCAGCAATTGAGCTATGGCCCCAAGGGCGCTTTTCAACTCTTCGGCCACCAGCTCCAGCCATTCGCTACCAGCCTCAAGCAATGTGCATGCCTGCTCCAGGTGGATGACGCATCTTTCAAGGAGCCCATGATGCCTGGAACTTGCTATGAGCTTCTCAGGAAGCTCATCCATACCCACCAACTTTGTGTGAATCTCCTCCAGCAGATCCTGCAATCCCCATCCCAGCAAAGCCGAGGTCCGCACCAAAGGGACTTCTTTCAAGGCAGCGGGCAGATCCTCAGGGCTCAACACCTCTTTAAGGTCCACCTTGTTCCAGACCACCAAAGAAGTCTTCTTCCCTGCCCAATCAAGTATATGCCCAAGGTCAGGAACCACGCTGGAGCTGGCATCCAAGACCCATAGCAGAAGATCCGCTGCCTCCAATCTTGCCTGGAGCAGCCTCTGACCCAAGTGCTCCACTGGATCCTGGGCAGGCCGGATCCCGGCCGTGTCCACGACTCTCATGGGAAGGCCCTTCCATTCCAGGGACTCTTCCACCAAATCCCTTGTGGTTCCGGGAAGCTCGGTCACTATGGCCCGCTCAAAGCCCACCAGCTTGTTCAGGAGGCTGGATTTGCCTGCATTCACTGGACCCAGGATCAAAACCACAGCCCCTTCCCTGTACAGGCGTCCCTTGGGATAAAATCCCAGTGTCTTTCTTAGCTCCGCCGCACAAGGGTTGATGAGATCCAGAACCTGCTGGGGGCTTGCTTCAGGAATCTCCTCCTCTGGAAACTCTATGGCAGCCTCGGCAAGACTCAAGGCTTCCTGAATAATGGACTGCCATTGCACAATGCTGTGAGAAAGCTCCCCCTGGAGTTGCCCTCTGGCCACGCGCAAGGCCGTGGTGCTTCTGGCCTCCACCAGATCCAGCACCGCCTCTGCCCTGGGAAGATCTATGCGGCCGTTGAGAAAAGCCCTAAGGGTAAATTCCCCGGGCTCGGCCTGCCTTGCCCCCATGCGCAAGACAGCGTTGAGAACCTCCTGAAGCACCAGGTTGCCCCCATGCACCTGAATTTCAAGGCAATCCTCTCTGGTGTAGGTTCTAGGAGCGCGCATCAGGACAACCATGGCCTCGTCTATGAACCGACCGTCTTGGGGATCCACGATGCGGCCAAAATAGAACCTATGGGAGGCCAGGCTGCCATCACCTTTGGCAGGCCTAAACAGCTTCATTGCGATCTGTTCCGAAAGCGAACCGCTAACCCGTACTATTCCTATGGCCCCCCTACCCGGAGCAGTGGCAATGGCAGCTATGGTATCCTCAAGAGAAGTCATTCTCATGGAGCCCGGTCTTTTCATCCCCTGCGCCAATGGCTGAAGACTGCTTGGTTATGAGGATCTTTCTTCTGGGGCCCTGCCCGACGGTTCTTGTGGACACTCCTGGACTCTCCTTGAGGCACAGGTGCACTATGCGCCTGTCAAGGGCGCCCAGGGGACCAATGGCAGCCGAGCCCCTCCTCATGGCCTCTCTGGCAGCCCGCAGAGCCTTCTCTCTCAGCTCTTGCTCTCTTCGGGCTCTAAAGCCTCGGACATCCAGCAAGACCCTCTGATGCTTCCCTGTCTTCCTGCTTAGGATCCTCTGGCTCAGGAATCCAAGCGCCTCCAGAAATTCCGCCTCCCTCTTAAGAAGCAGTTCCGAATCATCACCCTCCAGTTCCAAGACCAACACATCATTATCAACCCTGACCTGAACTACCCTGCACTCCAGCCCGGCTCTCATGAATAGCCCTTCCAGGAAGGATCCCACCACCGAGGATTCCTCCGGCTGGATCCAGGCCCTTATCTTTACTTTTCCACTACCCAATATCCCCAAGAGCCGACCCCTGCGCTCCAAGACCTCATGCCTGACACGGCTCGAGGGCACACCCAGCTTCTGCGAGGCCCTCAGCAGAGCCTCTTCCAAGGTTCTTCCCTCAGCTTCCACTTCCATCATAGAGCTTCTCTTCATAGTGGTTCCCCGCAAGTGCAGGCCTGGGGCCACCAACATCACGTGGCCCCCACACCCGCCAGGAATCCTTGGATCTTAGTCCACCCTGGAATTTATGTAGATTTGCTGCACGATGGACAGCACGTTGTTTATCAACCAGTATAACACCAGGCCCGAGGGAAAGGAGATGAACAGGAAGGTAAAGAAGATGGGCATGAGCATCATGACCTTGGCCTGGGTAGGATCACCCATGGTGGGAGTCATTTTTTGCTGAATGACCATGGAAGCCCCCATCAGAAGAGGCAAAGGTCCTATACCCTCGATTCCAAAAAAGCTAAATCCCGAAGGGAAGCGCAGCAGGTAATCGGGTGCTGAAAGGTCCTTCACCCAGAATATGAAGGGAGCGTGCCTCAGTTCAATAGAGTCCAAGAGTGCTTTGTAAAGGGCAAAGAAAACCGGAATCTGAAGCACCATGGGAAGGCATCCCCCCAGAGGGTTTACTTTATGAGTCTTGTACAGAAGCATCATTTCACGATTCATCTGTTCCCGGTCGTTCTTGAATCTCTCCCTTATTTGCTTGATACGAGGCTGGATTCTCTGCATTTCCTTCATAGAGGCGTAGCTTTTGTGGGTGAGAGGCCAAAAAAGAAGCTTGATGACTATGGTGAGTACTATTATGGCTATTCCGTAATTGTGGGTGTAATCATTGATGAACTTCATGGCCAGAAGTAGGGGCCTGGCGATCACGTCGAAGAAACCCAGGTGAAGAGCCTTGTCCAGATCCTCCCCTGCAAGTTTTAGATCCTCGATGGACTTGGGGCCCAGGTAAATACGAAATGGGTGCTGACAACCATCTTGTGTTGAGGCCCCTTGCCACAGGCTCAAGCGTACCTTGTCATCCTTTTTTTCCAGAACCAGATCATGGCGACCAGGAGCTTGGGGCACGGCCGCAAAAATGAAGTAATGCTGGGCAAAACCTCCCCACCTCACCTCCATGGGCTTGCCCATAGCCTTCTCCAGGTCTCCCAACTCTTCCAGGCCGTGGGAACTCAGGGCCACCGGGCCTGAAAAAGAGGTAGAGGAGGAGGAGATCCTGGAGGCCAGATGAGTAATCACAAGGCCCATCTTACTGGCCAGGGGCCGCCCCTGGGAGTCGCATACCGACACATTCATGTCCACCGAGTATCTGTCACCATAGAAAGTGAACTCCTTGAGTAACACTCCTCCTTCCGACAAAGGCAACATTGCTTTGAGTACGGCCTTCTCATTGGGTTGATTGATGGTTACCAGGTCCTGATCAAAACCAAATATAGAATTGTTGATTCTGGCCCCATCCAGCTGTTCAAAGGCCAGTTCCAGGCCCCTTTCTCCCTTTTCACCTCGAATCAATTCTATGGGTGGTGCATCTGGCGGAAGCGATTCCCTGTATCTTTTCAATTGCCAGCTCTCAAGTGCAGCCCCGCGTGCCCCAATGAGGGCCACGTACAATGGAGTCTCCACCCTCACAGTCTTTTCTTGCAGGGCCTCCTCGCCCATCTGGGCCTGGGGAAGCGAAGGTTCTGGCACTGGAGCCTTCTGTGGTGTAAAAACCTTTAGTTGTTCTTCTATGCCCTGGGGCTGCCCGGGCCTTTCTTCAGGTACAGGAGGCTGAGGTTGTGGCACAAACCAGTAACTCCAGATGGTTAAAATCACGACCGACAGTAAGAAGGCCAGTAATGCCCTTTTTTCCATTTCCTATACCTCTTGCCCGGCCCAGCCAGGATTATTTTCAGATCAACTGACCCTTGGGTGCTGCGCCAACTCACCCAGAAGTTTTCTGGTCCACAAAGGGTGATGGTTTGGCCTGCTTCGGATCTTATCCCAAGAGCCGACCCACGCCCTATAGTAAAACTGCCAGATTCTGAGAACCTAAGCCCCCCAAGCTCTCCTTGCTTGGGATTCATCTGGGCTGGTCAATCTCAACTCACCCCACCAGGGTCTGTACCTTGCCTAAAAGCATTCAAAGCTTAGGAGCTGCTTTCAAGGGACCGGATCCAACCCTCCTGGATGCAATGGATGGCATTTCATAAGCCTCTTGGCTCCCAGCCAGGACCCCTTGAAAACACCGTACTTGGCTAAACATTGCCTCGTATACTCGGAACAGCTCGGATAGAACCTGCAAGTGGGGGGCAGCAAAGGCGACACAAGCCTTTGGTATACAAGTACCATCCCTATGATCAGCCAGCGCAAAGCTTTCTTCCCTGAAGTCTTGTGAAAGCCTGGAAAGCGGCCTTTATCTCTTTAAATCCAAGTTCGGCTCCTGCCCTGCGCACCACCACCACCACATCTAAAGGCAGCTGGCGAAGTCCAACCTCAGTCCTGAAAGACTCCCTTATCCAACGCTTGAGGCGATTGCGACAAACCGAGCCGCACACCTTACGCCGTATGGACACACCCAGCCTGGCCCTTCCCATGGAATTGGGCAGGGCCAGAATCAGAAGGTGCTGCGCCTCGAAAGCCCTCCCCCGTTTCATGACCCTTCGAAATTCCACTGGTAAGCGTATTCGGCGCTCTTTGGGAAGATCCATGGGACTCTTTTGAGTCATGCCCCCCACTTTCCATCACACGCTCAGGCGCTTTCTGCCCTTGGCGCGCCTTCTGCTGAGCACTGCTCTTCCACCACGGGTGCGCATGCGCACCCTGAAGCCGTGGGTCCGCTTGCGACGAAGATTGTTGGGCTGAAATGTACGCTTCATATCTCATACCCTCTTCTTCAGAGAATTGGAATTTTTTATTATCCTTCACAATGCCACGGCGGGTCAACCGCAACATCCATGACTTTTTTCAGGTCTGGCTGGCTAATAGCTGGTCTCCACAGCAAGGGCTGCTTTCTTGGAGAGTTTCCTGCGAATCCCCTTTTCCATCTCTACAATCATATAGCCTGCCACAGCCACAAGCAAAACCCTGCCCCAGGAATCCAACCCCACAGGAGCGCTGTGGAAAAGGGAGTTCATGAAAGGAGCATATGTGAAGAGAAGCTGGGCCAGCAGCATCCCGAAGCATCCCACAATCACCCATGGATTGGACAAAGGCCCCAAGCTCCACATGGAACTGCTCAAGGAGCGGCAATTAAACAAGTAAAAGAGTTCCACCATCACGAAAACATTTACGGCCACGGTACGGGCTTGGGCCACATGGGCCCCCATTTTCTTTTCCATGACAAAAAGCCCGAAGGCCCCGGCCAGCAAAATACCACTGACCAGAACCACACGCCAAAGCAGCACACCTGACAAAATGGATGCTTTGGGATCTCTGGGTGGCCTCTTCATCACATCGGGTTCCATGGGCTCAAAGGCCAGCATGAGACCCAGCAGTACCGCTGTGGTCATGTTTATCCAGAGTATCTGAACGGGCAGGATGGGCAGAGCCGCGCCCAGCAATATGGACACTAGTATCACAAGTCCCTCCCCTCCATTGGTGGGAAGGGTCCAAGTTATGAACTTGACCAGGTTGTCGAAAAGTCTTCGCCCTTCCTCCACTGCGGCCACTATGGTGGCAAAATTGTCATCGGTTAGAATCATGTCAGCCGTTGCTTTGGCCACATCTGTGCCTGTGATACCCATGGCAATGCCTATGTCGGCCTTCTTGAGAGCAGGGGCGTCGTTGACCCCATCTCCTGTCATGGCCACTATGTTTCCCCTTTCCTGTAAGGCCTCCACCAGTCTCAGCTTTTGTTCAGGAGCAACTCGTGCAAAGACGTGGTGATTCTCTACCACATCTATAAGCTCTTCATCTGTAAGCTCAGAAAGCCTTGCTCCGGTAACAGCCTTGGCCCCATCCCCAGAGTCTGTGAGTCTTATCTCTTGAGCTATGGCCGTTGCAGTCAAGGCATGGTCTCCGGTGATCATCTTCACCCGGATCCCGGCTCCCTTGCACTCCTCCACGGCCTGAATCGCCTCCCTGCGGGGAGGGTCTATCATGCCCTGAAGCCCCAAGAATATGAGGTCTGAGGCCACGTCCTGATGGCCGAACTTCACATGGCAGTCCGTACAAGTCTTTCTTGCAAAGGCCAGGACCCGCAACCCCCTCGCTGCCATCTGATTTGCCGCATCAAGGGCCCCTCTGCTGTCTAGCAATTCTACGTTTCCATGGGCACCAAGCTGCTGAGAGCAACGCTCCAGCACCCTCTCCACAGCACCCTTCACATATATCAAGGTCTCCTGGCTCCCGGCTGGGCTGTGGAGGGTGGCCATGTATTGCCTTTCCGACTCGAAAGGAATCACGTCTACTCGAGGCAGCCTCTGTTTGACTTGTTCCTCAGAGAGACCGAACTTTCTGGCTGCAACTATGAGGGCCCCCTCGGTGGGATCTCCCTGTACAGTCCAGCGACCATTTTCATGCTGAAGCTGAGAGTCATTGCATAGGAGTCCTGCTGTCAAACATTCCAAAAGGGCCGAAGACTCTAGCAACTCTGCCTGTCGGCCCCCTTGCAAGATCTGGCCTTGGGGCTCATAACCAGTCCCGGTGACACTGTAAAGAGCCCCTGCTGCCCAGATCTCCTGGACCGTCATCTGATTCTCTGTGAGTGTGCCTGTCTTATCTGAACAGATTACGGTAGTGCTTCCCAGGGTCTCAACAGCAGGCAACTTTCTGATGACAGCCCTCCTTCTGGCCATCCTCTTTACTCCTATGGCCAGTGTTATGGTGAGAGCAGCCGGAAGCCCCTCGGGTATGGCCCCTACCGCCAGTGCCACGGCTGCCATGAACATGTCCAAGGCAGGCTCTCCCCTCATCCAGCCCACCAAGAATGTTAAACCTGCCAGCCCCAGGATCACGAACAGGAGGAATTTGCTGAAGGTAGCAATCTTCCTGGTCAAGGGAGTGCCCAGGCTTTCAGTCTCTGATATGAGCTTGGAGATGCGGCCGGCCTCTGTGTGGTCTCCTGTGGCAATGACTATTCCCTCAGCCTGGCCGGATGTGACCATGGTACCCGCGTAGGCCATGTTGCGTCTGTCCGCCAAGACCGTCTCAGGAGCCAGCACCGCAGAGGTTTTTTCCACAGGCACGGACTCCCCTGTCAAAGCCGACTCGTCCACCTGAAGCTCCTTAACCCTATGGAGGCGCATGTCCGCCGGAACCCTGTCTCCGGACTGCAGAACCACAATGTCTCCTGGCACCAGCTCTGCAGAGGCCAGCCGAAGCCTTTTTCCATCTCTAACCACTGTAGCCTCGGTCGTAACCATCTTCTTGAGAGACTCCAGGGCCTTTTCAGCCTTGGATTCCTGAATGAACCCCACCACTGCATTGGCCATCACCACGGCCAGAATCACCATGGCATCCACCCATTCTTCCAAAAGGCCTGTGATTCCCACAGCTACCAACAATATGTAAACCAGGGGTTGATGGAACTGTAGCAAGAACTTCACTAAGGGCCCCCGGCCTTTTTTCTCGCTTACCACGTTGGGACCAAAATGTTGCTGGCGCCGTTTGACTTCGAAAAGGGAAAGACCTCTGTTTAGGTCTGTGTCAACAATAAGAGCGGCCTCCTCAGCGGGGATCTGGTGACAGTGTCTGCAAATCAACTCATCCATGAAGTTCTCTCCTGGCTCCAATGACGGCCAGAGGCCGCCTATCTTTGTACCTAGACAGCCAATTTTCCCAGTGCCCTTTGCCTTCCTAAGCTGGTACCAGACTCCAAGCCATAAGTCACCCTGTTGTACAAGACCATGGCTTCCCTGTACTGAATCAACCCGACATCTCTTCTATTCAGTTCTCGCCAAAAACTCATGTTAGCAATTTACATCTTCCCTTTAGAAAGGACTAAGTTTTCATTCTTTTCCACATGCACTGCTTTTCTTCATGAGAAAGTAACCCACCGCAAGCCCTATTACGAGAAACGCTATTCCCGCTAGCACCAGAGCATCCATCTGCTTCAGATCCATTATGATGATTTTTCGGGACACGGCTATTATGGCCACTATCAGGACCACCTCATGATGCGGCTGACCTTTAGTTATATAAGTTTTCATGACGGTTTCCAAAAGCTCGAGCCCTATCAAGACCAAGAGGAAGAGTCCAAACAATTCCAAAAGCTGCTCCACACTCAACAGAAAATAACGAGACTCAATTATGTCCTTGACTATGAGCCACCCCAAGTCTATGACTGCCAGGGAAAGCACTATACCCATCATCACTATCAGAATTCGCACCACCAACATTTCAAACTTCTTCATCCAGGAAAGCATCCTCATCGCTCCTTGGCTAATCCATAAGGGACGTGGCTGAAGACAACCCTTGAGCTCTTGGAAACCTACCCCGGCTCCTCCACGGTATTATACAAGAAGGAAATCTTTTTGCGGGGGCCTCGAACCTCTTATTACAAGATCTGTGGACCCCTTTTCTTATGGTACCCTGGATAATTCAGGATCACCTGCTAATGTTATGGGAACTCATTCATGCTCAAATTCCCTTTGGATTTTCCTCTGGGGATCCCTAAAGATTCAAACCTGAGAATGTCTCCACACCCCTTGGGATAGGTCTATTTGTCAAGAGGCATAGGGCTTTGTGAATGATTCGGTATAGCTATTGTTGAAAGGGAATCTGGCGAGTTGTTCAAACTGAAATTAACGAAATACGAAGGGGGCCTCAAGCTCTATCCCTTCGGCCGAGCAATCCTGGCTCCCGATTCAAACTGGGCTGGGGAAAAAAGCGTGTTGCGCATCACAGGCACTTGATGCCAGATTCGCCTAGGCTGTTATCCCCGGCCAAGAAAATGGGATTTATTCATCAGGCCAGCCACCTTTTCCTGCGCCTGTAGTGCTTGACCTCCTTGTAGCTCTTTCTCTTCCCAAGTTCGCTCAAGCCTAGGTAAAACTCCTTTATATCCTCATTTTCCTTTAACTTTTGGGATGGGCCCTCCAGCACGATGCGACCATTTTCCATCACATAGCCGTGATCAGAAAGCCCAAGGGCAATCCTGGCATTTTGCTCCACAAGCAATATGGAAACCCTCTCCTGCCTGTTTATCTCCCCGATGAGCTTGAAGATCTCCTTGACCAGAAGAGGGCTCAGGCCCAAGGATGGCTCGTCCAAAAGCATGAGCTTGGGCCTTGCCATCAGTGCCCTGCCCATGACCAACATTTGTCTTTCGCCTCCCGAGAGATACCCGCTTGTGCGCCGCTTCATCTGAAGGAGTTTGGGGAAATACTCATATACCTTCTCCAAGTCTGCCTTGATTCCAGCCTGATCCGTCCTGGCATATGCCCCTACTAACAGGTTTTCCTCCACCGTGAGATGCTCGAAGAGACGGCGGCCTTCCATGACCTGGACTATCCCCATGCGCACTATGGCCTCTGGATCCATGCGGTCTATGCGAAGGACGTCGAACTCTATGGAGCCGTCGGTCACTTCCCCCAGCTCGGTTCTAAGCACCCCTGAGATGGCCTTCAGGGTAGTGGTCTTGCCGGCTCCATTGGCACCCAGCAAGGCCACTATCTTCCCCTCCGGCACCTCCAAGGAAACCCCTTTGAGCACCAGGATCACATCGCTATAGATGACCTCTATGTTGTTGAGCCTGAGCATGGAACTGGCTCCCCGAGGTGTCTGATCTTCTTATTGTTTGGGTGGATGCACTATCTCCATGCTGGTCGTGCCTGTGATGTCCGACTCCACTCCCAGGGCCTTTACCTGGTACGTGCCTGGGGGCAGAGGGCTGGCCTTTTTCATGTCAGGTTTCCCGTCCGCTGTCCACTCCACCTGCAGCAACCAGTTGAAAATGGCCGTAGGGGCCATCTTGGCCTCGAACTCGCCTTTCTCGTTGGCTTTACTGAAGGCGATTCCCACAGATGGTTCCCCTTCGGGAACGCTCTTGATCTTGACTCCCTTCGGTATCATTAGGTCCACTGTTACCGCCTCTCCTGGTTTGAAACCCGATCCCTTAAAAGCAGGAGGAGACTTAAGCAGCTCAGCTGAGATGACCACCTTTTGAGGCATTGCTTCAAGCTTGGCAGTAGAGGCGGGCTCCATGGTGGCACATCCTCCCAAGGCCAGGCTCAAACACACCATGATCACCTGGATCGTGTAAAATAACTGGCTCAAATGTCTCATGGCTTTGTCCTCCGTGCCTTAGCATGTGGAAAGCATAAGAGATCTCACCACTTGTGAAGAGAAACTGCATCCGGGGTCTTCACCCAGTCCGTTATGGGAACGATCTTGCCTTTGCTGCACCTGTAAAATTTCACCTCCTGGCTCCCTCTGCGAGAACTGGGGCTGTAAGCGCACGGACCTGTTATGCCTTCTCTGCTAATGCCATTGAGTCGCTGGTAAGATTCAAAAATGACCTCCTTTGTTAGCTTGTCCACCCCAACCCTCTGGATGGCATCTTTAAGGGCAGCCTCAAAGGTCATTCCCCAAACAATACCCATGCCATATGTCTCGTTCATCTTCTCTAGAGGATCTTTCTGGTGAGTGGTCCATATTCTTTTGGTAACGGGATGGTTCTTTGCCTCTTCGCCCCTCAGGAAAAAGGAGACTATCACTGCCCCTTCCACTGCCTCTGGGTGGGTGCCTACCCCTAGGGCTGTTGGGCCCCAATAATCGGTTATGAACTGAATCTTCTTGTTGAGCCCCATGGCTGCCGCATCCCGAAGCACATTGGTGGGGGCAGGATCAACACAGGCCACGTAGATGTAATTGGCCCCTGCAGCTTCCAAACGTGACAGGTACACATCATGTTTTGGGGTGCCCGAAGGGAAAAACTCCGGGTTCAAGAGATTGATTCCTATCTTCTCGGCATGTTCTTTACCGCCTCGAAGGGGCTCCCTACCATAGGGGGAATCCCAGGCCAAATGTCCCACAGAAGGCTTCCCACTCTTGCCCTGTTTCTTCCAGTCTGCTGCGACCCAGTCCATTGCTGCAGCAAAGGCATCTTGATAGGTGGGACCCCATGTAAAGAAATTCCCCACATGCGCCTGGTACTCCCCATCCCCAGGAATGGTTATTGCCAATTTCTCCTTGGCAGTTATCTCCTTAAGTACCTTCCCAAAGGGAGTACTCACTATGTTGATGGCCAACACCGCCTCGTCCCTACGATACCTCTTGAAGGAGGAGAGCGCTCTAGCCACATCGTATCTGGTGTCCACCCCAATGTACTTGACCTTTACCCCCTGCACACCACCTTTGGCATTTATGTCCTTGATGTAGTCCTCCAGCCCCAAGCTTCCGGGCAAGGCCAATCCCGCCACGGGTCCGGTGAAGTCCGTGAGATCCAGGAACACAACCTCACGGGCCCAGCTCGAACCCGGCAACCCAGCCCAACCCACGGCCAGCAGTGCCGCCAAAAAGAAGAGAATACTCTTTCGGGACCTCATGCTCTTTACCTCCTTTCCGGTTTTTTGCTTACCCCCAGCTTAAGCTTTTCAATGGGCAAAGGGGTAAAGCCTTAAAGAAGCCTTCAGGATTTCCCATCGATGGGCCAAACCCCTGGGTTCCCAAATGAGAAAAAGGGCCAGCACCAACCCAAATGCTGTCACCCCCAGGCCCGCTGCCGGGGCCGATCCCAACCATGGAAACCAGGCAGCCAGTACAGGAGAGACCACCATGACCAGCTCATCTAGGATCCTGATTAAGATCACTCCAAAGAACACCCCTGGAACGCTTCCCATGCCCCCCACTATGAGCATGCCGATATACCACAGGGCATGCAGCAGGGTAAACTGCTCGAAGTGGGCTACCAAGGTCAGATGAGCCCAGAGGCATCCGGCCACACCGGCATAAAAACAGGAGATGAAAAATGCCAGCAGCTTGTAATAAAAAAGATTTATGCCCATTACCTGGGCAGCCAGATCATTGTCCCTGACCGCCACAAAAGCTCTGCCCACCTTGGTTCTGACCAGGTTTCTCGCCCCGTAGGTCATCAAGATCATCACAGGCATGATGATGTAGAACATTCTCTCATCAGTGTCGAATGAGAAACCGGCCAAAGTTGGGGGTTCTACCATGAGTCCGTGGGATCTGCCCGTGATCTCCAAGTGCAGGATGAGCCACATGGTGACAAAGTGGACCGCTATGGTGGCCACAGCCAGGTAAAAGCCTTTTATGCGCAAAGAGGGGGCTCCGCCTATCAGTCCAAAGAGCCCCGTAAAAATCCCTGAAAGAGGAAGGGCCAGCCAAAAAGAAAGGCCCAGCTTCTGGGTGAAGATGGCAGCAGAGTAAGCACCCACTGCCATGAAAGCAGCCTGCCCAAAAGAGATCTGGCCGCAGTAACCGCTGACGATCTGTAGCCCCATCACCAGGATCACCGTGATGGCTAAGTTATTGATAAAACTTATAAAATAGTAGGGGAGAACCACTGGCAGCAAAACTGTCAGAACAAGGGAAGCCGTGAGCACTGCCCAACGCAAAGGAGTGCGCACTATGGCCATGTCCTTTTCATAGGTCTCGTCAAAGGTACCGCAGGGCCGCCACATTTGCTTAGATCCTCTCTATACGCACAAGTCCGAACAGTCCGTAAGGCTTAACCAGCAACACAAAAAGCAGCAAAACGTAAGCAGCCACTTCCTTGATGCCCCCTCCCACCAGGGGATCCAGGTACCCAGCGCTTACGTTTTCCAACACCCCCAGAAGCAGGCCTGCCAATAGGGCTCCAGGAAGGGATTCCAGCCCACCCACCAAGGCCACAACCAGCCCCTTTATGCCTATATAGGGAAGCGTGTAGTAGATGTCTGTCACATTGGCCAGGGCCAGACCAGCAAAGGTGGCCGTGGCAGAAGAAAGAACCCATATGGCTGAAAAAACCCCTCTGACTGATATGCCCGTGCTCTGGGCCAGCTGATGGTCCTCGGCTGTGGCACGCATTCCCAGGCCCAGTTTGGTCCAGCGGTAAAAAAGAGCCAAACCCAAAAATACCAAGAGAGATCCGAGAAAACTCACCAACTGGGTAATGGGAAGTGTGAAGTCTCCCACTGAAACATTCCCTTTGGGCAGGTAAGCGGAGAAGCTGTAAGATTCTCCTTTCAGGATCAACTGAAAGATGCCATCTAGGACTAAAAATACAGCGAAAGTATTCAGAAATGAGGCAAAAAGGGGCTGGCCTATCAAAGGTCTCATGGCTGCCCTCTCAATGAGCCATCCCATGGCCGCTGAAAATGCCAAAGAGCCCATCAATGCCAGTGGCAAAGGTACCTTGAGTTGAACCACCCCTATCCAGAAAGCAAGGGCACCGAAGCCCATAATCTGACCGTGGGCCAGGCTCACCACATGAGTTGACTTGAACACGAGCACAATGGCTGCCGCCACGATGGCGTAAAGCCCACCTTCCATCAAACCCAGCATCAAGAGCTGTAGAAAACCCTCCATGGCCCGGCCAGTCCTCCAAAACCTCCAGCCTCGGAGCTTTTCCCGAGGTCTTGGGAATCTCCCCCTGTGCTAGTTTTCTGCTTCCCACACCCCCTAAAGAACCCTAAAAACACAGCCACCTTACTTCTAGGCAACATCTTTTGCGTGATTCTAGCCCCTAATGATTCAACACAAGCCCTTAATTCCAATCAATTCCCTCATATCCCAAGTCCACTTTAGTTAGCTCAAGAAAGAGTTCCTAATCCCTTGCTCTCCCACAGGATTCACCAGCGCCATTAACCCCAAAGATATAAAGTGGGCTTCCAGATGCCCTCTGTCCTGGCAGATCTGGGGTCTACCCACCCACATCGTTGACCGAGATCAGGGTCCGGATGATCCCCTGCCTACCGTCCCTGTAAGTTACTGTGGCTTCAACAGCCAACTCTTTTTGTCCTTTGTAAAGGGCTTCTATGAGATCTTTGTATCTGTCTTCCACAAACGACCGGCGGATCTTTCTGGTGCGGGTAAGCTCTGCCTCGTCGGCGTCGAACTCCTTGTGGAGGTTAACGAAGCGAACCACCCGGGCGTGCTCTGGAAGGGTTCGGTTCACTCTGCGGATCTCATCCCTTATGAGTTCTATCACCTGGGGCTTCTGGGAAAGGTCCGTGAAGGTGGTGTAAGCGATGTGGTTGGATTCGGCGAAGCGGCCCACATTCTCCAGATCTATGTTCACCAGGGCCGAGACAAAGTCTCTGTTCTCACCACCTACTACCAGCACGTCCTTGATGTACGGGCTGAACCTGAGCCTCACCTCTGTATACTGGGGGGAGAATCTCCGTCCCCCTGAGAGGGGCTTGAGATCCTCCATTCGGTCTATGACGATGAGATGTCCCTCCTCGTCCAGGTACCCGAAATCTCCGCTGCAGTAATAACCGTCCTTTAGCTTGGCGGCTGTGGCCTCGGGATTTTTGTAGTATCCCGAATACATGAATCTGCTCTTTACCAGGATCTCGCCCTCCTCGGAGATGCGAACATCAGCCCAAGGCATGGGCCTTCCAGAGGTCTCTGGCCTTATCTCCCCTGGCCTGGGTATGGACACCACTCCCATCTCGGTGCTGCCGTAAAAGAGCTTGATCTCTATGCCCAGGGCAAGAAAATAGCGTATGATCTCCGGGCTCAGGGCCCCGCCGGCCGAGTACACAACCCTGGCCCTGGAAAGCCCAAGCCTATCCCTCAGGGCCCGGAAGCACAACTGGTAAGCCAGCCACCAAAGCAGGCTCCAGAGGGGATCCACGGTTTTTTTCTGGATCTTCAAATCGGCCACTTTGAGAGCCACGGATAAACATCTGCGGTAAAGCCATCTTCTGATGGCTGTGCTGTCCAATATCCTGGCCTGGACCATGCTGTTGACATTTTCCCAGAGCCTTGCCCCGTAAAAGAGTATCTCAGGGCCTATCTCCCGGATATTCTCCTGGACTGTCTCAGGCTCCTCAGGGAAGTTTACCCTCAGCCCAGCCACAAGCCCCCCGGCGATTCCCAGACCCTGCTCCGTGGCCCATGCTGGCGGTATGAAGGAAAGGTACTCCATGCCCGGTCGGTCCCAGCCGTCAACCCGGGACCACTCCCTGATGCCCTCTACTAGCCACCTCTGGCTGAGCATGGCTCCCTTGGGAAGCCCCGTGGTGCCCGAGGTATAGCAGATGACGGCTATGTCATCCCCTTTTCCCCGATCCACCAGCTCGTCGAAAAGCTCGGGGTGCTGCTGTTCATACCTACGGCCCATCTCCATCACCGAATCCATGGAGACCAGATCCGGATCCCTGTAGTTCCAAAGACCCTTGGGGTCCCAATATATGACCTTGCGCAGCTGTGGGACCTGGGGCTTTATATCCAGCACCTTGTCCACTTGCTCCTGGTCATGAGCCACAACAAAGGTGGCATCCGAGTGCTGAGCATAGTATAGGACTTCGTTGGCCACGCAGTCCGTGAAAACGCCCACGGCAATGGCTCCGGCACACTGGGCAGCCAACTCAGCCCAAAACCACTCTGGCTTGTTCTCCCCTATTATCAGGACCTTTTCCCCGGCTTCAAGCCCCAAGCTCACCAATCCCAGAGTCAAGTGCCGTACCCTTTCCAGGTAGTCCTTCCAGGTGTAACGTATCCAGATTCCACGGTCCTTGACCCGCATGGCCACATGGCGATCTCCCAGGCTCCTTCCCCTCTCTCTGAGGAGCTTAGGCAAGGTATCCAATCTCTCCTGGTAAGCCTCAACCAACTGAACTTTCCTCCCCTTCCCCAAGATATGCCTGAATCACCCGCGGGTTCATCACTATCTCCCTGGGAGGGCCCTCGGCTATCTTGTTGCCGAAATCCAGCACCACCCCTTTGTGGGCAATGTCCATGATGACATCCATGTCGTGCTCCACAATCACCATGGGCATGGACTTGAGCTCCGAGACATCCAAGATGAAACGGGCCATGTCCTCCTTTTCTTCCAGATTCATGCCCGCCATGGGCTCGTCCAGAAGAAGAAGTGAGGGATCCATGGCCAAGGCCCGTCCCAATTCCACCCTTTTTCTTACCCCGTAAGGAAGCGTTCCCACCACCTTTTTGCGGACCGGTTCCAGCTCCAGGAAATCTATGATTTCCTCCACCACCTGTCTGTGGAGAATCTCCTCTCGCCTTGCAGGACCGAAGAACAGGGCGCCTGACAAAGCTCCTCGCCTCATGTGGATGTGGCGTGCAGCCATGAGATTGTCCAGCACGTCGAGCCCTGTATAAAGCTCTATGTTCTGGAAAGTGCGGGCTATGCCCAGCTCGGCTATTTTGTTAGGCTTCAACCTGTGAATGGGCTTTCCTTTGAAGATGATGGTCCCCTTCTGGGGGCGGTAAAACCCGTTGATGCAATTCAGAAGGCTTGTTTTACCCGCCCCGTTTGGTCCTATGATGGCCAGGATCTCCCCTGCTCTGACCTTTAGGCTCACGTTGGAGAGCACCTGAAGACCCCCGAAGTGAAGACCCAGCCCCTTTATCTCCAACAAGACCTCTCTGGGATCATTAGAGTGAGAATCAGCCTTATCCATTTCCCTCACAGGCTCTCCCTTGCGGCTTTGACCATGGATTCTCTCCCCTTGTGACTCCTCTGCCAAAGATCTTTTCGGCTGTCAAAAGGGTAGAACGCAAATGCGCTGGCAACCCTGCCTTCTTGGACTTGATCCGCTCCAGTTGAACTACCCCCACAAAGAAACCCCAGAAAGCATCGGCCAAGGTAAAGACGCTCATAGGCTTAAGAAGCCCTTGATCCATGCCCATGCTCATGATCTTGCGGGCCGTACGGAAGGCTTGAGCCCCTTTTTGGTCTAGAATCTGGCCCACACGCTCCTCCAGTTGGCCCACCATTCCGGTTTGCTGAAAAAGCTGCACCACCTGAAAGCCATCGGGATCCTTCTTGTAAGCACGAAAGAATCCCCGGAAAAGATCGCTCACCAGCTCCTGACCTTGCTTGTAGGCGTGCCTGAGAAGACGTTTCTCTATGAGGTTTAGCTCTTTTTGGAAATGATCCACCACGGGCACCATGAGAGAGAAGAAAAGTTCATCCTTTGTGCGAAAGTAGTGATATATGGCAGGCTTGCTCACTTCTGCCAGGGTGGCTATCTCCTCCATGGTGGCTTTCATGTAACCCCTGGCAAAGAAGACCTTCCTGGCTGCCTCAAGAATTGACTGTACCCTGTAGTCCCTCTCCCTTTTCCTGCGAAGACGGGTTATCTGCCTGTGCTCTTCTTGAGGCAGCATGATATCCCCTGAGCCAACTCTTTGGAGGGGTTCACATGGGACGTGCTAAGTTAATGCCAAAAGCTCGCTTTAGGCCAGCTCCTGGAAAAGGCCTCCCAATTATCTACCCCTCGGAGTCAAAAAACCTTAATGATTGTGACCGTGGGTCACTTTCCTACTACGAGTCGAAGCTCACTGTCAAGCAAAATATTTCCTTCGCGCATGATGTATGCAGAATGTGGATCCTCAATATCCCACAAAGGAAGGTAAACAGGAGATGGCCTGTCTCACAATTCTTATTCCATACGGCCTTCCCCAAAATACTCTTTTTTGCCTAAACCAAGAGCCTTGTGCTAAAGGCCCCTATGGAGAGAAATGGGGGGCTGCGCTCTCCAGTGCCCTTACGATGGTCTTTTTCAACTGAGTGAGATCTGAGGACTTTACCACGTAGAAATCCGCGGCAATGGATTTCATGTCCCTGCGGAAAGAGTCATAAGCCGAACAGAGTATCACGGGCAGGTTGTAGAAGCGGTTTCTTATCTCCTGAAGAAGGTCCAAGCCGTTGTACCCCGCCATCTTGATGTCCAGGACCACGAGGTCAGGCCGCTCCCTATTTATCAACCCCAGCAGATCTCTGCCGTCGGCAGCTGTTATTACCTCATAGCCCTCGTCCTCCAGCTCCACCTGGTAGAGCATACGAATATGTTCCTCGTCATCCACTATGAGAATCTTGGCCATGGTCCCGCTCCCTCCCAGCCCGTCAGAGGGGCCACCGCTCGTCCAGAAAAGGCCTGGCTTCCTCGAAAAGCATGCACTGCTCCTCGATGTAGTCCTCGGCCTGCTGCATTGACATCTCCTGGGTCTTCAAAACGTAAGAATAGACTCTTCCGTAATACAAGGGTATGAGGCAATCCAGAATCCTTTCCCCAGCTCCCGACTCTTTGGTAAAGCCCACTGCCGCACTGAAGAGAATCTTGGCCCATAGATCCGAAGGAAAATCCAACCTGGAGGGATCCATCTCCATCACTTCAGTGAGCTTAGAGAAGACCTCGCCCGGGAAAACCTCTTTCCATTGCTCCAAATTTGCGCCAATGCCTTGTTGAAACCTCTGGTAAAGAGCCTGGGGACTCACATTTACAGGAGGAGGCAATTCCACTTCTCCCAGACCGAACCCGAATATGGCAGTGGGCCTGCTCCATCTCACCTTTTTCCAATAATCCCCAAAGTGAATCATGGCACCGAAAATGGTGCCAACTATTTGTCTGAAAGCAGCACCCACGTCCGAGGCCGGGTCCCTGGTCTTGTGAATCTTGGGTCTGCCCAAAAAGGACTGACACATGGGCACCCCTTGACAGATGGCCACGATGGTCATCCAGATGTCCACCCCAAAGCTTGCCACCATGGAGTTCCAGTAAGGGTGTTCCAGGAAAACCTTGGCCATTTCTCCTGAAAAACCCACGTCTCCTCCAATGGGCTGTCTGACCCTTCTTCCGAACACACAGCGGGTAAGGGGGTACCCTATGCTGTTGGTTATAGTGCCGTCATACTTGTGCCGAACGTAAAGAGGTGAAACAAAACCGAAATCCTGAAAAACAGGCTCCACCAAGTTCTTTATCCAACGGGGGGTGATGCTTCTAAGATCCGCATCCACCACCACACAAGCCTTGGCTCCCAGCTCACAAGCCTTTCTAAAGAAATTCCTGAGATTCAGTCCCTTGCCCACTACTCCTTCGGGGGTGGAGATGTAAAGCTTGGGAACTTGAGTTTCTGTGTTGAAAAAGGCCTCTTTTGTTCCATCCTCAGAATGATTGTCCACATTGATGATAGCCGAGCGGTATTCAGGAAAGAATTGGGTCAAACCCAGGCTGGCCTGCTGAGTGGGGTAAGGGATCAGTCGGGCCTCGTTGTAAGAGGGAATTCCAACCACTATGTCGGCCTGTGTCACCTTATCTGGGTTCTCTTCGTAGAAATCCATACCTCCTGCCTCTTCCCTTGCCCGAAATCCCAGGAGCAGCTTTCCCCGGCAATTCATGCTTGAACTATAATGAGAAGCAGTAAACCATGTCAATAGGTTGTCCCGGCCAGGCATGAGTTTCATAATGGGATCCTGTCACACCGGAGACCCAGATAAACCAACTGCAGCACGGGGTGCAGGCAAGCAAGTCTTCACAGAGGAGAGCTTGGAAATGTGGTGCCTTGGGGGGTCAGGGCCAGATCCTGGGACCATCAATGGGGAATTCCATGGCAGCCTGAGCAGGAAATCTTTGAAGAATTATTCCATTGAAAGAAGATCTTCCTCTTATGTTACAAATGACCTGTGCGCACTGGCATTGGAGATAAGAGTTGCCTAAAGCTCTTCTTGTACAGCCTTGGATTCACGACTTTGCAGCATATGATCTTTGGGTTCGTCCTGTTGGACTGCTCAAAATAGGTGGATTCCTCCGTGCCTTGGGCGTTGAGGTGGACCTGGTGGACTGCCTAAACCCCCACCATCCAGGTCTTCAGAGGCAGAAGCTAAAGAGGTTTCCCCAAGATCACGGGACCTTTTACAAGGAAGAAATACCTAAGCCCACGCCACTTCAATGGTTCCCGAGACGATACAAAAGATACGGAATACCTCCTGCCTTGTTGGAGCAGGATCTCAAGAAACAACCCAGGCCAGACCTCATCCTCGTCAGCTCAGGCATGACCTATTGGTATCCTGGAGTGCAGGAGACCATCTCTTATTGCCGAAGATTCTTCCCCGATGTGCCCGTTGTACTGGGAGGGACCTATGCCACTCTTCTTCCAGAGCACGCCAGGCAATTTAGCGGAGCTGACCTTGTGATCCCAGGCGGCGACTGGACCCAGTTACGCAAGGCCCTGGCCAGCCTCTTTTCCTTGAAAGAACCCCCTGCTCAGGCATCCCCTTTGCCAGCCTGGGATCTTGCCCCTTGGGCTCGCTCCATATGCGTGAGAAACTCTTTGGGCTGTCCCTTTCGATGCTCCTATTGCGCATCCCATCTTCTTTGTTCCCCCCAAGGCCCCAGAGCTCCCCAGGAGGTCGCCCAAGAGATAATATCCGGCGTGCTTTCTCTGGGGGTTGAAGACGTGGTCTTCTATGACGATGCCCTGCTCTGGGAGGCTGAATCACACCTGCTTTCCGCCCTTCATTACGTGAAAAAAAAGCTTAAGAGCAATTTGAGATTTCACTGCCCCAACGGTCTTCATGCCAGATACCTGGGAACGGAACTGGCACAAAGCCTCAAGAAATACAATTTTGTGACCCTTCGCCTGGGCTTGGAAAGCCTCAACGATTCCTTTCACCAGCGCACAGGGGGCAAGCTGAGCAAGGCCCTTTTTGAAGCCGCCGTGCATTGCCTGCTCGAGGCAGGCTATGATGCCAGGAGTATCGGGGTCTATGTTCTAGCTGGGCTTCCCGGCCAAAGGCTAGAGGAACTCGAGAAAAGCATCAATTACGTGTTGGAGCTGGGTTTGAGGCCCCACATAGCCGAGTATTCCCCTATTCCCAACACCGAGCTTTGGGAAGAGGCCATAAAAAATAGCCCTTTCCCCATCTCCCAAGAGCCTCTTTTTCAGAACAACACCCTTTTGCCCTGCAGGTGGGAAGGCTTCCAATACGAGGATTTCCTCCAGGTCAAAGCATCTCTTCACAGGCAGGTACAGAAGCTCAGAAAGGCTTGATATTTGCTTCTTGAGGCTTTCTTGACCTCACATTCTAACTGCGACGCCGTGGGAAGCCAGGTATTCCTTCACCTCTTGGATGCTCAGCTCCCCATAGTGGAAAAGACTGGCAGCCAAGGCCGCGTCTGCCCCTCCCTGGGTCAGAACCTCCAAAAAATGCTCAGGCCTTCCCGCTCCGCTGGAGGCTATCACAGGTATGGACACGTTTTGTGCCACGGCCCGCACCAGCTCTGTGTCGAAGCCTGAACGTGTTCCGTCCCTATCTATGGAATTGAGAAGGATTTCCCCTGCCCCCATTTGCTCCACAAGGCGGGCCAGGGTCAAGGCATCCACATCTAGGAATTCTCTACCCCCCTTCACGGAACATTGAAACCAGCAATATTGCTCTCCCTCAGGCCCTGGCAGGAGCGTAGGCACCGTGGGGTGGTGGGTCTGCTCGGCAAAGCGCACATATCTGCGAACCGGATCTATGGAGATCACGCACGCCTGGGAACCGTAAAGCCTGGCTATCTCCTCTATGAGGTTTGGCCCTGAGGACCTGTTGCCCTGAAGCGCATTCAACACTATCTCCACCGCCGAGCTCCCAAGGGACACCTTGTCTGCCCCGGCATCAAAGTAATTGTGAGCATCATCCAAAGTTCTTATGCCCCCTCCTATGGTAAGAGGCATGAAAACCTGATCCGACACCTTTTCTATTATGGAAATAAGAGGGCTTCTGCCATGGGCCGTCCTGGTGATATCCAGAAAAATCAACTCATCGGCCCCTTCTTCGTCATAGAGCCTTGCCATGGCCACCGGGTCACCCAAGTTGCGGATCCTGCCGTCAGCACCCCTGACGTCATAATGGTGACCTTTGGTTACCACAGGAGAGCCCTCCTCATCCAGCCGCACATCAAGGCATGGGATGATCCTCTTGGTGAGCATTCTGGTAAAAACCCTCCTTTTGGGGTCTCTGTTTGAGCTTGAAGGTGCCTTCTTGGCGCTTCTGACATTTCCATGCTACGATCTCCCAATCCCCGGGTCAATGATGGGTTAGGACCTTGGCAGTTCATTTGATCATAGACGGTTATAACCTCATGGGAGTGGCCGGTGGAGGGGCCCTGGATCCAGCAGGGGATCTGGAGACCTCAAGAGAACTTTTGTTGAGAAGGCTAAGGGCGCTCAAACTCATGAGATCCCTTAGAGTTACCGTGGTCTTCGACGCTGCAGGCTCACGTTTGGACCAGGAGTCACGGTCAGGGCTGAAGGTGGTCTTTGCTGGAGGTAAGGGGCGGGCCGATGCTGCCATCCTCGGCATGGTCCGGGCTAATCCTCAGGGGGTGGTTGTGGCCACCTCTGATAGGGCCCTGGGGGAATCTTGCCGCCAGGCTGGAGCGGCGGTCTTGAGCTCCAAAGAGCTCTGGAGTCGCCTGAAGAGCTGGGAGTCAGTGGGATTTGATGGGATGGCCAAAGCAAAAGATGACTGGGACAAAGAGCATCCCCTTAAAGGCAGCTCCAAGAAAAAAGGCCCCAGTCGTAGGCCATCTAAGAAAGAGCGCAGCCAAGCCAGGAGACTGCGCAAAGTTTAGCCCCCTTTATTCACGATTAGTGAATCATGTGAGCTAAGCTCTTAAGATTCTAGGCTTAAGTGATCCATGCTCCAATGAACCCTGGGCTTAGCCTATTGGGTCCTTCCCAGGTCTAGGCATCCAGATCACGAGATCCTGGCAAATGATCCAGTTCAGGAAATTTACTTATCCTCCAGCCAAACCAAAGCTGGATCAACCAGGCCTGGGCTTGCGGATCAAAGGCTTTTCCTCCCCCTTTAAAAGCCTCCTCATGTTCTCTTTGTGCCTCCAAAGGATCCCACAGGCCAGCACCAGGGTCAAAAAAAGAATTGGAGCCTCTCCCCCTAGAAGCTTAGCCCCCACAGGAGCCCCAAGGGCAGCCATTATGGAGCCCACGGAAACCAACCTGCTCAGGGCAAAACCCAAGATGAACAGTCCCAAACACCCAAAAAGTACCAAGGGGGCCAATGCCGCCATGATCCCTGCTGCGATGGCAACTCCTTTCCCCCCTTTGAATCCCAGGTAAACAGGAAACAGATGCCCTAAGAACGCAGCCAAGCCCACCAAGATTGCCTCCCAGGACCCCAATTCAAGTGCCACCGCACCCCACGCTGGCACGTATCCCTTGAGCCCATCTGCCAATAGAGTCAGTACTGCCGCTCCAAAGCCAGAGGTGCGAAAAACATTGGTAGCTCCAATGTTGCCGCTACCCCAAGACCTGGGATCCTTCTTTCCAAGGGCTTTGGAGAACAAAAGCCCAAAAGGCACAGAGCCTAACAAATAGGCGCCAAGAATCAACAATGCAATCAAAAACAACAATGGGCTCAATTCTCTCCTGTGGTTGATTGACGCACCTTCGGGGCCTATGATACATTTTTTTTCGGTTCTTATGGAATCCGCTTGGGGCTCTCAAAAAAAACCTAACCCGGAATGTGTGCCATCATTGACAAACCAGTGGCCCAAAACCGAGGCTTCCGGGTGGGGAGGATAAGCTATGATCCCCGTAGTTGTGGAAAGCGTCTCCTATGAGGCTCAAGGCTCCATGTACAGGGTGAACCTAAAGGAAAAATCCACAGGCAAGGTGCTTCCCATTTTCGTGGGAGCCTTCGAAGGAAACGCCATAGCCATGGCCCTGAGGGGAATTCCTGCAGTAAGGCCCCTCACCCACGATCTCATGGCCAATCTCATTGAAAGCCTAGATGGAGAAGTCTTGAGAATAGTGGTGTCGGACTTGAGGGACAACATATATTATGCCTTTATTTACATAAGACAGGACGGAAAGGAACTGGCAGTAGACAGCAGGCCCAGCGATGCCATTGCTTTGGCCATGAGACTGGGGGTTCCCATTTTCGTGGTCAAGAAGCTTGAAGAGAAGTTCGTAGATGAGCTAGAAGAGATACTCAGTAAGACAGAGCCTGGTGAGACAATGCACTAGGAGTTCTCACTAGACTGTTTTGATCCACGGCTCACATTTCTAAGGGGTTTCGGCTAGGCTGAATTTGGTTTTGCACAAGAGGCCCTCTTCTGATTAGAAAGGAAAGGATTTTTCGGATCATCAACTGGGGGCCTCAGGCGCTATGGTGCAGGCTTCAAGCCTATAGAAACTCTGGCATCTTTCATCAGGGCTTATTCCTTGGATCTTTGGAAGGGCTTCAGAAAAGTCCAAATTCCTGGTCCGAAAAAAGCCAGAAGCACTCTGTGGGAACTTCTCGGGGAGTAGCTCAGACTGGTCAGAGCGCTTGCTTCGGGAGCAAGAGGTCGGGCGTTCAAATCGCCTCTCCCCGATCAGTTTTTTGTGTTTCTGACTCCCATGAGGGACCAAGCTTCAGTGATGAAGCCTACCTGAAAAGACACCCGTTAGGTTCAACCCAAAAGGCCCTGGATTGGAAACTTGGGCGCCAGAATCCCTTTTCTCGGCAATTGTTCAGGCCCTATATCACTTCAGATCAGGAAGATCTCAGGGAACGCTTTACCAGTGCCATGCGCTCGCTTTCCAGCTCTTCTTTTTTCTTTTGTATCTGCTTGTCACCCTTGTTCAGGCCCAAGGCGGCCTTGTATTCCTTTAGGGCCTCGTCATAACGGGCTATACGGCCTTTAACGTTCTTTTCCTTATCCCCCAAGGCCCGGTAAAGGTCTCCTAACATGGCGTGAATCTCTGCCCTTGCCTTGGGCGGGTGCGATGCCATGAGTCCCGGAACCCTCTGGAGCACTTCCAAGGCCTTGGTTAAATTCTTCTGGTTCCAATAGGCTGCTGCCAGCATCTTGGCCACTTCCGCATCCTTGGGAAACTTGGCATGCAGCTCCTGGAGTTTGGCAGTAGCTCCCCGATAATCCTTTTTTTGGGTCAGCAGCTCGGCCCACAGCAGTAGAAGGTTCTTGACCACCTCGGGTTCCTTGGGCTTCAGTGCCCATGCTTTCTCCACACTTTGGAGTGCCTTTGAGTGTTCTTGAGCTTTGGAATAGGCATCAGCCAGATTCAGGTACGTGATTGCGCTTTCCTCCAATTTCAAGGAGGCCTTATAGTGAGGTATGGCCTCTTTGAACTTGGCCTTTTTGGCCAGGGAATAGGCCAGGTTGTTGTGAAGGGTGGCCAGGTATGCCTTGCCTTCTTTGCTCGGGTTCAACTCCATAGCCTGCTTCATCTGTTCGATGGCCTGGGAGAGATTGCCTTTTTTCTCTGCTTGCTGGGCCATCTCCACCTTCTTTGCATAAAGAGCATCAAGACCTCTTCTGGCATCTGGATCGTTTTTCTGGATGGCCAGGATCTTCTTGTAAGTCTCTGCCGGAGAGACCCCCAGGCGCTCCTGGAGTCCGGCCATGTGCTTGAGGTTGTCGAGTCTGTTGTCAGGGTCTATGTCACTTAGGAGTTTATACATCTCCAATGCCCTTTTGGGCTTTGACTTGAAATAGATGGAAGCCAGGGCTCGTGCGGCCTCCTTGTGTTTAGGAGAGTGCTTTAGAACCTCCTCGAACCTTTGGGCCGCCCCCAAGGGCTCGTTTTGTTCCCAAAGGAGATTGCCCAAGGCCATGAGCAGATCCACATTGCCAGGCTCTGCCCTGAGGGCCTGTTCCAGGCAGGCTCTCTGAGCCTGGGGTTCCTTCAGTTCCCGGGCCCTGGCAGCCCAGGTCTCGGCGCTCATCTGGAGCTCCAGTGTGAATCTGGCCAGAGCCGGGCCATGGGGACCATCTCTTAGAGAAAGCTCATACACAAGGCTCTTCTCCGGGGCCAAAAAGGAGATCAGATCCTGCCCCGGGTCAATGGGGCTACCCTCCAGATAGAGCCCAGGCGGGCTAAGAAAAACCGCCAAGGCACGTGCCCAAATGGAAGGGGCCCTCTCCACGGAGACAAATCTCACGCTCTCTTTTCCATACATCACCCTAAGGGTCTGCTCCCTCAAAAGCACCCAGGAAGCCTCGGACTGCTCCCCTTGTTTTTGCAACGCGAGGCGCTGGATGCGGATGCCCTCCACAGGATAAGAAAAAAGAGAGGCAGAGTGACTCCTTCTGGGCACATTCTCAGTTGTGGGGCTGATTTCCCAAAAAAGAAAACCTGCCAGGCCCACCCCCAGCAGAAAACCCACAAGAATCCAAACACCTTTGGCCTGCCCTTTTTTCTTCTTCGGGGCCTGGCGTATGGACAGAGGACCCAGGTCCTTGCCTCCAAGAGCGTCCATGTCCAAGCCTATGGGCGCGTCCAGTATCTTGTCCTCACCTAGCGGAGGAACCTCTGTCCGCCGCATTCCAACCTCCTGCTGCCTTAGCCAGCCTTATCTCCTCCCGCATACGCCCGATGGCATACGCATAATCCTTTGTGTCCAATATGCCTGAACCAGACACGAACACAGTGGCCCCAGCTCTGGCCACCTCCCTCACATTGCCTATGTGGACTCCACCGTCCACCTCCAACTCCGCCCCGCAGTCCCTCTCATCCATCATCCTGCGCAAAGCCCGGATCTTGGGGATCATGGCTTGGATGAAGCTCTGCCCCCCAAAACCAGGATTCACTGTCATTATCATGACAAGTTCCACTTCTTCCAATATGTACTCCAATGAGTTAAGAGGCGTAGAAGGGTTTAGCACCACCCCGGGCCTGGCCCCCAAGTCACGAATGCTCTGCAGGGTCCTGTGGAGATGGGGGCATGTCTCTACATGCACTGTTACCAAGTCTGCTCCAGCAGATATGAAGGCTTTGAGATGGCGGTCCGGATTCTCCACCATCAGATGAGCGTCCAGGGGAAGCCTCGTGACGCTACGCACAGCCTCCACGGCCCTGGGACCAAAAGTAATGTTGGGCACAAAATTACCATCCATGACGTCAAGGTGGATCCAGTCTGCGCCAGCCCTCTCCAAGGCCAGGACTTCCTCTGCCAAACGGCCGAAGTCTGCGGACAAGAGCGAAGGAGCTATTTTGAAAGACTCAAAGGCCAATTCTTGGTTCGTCTGCAAAGTGGTTTCCTTGACTTGGTCTGATTCGTTTTCTATAGTAAAGAAAAGAGCTTGCGCTGACAAGGGGCCTTGAGATGAGCCTTTTGAAAATCTGCAAATATCCGAATCCGGTGCTCAAGAGGCCTAGCCTTCCCATCAAGGGAAGTTTCAAAGATTTGAAATGGCTCGTGGATGATATGTTTGAGACCATGTACGAGGCCCCAGGGGTAGGGCTTGCAGCTCCACAGGTCGGCCACAACATAAGGCTCTTTGTGGTGGATGTCTCCTCTCATCAGGAGAACACTGAACCCATGGTGTTCATCAATCCCGAGATTTTGGGCGGAGAAGGCCGGATCACCTGGGAGGAAGGTTGCCTGAGCGTTCCTGATATGATGGTGGAGGTATGCCGCATGGAGAAGATCAGGATATCAGCCCAGGATCTCTCAGGCAAAAGGTTCCAAATAGAGGCCCATGGGCTTCTGGCAATAGCTCTCCAACATGAAGCAGATCATCTAGACGGGAAATTGATCATAGACAGGATCAGTTCTCTCAAGAGGGAGCTTTACCGACGCCGACGGCTAAGAGAGGCCGCAAGGGCTTTGGCATGAGTCTCAGGGTCCTCTTTGTGGGGACACCCTCCTTTGCAGTTCCTACACTGGGAGCCCTACTGAAGTCTTCCCACAAGGTAGTGGGTGTGATCACCCAGCCGGACAGGCCGGCTGGAAGGGGCCGGCTTCTGAAAGCTTCCCCGGTTAAACAGTTGGCTTCCAAGGCAGGGCTCCAAGTCATGGAGCCTCAGCGGGCCGGGGATCCTGAGTGCCTGGATACCATCAGAGTTTGGAAGCCTGATGTGGCAGTGGTGGTGGCCTATGGGCAGATACTGCCCGGTGCTTTTCTTCAGATACCCGCCTTGGGCTGTTTGAACCTTCACGCATCCCTTTTACCACGCCACAGGGGGGCTGCACCCATTGCCTGGGCTATCCTGATGGCAGATGAGGTGACAGGTTTGAGCGTCATTCAGATGGATGAAGGCTTAGACACAGGACCTGTGGCTGCTGTGGCAAAAACCCCCATCGGGCCCCAAGAAGACGCCCTGGAGCTCTCCGCGAGGCTCTCGCTCATGGGGGCGGATCTCATGTTGGAGACCCTCGGGAAACTGCAAAGGGGAACCTTGATCTTCTCTGCCCAGAGGGATGAGGAGGCCACCTATGCCCCCAAATTGCGTAAGCAAGATGGCCGCATAGCCTGGGAGGATAAGGCAGAGAGGATTCATAGAAAGGTGAGGGCCATGGTCCCATGGCCCACTGCTTTCACCTTTTGTAGGGGAAAGCAGTTGAAGATCCTAAAGGCAAGAGCCCTTGCCCTGGAATCAGGGCAAAAACCGGGCACTGTCATCAAGGCCAGGGGGGAAAACCTATGGATAGCCACGGGTGAGGGTACCTTAGAGGTCTTAAGACTGCAGCCCGAGGCCAAACCGGCCATGGCTGCCCAAGCCTTTGTTTCCGGCAGGGGGGTGATAGAAGGAGAGCTACTGGATTCTTTGTAGGCCTTTTGCAACGAGCCAGCAGTACCCAAGGCTCAGAATCCCAAGAGGCTCAAATTCTTGTGTTTGGTAATAGCTCATCAGGTGCACATTCCCAAATGGCGCTGATCTTAGAATTCTCAAGCCATTTCTGGGAGGTGAAAAACTTCGAGGCTCGGCGGAGTTGCACCATATGAACAAGGCCTCCAAGAGAGATCGTGGGGCCAGGCGATTGGCCTGGGAGGTGCTTTGGCGCACTCAAAATCGAGGCGCCTACCCTGATCTTCTCCTATCGGCCAGGCTTGAAACAGATCCTTCCCTCCCACGCCAAGACAAGGCCCTTGCCCACGAGCTGGTGATGGGCACCTTGAGATGGCAGGCAGCCCTGGACAGAGCCTTGAGCCAGGTGAGTTCCCGCCCATTGTCCAGGATTCCAGGCAAGCTTTTGGCAGCGCTTCGCATGGGTGCATACCAGATTCTTTTTCTGGATCGGATTCCTGCCCCTGCGGCTGTCAACGAAACCGTGGAATTGGTAAGGGAACTGGGCCTGGCATATGCCACAGGCTTTGTCAATGCAGTGCTTCGATCCCTGGCAGAAAAGGGGATTTCTATTCTGTCTGTGGATTCCAATTTGCCCGATGCAGAACGCATTGCCATGGAGACCTCTCACCCTGTGTGGATGGTGGAGAGGTGGATCAGGCAGTGGGGACCCCAGCAAGCCAAGGAACTTTGTACAGCCAACAACCAGGTTGCGCCCCTTATCATCAGGACCAACACCCTGAAGATCACTCGCAAGGAGCTGATGGAAGCCCTTGAAAGGGAGGGCTTGGAGGTTCTTCCCACACAATTCAGTCCCGAGGGTCTGCGGGTGCTTAGTCTGGAAGTGCCTTTGAGCAGACTGGAAGCTTTTCGAAGGGGTTGGTTCCAGGTCCAGGATGAAGCCTCCCAGCTCATCCCTTACTGGCTGGAACTCCAAGGGGATCAGATGGTGCTGGATGCCTGTGCTGCCCCAGGAGGCAAGACGTCCCATATGGCCCAACTCTTGAGGAACAAAGGAAGGATCTTGGCCGTGGATATTCACCAAGCAAAGCTTCACCTCCTGGCTCAGGAATGCAAGAAGCTCAACATAACCTGTGTTAACATCCTCAAGGCTGACCTGTTGAATCCCTCCAGTGTGCCTGGCGGCCCTTTTCAACGTATTCTTCTGGATGCCCCCTGCTCAGGTTTGGGCGTATTGAGAAGGAATCCCGATGCCAAGTGGAGAAAAACTCCTCAGGACATCTCACGCATGGCCGATATTCAGCTCCGAATGCTGGAGAACCTGGCTCCCCTTTTGGCCCCAGGAGGAATCCTGGTATATAGCGTCTGTACACACACACAGGAGGAAACAGAAGGGGTCAGAGAAGCTTTCTTGAGCAAGACCAGTGAGTTCGAGCCCGTGGTTTCGCCTCATGGGCTTCCCCAGGAGGCCAGGACTCTGGTGGACCCCCATGGGTTCCTGCGCACATTTCCCCATAGACAGGGCATGGATGGTTTCTCGGCCTTCAAACTTCGCAGGACTTCTTGACAGCAGGGCTCTAGGAAATGTAGCATACAACCTTCCAGGCTCATCTATAGAGGGATTCGAGGATTTTAAATCTCTAGGATCAGGAGGAAACCATGAGGCGAAAGCTGGGGGGACTGGTTTTGGTTATGGCTCTTTGCGCCCTTTTGCTTTCCACAGGGGCTTGGGCCGCGGAGAAGATTCTCATTGGCATGTCCAACTGGATAGGATATGCCCCGCTTTATCTGGCCCAGGAAAAGGGTTTTTTTAAGGCCAAGGGGCTGGATGTGGAGGTCAAGATCATCGAGAAGGTGGCTGACAGAAGAGCGGCACTGGCTGCTGGACATATTCAGGGTATGTGCACCACAGCAGATGCCCATGTGATCACTGCAGCCAATGACATTCCAGTGAAAATGGTCTTGGCCTTGGATGACTCTTATGGCGGAGACGGCATAGTCGCCATAGGGTCCATAAAAAAGGTCGAAGATCTCAAAGGCAAAAACGTGGCCGGGCACAAGGGAGGGGCCACCCTTTTTTGGACCAACTACGTGCTCACCCAGCACAACATGAAACTGTCTGATATCAACATGATAGACATGACCGCCGGAGATGCGGCATCTGCTTTTGTGGCTGGCAAGGTGGATGCAGCCATTACCTGGGAGCCCCATCTTTCAAGGGCAGCCAGCGAAGGCAAAGGGCACGTGCTCCTGGACAGCCGCAAGACCCCTGGGGTGATAGTGGATGCATTGGCCTTCAGGCCTGATTTCATAGAGAAAAACAAAGAGGCGGTCAAGAAGATCCTGGAGGCATGGTTCGAGGCCCTGGAGTACCACAAGAAAAACCCGGATGATGCCAATGCCATCATGGCCAAGTTCACAAAAGATACCCCTGAGCTATACAAGAAGCACATCGAAGGGGTACGCTTTTACGGCCTGCAGGAGAACAAGGCCTATTTCGGCACCGGGGATAAGCCGGGAGAGCTTTATAAGGTGGTGGAGAGGGCTTTGGATCTCTGGATGGAAACCAAGCAGATTCCCAAGAGGATAGATCCTAAGAGCGTAATAGACGGATCCTTCATAAAATAGCCTCCAGAGGAAAGGGGGGCTGTGAAACTCCCCCCTTTCTTCAGGGGAAATTCTCGGGTGAAACAACTAGTTTTGGGTCCTGGTTTTAAACTCAGCTATCATGCAATGGCGATCCATACTCACCCCTAGGTCACCTATTCCCAAGAGCTTACAGATCTGCCTGGGTTTCGGGGGATTCGCCGCCGTGCTTGTGCTTTGGTGGGGAGTCACCTCCCTGGGCCTTATCCAGCCCTTTTTCCTGCCCAGGCCAGACCAAGTCCTGCGTGCAGGTTATGTTCTTTTTGCCGAGCTGGAGTTCTTGGCTGACATATGGGCCAGCACTTATAGGATCTTGTTGGGCTTTTTGGCTGCGGCCCTTCTGGGAGTTCCTCTGGGCCTCTTGATGGGCACCTTCAGGGCAGCGGAGGCGATCTTCGAACCCCTGGTGGGTTTTGTACGTTACATGCCGGCATCTGCCTTCATCCCTCTTTTCATCCTTTGGCTGGGAATAGGGGATCTCGAAAAGGTGGCTATCATATTCGTGGGAAGCTTCTTTCAACTGGCCCTCATGGTGACAGTGGTGGCCAGGGGGGTGCCCATGGAAATGATGGAGACCGCTTACACCCTCGGGGCCAGCAGGTTCCAGGTCATAGTCAGGGTTTTGCTTCCGGCCAGCATGCCCGGAATCTTAGACACCTTGAGAATAATAATGGGCTGGGCCTGGACATACATCATAGTGGCCGAGCTGGTAGCCTCTGAGGCAGGGCTTGGTTACAGGATCCTCAATTCCCAAAGGCTCCTCCAGACAGGTAATATCATATTTTCCATAATTACCATCGGGGTGCTTGGTCTGTTAACGGATTTGGGCTTCAAGTGGTTGCAAAGGAAACTCTTCCCGTGGACAGAATGAACTCTGTAAGACTGAGGGTGCAGGGGCTCTCCAAGAGCTTCCACGCCCACGGGGTCAAGGTCACGGCCCTGGAAGGGATCCAGATGGAGATCCGCGACCAGGAGTTTGCCACAATCCTGGGACCCTCAGGATGCGGGAAATCCACCCTGCTTAGGATCCTGGCCGGTCTTTCCAGACCCAGCGCAGGCAGTGCCACCTTGGACGGCCGGACAATAGAGGGTCCAGGGAAAGACAGGGGCATGGTTTTCCAGAACTACACCCTCTTTCCATGGCTTACGGTTATGGAGAACATTCAGTTCGGGCTTCGACTTTCGGGACGCGACAAGAAAGAATGCGAGGCTGTGGCCCTTGGATTCATTCAGAAAATAGGACTTTCAGGATTTGAAAGAGCTTATCCCAGAAGCCTCTCTGGGGGCATGAAACAAAGGGTGGCCATTGCCAGGGCCCTGGCCAATGATCCCAACATCCTACTTTTGGATGAGCCCTTCGGGGCCTTGGATACCCAGACCCGCTCCCTCATGCAGGAGCTTCTCTTGCAGATCTGGGAAGAGCTTCACAAGACCATCCTTTTCGTGACCCACGACGTTGAAGAGGCAGTATTTCTTTCTGACCGGATCTTTGTCATGACCGCAAGGCCTGGAAGGATCAAAGCGGTTCTGGAGGTCCCCCTTGCCCGCCCCAGAGATTACCAGGTAAAGGCCTCCCCGGAGTTCTTGAGAATAAAGACAGAGGTCTCCCGCCTTATCCGGGAAGAATCCATAAAGGCCCTGACCTCGCCCATGTTAGGGCCCCACTCCTTGGAGGAATGACATTGCTATTAGGGGCCATGAACTACCCCATCAAGGACCTGGAAGAAGAGATACGGGCAATCGCCGCCCTGGGCTTCGACTTCCTGGAGATGGCCCTGGATGCCCCTCAGGCACTGCCTGCCCTCATCTGGGAGCGCAAGGACAGGATACTGGGTCTTCTGGGGGATTGCTCCATGGGATTGGTGGTCCATCTCCCCACCTTTGTATGGCCAGGTGACCTGACTCCCCGCATAAGAAAAGCTTCCCTGGAGGAGACCTTGGAGGGGTTAAATCTGGCCTCCCATTTGAAGGCTCGATGCGTGGTGCTACATCCAGGAACCTTCATGGGCTTAGGAAATGTGGCCAGGGACTTAAGCATTCGGGCTGCCTTGGAGAGCCTGGAAAATCTGTTGGAAAAGGCCTCCAGCCTGGGCATCCCGGTGGGCCTGGAGAACATGTTCCCCAAGGGGGGATGGCTTGTGACTCCTGGGGACTTTGACCCTGTCTTGGAGAAATTCCCTGACCTGGGAATCACCCTGGATGTGGCGCACGCCTTCATAGGCGGAGGCTTCCCAAGGATCCATGATTTCATAACCGCCTATGGTGAAAAAATATTGCATGTCCATATGAGCGACAATTGGGGGGAAAGGGATGATCATTTGCCCATAGGGGCAGGAAGGATTCCCTTTGTGAAGGTTGCTGCAGCCCTCAAGGAGTCGGGTTACAGGGGTTGGGCCACTCTGGAGGTTTTCGCAACAGACAGGGACTACCTTAGGATTAGCCGTCTTAAATTCAGGCGAATGTGGCGCCAGGCAGCCTCGGCCAGGTCTTAGAGCCCTGCTGCACTTGAGCCTGTTTAATACAACAGAAGGGTCAGAAGTGTTTTACGGTAAACGGCTTTTGCATTAAGGAGATGCCCGAATGAAACTGGAGAACCTCTTCTCCCCTTTTAGCCTCAGAGGCCTGGTTCTCAAGAACCGCATAGTCATGCCCCCCATGGGAGTCTTTCTGGTGGAGGCAGATGGATCCATCACTGAGCGGACCAGGGAATACTATCGCCAGCGGGCCAGGGGAGGAGCTGCCATGGTCATGGTGGAGGCTTCGGCCGTGGCCCCCGAGGGCATAGTTTCCCATCACCAGATGCGCATCTTTGATGACACCTTCATTCCAGGGCTTGCCAGCCTTGCAGAGGTGATAAAAGCACAAGGGGCCAGAGCAGGAATACAGATCCATCATGCGGGCAGGCAGACCTCCTCCAAGGTTATTGGCCGCTACCCCCTGGCTCCCTCTCCTTTGAGATGCCCCACCATACGTGGGGAGGTCGAGGTGTTGGACCAAGCAGGCATCCAACGCATAGTAAAGCTTTTCGGAGATGCGGCCCAAAGAGCAGTGGAGGCGGGCTTCGAGCTGGTGGAGATTCACGGGGCCCACGGGTACCTCATAAACCAGTTCCTTTCGGGTTTCTCCAACATGAGGGAAGATGAATACGGAGGGGACACTCGTGGCCGCAGCAGGTTCGCCCTTGAGGTGGTAAGGGAAGTCCGCAAGAGAGTGGGACCTGACTTCCCCATATCATTCAAGATCAGCGCCCAGGAGTTCGTGCCAGGCGGGCTTACGGTGCAAGAAAGCATCGAGGTGCTCAAGCTATTGAGGCAGGCAGGAATAGATGCGGTGCAAGTCTCCGCAGGCAACGATGCCACCCCGGAATGGATCTCCCAGCCCATGCTGATGCCCAGAGGTTGCCTGGTGGATTCAGCCCACCGGATCAAACAGGAGGTGGATATCCCAGTCATCTGTGTGGGGAGGATCAACGGGCCCGCACTGGCAGAAGAGATCCTCAAGGAGGGTAAGGCGGATCTAGTCTGCATGGGAAGAGCGCTTCTGGCCGATCCCGAGCTTCCCAAGAAGGCCATGGAGGGGAGGTTGGAGGAGATCAGAAGGTGCGTGGGCTGCAATACATGCATCAATTCCATTTTCAAGAAAGGCAGGGTGGAGTGCCTGGTAAATCCCGAGCTTAGCCGGGAGCAGGAGATGTCCGTGCATGTGGTCTCCAGAAAGCGCCGGGTGCTGGTTGTAGGGGCCGGACCGGCCGGCTGCGAGGCCGCATGGGTGGCCGCCAGCAGGGGGCACGAGGTGGAGTTGGTAGAGGCCTCGGAAAAGATAGGCGGCCAGGTGATTCTTGGGGCCATACCATCTCACAAGAAAGACTTGTTGAACATCGTAAGGTTCTACCAGTGCAAACTGTCCCTTCACAAAGTTTATTGCACCTTGGGCCATGCAATGGACCCCCAAGAGATCCTAGAGAGGAATCCAGAGGTGGTGATCCTGGCCACCGGAGCAAAGCCCCTGAGGCTTCCATTCCTCCAGGAAGGCAACAAAAACGTCTACACGTACAAGGAGGCCCTGGAGACCCCGGAGAAGCTCCCAGAAGAAGTGGTGGTGGCAGGAGGAGGAGCCATTGGCTGTGAGGTGGCCTTGCATCTGGTAGAGTGGGGGCACAGGGTCACCATCGTGGAGATGACTGACTCGGTGGGTCGCCAGTATGAGGCCATGACCCGAAAGCTCATCCTCGAGCGGCTACGAAACAGCGGAGTGGAGCTCCTTACCAATCACCGCATCTTGGGGTACAAGGACGGCCGTCTGAGTTGTGAGATGGCAGAGCACGAAGAGCTCCTGAGCCTCAATGCTCCGGCAGTAGTGCTTGCCCTGGGTACCTGTTCTGAGGACAGCCTCTTTGAACCTCTTTGCTCAGAGGGTCTTGAGGTGCATCGAATAGGGGATTGCCTGGAGCCCAGAAGCATTAAGGAGGCCATCCTGGAAGGCGCCCGCGTAGGCAGAGCCATTTGAACTTCTCTTGGACTCAGGGCTGGGCTCTAGGGAGATCCTGGACCACACGGGCCCTGTCCCGAAATGTAATGCCCATACGGCCCAGGGCCCAAGAGAGCACCAGGAGGCCCAAGAGTTCGGGTAAGATCAACTCGGGTTCACTCATTACCCTGTGGATGCTAGAGGCAATGAGTTCCCAAAAGGAGGTCTCGGGGTTTGAGCCAGGATCCATCTCCCACCCCAGAACCGGAAAGAAAAGGGTGTGGGGGGACCTCCACATCCCGTCCAGGAGAAGGTGCCCTGGACAGCTCCATACATATTTTTTCCAGGAAGGGATCAGCAAGTAAACAGCCAAGCACACCAGTATGGAGAAAGCCAAAGTGTGTCCTAGCCAGCGAGTTGAAACAGCCCCTTGGACCAGCCACATGGTCAAAGGCTTGTCCAAGAGATCCGGGAGAAGGGAAAAAAAGAGAACTGCTCCCAATTGTGGCAATCGGGCAGGGTACAGGCCAGAGTTCTTTCTCCCCAAGATTTGATAACCCATGAGGGTCAATCCTGCATGACCGAATATGAACATAAGAGGCTTGCTCCTTTGCTTCAGGGCCCCGCTCAATGGGGTCATTCGTTACAAGCTACATTATTCCGGTCTGATGTCAACTGCATCCAGCCGGATCATTGGATAAACTGGATTGATGCAAAGCCTCTTTTTCATTTGGAGTGAATAGGAGCGGTTCTTTTGACGCCAAGGGGGATCAGTATCCGATGGGCATCCAGCGTCGCCAATTCATGAAAATCCTGGTCAAGACCTTTGGATTAGCAGGAATCCTGAGAAGCTCGTGGCCCCGGCCTTGTATAGCCGCACAGGTCCAAGGGCTGCCTGAGGATTTGGGACTCTGGGTGGGCCGTGCTCTTGAGTACAAGGCGGGCTGCCCTCTCATGGAGGACTTTGCCGAAGGCAGGATCTGGATCCAGAAGGTGGCCTCCACCCAAAAGTATCTGGTGGCCATGAAGACAAGGCTTCAGGGCATAGCTGGGATTCTGAGTTTGCAGCGTGTGGATCTCTTGGCCTCTCTTGTACAGTGGGAATCGGACAAAGGCCGTTTTATGCCCTTGTGGCATGCCGATCAGGTGGCCCGCCAGGGCTCTTGGAGAAGAAAAGTGCTGGTCTTTGATCCAGGATCCAGATCTTATACAGAGTACAAGATGAGACCAGATGGCTCTAGAAAAAAATATTTTCCACCCCAGGGGAAACTCCTGGACGATCCCCTCTCGGCTTTTCTTAACTGGAGGGCAGGAGTGTACGGCCCGTTGAAACCAGGCCAGGCCTTTATAATTGACAACCTCGCCCGCCAGGACCCCTTGAGCCTGAGACTCCAGGTGGCCTCAGAGCAAGAGGCCCGAGCCAAGAGGCCCCCTTCTCAGGCGCAAGACTGGACTTTCCTTCTCAGGGCAGATCTGGACAAAGAGGTGGGACAGAGTGTTCGTGGATCCCTGGAGGGTTGGCTGGATGATCAATGGGTGGTGGTTTTTGCCAGGGCAACCAATGTGAGGTTTGTGGGAGAAGCCTGGGCCCGCTTGAGCGGCAGGTGGAAGCTACTGGAACCTGAGTTAAAAGAACCCCCGGAGCCTCCCCTGGAGAAGTACAGGTGGGATATATGAGAGATTTGGCCCCAGACCAGATCTAAAAATGGCCAAGAGAGGGCCCGTGGTCTTGGGCGGGTCTTGGCCAACTGCCTTTGTTGGAATATGATTCCATGATCTGGCTTTGTGCTGTCTCTCAAGACAGAGCATGCATGTGGCTTCATGCAGAAGCGACTCCACGGTCAAGTCCATGAGGAGGGCTTTATATGGCTGAGCATAAAGACACAGAACAGGATTGGAGCCCTCTTAAGCTTCTCCCGCAAGAGAGCTGGGCCCAATTGCTGAGGGAGCTTTCCCAAGAGCTGGGGATGGTGGCCACACTTGTGGACTCCAGGGGAAACATATTGGTGCATGTGGGTGACTATACAGACGTTTGCATACGTGTGCGCAATCGCCCGGAGAGCCTCACATTTGTTTGCGGCCAGACCAGCCAGGCCCTCATGAAGCAGGCTGAGAAGATCCGCCAGCCCGTGGTGGACCTGTGTCAGATAGGGCTTTGCAAGATGATAATCCCCCTCTATCAGGGAGATGTAATTCTGGGGGCAGTGGCGGCCTGTTCCAGAGCCTTGGCCGGAGAAGACTTGGATGCTTTCATGGTGGCTCAGGAGCTGGGCATATCCGAAAAGGAAGCCGAGGAGCTTCTGGGCTCGGCTCCCCGGATAGAGGAAGAAGATCTTCGTGGGGCTGCCAGGAAATGGGTTGAAAAGATCAAGAACATGACCAATTGATCTTAATGCGGGCTCCCTGAAGATCTATCCGCCAGCCTTCTCAAGAATTATTTCCCCAAGCTTACCCAGGGCCTCAGGGAGCTTCTCCTTGGCAGGACCTCCCCCTTGTGCAAAATGGGGCCTGCCGCCTCCTTTTCCTCCAACCAGCTCAGCCACCTGCCTCATGAGCTCTCCGGCCGGAAAACGCTCTTGCAGGTCCCTGGAGACCGAGATGGTCAGGGCCGCCTTGGGGCCGCTCCTGGAGCCCAGGAGAACTATACCTGAGCCTAGTCTATCCCTTAGTTGATCCCCCATTTGGCCCATGGCCTTGGGATCTTCCAGCGCCACCTCTGCACAGAGCAGCTTTATTCCGGCCACCTCCCGGGTCAGGGAAAGCAAATCCCTGGAGCCTCCTGTAGCAGCACGAGCCTCCAGGGCCCTGACCTGCTTTTCCAGCTCCTTCTGGCGTTCCAATAGCCGCCGGGCCTTTTCCATTAGTTCCTCAGGGGCAGCCTTGAACAGCTCTGCCAGATCACGAAGGGTCTTCTCGTTTTTCTGAACCAATTCCACCGCTGCCCTCCCTGTGACGGCCTCCATCCTACGCGCATCAGCCGAGATGCTTCTGTCGCTGAGGATCTTGAAAAATCCCACTTCCCCGGTGCGATGCACATGGGTGCCTCCGCAAAGCTCCCTAGAGAAATCACCCATTTCCACCAATCTCACCGTGTCCCCATATTTTTCGTCAAACAAGGCCATGGCCCCTGTCTTCAAGGCCTCCTGGTAGGGCATGAGGAGCACCCTCACCTGAGCATTCTCCCTTATCTTCTGGTTGACCAGACGCTCCACCTCCCTCAACTCCTGGGGACTCACCCCTGAGGAGTAGGTGTAATCAAAACGGAAACCCTCAGGAGTGACCCTAGATCCTGACTGGTGTACCATCTCCCCCAAGATCTCCCGCAGGGCCCACTGAAGAATGTGAGTTGCGCTGTGGTTTCTGGCCGTGTCCCACCTGAGTTGCTTATCCACCAGAAGCTCCACTTCCTGGCCCAACTCCAACTCGCCCTCCAGGATGGTTCCCGTGTGCACGGTGAGTTCCATCAGGGGTCTTAGGGTATCCAGGACCTGAATCCGCAAGCCTGGTCCTAAAATGAGACCTTTGTCTCCTACCTGCCCTCCTGATTCCCCGTAAAAAGGGCTCTCCTCGGTTACGACCTCCACTTTGTCCCCTGGCCGGGCAAGGCCCACCTCCTGGCCGTCTTTCAACAGGGCATCCACTCGGCTTCTTGCCTCCAATTTCTCGTAGCCCACAAAGGTAGTCTTTATCCCTTTGGAAACCAATCTTCGGTACGCCTCAGGGACCTCTGTTTCCCCTGATCCGGACCAGGCCGCCCTGGCCCTTCGCCGCTGTTGCTCCATGGCCCTCTCGAATCCAACAGCATCTATCTCAAGACCATCTTCCTTGACCACGTCCGCCGTCAGATCCACAGGAAACCCGTAAGTGTCGTAAAGCTTGAATACCACCTCCCCAGGTAAGACACCTAAACCCTGGGCCTTGAGACGCAAAGTCTCCTCCTCCAGAACTCTGAGTCCCTTGTCCAGGGTCTCTGCGAATCGCTCTTCCTCTTTTAGAATTATCTGTTCTATGGCAGCTTTTCTTTGGGCCAGCTCAGGGAAGGCTTCCTGCATCTGCTCCACTACTATCTGGGAGGCCTTGTAAAGAAAAGGTTCTCTGAGTCCCAGAAGCTTTCCGTGGCGCGCAGCTCTTCTGATTATACGGCGCAACACATATCCGCGGCCCTCATTGGAAGGGATGACCCCATCCCCAATGAGAAATGTCACCCCCCTGGCATGGTCAGCAGCCACTCTCATGGAAACGTCCGCCTTGGAATCCTGGCCGTAATTTTTTCCTGCTAGCTCTTCCATGAAGCCTATCAGAGGCTGAAACAAGTCTGTATCGTAGTTGCTCAGCTTCCCCTGCAGCACTGCCGTTATGCGCTCCAGCCCCATGCCCGTGTCTATGCTGGGCCTGGGCAGAGGGCTTAGATGTCCCTTCTCATCCCTGCTGTACTGCATGAAGACAAGATTCCAGAGTTCCAGGAACCGGTCGCAGTCACATCCCACCCGACACTCGGGCCTTCCGCAGCCCACCTCGGGGCCCTGATCTATCACGATCTCTGAGCAGGGTCCACAAGGCCCTGTGTCCCCCATCTGCCAGAAATTGTCCTTGGTGGAGCAGGCAACTATCCGCTGGGAGGGCAAATACTTGAGCCAGATCTGCCTGGCCTCCTCATCAGCTCCAAGCCCCATGCCTTCATCCCCCTCGTGGATGGTGGCGAAGAGCTTCTCTGGAGGCAGCCCCAGCTCTCCCACCAGAAGCTCCCAGGCCATCTGGATTGCGCCCTCCTTGAAATAGTCCCCAAAGGAAAAATTACCCAGCATTTCAAAAAAAGTGTGATGTCTTGCGGTCCAACCCACGTTTTCCAAGTCGTTGTGCTTGCCGCCCGCCCGAACGCATTTTTGAGAACTGACGGCCCTGGAATAATCCCTTTTTTCATCCCCCAGGAAGACCTTCTTGAACTGCACCATTCCAGCATTGGTGAAAAGCAAGGAAGGGTCCTCCTTGGGCACCAAGGAGGAACTGGGCACCACGGTATGTCCCCTTTTCCTAAAGAATTCCAAAAAGTAAAACCTTATATCGCGTCCTTTCATCTCAGCATGGATCCCCTTGCAGATTCTTGCTGGAGAGAGAGCTTTGCTAGGCACTTCCTTCTTCTCCCAGATCCTCTCCCAGCTCTTTGAAGATGAGCCGTGCTACGATACCGGGCGCAAAGCCCCTTCTACACAGATAGGCTGCCAGACCGCGGCTGAGGTCCTTACCGGCCTTTGAATGGGTACGAAGGTACTTCCTGGCAGCCTTTAAGGCCAGATCCGCCTCGGGTAACTCCTGGTCCAGGTGGCAGATCAGATCCTGGATGATCTCTCGTTCCAGGCCCCTTCTTTCCAGTGCCCCTATGACCCTGGCCTTTGCCCAGAAGGACTCCTGCATCTTGTTCCTGGCCCAGTTGAGAGCCACCCTTCGATCGTCCAGGTAGCCCCATTGATCAAGCCTCATCAAAGCCTCCTGGACTGCCTGAGCCGAGAACCCCTTTCTGCGAAGGTAACAACTCACCTCATGCCTTGTGCGGTCTCGTGCGCTCAGGTACCTCAGGGCTGCTGACAGGGCTCTCTGGGCTTGTTGCTGAGCGGCTCCGTTCACTCCAATTTCAGCTTCACCTCCTGGGCCTCTTCATCTGTGCGCCACCTTGCCTCACTCGTGCCCGAGATACCGCTCACCTTGAGGGCGAAGTCGTCAGGATTCGTGGCGTTTTTCAGAGCCTCCTCGTAGGTGATCAGGCCTCTTCTGAACAAATCCATCAGAGATTGATCGAATGTCTGCATCCCGTAAGTGGAATAGCCCTGAGCAATGGCGTCATAAAGCTCCCTGGTCTTTAATTCCTCGGATATGCACTCCCTCACGCGGGCCGTGGAAACCAGAACCTCCACGGCCGGAAGCCTTCCCTGGCCGTCGGCTCTGGAGACCAGCCTTTGGGATATCACCCCTTTTAAGATGGTGGCCAGCTGGAGCCTTATTTGCTTTTGCTGTTGAAAAGGAAACACTGCCACGATTCGGTTAACTGTCTCCTGGGCATCCAGGGTGTGCAAGGTGCTCAGCACCAGATGCCCTGTCTCAGCAGCCAGGATAGCGGTCTCTATGGTCTCAAAATCCCTCATTTCCCCAACCAGGATGACGTCAGGATCCTGTCTCAGGGCCACCCTTAAGGCCGTGGCAAAGTTCTGGGTGTCCTGACCAACCTCCCTTTGATTGATTATGGCTTTCTTGTCCCTGTGGAGGAACTCTATGGGGTCTTCTATGGTGATGATGTGACAGTTGCGGTTGCTGTTTATGTGGTTGACCATGGCTGCCAGGGTTGTGGACTTACCGCTTCCGGTGGTTCCTGTGACCAGCACCAGTCCCCTTGGCTCCATGGCGATCTTCTCTATTACTGCAGGCAGATTCAACTCGGCCACTGTGGGAGGATTCACGGATATGGTGCGCAGCACCATGCCTATGGAATCCCTTTGGGAAAAAATGTTCACCCTGAATCTCCCCAAACCAGACACCCCATAGGCCAGATCCACCTCGTTGCTCACCCGGAACTTCTCCTTCTGCCTTTCGCCCATTATGGAGAAGGCCATTTCCCTGGTGTCCTCTGGCATCAGTCGCTTCTCACCTGTGACCGGGACCAGCTTGCCATGGATTCTGAGCACAGGAGGAAGCCCCACCTTCAGGTGCACGTCCGAGGCTCCTCTTTGCACGGCAAGGGTGAGTATTCTCTTGAGGTCTAGCATGGACTCAGCCCTCCTTATCAGGTCGGGCAGTCTGCAGCCCGGCACCTGTTAGAATCTCGGCCTCCATTTCCTTGAGGATCTCAGGATGATCCTTGAGAAAAGACTTGGCATTTTCCCTGCCCTGACCCAAACGTTCCCCCTTGTAAGAGTACCAGGTGCCGCTTCGCTCAACCATGCCCCGCTCTACTGCCAGGTCCAATACATCTCCTTCTCTGGAGATCCCCTGACCGTAAAGGATGTCGAACTCCACCTCCTTGAAGGGAGGTGCGATCTTGTTCTTCACAACCTTGACCCTTGTCCTGCTGCCCACCACATCCTGGCCCTCTTTTATGGCCCCTACCCTTCGGATGTCCAGACGTACCGAGGCATAGAACTTCAGGGCCGTACCACCCGTGGTGGTCTCCGGATTGCCAAACATCACGCCGATCTTCATTCTTATCTGATTGATGAAGACCACTGCTGTCTGGGACTTGCTTATGGCAGCCGTAAGCTTTCTTAAGGCCTGGGACATGAGCCTGGCCTGAAGCCCCACATGGGCGTCACCCATCTCCCCCTCTATTTCTGCTCTGGGGGCAAGGGCCGCCACCGAGTCCACCACAAGTACATCCACAGCACCGCTTCTGACCAATATCTCAGCGATCTCCAGGGCCTGTTCGCCTGTGTCAGGCTGGCTGATGAGCAACTCGTCTGTATTCACACCCAGTTTTCTGGCGTAGTGCACATCCAGGGCGTGCTCTGCGTCTATGAAAGAGGCCACACCTCCGGCCTTCTGGGCCTCAGCTACCAGATGGAGGGCCAAAGTTGTCTTTCCCGAGGCTTCTGGCCCATATATCTCCGTGACCCTTCCCCTGGGGATTCCCCCAACTCCCAAAGCCAGATCCAGGCTAAGGGAGCCTGTGGGAATGACCCGCACGTCCTGAAGGGGGCCTCCTGCCCCGAGGCGCATTATGGAGCCCTTGCCGAATTGCTTTTCTATCTGGGCCACAGCCAGATCCAGGGCCCTCTCCCTTTGTTTCTCCAGGTCCATGGCAGACCTCCTTTGGGCTATGTTAACCTGTGCGCCTTTCAAACAAAACCCGCCCCAGAAGGGGCCGACTCAGGCCCTGGCAGGGTAAGCCTCTCCTCCCAAAGCCCTGTGTATCTTGCCCCAGATGGCAACAACTCGCTCCTGAAAAGCTTCACGGACTCCACCATGAATTCCCCCAGCTGTATCCCCTCTCTGTTCTTGAGCCTCTGAACCAGGGCCTGGCGAGACTTGGGGGATTTCACCCGCCCCAGGGTCAGATGCGGTTTGAAGGGCCTCTCCTCCATGGGAAATCCCACCTGCACCAGGGCCTTCTCCACATCCCTCTGGAGGGCCTCCAGCCTCCATTTCTCGCCCTCTAGGCCTACCCATACGACTCTAGGCTGCTCCAGCCTGGGAAAGCAACCCAGGCCCCTGGCCTCCATCTTAAAAGGCCCGTGACAGCAAACCACTTCCTGGACTGCCAGATGTATTTCCTCCACCTGCTGAGGTTGAATCTCTCCCAGAAACTTCAGGGTCAGATGTATGGCCTCGGGACGTACCCATCTAACATCAGCTCCACATGTGCGCAGCTCCTGCAAAACGCCTGCCAGGGAGCTCTTCAGTCCTTCGGGAAGTTCCACGGCCAGAAAACAGCGCACCTCTACTCTTTACCTCCAAGGCACCGTGTACCGAAGCGGATCCTCTCCCAGAAGAAATCTCCTGAGCCAGTCCAGGGCCACTGCAGAAGCCAGAGTCTTTATGTTCCCCCTGCCTCCCCTGAAACGGAACCTCTGGCTCCAGGTTTTTCCGCCTCTGGCCAGTCCTATGAAAACAGTGCCCACGGGATTCTCCTCAGTGCCCCCTGTAGGACCGGCCACCCCCGTGGTGGACACCCCCACTTGAGCCCCTGACCTTGAGGCCGCAGCCTCGGCCATGGCCTCAGCCACAGGGGCTGAAACCATTCCCTGTTCTCTGAGCAGATCTCCAGGAACACCCAACTCCTCTTTGGCTTCCAAGCTATAGGCAACATAAGCCCGGCTCAAGACCTGCGAAGCTCCGGGCACGTTTGTGATTCTGTGGGCCATGAGCCCTCCTGTGCAGGATTCCGCCAGGGCGATCCTCTCCCCTTTCTCACTGAGAAGGCGCACCACAATGCTTTCCATTTCCTCTTCATCCACCCCGTAAACCCAGGACCCTATTTTCTCCCTCAACAAGGCCTCGGCTCTCTCCAGGGTGAGAGAAACATTTCTGGGGTCTTGACCTCTGACAATGATCCTGAGTCTGTTCTCCGGGTAATGCGGCAGGGATGCCAAGCTGACACCCTGCAGGGCTTCCAGAGTACCTTTCACCATCTGATCCATCTTGGCCTCTGAGAGGCCAAATACCTTCAAGGTTCTTGACTGCACCTGAAAACCAGAGCCACAGTGCTCCAGCACCATGGCCGTAACGCTCTCTTGGAGCATCTTTTCCAGTTCCCTGGGCACTCCGGGCAGAAAGACCAGCAAGCACTCCCCGTGTCTCACGGCAAAGCCAGGAGCGGTTCCCATGGGATTGGGTATCACCCTTGAGCCCTGTGGCATCCAGGCCTGCCGTTCGTTGTTTTGCGTCATCTCCAGGCCCAAATTAGAAAAAAAATCTTTGAGCCTTTGCAGGGTCTCCTCGTCAAGGGTCAGTGGCACCCCAAAGGCTTGGGCAGCCGAAAGGGCGGTTCTGTCATCCTGGGTGGGGCCGAGACCTCCTGTGACTACCACCGCACGGGCTCTGGCAGCTGCCTCCCTAAGCTCTCTTATGATCTCATCAGGATCATCTCCCACAGAACTCATGCGCCTGATTTCCAGGCCCACTGAACCCAGTTTCCTGGCTATCATGGCCGAGTTGGTATCCACTATGGTGCCTGAGAGAATCTCGTCCCCGATGGTGATTACCTCTATGGGAGGACAAAGGCTAGCTCTCCCGGAGTCTTGGGAGTTAGCGCAAAGCTTCATCTCATCCATGGAACCCCCCGATTCTGGATCTCAACTGGATGCCAGAAGGCCTAAAGCCCCCAGGATTCGCATTACTATCTGCACAGCAGCAGCTGCTGCCAAGTCATCCCCTACCACTGCCCAGCCTCCCGGAAGAATCGTTTCCAACTGTCTGATGGGAGGCGGTTTCAACACATCCAGTGCTCTGAAAAAACCAAAGGCGACCCCCATGGGGAGAAAACCCGTACCCAATCCGGCCAGGCATACAGCCATTCCCAAAACCTCGTCTATGACAACCTGTGGTGGATCCTTCTGATTCAAGATTTTTTCCGCACACGCCGAAGCCCAGACCCCTATTAAGGCCAAAATTGCCAAAACCACCCATTTCCACGCCTCGGGCAGCCCCTGGAGAGCAAGGTGGATCAAAAGCCCCAGCCCACTGGCTGCTGTACCAGGAGCAAGAGGAACCCGCCCCAAGGCGCCCACAGTGGCCACCCTCAGTCCCAGGCTCTCCCAATCCGGTCCCAAGACTTAAGTCAGCCTCCTGATGTTCCAGCCCTGCTTGATACTCAATTTCCGGCCCCGCTCTTGCTGAAGTAGGCTGCAAGAGCGCGGAAGTAGACCTCCTTGAGGGGCACTGTGCTCTTGAGGGCCACTTCCCGGCAATCCTGATATTCTGGAAGGGCGTTGATTACTCTTCCCCCTAAGGAACTCACCTTCACCCTCACCTTCCCCCAAGGTACTTCAACCTCTTCCTGACGTCTTTCCAGACATTGCCGCACCACCGGGTAAGCCCGAAGACCTATGGATGTGGACTCCAAAAGAATCACTTCCGAGACACAATCCCTGTTTCGGCTCTCCACCAGAACCCTCAGGAGCCCTCCCGGTCTTCCTCTCTTCATCACCATGGGAGACCAACCCACATCCAGGGCTCCAGCCTCAAGAAGTCTCTCCATGAGGTGCTCGCAGAATTCGGGGTTCATGTCGTCTATGTTTGCTTCCAGGACCCAGTCTTCCCTCCAACCTGCTGTGGCAGACTCCCCTAAAATCATTCGCAGCAGGTTGGGCCTGGTGGGCAATTCCCTCGAGCCCACTCCATAGCCTATTTTCTTGGGCATCATTGCCGGCATGCCGCCGAACTCATGGGCCACCTCCTTGAGTATGGCAGCCCCTGTGGGGGTGACCAGCTCAGCCTCCACATCACCCTGGTGCACGGGCACATCTTTTAGGATCTCGAGGGTTGCCGGGGCCGGCACCGGCAGTGTTCCGTGGTGGGTGTGCACGAAACCTCTGCCCAGAGCAAGGGCTGAAACCACAACCCTTTCTGGCTGAAGAAATTCAAAACCCAGTGCTGCACCCACGATGTCCACAATGGAATCCACTGCTCCCACTTCGTGAAAGGTTATCTGCTCCGGATCCCTGTCATGGATCCGGGCCTCAGCCTTGGCCAGCTCTTGGAAAATTCTCAAGCTTCTGTCTCGGACTGCTTGCGGCAGAGCCGCCTGCTGCAGCATGGCCCTGATTTGGGCGTGTGTCCTGTGCTCATGAATTTCAACAGGCAGTTCCACCTGGACCCTGGTTCCGTGAATGTGGTGACGGGACTCCCTCTTTACCTTCAGCTCCCATGGCCCCATGGGAAGGCTCCTAAGAGGCTCCAGTAGCTCCTCCAGTGGAACCCCCAGATCCAAAATGGCCCCCAAGATCATATCCCCGCTGGCTCCGCTGAAGGCATCTATGTAAAGGATTCGCAAGCCGCCCCTCTCCAAAGTTTCAAGGCTGGCCTAATCTAGCCCGGACAGGCAAAGGTGTCAAGAAACCAAGTCTTCCCAAGGCCTTCCCAGAGCTACCAACCGGGGCAATTTTTTTTGGAGCACCCCACATGATTGACGACTGGATGAGGGGTGTTTTATATTTTTCTTTTTTGTGGGGGTCAAAGATGGCAGCTCGTAGTCCAATTCAGGCCGTCAGGGGCTTCAAGGATGTGCTGGGCCAGGAGATTGGGCTTTGGCAGCGGGTGGAGGCAACAGCCCGGGACGTTCTGGAGCGATATGGGTTTAAGGAGATCAGGGTGCCTGTGCTGGAGCGCACAGAGCTCTTTGCCAGAAGCATAGGGGAGTCAACTGACATCGTAGAAAAGGAGATGTACAGCTTTCAGGATCGAAGCGGAATCTCCCTTACCCTCAGGCCCGAGGCTACGGCTGGGATACTAAGGGCTTACATAGAGCATGCCCTTTACCAGAGCGAGCCTGTTCAAAAACTCTATTTTATGGGCCCTATGTTTCGCTATGAAAGGCCTCAAAAGGGAAGGTACCGCCAGTTTCACCAGATCGACGCAGAGGTTCTGGGTTCCTCTGATCCCAGAACAGACGCAGAGCTGCTGGCAGCATTGAGGTGCTTTTTCCAGGAGCTGGGCCTGGAGGAATTGGATTTCCAAATAAACTCCCTGGGCTGCCCTGAGTGCAGGCCGGCCTTTAGAAACAGAGTCGTGGCATACCTGGAAGAGCGCAAGGATTCTCTTTGCCCTGACTGTAACAGACGTCTTTGGGTGAATCCCTTGAGAATTTACGACTGCAAGGCACAGGGATGCAGGGAAGCCCTAGAGGGCGCTCCGAGTATCCTGGATGGGCTCTGCCAGCTCTGTATGGAGCACCTGGAAACTATCAAGGAGCACTTGAGCCTCTTGGGCGTTCCCTTTTCCATGAATCCTTTCATTGTGCGCGGCTTGGATTATTACAGGAGAACCACCTTCGAAGTCTTAAGCGGAGCCTTGGGGGCCCAAAACGCGGTTTGCGGCGGAGGGCGTTACGATGGGTTGGTCCAGGAGCTGGGCGGGCCCGACCTGCCGGGCATAGGATTTGCCGTGGGAGTGGAACGCCTGGTGTGGATTCTTGAACAAAAAGGAGCTTTGGAGCAACAGCCTCTGGAGCTATTCGTGGCGGCCCTGGGACAAAAGGCTTCCAGAGAGGCTTTTTTGTGGGTGGAGCAGGCCAGAAGCCTGGGGCTCAGGGCTGAGATGGACTTCAGGGGAGGCAGCCTCAAGGCCCAGCTCAGGCGGGCTGACAAATTGGGAGCCAGGAGGGTCCTCATCCTAGGGGAAAAGGAACTGGCCTCTGGAAAGGCACCATTGAGGGACATGATAAAGGCTCTCCAAGCAGAGGTGAATCTGGTCGATTTAAAGAATGTTTTGGCAGGATGGAAACAAAGGCCCGGTATATTGGGTGACAGGGGGTGAGGGGTGGCAGAGCTCTACTGCAGGACGCACCACTGCGGTGAGATAAGAGAAGAACATATAGGCGCAAGGGTTCGCCTGGCTGGTTGGGTCCAGACCGTGAGGGACTTGGGAGGAGTGATTTTCATAGACCTTAGGGACCGCACAGGAATAGTCCAGGTGGTCGTAAGCGCCGAGACCTCTTGGGAGGCCCATGCTGCGTCACAAGGGGTAAGAAGCGAGTTCGTGGTGGAATTGGAAGGGCAGGTGCGCAAGAGGCCTCCTGAGACCGAAAACCCCAAGATACCCACAGGTACAGTGGAGATAGAGGTGGAGAGGCTTTGGGTGCTCAACGAATCGCTCCCTCCACCTTTTCCCATAGAGGACGAGGCGGATGTGGCCGAAAATGTGAGGCTTCGCTACAGGTATCTGGATCTGAGAAGGCCCAGGATGTTTTCCAATTTTCTATTGAGGCACAGGGCCGTGCAGACAGTAAGAAATTTTCTGGATCAAAAGGGATTCCTGGAAGTAGAGACCCCCTTTCTTACCCGCAGCACCCCCGAGGGAGCCAGGGATTTTCTGGTGCCCAGCCGTTTGCAGCCCGGGCGTTTCTACGCCCTTCCCCAGTCTCCTCAATTGTTCAAGCAGCTTTTGATGGTGGCAGGTTTCGACCGCTATTACCAGATAGTAAAGTGCTTCAGGGACGAAGACTTGAGAAAGGACAGGCAGCCAGAGTTTACCCAGATAGACCTGGAGATGTCCTTTGTGGACGAACTTGCAGTACAGGAGCTGGCAGAGGGGATGGTGGCTGCTGTTTTCAAAAACACCCTGGGCATAGAGCTAGCAACACCTTTCCCCAGGTTGACTTACCGGGAAGCCATGGCCCGATTCGGCACGGACAAGCCGGATACCAGATATGGACTGGAGCTTGTTGATCTGACAGGGGTATTTCGCAAGAGCAACTTTAGGCTCTTTTCCCAGGCCATCGAAGAGGGGGGGGTTGTCAAGGCCCTTCCTCTCAAGGGCATGGCGGCCTTGTCCAGGGCAGAACTGGATAGAATGCAAGGAGAGGAGAACCTCAAGCTGCACTATCAGGTGCAAACCGGAGCCAAGGGTGTGGCCTGGGTGAAACTTCTTCCAGAGGGATGGCAGGGGCCTGTGGCCAAGGCTTTAAGCCCTGCCGAACAACAACAGGTGGCCCATCTGGCGGGCTTGGAGCCTGGTGATCTGATTTTGTTTGTAGCAGGGGATCCCTCCATGGTCAATCCCACCCTGGACATCTTGAGAAATCACTTCGCAAGAAAGCTGGGGCTGGTAAAAGAGGAGGAGTTCAGCTTAGTGTGGATCACAGAGTTCCCGCTTCTGGAATATGATAGCCTGCAAGGCAGGTTCGTAGCCGTACATCATCCATTCACTGCGGCCCATCCAGAGGATCTGCATCTTTTGGAAACGGATCCGGCTGTTGTGAGGGCCCGGGCCTATGACCTGGTCTTGAATGGTAACGAGATAGGCGGAGGCAGCATTCGTAACCATAGACTGGATCTGCAGATGTCCCTCTTCAAGGCACTGTCCATCCCTGAAGAGGAAGCCCGGGAGAAGTTCAAGTTTTTGTTGGAGGCCCTAGCGTATGGGGCTCCCCCTCATGGTGGGATAGCCTTTGGCCTGGACCGGCTCATAATGTTGATGGCAAGAGCAGCCACCATCAGGGATGTGATTGCTTTTCCCAAGACCCAGCGGGGATCATGTCTTCTCACAGAGGCCCCGGCCCAGGTGGATCCCAGGCAACTGGAAGAGCTCTGGATACGAGTCAGGCATAAGTAAGTAGAGATTTGATCCTGCTGGTTTCAGAACCGCCGGATTGGACAGCCCCGAGGGGGACTCCAGAGAATTTTTGACTATCCGAAGGAGGTGGGGGGATGGCCAAGTGGGATAGGGAAAAAAGAATTCTTTATCATGAGCTCTCCAAGTTTGAAGAACCTGATCTTAGGGACGTAGGGGAGCCCAATCTCCTCAGGGGGGTCTTCCCGGTGGATGAGATCCCCAGGATCGATTTTGACCAGAAGATCATCCCCATAAATCCGCCACCTGCCATGTACATAACTGATACCACCTTCAGGGACGGCCAGCAGGCGCGACCTCCCTTCACCCCCAAACAGATAGAAGACCTCTACGTGATGCTCCACAGGCTGGGAGGCCGCGACGGGGTCATACGTCAGTGCGAGTTTTTCCTTTACAGCTCCAAGGATAGGGAGGCAGTGGAGAGGTGTCTAGCCAAGGATTTCAGATTTCCCCAGATAACAGCTTGGGTCAGGGCCAACAGGGAGGATCTGAGACTGGTTAAGGAGATGGGCCTCAAAGAGACCGGCATGCTCATGTCCATTTCCGATTACCACATCTTCCTGAAGCTGGGTTGGAACCGAAGAAGGGCCTTTGAGGAATACCTATCCCTGGCAAAGGCTGCCCTAAACCATGGCATCATTCCCAGGTGCCACTTCGAGGACGTGACCAGGGCAGACATCTATGGTTTTTGCGTGCCTCTGGCCAAGGAACTCATGAAGCTCAGGGAGGAAAGCGGCATAGACATAAAGATAAGGCTGTGCGACACCCTGGGTCTGGGAGTGACTTACCCTGGTGCAGCTCTTCCCAGGGCCGTAGACAAGCTGGTGAGGGCCATGATAGACGATGCTGGAGTCCCTGGTCGGCTCCTGGAATGGCACGGCCACAACGATTTTCACAAAGCTCTCATAAACGCGACCACCGCATGGCTTTATGGTTGCAGTGCTGCCAACGGTGCCCTTTTGGGTCTGGGGGAGAGAACAGGCAACACCCCAGTGGAGGCTCTGGTCATTGAGTATATCTCCCTTCGGGGTCAGCACGACGGCATGGACACCACGGTCATCACCGAGATAGCCGAGTACATGGAAAAGGAAATAGGCTACAAACTTCCTCCCAATTATCCCTTTGCAGGCTCGGAGTTCAATGCCACCTCCGCGGGGGTGCACGTGGACGGTATCCTGAAGAATCCTGAGATATATTCGATTTTTAACACCGATAAATTCCTTCACAGACCACTGAGCGTCATCATAACGGACAAGTCAGGCATAGCCGGAGTGGTGCACTGGATAAACACCCACCTTGGGCTCACGGGTGCGCGCATGGTGGACAAACGCCATCCGGGCGTGGCCAAGATCCACAAGGCTATAATGCGTCAATACGAGGAAGGTCGCACTACGGCCATAGGTTCAGAGGAGATGAGAAGGCTGGCCAAGAAATACCTGCCCGAGTACTTTGTAAGCGATCTGCAGCTACTCAAACAAAAGGCCGCCGAGGTGGCAGTACATCTCATAGAGGAACTGGTCGAAAAGCCCGAGATGCGCTCCATGGACCCTGCCCAGCAAGAGCCCCTCATGGAGCAAATGGCCGAAGAGAACCCGTTTATTCAATGGGTTTATGTGACCAACATGGAAGGCAGAATAACCACCAAGCTCATAACTCAAATAGTGGACAGGGCCAAATATCCCCCTGTGGTCATAGAAGAAGATTACTCGGACAGGCCCTGGTTCATAGGACCTCTGAGGGATGGCAAGAGCCACGTGACAGATTTCTATGTATCCCGTTTCACCCACCAGCTGGCGGTCACGGTCTCTGCCCCCATCCGCAACGAGCAAGACGAGATCGTAGGGATACTGGCAGCTGACATGAAATTTGACGAACTGGCCAAGATGGTGGAGGCAGATGGTAAAAACGGAAGGTAAGCTCTAGGGGTCGAGGGATTGCCAAAGCTGTTCGGTGAATATCAAACAAGGAGGTTGGGCAAGAGATGTTGGAGCGGACGCTCTCCATAGTGAAGCCGGACGGGGTGAGCAAGAATCTCATAGGGGAAGTCATAGGAAGGTTTGAAAAGGAGGGGCTCAGGGTCGTGGGCCTCAAGATGCTTAAAATGACAAAGGCCCAGGCCCAGGGTTTTTACGCTGTGCACAAGGAAAAGCCTTTTTTTGATAGCCTCACGGATTTCATGAGTTCAGGACCTGCGGTGGTGATGGTCTTGGAAGGAGATGACGCCATAGCCAAGACCAGAAAAATAATGGGGGCCACAAATCCCAAAGACGCTGAGCCAGGAAGCATAAGAAGGCAGTACGCAGACAACGTGGAGCAAAACATAGTGCACGGCTCTGACTCCCCGGAGAACGCTCGGGTGGAAATCGCATACTTTTTCAACGCCTTGGAGATAAATTCACGCTGATATGGGCTTTCTCGGGCATATAAACCATTTGGCAGATCGCAGCATGGCGTTTACCAAACAAGCACATGAATGTTACAGAATTAATGGTACGAACAAGACTTTTTCTTTGAGCGAATCCCCACGCAGGTTGTTTTTCCAGGGCTCTGATCAACACACTTGACACTGCCGGGGAATTTTGATAAAAGAGCAAAGCTTGCGAGGCGGCCGTGTAAGTTGCGAATTTCCTGTTCCTTTCGGGAGAGGGCTAGGATTGGGGGTTCTCGACCCCCAATCCTGCAATAAATATCCTGGCTGATGCGGAGGTGGCCGTGATCCAGCTCGATTACACGCTCCTCATTCAGATGGCCAATTTTCTGGTCCTCTTGTTTCTCCTGAACAAATTCTTATACAAGCCTATCTTGGGAATTCTGGACGAACGCCGACGGCGTGTGGAGGACTCCGAGCGCTCTGTGCGGGAGCTTCAGGAGCGCACCTCTAAGCAGTGGGAGCAGTATCAGGCCGAGCTCCAGAAGGCCAAGAGCGCAGCCGCAGCCGAAAAAGAGAGGCTCAAGGCCGAGGGTATAGAGGCGGAGCGCAAGATGCTCGAACAGGCCCGCTCCGAGGCCGCCCGCTCGGTGGAAAAGGCCAGAAAGAGCCTGGAACAGGAGCTCCATCGGGCAAGGCAGGCCCTTCAGGCCCAGGCAGATTCCCTCGGCCTGGAGATGGCCCAGAAGATCCTGGGGAGGGCTCTGAGATGAAGGGCAGGATAATGAAGACATCTTTGATCATCCTGGCTTGGATGCTTCCGGCCTGGGTCCTTGCCTCTGGAGGAGCCCATGAGGTGGAACTGGAAAGCGGTTTCACCTTGGCCATGAGACTGGTGAATTTTCTGCTTCTGGCCGGGCTTCTGTATTATTTTCTGCGCAAGCCCGTGCGCAATTTCCTCAACCAAAGGCAGCAGGGTGTGAAAGAAGCTCTAGAGGAAGCCCAGCGCGCCAAGGCCGAAGCCGAGGCCCGTTTCAAGGAGATGGAGAAAAGACTGGCCCAAGCCCAAAAAGAGATGGAAGAGCTCAAGGGTATGCTTTTGGAGCAGGGGCGCGTGGAAAAGGAACGTATCTTGGCCAATGCCAGAAAAGAGGCGGAAAAGATCCGAAAGCAAGCTGAGTTGACCGCTGAGCAGGAATTCAAAAAGGCCCAATCCGTGTTGCGCAAGGAGGCGGTAGAGCTGGCGGCACGCATAGCCGAAGCGCTTCTCAAGGAGCGCATCGATCCCAAGGACCATGAAAGATTGATCCAACAGTACTTGCAAAGCGTGGGGAAAACGGCCTGATGAACGAGATAATAGCAAAACGTTACGCCAGGGCGCTCATTCAGATAGGACAGGAAGACGGAAAATATGAGCAGTATGGACAGGAGCTCAAGGCTTTCCAGGAATTGCTGGAGGCCAGCCCAGAACTGAAAGCCGTCATGGTGAATCCTATCTACGAGAGAGAAGACAAAAAAGGGCTGCTGAGCGCCATATATCAGAGGTTGAATTTCTCCCAGGTGGTGAGGAATTTTCTGCTTCTGCTGGTGGATAAGAGAAGGCTTGGCTCCTTCAAAGACATAGTACGCTGCTACCAGATGCTGGCCGATGAATTGGCCGGCAGAATCACGGCCAAGGTAACCAGTGCGGTTCCCCTTGATGAATCCATCCTAAAGGAACTCAAGGAGAGGCTGGAGGCCATTACAGGAAAGCAGGTTTTCCTGCAGGTATGGCAAGATCCCGAACTCATAGGCGGACTGGTCACACAGATAGGCGATACGGTTTATGACGGCAGTGTCCGCACACAGCTGGCGGGCCTTAAAGAAATACTTTTTAAGGGGTGATCCATGGCCATGCAGATCAAGGCAGAAGAGATCAGCGAAATAATCCGGGCGCAGATAAAGGACTATGACAAGAAGATAGAGATGAGCGAAACGGGTGTGGTGCTGTCTGTGGGTGACGGTATAGCCCGGGTTTACGGCGTGGAAAATGTCATGTCCATGGAGCTTCTGGAGTTCCCCAACGGGGTGTTGGGCATGGCCCTCAACCTGGAGGAAGACAATGTTGGTGTGGCAATTCTCGGAGACGACAAGGAGATCAAAGAGGGAGATCTGGTGAAGCGCACTGGTCGCATCGCCCAGGTGCCCGTGGGTGATGCTGTAATAGGCCGAGTTGTAGACCCGGTGGGAAATCCCTTGGACGGCAAGGGGCCGGTGGATGCCAAGGAGTTCAGGCGTATCGAGATGATAGCTCCAGGGGTGGTGGCCCGCCAGCCAGTGAAGGAGCCTATGTACACCGGGTACAAGGCCGTGGATGCCATGACCCCCATTGGGCGAGGACAGAGGGAGTTGATCATTGGGGACAGGCAGATAGGCAAGACCGCCATGGCCGTGGATGCCATCATCAACCAGAAGGACTCGGGGGTGCTTTGCATTTATGTGGCCGTGGGCCAAAAAAAATCCACCGTGGCCCAGGTGGTGGAGGCCCTGAGACGTTATGGGGCCATGGATTACACTGTGGTGGTGGCTGCCTGCGCAAGCGACCCGGCCACACTTCAGTTCATAGCCCCCTATGCGGGTTGCGCCATGGGCGAGTATTACAGAGACTCGGGACGTCACGCCTTGATAATCTACGATGATTTGTCCAAGCAGGCCCAGGCGTACAGGCAGGTGTCTTTGCTCTTGCGAAGACCTCCTGGAAGGGAAGCTTACCCGGGCGACATCTTCTACAACCACTCCAGGCTGCTGGAAAGGGCTGCAAAACTCAATGACGAGCTGGGAGGGGGCAGCCTCACGGCTCTGCCCATCATAGAGACCCAGCAGGGGGACGTCTCCGCGTACATTCCCACCAACGTGATCTCCATCACCGACGGGCAGATCTACCTGGAGCCTGGTCTTTTCTTCTCGGGCGTGAGGCCTGCCGTCAATGTGGGCCTTTCGGTCTCTCGGGTGGGTGGAAGCGCCCAGGTCAAGGCAATGAGACAGGTGGCTGGAAGTTTGCGGCTGGATCTGGCCCAGTATAGGGAATTGGAGGCCTTCGCCCAGTTCGGAAGCGAGCTGGACAAGGCCACCCAGGCGCAGCTCAACAGGGGTATGAGGTTGGTCGAGGTGCTCAAACAGCCTCAATATCAGCCAATGCCGGCTGAGAAGCAGATCCTCATCATCTACGCGGGTACCAGGGGCTTCCTGGACAAGTACCCGGTGGAGGCAGTGCAACGTTACGAGAAGGAGCTGTTCGAGTTCCTGGAGACCAAATACAAGGACATCCTCTCCAGCCTCAAGGCCAAATGGGTCATAGACGAAGAGCTGGACAAGAAGATAGAGGCCGCTCTCAAGGAATTCGATACCGTGTTCCAGGCCCAGGCGTGAAAGCCCGGGTGCTGCAGATCCCGAGGCGAGAGAGACCCAGATGGCGACTCTGAGAGACATAAGACGCAAGATCGCTGCTGTAAAGAAAACACAGCAAATCACCAGGGCCATGAACATGGTGGCCTCTGCCAAGTTGAGGGGTGCCCAGGAAAGGGTTCAAGCTTTCCGCCCTTATGCGGAGAAATATGCTGAAGTAGGTCGCTCCGTGGCCCAAAGGGTGGAACCCGACGCCCATCCCTTGCTGGTGAGAAGGGAGGTGCAAAAGGTGGGGATCCTTCTGATCACGGCGGACAGAGGTCTTTGCGGCAGCTTCAACACCAACCTCATAGTAAAGGCTGAAAAGGAGGCCAAGGCCAGGGCCTCGCAGGGGCAAGAGGTATGCTTCTTCCTGGTGGGGCGCAAAGGAAGGGATTTCTTCCGGCGTCAGAAAAGAGATATCCGCCAGGCTTATGTGGACAACCGAAGGATCACTTACGAGCTGGCTGCCCGGGTGGCGGAAGATGTGATAACCTCCTATGTACAGGAACAGGTGGACGAGGTGTTGCTCATTTACAGCCGCTTCATAAATGTGGCTGTGCAGAGGCCCCAGTTGGTGAGCCTGCTGCCCTTTGCCCTTCCCCAACAGGAGGGTCCACAAGGAGTTGATTATCTTTACGAGCCGGCCCCCAACATACTGCTTGAGGCAATTCTCCCAGAACAGGTGAGAGTGCAGGTATTTGCGGCCTTGCTGGAAAACAACACCAGCGAGCAAGCCGCCCGTATGACAGCCATGGACAATGCCACTCGCAATTGCAAGGACATGATTGAGCGCTTGACTTTGGTATACAACAAAGCCCGCCAGGCGGCTATTACCAAGGAGCTCATGGACATTGTGGGAGGGGCTGAGGCCTTGAAGAAGGGCTGAGGCCTTGAGGGCAAACAATAAGAACCTGGACTTATTGTCATAGGCGTCACGGGGGGACTTTTTGGCGAGGAGGTCTAGCGGACCATGAACGTGGGTAAGATAGTGCAGGTCATAGGCAATGTGGTGGACGTGGCGTTTGAGAAGGGCAAGCTTCCTCCTTTGCTCAACGCTCTTACGGTTACCAATCCCACCATCGATGCCAACGAGGACAATCTGGTAATCGAGGTGGCCCAGCATCTGGGGGACAATGTGGTGCGATGTATTGCCATGGACACCACAGACGGGCTGCGCCGTGGCATGCCAGTCAAAGACACAGGAGCCCCCATTGTGATGCCAGTGGGTCACGAGACCCTGGGCAGGGTGCTCAATGTGGTGGGCCGGCCTGTGGACGGCCTGGGACCGGTGACAGCTAAAAAATACTATCCCATTCATCGTCCGGCCCCTGCCTTCGTGGAGCAGGACACCAGCGTCACAGTGCTGGAGACTGGAGTCAAGGTCATAGACCTCCTTGTGCCCTTCCCCAGAGGCGGCAAGATGGGCATGTTCGGCGGAGCCGGGGTTGGAAAAACAGTGGTCATGATGGAGATGATCCACAACATCGCCATGCAGCATGGAGGTATATCGGTCTTTGCAGGAGTCGGAGAGCGCACCAGGGAGGGTAATGATCTTTATCTGGAGATGAAGCATTCCGGTGTTATCAACAAGGCTGCCTTGATCTACGGTCAGATGACAGAGCCCCCTGGCGCCAGGGCCAGGGTGGCCCTTTCGGCCCTGACCGCTGCGGAGTATTTCAGGGATGAAGAAGGCCAGGATGTGCTTCTGTTCATAGACAATATCTTCAGGTTCACCCAGGCCGGCTCAGAGGTTTCAGCCCTTCTGGGCCGCATGCCAAGTGCAGTGGGTTATCAGCCCACCTTGGGAACAGACCTGGGTGCATTGCAGGAGCGTATCACTTCCACCACCAAGGGCTCCATCACATCTGTGCAATGCGTTTATGTGCCTGCCGATGACCTCACCGATCCGGCCCCTGCCACGACTTTTGCCCATTTGGACGGAACCGTGGTGCTTTCCCGGCAGATCGTGGAGCTGGGCATTTACCCGGCAGTGGATCCCTTGGATTCCACAAGCCGCATACTGGATCCCAATTACCTCGGTGAGGAACACTATCAGGTGGCTCGAGCTGTGCAGAAGACTTTGCAGAAGTACAAGGATCTACAGGATATCATAGCCATTCTGGGCATCGACGAGCTCTCGGAGGAAGACAAGCTCACGGTGGCCAGGGCCAGAAAGATCCAAAGGTTCCTGTCACAGCCCTTCCACGTGGCAGAGGAGTTTACAGGCAGACCTGGGGCCTATGTGCCCCTTGCAGAGACCATTAGGGGCTTCAAGGAAATAGTCGAGGGCAAGCATGACGAGCTCCCAGAGCAGGCCTTCTACATGGTGGGCACCATAGAAGAAGCTTTGGAAAAAGCCCGCAAGATGGCCGAGGCTTGATTAGCTTAAAGCCTGGTGGGATCTTGAGGGCCGGTGAAGAGGATTGATCATGGCGGAATCTCGTATTCAGCTGGATATTGTGACACCTGAGAAGCTGGCTTTCAGCGGTCAGGTGGAAGAGGTCAACCTGCCGGGTGTTTTGGGGGAATTCGGAGTTCTTCCGGGTCACACGCCTTTTTTGAGCGAGCTTCGCATAGGGCCTATGCATTTCAGATGCGAGGGGAAGCTGGAGTGGTTCGCCCTCAACAGGGGCATAGCCGAGGTGACCCCATCTAAGGTCACTGTGCTTGTACGCACCGCCGAGTCCAGCCGGGAAATAGATGTGAGCAGGGCTGAGGCCTCCAAATCCAGAGCCGAGCAGAGACTCAGGGAAAAACAGGAAGGTGTGGACCTGGCCCGGGCCGAGGCTTCACTCCAGAGAGCCTTGGCCCGTTTGAAAGTAGCCAGGATCTGAGACACTTTCTGATGAATGAAGTCGTAGAGCGGGCGCCCTCAAGAGTTGACACAGAGGGCGCTTTTCGTTTCCAATGGTTGGAGCCGCTGGTGTGAACCACGGGGGCCTGGGTGCTCACCGTGAGAGCTTTTCCCAGCAGGTCTTGAGGATGTCTTGGTTCCTTCTTGGGTCCAGGCCTGAAACTGGTAAAGTACCTAGGGGAACGGTCTTCGATGTCATTCACCTTGGGGAACAATCCAGGCTAGAAATGAGCATTTCCCATTGGGGATATCATCTAGTTGGCCGGCATTGGATTGTTATGGTAAGTAATGCCAGCCATCGTGGGGGTGAGGAAGTTGGATCCGGCTGCCAGGGTTTTGATCATAGATGATGAGGGCACTCTTTTGGAGTATCTGTCCAAGAGGCTCTCAAGGGAAGGTTTCTTGGTGCTAACAGCCGACTCCGGGGAAAAGGCACTGGAAATAGCCCGCGCACGGGTTCTGGATGTGGCAGTAGTGGACCTTAAGATGCCAGGCATGGACGGTGTGGAGACACAAAAGAGGCTCAAACAGATCCAGCCCTTCATGCAATGCGTAGTGCTCACAGGCCACGGCTCCATCCAAACAGCCCTTGAGAGCGGCAAGCAGGACGCTTTTCAATACCTTCTAAAGCCCGCTGACTATGCCCAGTTGCTGGAAGCCATCAAGGGAGCCCACCTCAGGGCCATGGAGGCTCGCCGAAAGGAATTCGACCGCAGATTAGAGGAACTAACCAAGGCAGGCCTTGGGGCCAAGGCTTTGAGAAGTGCGGTGATGGAGTTAAAAAAAAGCCTTGGCCTTCCGGAGGAATAGGGTTTCCCCCTTAGATCTTCAAGCATTCAAGCAAGACCACCTTGCCCAAGACTCTGGAGGTTCATGGATCTGCAAGGAGCAAACATACCCCCCCAAAAAGAAGATCCAAAGCTGCTGAAGCTCTCCAGGGAGCTCAACATCTGCAAGGCCGAGTTGGATCAGACCCGCTCTTATCTGCAGGGCATTTTGCAAAACACCACAGACATGATCTTTGCCACTGATGTGGAGGGCATCCTTTTCTCTTTCAGTCTGGGGGGTGAGAGAACCCTGGGATTCTCGGCAGTGGAGCTCCTGGGCAGGAAAGTAAGCGAGCTCTCCCCAAGGCCTCATGAGCTGGAAGAGGCCATGAGAGCAGCCGGCGAGAAGGGAAGTGTGACTCTCTTGGATGTGCCCTTCATTACAAAAGCGGGCGGGGAGGCTTCCTGCAACGTATCATTGGTGGCTCTCAGAAACCGCCTTGGCCAACAGGTGGGCATCATAGGAATCTGCCAGGACATAACCCGATGGAAAGGCATTCAAGAGAGCCTGAAATCCATAGAAAGGTTTGCTGAAATGGGAAGGCTTGCCGCTGGCATAGCTCATGAGATAAACAACCCTTTGGCCATAATCCAGGAAATTGCGGGCTGGGGGATGACCCTTCTCTCGGAGCAGCAGCAACATCCCGAACTGAGAGCTGAACTGAAAAAGGCCTTGGTGGACATTCTGGAACAGACCCGCAGGGGCAGTACTATAACCCACCAGCTACTGGGTTTTGTCAGGGAGGCACCTCCAACCTTTCAGCTAGTGGATTTGGCCCAGGTGGTGGAGCGGGCTGTGGGATTTTTGCGCCACGAGATGAAAAAGGCTCTGGTGGAGGTAAAGATTACAAGACCAGAGGGGGAACTCCTGATTCGCTCTGATCCAAGGATGCTGGAGCAGCTTTTGGTTAACCTGCTGAGCAACGCGCTGGATGCAGTGAAGGAGAAGTCCCGGCCAGGAGGTCTTGTTCATGTGGTGATCCAGCCCCTGGATAGGGCCTGGGAGCTACAGGTTATAGACAACGGCATCGGAATCCCGCCTGAAAACATGGACAGGATCTTCGAGCTTCTGTTTACCACCAAAGGGCCGGGCAAGGGAACAGGCCTGGGCCTGCCCATCTGCAGGAGAATAGTCACACAATTGGGAGGTGAAATCAGTTTTGAAACCAAGTATGGGCAGGGAAGCACCTTCCTGGTCAGACTTCCAAGGGGGCCCCAAGGCTGGGATTGACGCTCAGGGCATGACTGTGATAAAGGGGTTTGAACTCATGGGGTAGAAGCAGGATGAAGAGAAAGAGGGATTGGGCCATAACCTTCTGCATAATGTTTCCTTTTTGGTTGGTGCTCTCGGGACGTTTCGACCTTTTCCATCTTACTCTTGGTGTGATCTCCTGCGGGATCGTGGCCAGCTTTTCCGGGGATCTTCTGCTTTCGGCCATAGGTGGAGGCAGTTTACCCAAGGTTGCCAGGGGCTTTCTGAGGTATATTCCATGGCTCTTGCTCCAGATCTTTCTGTCCAGCTTGCATATGCTTAGGTTGTCTTTGCATCCCCGCATGAGAGAGCTCATAGACCCCCGCATCATCAGATTCAAGAGTGGCCTCAAAGATGAGCTGGCCCTTGTCACCTTTGCCAACTCCATCACCTTGACTCCAGGGACAATAACGGTTTTCGTGGACCTGGATGGAGAGTTCCGGGTTCATGCCATAGACAGCAAATGCGCAGAGGCCCTTCCCGGGGAAATGGAACAAAGGATAGAGGCCATTTTTAGGGAGAAGTGATGCAGGAATTTTTCTTGGGGGTTGCTCTGGTACTGGGTGGACTCATGCTCTTGTCACTATACAGAGGAGTCTTTGGGCCCACTGTACTGGACAGACTGGTGGGAGTGAATGCCATAGGGAGCAAAACCGCGGTGCTTTTGGTCACAATAGGGGTCTTGTACAGGCGGGTGGACATGTTCGTGGACATAGCCCTGGCTTATGCGCTTTTGAACTTCATAGCTGTGTTGGCAGCAGCCCGTTATTTCCAGAAACGCAAGGGGCTCAGAAGCACAAAGCAGCCCAAGGGGATTGTCATTTCAGGAGAGGAACTGTGATCGATTTCATGGTTGTGGTCTTGGTGGCCGGCGGCCTAATCTTTTTTTTGGGAGGCAGTGTGGGAATCCTTCGCTTTCCCGATTTTTACTCAAGATTACATCCTGCGGGAAAGCTTGACACCTCAGGGTCTGTCTTGGCCATGAGCGGTCTGGCTCTTTTCGTCCTCTTTCCCATCACTCTGGAGTCCGTTCTCACCAGTGTCAAGATACTTCTTATAGTGGTAATAGTGTTTCTGACCAGCCCCACGGCAACCCACGCCATAGTGGATGCCGGGGTTAGGGCTGGTTTGGAGCCTTGGAAGAAACCCGGAGGGCAGGCCGAGCCATGATATGGCAGCTGGATCTGCTTGTACTTTCCCTGGTCGTGGTATGCGGGGTTGGGGCCCTCATGACAAAGGATCTCTTGGGTTCAGCCATCCTTTTTGGAGCGTACAGCTTCATGATGTGTGTTCTTTGGGCAGTCATGGGAGCAGTGGATGTGGCTTTTACTGAAGCGGCGGTGGGGGCAGGGGTGAGCACCGTGTTCTTTGTTGCCGCAGTTTTCCATACCACCCGCAGGAGCAAGGATTGAAGCTTCTGGGATTTCTCATAGTTCTCATCACAGGAGCGGTTCTTATTTGGGCCACAGGAGAGTTTCCTGACTGGGGAGATCCTGGTTCCCCTGCCAGTGTCCATGTCTCCCCCAGATACATAGAAAAGACCCTGGAGGAGACCTCTGTGCCCAATGCAGTAACCTCTGTGTTGGCTGATTACAGGGGTTTTGACACCATGTTCGAAACCACTGTCATCTTTGCTGCAGGGATAAGTTGTTTCATGCTACTTAGGACCTTTGGAAAGGAACGGCCTGAAACCCTGCACTACAGGCACCTGTTGACCGGTTTGACCATACGGGTCCGCAGACGCAAGCAATCCCTGGAGCAGCTCGAGGAGTTCGAGCCCATGGACTCCCTTTGGACCCCTCACGATTTGATCTTGCGGACTTTGTGCAGGTTTCTCATACCTTTCATCCAGCTCTTCGCCCTTTACGTCATAGCCCATGGGCATCACAGCCCGGGAGGCGGTTTTCAGGGAGGGGTCATACTGGGGGCCAGCCTGATACTCTTGGCCATCTCCCAAGACATGCAAAGCGCCTTGAAAAGGATCAAAGAACGCACCCTGGCCACGCTCAGCGCTGTGGGAGTAAGTGTCTATGCGGGTACCGGAGCCCTTTGCCTTGTCATGGGTTCAAATTTTTTGGATTATGCAGCCTTGGCCGGACTTTTCAGGGTAGATCCCGTGGAGGCCCGCTCTTTGGGTATTTTCCTGGTGGAGGTGGGAGTTGGAATAGCGGTCATGGCAACCATGATCCTCATTTACCATAACCTGGCCTCTGAAGGCAGACTAGACGAGGGACTCTGAGTCATGGAAAACATCCTTGATGTCATCATCGCCAAATATAATTACTGGATCTATATCACCTTGATGATGATAGGTCTCTTCGGGGTGATAGCCAAGAACAATTTGGTCAAGAAGATAGTGGGCATGAGCATATTTCAGACAGCCATCATACTGTTTTTCGTTTCCATGGGCATGAAAAAGGGAGCCACCATTCCCATTGTGATGCACGAGCATGGAGCTTACGGTCCCATTCAGGCAGTGGATTACATAAATCCGCTGCCCCATGTTCTCATGCTCACCGCCATTGTTGTGGCGGTCTCTACCCTGGGGGTGGCTCTGGCTCTTGCCGTGAAGGTGTACAAGAAGTACGGCACCCTTGAAGAGGACGAAATACTGGAACAGATCCGCAAGTCATGACCGATCACCTACCCGCCTTCATCGTAGCGGTCCCTCTTCTGACCGCCTTTCTGGTCTTTGCACTGGGGTGGATCCGAAAGGAATGGTGTTTCCCGGTGGGGCTCTTGGGGCTGGGCCTGGCGGCTTGGAGCTGCATAAGACTGCTTCTAGAAGTCCTCGGATCAGGCCCTGTCACGTACAGATTGGGGGGATGGGAGGCTCCCTGGGGAATAGAGTATTTTGTGGATACCCTAAACGGCATGGTCTTGGCTGCGATTTCCCTGTCTGCCTTCATCCACTGGATCTGGTCCGCTCCTGCAGTGAAGCTCGAGTTTCAAGACAGGCTGGGGGCTATTTACGGTTTGCAACTGCTTTTTGTGACCGGCCTGCTGGGTATGACCATCACGGGAGACGCTTTCAATCTTTACGTGCTGCTGGAAATCGCCTCCATAACCGCCTACGCCCTCATAGCCATGGGCGAACAAAGGGCTCCGCTGTCGAGCTTGAATTACGTTTTCATGGGGACCGTGGGGGCCTGTTTCTATCTGTTGGGAGTGGGCTATCTGTATATTATGACCGGCACTCTGAACATGGCGGACTTGGCCCGCCTTCTCACAGGGCTGCACGGCTCCAGGGCCATTCAGGTGGCTTTTGTCATCACCATGGTGGGCCTGTGGCTGAAGATGGCCTTCTTTCCTTTACATGGCTGGCTTCCCAACGCGTACAGCCACGCCCCTTCCCCTGTGAGCGCCTTGATCGCTCCCCTCATGACCAAGGTCATGGTCTATGTGATGATTAGAATAGACCTCTACGTGTTCGGCCCAGCTTACTCCTTCCAAAAACTGGGTATGGACAGGGCTGTGGTGTGGCTTGCGGTCATAGCGGTCATAATGGGTTCCATCATGGCCTTGGCCCAAAAGGATCTCAAGAGGATGCTCACCTATGTGATCCTTGTAGAGGTGGGCTACATGGTGGGGGGATTCTGGTTGGGTAACAGAAACGGCATGACAGGGGCAATCCTCCATCTGCTCAACGACGTGTTCATGACTCTTGGCGCCTTCATGGCCGCAGGCAACCTTTTGTACAGGCTTCCGGGCTGCTCCTTTGGGGAGCTAAGAGACGTTTTCTCCAAGATGCCCTTCAGCATGGGAGCCCTTGTGGCCACAGCCCTTTCCATAGTTGGGGTGCCGCCCACCTGCGGTTTTTTCAGCAAGTGGTATCTCCTGCTGGGGGCCTTGGAGGCTGGCCAGTACGGCTTTCTGGTAGCACTCATTTTTAGCAGCCTGATCAGTGTGGTGCTCTTCTTCAGGGTGTTTGAGGGGGCTTTTTTCAGGGCCCAAACTCATGAAAATGCACATCACCAACCTGATCACACCATGGAGGAAGCCCCTGTACAGATGGTGGTGCCGCTTTTGGTTGTGGCTGCCGGGTTGGTTGCCCTGGGTATTTTCAGCGGTGAGATAGTCTCCACCATCGTGGAGCCAGTGATTCCCCCTGCTTTTTCCTGAGGGGCCGGGCAGGAAAATGTCGGATGTAAACTCCATAATACCCATATTGGCCATAGGGGCATCCATGGGTGTTGTGCCCATGTTGCTTTCCGCCCGTTGTGCGGATGTGCGGGAGGGATGGACCCTGGCTGCTGGGCTGGCCAAACTGGCTTTGGTTTCGAGCATGCTTCCAGGGGTACTGGCCGGGAAAACATTTTTATTCAAGGTGGCCGATGTCTTCCCAGGAGCCCCCGTTGCCTTCAGAGTGGATGCCATGGGGATTCTCTTCGCCTTGATCTCATCAAGCCTTTGGATAGTCACCTCTCTGTACTCCATAGGCTATATGCGGGGCCTCCAAGAGCATGCTCAGACCCGTTATTATAGCTATTTCGCACTGGCCCTCTGCTCCACCCTCGGAGTGGCCTTCTCGGCCAATCTATTGACCCTTTATCTCTTCTATGAACTGCTCTCCTTTGCCACATATCCCCTTGTCACCCATCACCAGGACCAGGAAGCCAGGAGCGCTGGCCGAAGATATCTGCTTTTCATAGTGGGAGGCTCGGTGGGGCTGGTGCTGCCTGCAATGCTTGCTTGTTACGGGACTGCAAGAACCCTGGATTTCTCTCCTGGAGGAATCCTGGGCAGTGCCGGGCTCTCGGACTTGGAGCTATCCTTGTTGATGCTCATGTTCCTTTTTGGATTTGCCAAGGCAGCTATCATGCCTTTACACGGATGGCTTCCTGCAGCCATGGTGGCACCTACACCCGTCAGTGCGCTGCTGCATGCGGTGGCAGTTGTAAAAGTGGGCGTTTTTAGCATCCTTCGGGTTCTGACCGGCATATTCGGCCTGGAGCTTCTGGGCTCCAGCAATCTGGACTCCTTGGTCTTGGCCCTTGCGGCCGTCACCATGGTGGCAGCTTCCCTTGTGGCGCTTTGCCAGGACGGGCTCAAGAGGATGCTGGCTTATTCCACGGTGGGCCAGCTTTCTTACATAATCCTGGGAGGAGCGCTGATAAGCCCAGAGGGCCTTCAGGGAGCCCTGGCCCACATGGCCACCCATGCCCTTGGAAAAATAAGCCTTTTCTTTTGTGCCGGAGCCATATACGTGGCCACAGGAAAACAGCGCATCAGCCAGCTCAACGGAATCGCAAGACGCATGCCCCTGACCATGGTAGCCTTTCTGGTGGCCTCTCTCAGCATCATAGGCTTACCTCCCATGGCCGGGTTTCTTAGCAAATGGTATCTGGCCCTTGGGTGCGTGGGTGCTGAACAAAATGTGTGTCTTGCAGTGCTTTTGCTAAGCTCCCTGTTGAACGCTGGGTACCTTATGCCAGTAGTTTACAGGGCTTTTTTCCTGCCCATCCCAGATGGAGAGCCCACTGGAAGATTGCCTGAGACTTCCTCCCTTTGTACCTGGGCTCCCATGCTTACTGCCTTGGGATGCGTGATAATTTTCTTGTTTCCGGGAGTGATCTTGGATCTTACTAGCGTAGCGGTCAGGCAGGTTTGGGGAAGCTGAAAATGGGGGAACTCCAGCAAGAACACCGCATGGTTTTGGCCCATGAGCCGGTGGCGGGATATAGAAGATTTTTCTTTGTTGCCTTGTCGGCAGGGGTCTTGTACCTGGGGCTCATCTTCTGGAAGACTCTTTTGTGAGGAGATGGTCATGGGAGAAAAGGCAAAACAGGAGGGCCCGTATCTTTTCGACAAACCCCAGAATCTAAAGAGACTCTTTGGGGCCTACTATCCCTGGCTGGGAGCACTGCTTTTGGCCGAAGTGGTGGTACACCGCCACAGCATCTTTCCTTGGGAAGAGTGGCCGGGTTTTTACGCAGCATTCGGTTTTGTGGCATGTGTGGCCTTGGTGCTGGCAGCAAAGTATGTGCTGAGACCCCTGGTCATGCGCAAAGAGGACTACTATGAGTGAGCCTGTGGCTCCTTTTCTTCTATTCTTTGTGGGAGCTGCTCTGGCGCCCCTTCTCAAAGGAAAGACCAGAAAGGGTCTGCTGCTGTTGGTGCCGGTGGTGGGTTTTGTGAATCTGCTTCACTGGGAAGAGGGGTTACATTGGAGCCTGGAGTGCCTTGGATACACATTGGTGCTAATGAGGGTAGACAAATTGAGTCTACTTTTTGGTTACATTTTCCACCTCATAGCCTTTCTGGGATTTCTTTATTCTCTTCACGTGGAGGACTCTTTGGAGATGGGAGCAGCCTTGGCTTATGGTGGCTGCGCCCTGGGAATTGTGTTTGCAGGAGACCTCTTTACCTTTTTTGTGTTTTGGGAGTTGCTGTCCATAGCCTCTGTTTTCATCATTTGGGCCAGACGTACAAAGGCCTCCCTGGCCGCAGGCTTCCGCTACCTGCTTGTGCATGTGGCAGGGGGCCTCTTGCTCATGGCCGGAATGGTCTTGCACGTGTGTGAAACAGGCTTTGTGGAGTTCGGCTTTCTAGGACTTCAGGGGCCAGCTTCCCTCTTGATATTTCTGGGCATAGGAGTCAACTGCGCCTGGCCGGGGATTCATGCTTGGCTCACAGATGCATATCCTGAGGCTTCGGTCACAGGAACTGTCTTTCTGAGCGCTTTCACCACCAAGGCCGCTGTTTACGCCTTGGCAAGGGGGTTTCCCGGAACTCCAGCCCTTATCTGGATCGGAGCGGCCATGACGGCTTTTCCCATTTTTTACGCTGTCATAGAAAACGATCTCAGAAGAGTTCTCTCGTACAGCCTCATAAACCAGGTGGGTTTCATGGTCTGCGGCATAGGAATAGGCACACCCATGGCTCTTAACGGAGCCGTGAGCCACGCCTTCAACGACATACTCTTCAAGGCCCTTCTTTTCATGTCCATGGGAGCGGTGATGTACAGAACCGGCCGGATCAATGCAACAGACCTGGGGGGGCTTTACCGCACCATGCCTCTGACCTGCATCTTTTGCATGGTGGGGGCAGCCTCCATCTCCGCCTTTCCCTTGTTCAGCGGTTTTGTGAGCAAGTCCATGGTCATGGAGGCAGCCGCCTTGGGGGACATGCGGGTTATATGGTTCATCTTGCTTTTCGCTTCTGCCGGCGTTTTTCATCACGCCGGGATCAAGATACCTTACTTCGCCTTCTTCTCCCACGACAGCGGGCTCAGGCCCAAGGAGGCTCCCCTTCACATGCTTCTGGCCATGGGGCTCACAGCAGGGCTTTGCGTGTTCATAGGCTCGGCTCCGGGATTTCTCTACAGCCTTCTGCCTTATCCTGTGGAGTATGCTCCCTACAGCCCAGGGCATGTTCTAGGCCAGAGCCAGCTGCTCTTTTACTCTTCTTTGGCCTTTACTCTTCTTATTCTCTCGGGCATATACCCAGCGGAGATGAGGGCCACAAATCTGGATGCAGATTGGTTCTACCGAAAAGGTGCCAGGACCTTGTACAGGGCACTGGAAGCTCTTCTTCCCAGGCTTGGTGTTTTGGGGGAAAGGCTGCTGGTCCATGGGCTGGCAGCCGGGCTAGGCCGGTTCTCTCAAGATGGGCCTTCTCGCCTGGCGCTGATTTTTCTACTTCCCCTCTGGAAGCTAAAGGGCATGGAAAGGGAGCAACTGCTTCTAGAGGCAAAAGAGGTCAGAAGGGCCATGGCTTCCGGCACCCTACCTGTGGGACTGGGAGCAGCCATGGCCATTCTTTTCCTATTTCTGCTCTTCTTATTGGGCTAAGACAAAGGCCAGAGCCAAGCTTTGCGGGAGGCAACCAATGGTTTCTCCGTCCGATTTAAAAGAAATACTACTTCTTCAGGGACTTCCAGAATCCCTGTTAGACCAGATGGTGCCACAGATTCGCTTGAGTGAACATGCCTCTGGAGCCATGATATTCGAGGAGGGAACCCGAGCCCATGACTTCTACATGCTCAAGGAGGGAAAGGTTCTCTTGGAGGTGGAAATCGCCCAAGACATCATAATTTCCTTGGGCTCCATAAAGAGAGGTTACTGCTTTGGCTGGTCTTCCCTGGTGCCTGACGGCCGCCATACCACCTATGCCGTGGCTTCAGAGCCCTCCCAGGTGCTCTCCATATCAGGAGAGGCTTTCCTGGACATCCTGGAGAAAGAGCCCCGCTGGGGATATCTAGTCATGAAACGGGTGTTCCAAGTCTTTCGAAGGCGTCTAGAGAGAAGGACCAATCAGTTCATAAAAGTGATGAGAAAGCACCCGGACATCCAAAAGCTCCTGGAAATCTGAAAAGCAGAACTTGTCAGGAAATTCCACCAGGGTTCCCGGCAAAAAGGCTTTGCCTCAACCAGTTTTTCAAAGCCTCGCTTGGGGAGAAAAGCCCTTGGCGACCCCCGTACTGCCTGATGCACTCTTGCAGAAGCTCTTGGGGGGCTGAGATTTGGGCTATGACTCGGGATTTCTTCACAGAGCGCTCCTTGAGAACCACCCTGGGCGTTTCCTGCCAATTGTCCACGCAAAAAAATAATGTTTCTGGTTCTGACTCCTCACCTGGAGTCTGGACTTGAGCCCACCAGCCCTGTGATCAAACATCTCAACGGCTTCCAGGGGAGACAGCTCCCAGTCTATCTGCATCAATATATCCTTCCTTTCCCTGAGCTCCTCCAGGCCCATCATGTTGCACCTCCATAATCTGAGTTTATTCCAGCTTTGCCACAAGGCAACTCTTCCACAGGGGATCGAGGTTCCATGGGCTCTTTGCAAAAACAAGGATTTTTTACCTAGGTTAAATGTTTTTCCAGACAATGGAAACCTCGCGGGTAGGCCCATGCGCCAAACCATCCCAGCGGAGTGAAAACTTGCTCCTGATTTGAACCGATGCTAAAGTGCCACCGGGGGTGGAGGAAATGGATGGTTCAAAGGAAATCCAGGTACGTTTGAAGAGTTTGTGTTCCAGGTACGGAATTGAAATCATTTATTCCTTCGGAAGCAGGGGCAAGGAGCTCAAGGATTTTCTGGATGGTAATCTTCACGAGTTGGACAAAGCCGGCTCGGATGCGGACATCGGGATTAAGCTCAAGCTCGGATCATCTCTTTCGGTGCGGGAGAAAGTGGCTTTGTCTCTGGAACTTGAGGCCATCTTGGGGGTTGAGCGCGTTGACCTTTGCCTAGTCAATGAGGTAGATCCTTTCCTGGCCGCAGAGATCATCAGGGGTGAGAGGGTCTTTTGTTGTGACGAATACTTGGCTGATCAGTATGATCTTTACATTCTTAGAAGAGCAGGGGAACTAGAGCCCCTGGAGAGAGAACGATCAAGACTCGTACTTGGCGAGCTTGAGGTTTCCCCATGACACCCACCAAATTGAACAAGAGGATACTGGTTCAAAGGCTCGATTACATATGCCAGATGATAGAGGAGATCCAAAGTCTTCCGTTGGGAAATCCCCCCAGGAGTTCTTTTCGGACCGGAGAAATGTTTGGAGTGCTGAATCCTGTGTGCGAAGGATGCTGGAAGCCATCTTGGATCTGGGCAGACACATCCTAGCCAAATGTTTTGGAAAAGGGGTCACAGAATTTAAGAAAATAGCTGATGAATTGGAGTACAAAGGGGGCCTCTCTCGTGAATCAGCTCAAATCATGAGGATTCTGGCAGGCTATAGGAACAGGATGGTGCATTTCTATCATGAGGTAACTCAAGAGGAGCTTTACTCCATATGCAGCCAGGAGCTAAAGGATATTTTGTTTCTCAAGGAATCTCTTGTGGAATGGATCAAGGCGCACCCTGAAAATGTCGATGAAACATTTTGAGTCTTTTGAGCTTGGCCAATGGTTTGATCTGAGCGCACAAAAGGAATGCCCAACCCTGCTTGCCCGCTTGCCTCTAGAGTGCCCCCTGAAGTTGATTCTCACGGCTTATGCTCTTCTGGAACAAGCCTGACCCTGGAACCCTCAATTTCCAGGGTGGTCTTGCAGTAGGTCAACTTTCGGATGATCTTTCCATCCTGGAAGTGGATCACATCCACCCCACGGCGCACCTCGGGCTTGCCTTGGTAGCCTCTCTCCGGGGAGGGCCATTCCAGTTTCCATCTGTAAAGGACCTTCTGCTCCACCTCGTCCACGAAGGTTTCTTCTTCCTGGAATCTAAACCCGCCATGCTGTGCAAACCAGGAACTCCAGGCTTTTTCAAGGGCTTGCTTGCCTCTTACCTTTGCGCCCGTCCAGTTCTCAAAGAATATCTCCTCGTGAAACAAGGCCATGACCCCGGCCAAGTCATGTTGTTCCCATGCCTTTTTCCAGATCTCCAAGGCCTTCTGAATCTCTTGTCTTGTCAAGACTTCTCCTCCTTGTCTTGCATTCCGGGGGGAAACAGGCCCTCTGTTTTTGAAAATGGCCCTGAACACACCTCTTGTAGCAAGCCCAGGCCTGCCCCCTCGACAGACCCCAAGATCAAGCTCTATCATACAAGAGTTGGGATCGTTGGAAACCCCTACTGAAGCAAAGCCTTGGGGGAAAAAAGATCTATCCCATTCCAAGAGAAGCCAACAAAGAGCAAGAAGGGGTCTTTGAGAGCAAGGCCATCCTGATCGCTTGCAAGGAAAGCCATTTCATGGGGAAAAGCCCCTTTTTTCTGATCCTGGGCCGGCATTCATCTTTTGAGGAGATCTCGAAAAAATTTTGGGCACCTGCCTGCCAGGTGCCCTCCATCCCCTAAAAATACCTGAAGCTTACCTTTTCTCAGTCAGTAAGGCGCCCAGTAACGATGAGGTGGGACCCAACGCCCATAAGCATCCCAGTATCCAGGTACGTAAACCCATCTTCCAGGTGCAGGCCCGTAGTAGGCAGGAGGACCGTATGAATAAGGATGGGGCCTTATCACCCCTGCGTCAAAAAGGGAACCTGCAAGCATTCCCGCCCCGGCCCCCAGGGCAGCTCCCCTGGCATTACCCGTTATTCCATAGCCCAGAAGTGCACCTCCGGCTCCTCCTGTGGCAGCACATCCCACAAGCCCCAAAGCCAGCCCCAAAAATGCCAAAACCATCCCGCCTTTGAAAAGCCCCTTGGAAAGGCTCTTTGCCCATGTGTCACGCCACTTCCTGGCAATCCCATTTCTTTTCATTTGATCCTCCTGGTCTCAAAGAACCACCTTTAAGCCATTTGTCGCCTGGCCCTCGGGCAGGTTTACCTCAAGCTCACCACCATAAAGAGGAAACTTCTTCTCAGCCAGGCTAATTGGCCAAATTGGTCGTCCCGGGAAGCTCAAATCCAGGAAGGATTCATCTCATCTTGATTGGAAGCACTTTGGAAGGCCAAGGCAGAAACCAGGGTCGTCTTGCCCGCGGTTGCATCTGGCCTGGAGTCCTAATGGGTAAGCCATCATGTCCTACATGCAGATGGAAGGTAAAACCGCCTTATATAGTGCTCAGGACTCCGCCTGTCCCTTTGAGCAAATGCGTCTCACAACCACTTTCCAGTGGGAAGTTGCAGGTCTTGGGCCAGGGGTCAACATCATATTTAATCCTCAGGGGAGGCAGCCTCCCTAAAGGAAATCTTGGCACGCATGGCATCGGCCAGTTCGTAACCTGCGTTTAGGGCCTTGATGAAAACTTCTTCCAATCCCCTGGGTGCCCTCTCCTTTATCGCAGCGCTCATGGCCTCCAGGTCCACATGGGGGCAAAGCACTACCACCGCCCCCAGGGAGACCACATTTGCCATCTGGGCCCTTCCCGTGGCCTCCAGGGCCGTCTTCCTGAGGGGAAGAGATGCTACCCACCCCTCTGGCATCTGGCTCACCAGCTCAGGATCCAGAAGCACAACACCCTTGGGTTTCAGAAGCCTGGCCCCTTCGTCGCAACCCTGCTGAGTGAAAGGCACCAAGAGGTCCAGGCCAAGGGGCCTTGGGTAGTCTATCTCCCCTTCACTGATCACAACCTCCGCATTGCTGTTACCCCCCCTCACCTGCGGGCCATAGCTCACCGTTTGTATCACATGCTTTCCACCGAAGAGCCCTGCTGCCTCAGCAAGGATCATGCCTGCCAGTACCACCCCCTGCCCACCCGTGCCGCTAAACCTGACCTCGTAGCGCTCAGCCATCTGTTCAGCCCCTGGGATCAATAGATCTGATGAGACTCCAGCATCTTAGAGACCTCTTGAGGATCTATGCGGTAAGGCACAGCCTCGGTGGCTCTTTCCCTCACACGTTGATACTCGCTTTGGTAGTCTGGCATGTCCCTATCCACCAAGACCCCAATCCGGAATTTACCTTGGAGTTCTTCAGCCTTCAATTTCTTGGCCCTCTCCACTGGCACGGCATGCTCCGCCATCCAATGCATGCTCTGCAGTGGTCCGCCCAGCAGGTTCAATTTCCCAAAGTGGGTAGGACAGTGGCTTATGACCTCCACCAGAGCAAAGCCCACCTTCTCCACTGCTCTCTCAAAGAGCTTGTCCAACAGATTCACGTGATAGATGGTCCCGCGGGCCACCAGGCTGGCTCCCGCAGCCTCTGCCAGACGGGATATATCAAAGGCATGTTCCGCATGTCCGTATGGGGAGGTGCTGGCCCTGAGTCCATGGGGAGTGGTGGGGGAGGACTGGCCTCCGGTCATCCCATATATGTTGTTGTTGACTATTATGGCCGTCAGATCCACGTTGCGGCGTGCTGCATGAATCAGGTGATTTCCCCCTATGGCCGTGGCGTCTCCATCACCCATGATCACTATCACCTTCAGTTGGGCCTTGGCCAGCTTTATCCCTGTGGCAAAGGTCAGAGCCCTGCCATGAGTTGTATGTAGTGTGTTGAAATCCACGTATACCGGAAGCCTGCCCGCACAACCTATTCCAGAGACCAGGACCACCTCATCTTTGGAAAGCCCCAGCTTGTGCACAGTGCGAATGAGGGAACCCAACACTATGCCATTGCCGCAGCCTGGACACCAAACATGGGGAAACTTCTTGTCATGGCGAAGGTATTGATAAATGAGGCGCTGCTCACCGTTCATTTGGGCACCTCCCCCAAGGGCTCCAGGATCTCCTGGGGTGTAAGGAGCCTGCCCAGGGCCTTGCTAACCGTAAGCACCTTGGCCCTTCCTTGCACTACCCTCTTCACCTCCCTGGAGATCTGCCCCAGGTTCATCTCCGGCACCACTATCACCCGGCACCTTCCCAGCACAGACTCCACAGCCCTCCTGCAAAAGGGCCATATGGTTATGAGCCTCAGGAGCCCCACCCTCATTCCCCTTGACCTGGCCTCCACAACGGCCCTCTTGGCTGCTCTGGCCACCGAGCCGTATGCCACGATGCATGCATCTGCATCCTCCATCTCATAGGTCTCCCAGGTCTGAATGTCCTCCAGGTGGGTCCATATCTTGCGGAAAAGCCTGCTCATGAAGGGCTGGATCTCATCCTCGCGGAGGGTGGGAAATCCTCTTATGTCATGGGTGAGGCCCGTGACATGATACCTGTAACCCTCACCGAAGGGGGCCATGGGCGGGACCCCAAAAGGTGTGTCCTCGTACGGTATGTACCACTCAGGGGGCACATTGGGTTTGACCCGGTCTATGACCTCCAATGAGTTTGCCTCGGGCAACACAACATTTTCCCTCATGTGCCCTACCACCTCGTCCATGAGCAGTATGACCGGTGTGCGGTACTTTTCCGAGAGGTTAAAGGCCCTCACCGTGAGCAGGAAACACTCCTTCACGCTCCATGGAGTAAGGGCTATTATGGGATGGTCTCCATGGGTTCCCCATCTGGCTTGCTGCACGTCCCCCTGGGAAGGATGGGTGGGAAGCCCGGTGCTGGGCCCCCCTCGCATGACATTGACCACCACGCAGGGCACCTCAGCCATACATGCAAAGCCTATGTGCTCCTGCATGAGGGAAAACCCCGGTCCGCTTGTGGCGGTCATGGCTTTCACTCCGGCCAAAGAAGCGCCGATCACGGCACCCAGGCTGGCGATCTCGTCCTCCATTTGGATAAAGGTGCCTCCCACCGCCGGCAGCCTATAGGAAAGCACCTCGGCTATCTCCGAAGAGGGCGTGATGGGGTAACCTGCATAAAACCTGCAGCCGGCTGCCACAGCTCCCTCTGCACAGGCCTCATTACCTTGGATCAGCCTTGCCCTGGAGGACTCACTGCTCGGGCTCATCCTTTCCCCCTTGTTCCCCCAGCACCTCTATGGCAAAATCTGGGCATCTGAGTTCGCAAAGCCTGCAAAGCACGCAGGCCTTCTGCTCCTTCCAACGCGGATAACTGGCCTGATCCCTTTCCAAGGCTTGTTTAGGACAAAACTCCACACAGATCCCGCAACGTTTGCACCAACTCCTGTATACCCGAAGTTCCCTTGACCCCTTGGGGCTCTTTTTCCTTGGGGCCGTCTTGAGTTGCGCCCTCATGACTCCTCCAGAGCACATCTGAATCCGTCTGCGACGACTTCCTTATAGCATATCCTGAATTGGCTAGTAAGCCCATGAGTTTTGCCTTGCAGCCGTAGCCGGCACCGGATTATCTTTGACAAGTGTAAGCAGCTTGTTGTATGGAGAGATACGAAAGAGATTTCAGTCAAACACATAATCTTTGGCCCAGAGTTATCCAAAGAATTAATGATCCTTGGCAGAAGACCGACCAATGGAGGGGGTTTCCATGGAGTGCATAACAAACATAAAGAACATAGGTCTCAGGGACATTCCGGTGGCCGACACCCTGATCTGCGGAATAGACCCTAAGAGGGGTGTGCTCATCTACAGGGGCTACGATGTCTTGGATCTGGCAGCCAACTCAAGCTATGAGGAAACAGCTTTCCTGCTTTTGGAGGCCAGGCTTCCATCTTCCCAGGAGCTAAAAGAGTTCTCCTCCAGGCTGGCTTACTTCAGACAGATCCCGGAGGCCATCATTAATTCCATGCGACTGAGGCCCGCCTCCGCATCCCCTATGGACGTATTGCAGGCAGCCTCGGCCTTCCTGGCCGACTATGACACCAACATCAGAGACGAGAGTCGGCCTGCTGAGGTGGACAGGGGGCTCAGGATCATAGGTGCGTTCCCCACCATTGTGGGAGCCTGGGAGAGGATCCGAAAAGGGCTTCCTGTGGTGCCACCAGATCCATCGCTTCCCCACGCAGCAGACTTTCTCCGCATGCTCACCGGGCACAGGGCAGATCCCCAGACCGAGCGGGACCTGGATGTGTGCCTGATCCTTCACGCCGAGCATTCCTTCAATGCCTCCACCTTCACGGCCAGGGCGGTGGCCTCCACCAGATCTCACACTTACGGGGCAGTGGCCGCAGCCGTGGCCTCCCTGGCAGGCGAGCTTCACGGCGGAGCCAATACCCGCGTCATGATCATGCTGGAGGAGGTTGGTTCCAAGGACAGGGCCGAGCAATGGGTGGCCAAAAGGCTCCAGGAAGGAAAGCGCATCATGGGCCTGGGGCATGCGGTGTACGAGGTAGATGACCCAAGGGTTAAGGTGCTCAAGCCCATGGCCGAGGCCATAGGAAAACGAAAAGGCCAAACCCATTGGTACGAGCTTGCGGTGGAAATCGAACGGGTCGCCAAAGCAGAATTTCAGAGACTAAAGGGCCGCACCATTCCCACCAACGTGGACTTTTACAGCGCTCCCACTTATCATGCCATGGGCATACCCAAGGATCTTTTCACCCCAGTGTTCGCCATTGCCAGGACAGCCGGCTGGGTGGCTCACATCATAGAGGAGCGTCTTGGAGAGGCTCAGGGAAAGCCTCAACTGTATAGGCCTCAGGCAGATTATATCGGCTCTTACTGTGGCCCTGACAAATGCGAGTGGAGACCCTTGGAGCAAAGGAGCTGACATAAAAGACACAACCGGGCCTGGCCAGCATTATTCCCCTGACCGGATGATGCAGGCTACCTTCAACACATCCTGGAACAAACTGAGGGTGAACTGGTTTGTGTCCAATGCAGCCTGACTTTCCTCTTGGGTCCTTGCCGGCTTTGGGAATGACCAAAGACCAGCGGGTTGGCAACTCAGGCCCCTGATCTCATTCATCCTTACTCAATGGCCTGGATCAGGTCAGATTCTGCACCCTATCTTTCTTTGGCCCAATTGAGGGCCCCGCCCTGGGCCAAGACCTCCCTTTCCCTGGGGGTAAGCTTCAGGTTCAATAAGATTTCCTTGTCTCCTAGCAAAGCCCTCACCTGGGAAGCCCCTTGAAGCACTGCACTACGGATTCCCGGAAACTTGATCTTCTGGCCCCTGCTCAGCATGGGATATTGGCTGGGCTCAGAGAACTCCAGGGGCACTATCCCATAATTGATGAGGTTGGCCTTGTGAATCCTGGCAAAACTCTTGGCTATTTTCACTCTGATCCCCAAGTATCTGGGTGCCAGGGCCGCATGCTCTCTAGAGGAACCCTGGCCATAGTTTTCACCTGCCACTATGATCCCGCTTCTGGCCTCCTGGGCCCTCTGGGCAAAGGTCTCGTCCACCATGTCGAAAACGAACCGACTTATGGCCGGGATGTTGCTTCTCAATGGCAGAACCCTATTGCCAGCTGGGATTATGTGATCTGTGGAGATGTTGTCTCCCAGCACAAGGAGCACCTCTGCCTCGATGTCCTCCTCCAGAGGAGGGAATTGGGGAAAGGGTTGGATATTTGGCCCTCGGACTACCTCCACCGCAGAGGGGTCATGGGCCGGGGCTATGAACCAGTCACTACTCCAGGAGAACCGCTCGGGAAAAGGTACCCGAGGGTAATCCCCAAGTTCCCTCGGATCCGTTATTCTACCAAAGAGGGCAGATGCAGCCGCTGTCTCAGGCGAACAGAGATACACCCTGTCATCTTTGGAGCCACTTCTGCCGGGAAAATTTCGCGGCATGGTACGAAGGGAGTTGCTCCCAGTGGGTGGCACCTGACCCATGCCTATGCAACCAAGACATCCTGGTTGGTGGACCCTGGCCCCCCCGTGCACAAGATGAAGTAGCCCACCCATCAAAATAACGTTCTCTAGAACCTGGCGGCTCCCTGGGTTCACGTCAAAGCTTAGAGACGGATGAACTCGCCTGTCTTTGAGCACCAGCGCGGCCATCATTATGTCCCTGTATGAGCCATTGGTGGAGGAACCCACTATGACCTGAGCTATTTCAACGTCTTTTAGTTCGGCTGCTGGTTTCACCTTGTCCATGGAGTGGGGACAGGCCACAAGCGGCTCTATGGTGCTCAGGTCCAGCTCCGTCACCTGATCGTACCTGGCATCTGGATCTGCCTGAAGGGGTATCCAATCCTTCTCCCTGCCCTGCAGGCCCAGGTATCCACGGGTGATCTCGTCAGATGGGAAAACGGCTGCGGTGGCCCCTATGTCCACCCCCATGTTGCAGATAGTCCCGCGTGCAGCCATGTCCAGATTTTCAACCCCTGGTCCAAAGAATTCCATTATGGTCCCCAGGCCTCCCTTGACGCTGTAACGCCTGAGAAGCTCCAGGATCACATCCTTTCCCGACACCCAGGGCTGAAGCTTCCCGCTGAGGTGGATACCCCAGATCCTAGGCATGACAAAGTGGAAAGCTCTGCCTGCCATGGCCAAGGCCACGTCCAGCCCGCCTGCTCCTATGGCCAGCATGCCCAGGCAGCCTCCGGTGGTGGTATGGCTGTCCGATCCCAGCAAGGACATGCCAGGAACTCCGAACCTTTGCCTATGCACGTGGTGAGATATGCCGTTGCCTGCAGGGGAAAGCAGCACCCCGAACTTGGCAGCACTGCTTTGGAGGTACCTGTGGTCGTCGGCATTTTTGAAATCGGTCTGAAGAATGTTGTGATCTATGTAGCTCACCGAAAGCTGGGTCTTGACCCTGGGGATCTGCATGGCTTCGAAGGCCAGATACACCATGGTACCAGTGGCATCCTGGGTGAGGGTCTGATCGATGCGTATCCCCACCTCCCTGCCACTTGCCAAACTGCCTTCTATTAAGTGGCTTTCGATGAGTTTTTCGGCCAGGCTATGTCCCATCTTCCCTCCAATGTAGATTCAACCCTCGCTCCCAGTGGGGCTGGGCAAGTATCGGTCCCCTGACAGGTACCCAGGGCTGAAGCAAGTCATTTCCAAGAAATCTCTTTTTCCCTTCCCAAGAGCTTTCAGCCACCATGAGCCAGGGGCTCTGCCAGGGTGGCCTCCCTGAGCTGCGTACCAGGGCCAAAGAGCCGGATAAGTTCTTTTATTTTGCCCCTAAAAGACTCTCGGGTGCAAGCCAAGAGCAACTTTCCCCTTAAGCCCTCTTTGGGCGGCCCAGCCCCCTGCTGGCCTGGATACTGTTGGAGCCAACTCTGGCAAGAATTTTGGCTTTGAAAATGAATCCTCTGTTGTGGTTTAACTGCTCTCCCACATGGGTGGACAGGATGGGCGGTGTGGGAATAGTATACCTGTCATGTGGGAACACCCTGTGGTGATGATTGGGGGAAAGGGAGGGGTGGGCAAGACCACCTGTGCGGCGGCTTTGGCCCTGCACTGCGCCCTTAAAGGGGAACAAACCCTGGTGATTTCCACGGATCAGACACCCTCCTTGGCCGACATCTTTGAATTTCCTCGCCCCCTGGAAGAACCCTCAGAGGTCACTCCTAAACTCTTTGCCTGGGAATTGGGTTTTCAGGACATCTGCCAGATGTGGGACCGCAAGTTCGGCAGGGAGGTGTACGAGGTGTTCTCGGCTCTGGTATCCATAGATTATGCTGAGTTCCTGGAGTTCATCGGCTCCGTGCTGCCGGGGTTGGCGGAAGAATTCATGGTGGACCACATCCGTGAGCTGGCTCTGGAGGGCAAATTCCAGAGGATCATCTGGGACACTGCTCCCATGGGGCACACCTTGAGTTTGCTCAAGACCCCAGCTCTGCTTTCCCAGCATCTCAGAGCAGCTCCCCGGATTTACTCCAGGCTCAGATTGGGAAACAAAAGCCGCAGATCGGTCCTGAAGACCATACAAGATTGGGAGAAACTCTCTGCCCAGGACATGGCTTTCCTCCAGGAGCAAGTCTCCTATGTTCTGGTTGTCATACCCGAAGCTCTGGCTGTGCAGCAGGTGGATAGAATTCTAGCCCAGCTCACCCCCTGGGGACTGCTGGTGGAGGATCTGATCATTAACAATGTAGTCAAAGATTCTAACTCGGATTTCTTGTTTCGCCGGGCCGAGCAACAAAAGCCCTACCTGGCTCTTATCCGTGAAAAATATAAGCACATTCGCTTACATCAGGTTTGTCTTTTTGCAGAGGAAGTAAAGGGGCTCTCCAGAATAGAAAGGGTCAGAAGGGAGCTCTTTGGGGCCTTGGGGAAATAGTATTCATGGATTCTAAGCAGCAAGCCTGACAAGAAAACCCGATCCTCATGAGGCCTCGAAAGGCCTGATGTTGAGGCCTAATACCATGAATTTTCTGGAGCACCCGGCAGTGTTTTCAGGTCCAAGCCCAGGGTTGAGCCCAAAGTAAGCTCCAGATGAGCTTGGCCTCAATTGCGGCCATCCTAAAGCCTTCAAGGTGTATTACCTTTGAATCTTACCCTTTGCTTGATTTCTCCAGCCGGTCCCATTTGGCAAGAGGCTGAGTGTCTGGCACCCAAGCCAGCCCCCGCGACCCTCTGGCGAGACCGCATCCCTGGTGACCAACACATCCAGCAAGCTTGGGCATTTCTCGCAAGGCCCTGCCCATCGCTCCTGGCAGATCCTCCTCTCTGCCATTTTTTGGCCACCAACTCCCAGGCCAAAAGACTGGAGAGACCCTCACCAAACCCGAATCCCCCATGTGGCTCAAGATACCCAAAAGATTCCCTTCATTTGCAGCCATGGAACTCTTGGCCATTTCTTCTTACCCCTTGCCTGTCAACCCGTTGCTTTTTTCTGAGGATCTCTCTCTTTTCCAAAGCCGGTGGCTACCCAGAGTTTTATTTCCCCACGGGCTCAAAGCGCTTGGCATATGCCATGTAATAGACCATGGGCACCACCACCAAGGTAAATAGGGTGGAAACAGCCAGCCCGAAGATCAGCGCCCAGGCCAGCCCTGAGAATATAGGGTCCAGCGTGATGGGCCAGGCCCCGAGCATGGCGGCCAGGGAGGTAAGTGCTATGGGCCTGGTCCTGAGGGCCCCGGCCTCCAACAGGGAGCGCACTATGGGCTTGCCTTCCTTCTTTCTTTCCTCCACGAACTCTATGAGGAGGATGGAGTTTCGGGTGGCAATGCCCGCGAGGGCTATCATACCGATCATGGCTGTGGCCGTAAAATACACAGGGTTGGCCCATCCCCCCACAGGCCCTCCTGAAAGGGCATTCAAGAGCCAGAAACCAGGCAATATTCCTATGACCGAAAGTGGCAAGGCTATGAGCTGGATGGCAGGCAGAAGATAGCTTCCGGTCTGATAAAGCAGTAGGATGTATATGCCCAATACCGCAACACCGAAGGCTATGCCCAAGTCCCTGAAGACCCTCAGGGTCACTTCCCATTCCCCTTCTCCTGCCCATTCCACCCGAAAATCCTCAAGCTCATTGTCCTGCTTCACCTGCTTTGCCAGAGCCAGCACGGCCTCGGGCGGTGGAAGCCCTGCCGTCTCCCCGAACACGTACACAACTGGCTGTAAATTTTTGTGATACACGGGTTGCTCTATTGTGGAAAGTTCGAAACTGCCCAACTCCCCCAGAAACACTCCCTGTCCGGACATGCCTTTCACAAAGAGCTGGCCCAGGTGGGCTTCCAGGTCCCTTTCCCTTTTGGGGAGTCTGAGGCGTATGCTCACGGGATTCACCTGGTCCTCCAGTCTGAGGGAGCTGGACGCCAGCCCCGGCACAGCCCCTTGGAGGCTTTCCACCAGCGCTTGGGCCCCAATCCCGTGGAGAGCGGCTTTGGCATGGTCCACCCGAAATATGACCTTGGGCTGCTGAGCCACAAGCACTTCGTCCACATCCACCACCCCTTCCATGCTCTCCATGTAAGAGCGCACCTTCCTGGCAGCCCTGGCCAAGGACTCATACGGGGTGCCCAGAGGACCATAAACCTCTGCCACTATGGTGGAGATCACTGGGGGACCCGGAGGAACCTCCACTATCTTGATGTTGGCCCCATGACTCCGAGCTATTTCCTGGAGGTCTTTTCTCAGCCTGAGGGCTATGGCGTGGCTTTGTTGGGCTCTTTTTTTCTTCTCTATCAGGTTGAAGCGTAGGTCAGCCAGATGCGGTCCTTGTCTCAAATAGTAATGGCGCACCAGTCCATTGAAGTCCATGGGACTTGCAGTGCCTACGTAGGTGGTGACATCGGTTACCTCAGGCACTCTCACAAGGTACCCCGCCAATGCCTGTGCTGCCGCCTCAGTAGCCTCCAAGGTAGTGCCCTCTTCCATGTCTATGACCACCTGAAGCTCGTTCTTGTTGTCAAAGGGGAGCATCTTTAAGGGCACGCGGCGATCCAGGACGAGCCATCCTGCAAAGCCCAGCAGAAGCATCACCAAGCCCAGGACACCCAGGCGCACTGTTCTGTGGGCGAAAACAGGCTCCATCACGGCTTTATAAGCACGGAAAAGAGAGCTTTGTTCCAGCACAAAGGGTTTTGCATGGGGCTTATGGTAAAAAGGCCTCAGCATGTGATAAGAAAGCCAGGGGGTGATGGTAAAGGCCACCAGAAGGCTCATGAGCATTGCCACAGGCACATTCAAGGCCATAGGAGCCATGTATGGCCCCATCATGCCTGTTATGAAAAACATGGGGACAAATGAGATGATCACCGCCAAAGTGGCCAGGATTATGGGAGGCCTCACCTCGTTTACCGCGTGGAGAACGGCCGAGAAAGGATCCTGCTGCCTCATGGCGAAATGCCTGTGAATGTTCTCCACGTCCACTATGGGATCATCCACCACAAGGCCAAGGGAGAGGATCAGGGCAAAAAGAGTCACCCGGTTGATGGTGTAGCCCAGCAGATAGTTGACAAGAAGAGTAAAACTGAATGTGATGGGCACAGCCAAGGCTATGATGATCCCCTCTCGCCAGCCTAGAGTGTAGGCCAAGAGGGCCACCACTATGACAATGGCCACGAACAGGGCCTCTACAAGCTCGTTGACCTTCTCGTTGGCTGTCTTTCCGTAGTCACGGGTGACCCTCATGTGCACATCAGAAGGCAGCACTTCCTTGGCGAAGCGCTGGGCCTCCCGTTGAACCTCCCTTGAGACCCAAACCGCATTGGTGCCTTTTCTTTTGGCCACTCCCACGGTGACCATGGGATAGTCAGTCTGCCTTTCTATGTTGGAAGGCAAGGTCTCGGCTTCGTGGGCCGGATCGCCCTTGGTGAAGGCAGCAGGCCCAAAGGCTATGCGTGTATAGGTCTCGGGCTCTGATGGGCCGTCTTCTATGTGGGCCACCTCTCTGAGGTAAACTGGCCTCATCTGGTAAACGCCCACCACAAGCTCCCCCAGCTGCCTGGCCGATCGAAGGAACCGACCGGCCTGGAGCCTGACCGAACCATCCCTTCGCACTAGCTCCCCTGCTTGCAAAGAGATGTTGGCCCCCTGGAGAGCCCTCTGAATGTCCTGGATGGAAACCCCTCGGCTGGCCATTCTTTGGGGGGATATGTTGATGGTGATCTCCCTGGGCCTCCCTCCCACCACATAGGTACGGCCAACATTCTTGACCCCCTGCAGTCGGATCTCCAGCTCTTCTGCCATGCGGCGAAGCTCGTAGTCGCTGTATCTGTGGCTGTAGAGGGTAAGATTCACTATTGGCACATCGTCTATCTCCACGGGCTTGACCACCCAGCCGGTGACCCCTGGGGGAACCTGGTCTATGTTGGCCTGGATCTTGTTGTGCAGTTTTACCCAGCTTCTCTCCCTGTCCTCCCCCACATAGAAGCGCACCGTCACAACTGCCATGGAAGGCATACTCATGGAGTAAACATACTCCACCCCGTCTATCTGGTACAGGAGCTTTTCCAGACGTGTGGCCACCTGCCTTTCCACCTCCTGCACGCTGGCCCCTGGCATGGACACCAGCACGTCGGCCAGGGGGACCACTATTTGAGGGTCCTCCTCTCTGGGGGTGATGCTCAAGGCCACAGCCCCTGCCATGAGGCTCAGAATGATCAGCAAGACCGACAGGTTTCCTGTGAGGAAAGCCGCCACTATTCTGTTGATCCAGTTGTGAGAGGGCGCCCCGTGGCTGCTCATGGCAAGACCACCTCCTCGCCCTCTTTGAGTCCCGAGAGAATCTCCATTAACTCCCCCTGGAGATTGCCCAGAGTCACAAAACGCCTTTGGGGATGGCCATCAGGTCCCTTGACATCCACCAAATGGAGCTGGCCCACCTGCCTGATTGCCCGCGAAGGCACCACCAGTGCCTGGTACGTGCCGAAAGGTACTCTGATGCGTCCGAAAAGTCCGCTCATGAGCCCCTCTCCCGGCTGGAGGCTGACCTTCACCAGGACCGTCCTGGTGGCGGGATCTGCCGAGGGGGTGATCTCGCGGACCACGCCCTGCAGAGTTCTATCCAGGGAGTCCACCTGCACCTCCAAACTTTGGCCCACTCTCAGGCTAGGAAGCAGGGACTCTGAAACCACGGCGTGTAGTTCTGGCTGCGAGGAGGTCTCCAGAATGAAAAGAGGCCTGCCTGGAGCCACCATGTCCCCCACCTCCACCAGCTTCCGTACCACCTTTCCAGAAAAAGGAGCCTGGATTTTCGTGTGGCTGAGCATGACCCTGGCCTCAGCCACGGCCGCCTCAACCTCTTGCCTCTGGGCCTCTATTCTCTGAATCTCCCCTTGGAGTGCCTGCACCTCTTCTAGGGCCGCCCGCTCCCTGGCCTCGGCCACTGCTTTTTGGGCCCTGGCATGCTCCAGTTGCTGTCCTGTGGCAGCCTTGTCCTGATGAAGCTGCTGGATTCTCCTGAAATCCCCCTCTGTCTGAACTGCCTGGGCCTTGGCCGCCTCCAGTTGGGCTCTGGCGGCTTGAAGCCTGGATCGGGCCGATGGAAGTGCCCTCTCCACGGCCTGGAGCTGGGACTGAGCCTGCCTCAGCCTGGCCTGGATGTCCCTGTCGTCCAGTTTGGCCAAGACCGTGGCACCCTCTCCCTGGGAGTCAGGCCCTGTAACTTCCTGGCCCTCCCTGACGTGTACTTCTTTGACTTGGGCCATTATCCTACTGGAGACCTGGGCCTCGTTTCTGGTGCGCAAACTGCCCATCTGCTCCAATATGAGGGGAAAGCTCCTCAGCTCCACTCTTTGGGTCTTGAGGGAAGGTGCAGGGGCCTTAGGTACCGGAGGTCCTGGCTCCACCTTCTCCACAAATGCTCCTGAGAGCCAAAGCATCATGACCACCAACAAGGCTGCCACACCGAGCCCCTTCAAGGGCTCCAGGATGGCTGATTTCCATCGGGAGTCCTCACTCATGATCCCACCTCCACCCAACTGGCGAACTCCCCCAGGGCCTGCCTCAGAGCAGCCGAGGCTATCTTCTGGTCAAACAAGGCGGCACTGTATGACACCTCAGCCCTGCTCCATTCCAGTTCGGCATTCAGAAGCGCATCCACTGTCACGACCTCTCTGGCATATTGAGAACGCACCTCTTCCAGGGCCTTGGCAGCCAACTCCCGTCTGCTGGCTGCCACCTCAACTCTGGCCCAGGCCTCCTCCAATCCTATGGCGGCCTGGTGCACCTCCAAGGCCACATCCAGGGCCACCTGCTCTGCCCTGGCCTCCATCTCCCTCAGCCTGGAGGAGGCCTCCCTGATCCTAGAAAGGGTTATGCCCCCTTGGAAAAGAGGCCAGGTGGCCTGAAGGGACGCAAGCCAACTCTCCCCGCCTCCTCTGAGTTCCTCTGAATCCCAAGAGTACCAGGCCTTAGCACCCACCTTGGGCAGTAGATCGGCTCTGGCAGCCTTTACCCGCTGCCTTGCGGCCAGGATCATGAAACGGGCAGCCTGGATCTCTGGTCTTTGAGTCAAGGCCCTCTCCAATAGCTCCCTTGAACTGGTCTCCTTGAGTTCTTTGGATGGAGCGGCCTGGGCCAGTTCCCTGAGGTCCGGGATCTCCTCCTCCTTAAGGGGCCTTGCCAGTAATCTTTCTAGGGCGGCCTGGAGTTTTCTGGCTCCAGCGCGGGCCGTCACCCGGTTACCTTCGGCCTCGGCGGTTCGGCTCTTAAGCCTCAAAACATCGCTTTCCAGGGCCACCTGAGCCCTCAGCTTTGCCTCTCCCAATTGCTGGTTTATGCGAGCCAGATTCACTGCCTTTTCTGCCACATCCAAGAAGGCCAGAGACTGAAGCCACCTGAAATAAGCCTCGGTCACAGAGGCCACCAACCTGTTTTTGGCTGCCAGAAGCTCCGAAGCCGTGGCATCTCTGTGTTCAGCTGCAGCCCGACGCTGGTGGATGCGGGCGCCTCCCTCAAACAAGGACCACTCACCCTGGATCCTGGAGGAGACGTTTTGGTGTACCCCGGGATCATTGAACTCCATGGCAAAGTTGACTCTTCTCTGGTGGAGGTACTGCATGAAGGCGAAGACCGGGTTGTCTGTGATAGAAAACTCCTGGGCAAAGACCAACCTTGGATAGAAGGCCGCCTCAGCCTGACGCACCTGTTCTGCTGCTGCTGAGAGCCTCTCTTGTATCTGGCGCAGTTCTGGGTTGGCCCAAAGGGCCTCCTGGATAGCCCTCTCAAGGGTCAAGGGACCAGAAGGCGCCTCCAGCGCCAGAGTTTCCCATCTTTTCATGACCCTGGCCGTATCCAAGGCCCCATCTTCCCTGCCCACAGGGCCCAGATAGGGGTTACAAGCCCAAAGCAGGCCAAGAAGCCCTGCTGCCACAAGAATCAGGATCCCTTTTCGCCCATGAAATCCCATGACATCGCTCCAGCTCTCACATGGCCACATATCTCAGGCAAGGCATTGCAAGCTTTGCCAGCCAAGCTTTGGCTCGGCCCCAAAACCCTCCTGGACCTGCTCAACCCTCCTTGAAACCCAAAGCTCTCAAGAAATTCATCATGAGGCACCATTTGGTGAAAGCGGACTGCAAGAGATTTGCCCCCACAAAGGCCGTGAGAAGAAGCCACCATTGACTCCAAAGCAGGCTCAAGAAGACCGATATGAGAATAAGGCTTCCAGCCACCATTCTGAGTCCTTCATTCACGGTCATGGCCATCACCTCCTGATCCTTTCACCCCCGAACTTGCCTTGCTCTGGGCAAGGGATTGAATTCATTTGCCCCTGGGTCTCTCCCCAAGAGTTAGGATCAGCTCCTCGCTCTTTTTTTCACGCTGGATCTTGAGGCGCACCTGTTCCCCAGGTTTGTGTTTTCTTATCCTTCGCACCAAATCCTCTGAAGAGTTCACGGCTTGTCCGTCCACGGCCGTGATAATATCTCCTCCTACGGACAGCAAGGCATTGCCCAGCTGAACCACCTTGCTCCCACCTCTAAGCCCTGCCTTGTCTGCTGGCCCCCCTTTCATGACCTCCACCACCAGGGCCCCCCTGCTCACCGGCAGATCTAGGGCCTTGGCCAAACCGGGGGTGAGTGGGAAAAGGCTCACTCCCATCCAGGCGTGGGACACGTAACCTTTTTCCACCAAATCCGGTATGATTCTCTTGGCAGTATCCACTGGAATGGCAAAGCCGATCCCCACGCTGCCCCCGGATGGGGTGAAAATGGCTGTGTTAATTCCGATGATCTTTCCCTCTGAATCCAGAAGCGGCCCCCCTGAGTTGCCCGGATTGATGGCCGCATCCGTCTGAATAAGATCCTCCATGAGGGAACCATCCTCGGAGCGGATGGAGCGGCCCAAGGAGGAAATGATCCCAGTGGTGAGGGTCTCACCCAAGCCAAAGGGGTTTCCTATGGCCAAGACCTTCTGGCCCACTTGGAGATCCTGAGAGCTGCCCAAGGGAATTGGCTTTAGCCTCTCGGCCGGAGCTTCCACGCGGATCACGGCTAGGTCGTTTTCTGGATCTGTGCCCACCAGCCTTCCTGGCCATTTGCTCCCATCAGCCAAGGTGACCTCTATGCGCCTGGCATCCTTGATGACATGGTTGTTGGTCAGGATGTAGCCTTTGGAGTCAATGACTGCTCCGGAACCCGCTCCTTCCCTGGGAACCAGCCTAAAGAAGAAGTCCCTCTCCAACACAGTGCTGGTTATGTTTACTACCCCCGGGGCCGCCTTCTTGTAAACCGAGATGGTGTTTCGTTCATCCTCGGTCAAGGACCAGGCCTGAGAGCACAAAAGGGTTACCAAAAACACCCCCAAACCAAAGCTCTTGAGCTTTTCTCGTGGAGTCTTCCCCATCTTGTCATCACCTCCAGTCCTGTTTACCAAAGGGGCCTCCTGCGCCTGCGGCGCGCCAATAGCCACAAGAGAATGCTCATGCCTAGTAGAGCCATGAGGATCCCCGGCCATTTCACCCTTGTGTGGCGCACCAGAGTTGGTAGGCTCTTTTCAAGGGCTGCCGTGGGTATGGCAAAACCCACACCCACGCTTCCCCCCGATGGGCTCAAGATGGCCGTATTTATGCCCACCAGCCTCCCTTCTTTGTCCAGCAAGGGGCCACCCGAGTTGCCCGGGTTGATGGCCGCATCGGTCTGAACCAAACCTTTGAGTTTCTTGCCTTGGGGGGTCAAGAGGGTCCTGTCCAGGGAGGAGACCACCCCTTTGGTCAAAGTATGCTGAAATCCAAAGGGATTTCCTATGGCGTACACCACCTGACCAACCTCAAGGGCCTTGGAATCCCCAAAGGGGATTGGTCTGAGCTTTTCTCGGGGAGCATTGATACGTATCAAGGCCAGATCCAGGTCCTTGAGGCTAATTATTAACTTGGCCGGGAAAACACTCCCATCAAACAGGGTAACCTCCAGGGAGCGGGCCTCTTGAACCACATGGGAATTGGTGATGATGTTTCCTTCCAGGTCCAGAATGACCCCGGAGCCAGTGCCCTGGCTTGGAAACGGCTGGAAAAAGAAGCCGTAACGCACCACTGTGGAGCGAATATGCACAACCCCAGGGGAAGCTCTCTTGTATACTTTTATGCTTATTTTCTCCTCCGCAGTAAGAGCAATCCCTTGGGAAACCCATGTGAGCGAAAAAAGCATCAAAACCAGTATCCCCAGAGCCGAACCCAGCAACTTTTTCATGAATCGCCCCTTATTTGGGAACAAGATCTTGGGGGTTATTCTATTCACATACCCCCTGTGGTCTCAATCTCTTTTTTCTCGGGGCCACAGATCAGTCCCAAGAGCTTTCCTTGCAGGCCACCAGCAGACCTCCCCGAAAGGATGGAGGGGGAAGTAGGGTCCTCTGTTGATTACTTTTCCCTTGAAAAGCATACTGGATAGAAGGCCAAAGGCAAGGAGATGCTCAGTAAATGCACCCAGAGAAAAACTTCCCTCAACAGGTTCTCAAGATTGATCTACCCATAGGCGGTATGACCTGTGCCAGCTGCGTGGCCAGGGTGGAGAGGGGTATTTCCCGGTTGGAGGGGGTGGCTGAGGCCACTGTCAACTTGGCCTCGGAGAAGGCCACAGTGCATTACAATCCGGCCAAGGTGGGCCTCAAGGATTTGGTTAGAACAGTGGAGGAGCTGGGTTATGAGCCGCGTCTGGAGAAGGTGAGCCTTCCCATCCAGGGCATGAGCTGCGCTGCCTGCCTAAGAAGAGTTCAACAGGCCTTGAGCAATGTGCAAGGAGTCCTGGAAGCAGAGGTTAATTTCGCCACCGAGAGAGCCACTGTCCGTTTCCTGTCAGGCCAGACATCCCTTTCAGAGCTGGCCAGGGCCGTGGAGCAGGCCGGGTACAAGGTGAGGGAAGCTTCCCTGGAAGATCCCCTGGAGCAGGAAAGGAAATTCAGGCAAGAGGCTTTGGGCGCCTTGCGCAGCAAGTTCATGGTGGGTGCGGGCCTGCTCATACCCATGATGATTCTGTGCTATTGGAAAGAGCTGGGCCTGGAGAGCTTCCTGGCTCTGGGGACACAGGAGAAATTTTTCCTACAGTTTGTGCTTCAAAGCCCCATTCAGTTTTGGGTTGGCTGGCAGTTCTACAAAGGAGCATGGGCTGCAGCCAAACACCGCACCACGGACATGAACACCCTCATAGCCGTGGGCACATCGGCTGCCTATGGGTACAGCGTGGTGGCCAGTTTCTTCCCACAGATCTTCTCCGCTCAGGGCCTCTCCCCACAGGTGTACTTCGACACTGCCGGGGCCATCATAGTGATCATCCTTCTGGGGCGCATGCTGGAGGCCAGGGCCAAGGGCCGCACCTCAGAGGCAATACAGAAGCTAATGGGGCTTCAGCCCCGCACGGCCAGGATCGTGCGCCATGGGCAGGAGCTGGAGGTTCCTTTAGAAGACGTGCGCGTTGGAGACCAGGTTCTGGTCAGGCCTGGGGAGAAGATCCCCGTGGACGGAGTGCTCCTGGAGGGGCGCTCTGCAGTGGATGAGTCCATGGTCACGGGCGAGTCCCTTCCCGTGGACAAGGCACCAGGGGATGAGGTCATAGGAGCCACCCTCAACAGGACCGGAGCTTTCACTTTCAGGGCAACAAGGGTCGGCCGCGACACGGTCCTGGCTCAGATCGTGCGCATGGTGGAAGAGGCCCAAGGCGCCAAGCCTCCCATAGCCAGGTTGGCCGATGTCATAGCCAGCCGTTTCGTGCCTGGGGTGATGGCAGCAGCCACAGTCACGTTCTTGGTCTGGCTGATCTGGGGGCCAGAGCCCAGGCTCACATACGCAGTGCTAAATTTCGTGGCGGTCATGATCATTGCCTGTCCATGCGCCCTTGGACTTGCCACACCAACCTCCATAATGGTGGGCACTGGCAAAGGTGCTGAACTGGGAATCCTCATACGAAGCGGGGAGGCCCTGGAGACAGCCCACAAGCTGGACACCGTGATCTTGGACAAGACAGGAACCCTCACCCGGGGAGAGCCCTCCCTAACAGAGCTCATGTCCGTGGAGGGATGGAGCCAGGAGGAGCTCCTGAGGCTGGCTGCCTCGGCCGAGAGACGCTCGGAGCATCCCCTGGCCCAGGCAGTGCTCCAAGAGGCCATAAAGAGGCATCTTAGCTTGAGTGACCCAGAGAGCTTTGAGGCTCTCCCAGGCCATGGGCTGCTGGCCCGCGTGGAGGGCAGGGAGATACTCCTGGGCAATGAGGCCCTGATGAGAGAGCGAAATATCAGCCTGGAGCAGGCCTTGATGGAGGAAGCGGAAAGGTTGGCCCAGGAAGGAAGGAGCATTGTTTTCTTTGCTGTGGAGGGAAAGTTGGCAGGCCTTCTCGCCCTGGCAGACATTCTCAAGGAGGAGGCCCGGGAAGCTGTGGAAAAGCTCAGGCAAATGGGCCTGGAAGTGATCATGATCACAGGGGACAATCCCCGCACTGCCCAGGCCGTAGCCAGGCAGCTGAGCATAGGCAGGGTGTTGGCGCAAGTCTTGCCCGAGGAAAAGGCATCACAGGTGAAAAAGCTTCAGAGCGAGGGAAGGCGGGTGGGCATGGTTGGAGACGGCATAAACGATGCCCCTGCACTGGCCCAGGCTGATGTGGGAATAGCCATAGGAAGCGGGACTGACGTAGCCATGGAATCCGCTGACATAATTCTCATGAGAGGGGACCTGAGGGGGGTGGCCACGGCCATTGCCTTGAGCCGTGCCACGATCCGCAACATCCGGCAGAACTTCTTCTGGGCCTTCGCATACAACACCATCCTCATACCTGTGGCAGCCGGGGTGCTTTTCCCCTTCTTTGGGATCCTGCTGAGTCCCATCTTCGCTGCAGTGGCCATGGGCCTCTCATCGGTGACGGTCGTATCCAATGCCTTGAGGCTCAAGAGGTTTCGACCACTGCAAGCCTCCAGGAGCCACTGATATCCGGGAGTCATCTGAGTCCCGTCGCCGCCCTCATGGTTTCCAGTTCCCGCAACATGTCGTGCATTTCCTTCATCATTTTGGAGTCGATCTTCTTGGTCCCCATCATGTAGGCCGGGGCCTCGTTCAGCATGTCCGCAATATGATCGATCACTGCAGCGAGCCTCTTTTGCATCTCCGAATCCGCCTTTCCAGACCGCAGTATGGTTGCCACTTGAGTTGCCATGCCTGACATCATGTTCATGACCCCGTAGGTCATAGAACGGTGACCCCATCCGGCTCCTATCTGGGCCTCGCTCAACGGCCCAGGAGGGTACTGTTCGTAACCACCCACCTTCGGGCCCTCCTGTGCCATGGCCAGGCCCATTGCAGCCAGCCAGACAACCACAACCAGTGTGCGAAATTCCCTGCCCATGCTATGGCCTCCCATTGTCTCTGACTGAAACTAGCCTGCATCAATTACAACCAGCAGATGATGCGCAAGGTAACCTTAAATATTCATGGTCAAAAAAACCATGATTTTCTCTGCCAGATCCAGTCTCTCTTGGAACCTGAAAATGGCTAAATGCACCATGGGTTTGGGTCTAACCTGAAAAGCCGCCGCTGTTGGCGAACAACCGAGCTACTGACTTCAACGCCCCAAAACATACATCTGCATGGGCTCTTGCACCCCTTTCAACTGAGCCTCCACGGTTCTGAGAGGAGAAAGGAGTTGTCCCGCCTCCACATATACCCTTTCTGAAACCACCACCTCACCTGGCCCTGCCGACTGTTGAATCCTGTGGGTCAGATTCACGGGTGAGCCCACTATGCCGTACTTGGCACGCGCCTCGGAACCTATGTTGCCCACAATGACTTCCCCTGCGTGAATACCCACGCCCATTTGCAGTTGAGGGAGACCATCCTGGAGATTATGCTGGTTGAGGGGTCCCATGGCTTCCTGCATCTCAAGGCCACAAAGCACAGCCCTCTTGATGGCCTCATGAAGAGGCCCATCCAGGGGGTCAAAAAAAGCCAGGATCGAGTCCCCCAGAAAGTCCACTATGATGCCTCCATGACGCCTTATGACATCTATCATAGATGAAAAGAAACGATTTACCATTCGTATCGTGTCCTCGGGCCTCAAGAGTTCAGACAAAGGGGTGAAGTCCCGGATGTCCGCCATGAGGATGGCCACCTCGCGCCTCTTTCCACCAAGTCTTCTTGCCTCCGGTCTGCCAAGCAATTGTCTTGCCACCTCTGGATCCACGTACCGACCAAAGGTGTTGGCTATGAACTCCTTCTCAGCCAGCCCATCCACCATGGAGTTGAAGCTCAGTATGAGCTGTCCCAGTTCGTCCTTGCCCTGAGGCGGTGGAAGTTTTTGGAAGAGGCCTTGAGCTATTTGTCCCGCCGCATATGACAACCCCTTTATGGAACGAACCATGCCTCCCACCACCCCACGGATTAATACCAAGACCAACAGGATGCAAATGCCCAATGCCATGGCATAGTAGTTTCGGAAACGCAACAATGGAGCCAGGATCTCATCGCCGCGTGCAAACAGGACAATGCTCCATGGGGCCTCATGCAGCCTGTAGAAACCTATAATCCGCTCCGGGGGCCAGGGGGGCCGCCCTGGCCCCCAAAGGGTCCCCGAGTCCTTGGATCTGATAGCGGAAAGGAGGGAGATCTCCAGGGGGTCTTGGGATTCCCCTAGCCGTTGCCGGTCCTGGGAAAGGGCCGCCGCATGGGCCAGGAATCTTCCCGTGTCATCTACGAGACAGGCCTCTTCGCTTTGCCACCACCCCGTGGAGATCACGTCCTCCAGGAGATAGTCGAAACGCATGGTCACCTCCAGCCTGCCCACACTGCGCCCCTCTTGGTCTTTAAGATCAGACACCATTTGGAAGGAGTCGTGCCCGGCCCCATAGTCGTATGTTGGAGAGGTCACCTCCACAGGCCTGGGGTGCTCTAGTTGCCTCCTACTCATCTCTTTGCCAGGGCCCATGCGTGGCCCCTCCTCATGCGTTTCCCCGTGATGCGGGGCATTGCCAAGCCGGGTCAACCTGACCGAGGTGACCCCTGGTGTGCTCTCCAGTTGTCTCATCAGCCAGTCCTGAACATGATGTCCCCCTCGGGCAGCAAAGGCCTGCTGAAAAACTTGTATCCATTCCATGGGGCGGGTCAGACGCATGTCGATCTGATGAGCCGCCCTCTGTAGCTTCAGCATGGCGGCCTCCTCCCATTGCTGGAGAATGGCGCCCCTGGCGTACACGAAACCCACAGCGCCGACGGCCAGTAGGATCAATGCCACAGGGACCAAGAGAAAAAAGGCCATTCGTTGCTGCAGACTCTTTGTTCCTAGCCTCACGATTTTCCCCCAAAATGCTCCGAGTCATTAACAGGGGACTGGCTCCTAGTTATGGGCAAATCCAACAGGACCTTGGTACCCCTCTCCACAGCGCTCTCAACGCTGATCCCCCCGCCGTGCTCTTTTACTATGGCTCGGGTGATGGCCAAGCCGAGCCCAGTCCCTTTTGGTTTTGTGGAGAAAAATGGCAGGAAGATGCGATCCAGATCTTGCCTCGGGATGCCTTTGCCTTGGTCCTCCACGGCTATCTTTAGGGAATCTCCATCCATGACTGCTGTCAGCCTCACCTCTTTACCCTCTGTGGAGGCATGAAGTGCATTTTGCAACAGGTTCAGCAGGGCTTGTCGCATCCTTTCTCTGTCTATGGGAACAGAGATTTCCTTAGGCTCGCAAGAGCATATGAGGCGAACCCTCTTCTCCTTGAAGGGAATCTGAAGGCTTACGCGCAGTTCTTCCAGAAAAGACCTCATGTCTACTTCTTCCCTTTGAATGGGGGCCTGGCGAGCGAAGGCCAGCATGTCCTTGGTCATGTTCTCGAGTCTGGCTGACTCTCGTTCAACTATATCCAGGTATTCCGAGGCCCTTGGATCCAGGGCCTCGGTCTCTCGGATCCTGCGCAGAAATCCCCTGATGGGAACGAGAATGTTTTTCATCTCGTGGGCCACAGAAGCAGCAGCCTCACCTAGGGCAGCCAAAGTCTCCAGTTCCTGATTCCTAAGCCTCTGCCTTTTCTCCCTGTCCGACAACAAGCCCACAACCGGACCTGCCAGGGTGAAAAGACCTATCTCCATGAGCCTGGAATAGAACATGGCCTGTCCTTCTGCCCAAGCCAAGAATACTTGGGGGAAATAGAGCAGCACCACCAGTAGACCCACCACCAGTCCCCCGCGCAGGCCATACCAGAAGCCGCCCAAGAACATCGGAAAGTAGTAAAGCCTAAGAAAAAGCTCGTTGTAGAAGTGCTCCTGTCGTGGAATCAGGTAATGAAACAGGCACACCATCACTAGGGAAATCAGGATGATCTTGACCTTCCTTGGCCTCAGGAACCCCACCAAACGCACCCACATGGGCCGCCCCTCCTTTCCCAGAGGATCCGGTGCATCTGGAAACAGAGTTGCTTTATTGCCCTGCTGGCTCAAGACAATGCCTTTCTTTAGAAGTTAACAAAGCTCTGTGAAACGGTGCAAGCCCACGGGGATGCCCCGACCAAAACCTTTAGATAAACCGATCTTGCGACTCGAGCCTTGTATGGATCCTTAAAATCCCACCAATGCAGTTGACAAAATTCACCAGGGTGTTTAAATGGGGCAGAGGAGCAAGTGGGATGGCTTTGCAACGACTGATCCTCCTGCCATTGATGTTCTGGGTCCTGGGGCTTGCTGGAAGCCCATTGCCCTGTTCTTGTCCAGGTCATGGGGCAGCCCCAGCAGCATGTCAACAGTGGGAAATCCCTCAGCTTTCTGCCCAGGGCCAAAAATGCTGCGGTCAATGCAATCTGGAGCTTGGGCCCCAGAGCAGCCCATTTGTTCCAAGGACCCCTGGCCACCTCTCCCGGGCCACGGCACAGGTTCATCTGCTCTTGTTGAACCTTCACCCGGCTTCGGCAGCCTGGGCCAGGCTATTCCGACAGACCCCCTGTATAGGGCCAATCTGTTCAAGGGGGATCTCTACACCCTTGCTCCAGCAGCTCTACCTAAGGAAAGTGTCGTTGCTCTTCTGACCCGACCTTGGGGCCAGCATGGCCAAATTGTTGAGGACCGGACTAGCTCTCTTTTCTCAGGAGCTCCGAGCTTGTTGTTGAGAACAAAATGGTGCGTTCAGAGGAAAGGTATGGTAAGGCTTTGGGCTGTGCCTTCTCCCAGGGCCGCGGCCCAGGGCTCATGATGAGAGTTTGGATCAGAAGAATCCACCAGAAAGGAGGAGCAGCATGATGATTAAAAAAATGACCTTTTTGGCATTGATCGTATTTTTTTCCCTAGGGGTTGCCAATGCCAAGGATCTGGAGTTGAAGAAAAAAGCCGGGGACATGGATGTAAAGGTCACCCTGAAGCAAAACCCACCCATCGTGGGCAACAACGACATGGTAGTTGAAATCAAGGACTCCTCTGGCAAGGCGGTCACAGATGCCAAGGTCGTGGTCAACTATTCCATGCCGGCCATGCCAGGGATGCCCCCCATGAATTACAAGACCGATGCCATGCTCCACGGGAATCAATACCACGCCCGCATGAACCTGTCTATGGCGGGTCCCTGGAACATGGAGGTGCGTATCAGCAGGGCTGGCAAGACCACCTCGGCCAAATTCAACGTGGATGCCAAGTAAGGCGAACCATCTTTAATGTTGCCCGGGTTTTCTGAGGGGCGGAGTTCACATCCGCCCCCCAAAAACGGAAAGCGGACAGTGCAGGTCAGCTTGCGGAGGTCTTGCCATGTTCAGGGCAATGGTGCGTGTGTTGGGCCACAAGGGGAACCTGGCTGGGTTGGTGGCATGTGCAGGATGGTTGCTCTGGAGTATCTGTCCAGCAGCCTCTGCCCAGGAGCTCAGGCTGGCGCCACTTGTGGAGGAGGCCTTGAAGCGAAGTCCCGAGATCCTTGCAGCCAAGGCCCGGGCACAGGCCGCCCATCACAAGGTACATCAGGCCAGGAGTCTCCCGGATCCCATGTTCATGACCGGATATCAGAACGAGGGTTGGAAGAGGTACACTTACGGCGAGATGCCCGATGCCCAGTGGATGTTTTCAGCCTCGCAGATGATCCCCTTTCCGGGCAAGCTGGGCCTAAGAGGAGAGATGGCCGAGCAAGAGGCCAGGGGGCTGGACTATTCTGCCGAGTATGCTGCGCTACAGGTGGTGGCAAGGGTCAAGGAGCTCTTCCACGACCTTTTTCTGGCGTACAAGACCCTGGATATCCTGGCTCAGACCCGTGCCCTTTTCTCCAGGCTCGAGGAAGCGGCCCTGGCAAGGTACAGCTCTGGCACAGGCCCCCAGCAGGAGGTTCTCATGGCCCAGACAGAGCGCTACATGCTTCTGGAAAGGGAGGAGATGCAAAGGCAGCGCATCCGCTCTTTGGAAGCCATGTTGAGCTCTGCCCTGGGTCGCTCCGCCCATGTGCCTCTTGGGAAGCCCGAAGAACCTTCCATTACCCCGCTACATAAGAGCCCAGAACAGCTCTTACAATTGGCCAATGAGCGCTCCCCCCAGCTCAAGGCTCGTGCCAGGATGGTGGAGGCTGCGGAGGCCAAGGTGTCCATGGCCCGAAAAGAGTACTTTCCGGACCTGACGTTATCAGGTAATTACTTCAACAGGGGTGGTGGGCAGTTCGAGGACATGTGGAGCCTCACGGCCACGGTCAATGTTCCAATCTTCTTCAGGACCAAGCAGGAGGAGGGCGTGAAAGAGGCCAGATCCTCCCTCCTGGAAGCTCGACACGAACTGGAAGCCACCCGTTTGATGATCGAATCCTCCATCAGGGACAACTACGCCATGGTCAAAAGCGGTGAGAACCTCTTGTCCCTTTACAGGGAGGCCATTATTCCCAAGCAGTACCAAGACTTCGAGCTGGCCCTCTCTGGATACACTACGGGCAAGATCGAGGCCCTGACCGTGATATCCAGGCTAAAGGCCTTCCTGGACACAGAGCTGCTCTATTGGTCCCAGTTGGCTCAGAGGGAAAAGGCTTTGGCCAGGATAGAGGCCCTGGTGGGAGGGGGATGGGAATAGGGAGCCACGAATGGATGAAAAGAGCATGAGAAATAGCCCTGGTGAGTCTCCCAGGCAGGCCAAACTCAGGCGGTTAGGAGGCCTTTTGGGGATGCTGGTGGTACTGGGGTCATCTGCCAGCACATCTCCGGCCAAGGCACAGCAGGGCCACGGCAGCCACCAGGCTGCCCCCCAGGCTATCCAGCAGGGCTCCAATCAGAGCGAGGAGATGCCCCCCACCATCGAGATTTCCCCGGAAAAGAGGCAGCTCATAGGGGTACGCACGGCCGAGGTGGCTGTGCGAGGCGTGAGGCACACCATCCGAACCGTGGGCCGCATAGAGTACGACGAGCGAAGGCTGGCCACTGTCAACACCAAGTTCGAGGGCTGGATAGAGAAGCTCTATGTGGATTATACGGGCCGCTACGTGAAAAAGGGCGAAGTCTTGGCCGAGATCTACAGTCCCGAGCTCTTGGCCACCCAGCAGGAGTTCCTGAGTCTGTTGCGCTGGGCCAGGGCCAGGAAGGAGGCCGGCTCCTGGGGGGAGAATCTGGCCAGGGACGCCGAGGCCATCCTCCAGGCTGCCAGAGAGAGGCTCCTGCTCTGGGACATGACACAGGAGCAGATCCAGGAACTGGAGGTCACTCAGAGGCCCATTCGTACCATTAAATTGTTGAGCCCTGCAAGCGGTTACGTGGTGCAGAAGATGGCCATACTGGGCATGAGGGTCATGCCTGGAGAGAAACTCTTCGACCTGGCGGACCTATCCACCCTATGGATCCTGGCCGATGTTTACGAGTATGAGCTGCCCTTTGTGCAGGTGGGCATGCCAGCCAGGGTGACTCTGAGCTATGTACCGGGGGAGGAGCTCTCCTCCAGGATAGACTACATCTACCCTACGCTCTCTCCCGAGACCCGCACCGTCAGGGTGCGCCTGGTGCTGCCAAACCCCAAGGGCAGATTAAAGCCCCAGATGTTCACCAATGTGGAGATCAACGTGGATCTGGGCCCCAGGCTCATGGTGCCATCCGAGGCAGTGATAGATACGGGCACCCGCCAGATAGTCTACGTGGATCGGGGAGAGGGGCTTTTTGAGCCAAGGGAGGTCAAGCTGGGGATCAGGACCCGGGATATGGCCGAGGTCACAAAAGGCTTGATGGCAGGGGAGCGAGTGGCCGCCTCTGCTGCCTTCCTAATAGACTCCGAAGCCCAGCTAAAGGGGGTAGCACCCCTAGGGGGCCACAAGTGATCGCCAGGCTCATCGAATATAGCGCGCACAACAGGTTTTTCATTTTCCTGATGATGGCCTTTCTGGGAGGTTGGGGTTACTGGTGCCTCACCAAGACCCCTCTGGATGCCATCCCGGACCTGAGCGACACCCAGGTGATCATATACACCGACTGGCCAGGCCGAAGCCCGGATCTCGTGGAGGACCAGATAACCTATCCTATATCATCCACGCTGCTTGCCGCCCCCAGGGTGCAGGCGGTGAGGGGCTACTCGTTTCTGGGTGCTTCCTTCATTTACGTGATCTTCGAGGATGGCACGGACATCTACTGGGCCCGCACAAGGGTCCTGGAGTACCTGCAGGCGGTTCGAGCCAAGATCCCCCAGGAGGTCAACCCGGTTCTGGGCCCGGATGCCACAAGTGTTGGATGGGGCTTCATGTACGCCCTCAAGTGCGAGACAGGCGAGCACGACCTCTCCCAGATCCGCTCCTTTCAGGACTATAACGTGAAACTGGCCCTGGAGAGCGTTCCAGGGGTGGCCCAGGTGGCCAGCATCGGCGGCTTTGTGCGCCAGTACCAGGTGACGCTGGATCCCAATCGCCTCTCGGCCTTCAACCTGCCTCTGGAGAAGGTGGTGGAGGCCATCCGCAGGAGCAACAGGGACGTGGAGGGAAGGGTCCTGGAGCTATCGGGTGTGGAATACATGGTGAGGGGCAGGGGCTACATCCGAAACACTCAGGACCTGGAGCAGATCCCTGTGGGCACAGGTCCAGGGGGTACTCCAGTGCTCCTTAGAGAGGTGGCACGAGTCCAGATGGGCCCGGAGATCCGAAGGGGGCTCGTGGACCTGGATGGAAAAGGGGAGGTGGTGGGCGGGATAGTCATAGTGCGGTTCGGAGAGAATGTTCTCAAGGTCATAGAAAGGGTCAAGGAGAGGATCAGCAGGGACATCCAACCTAGCCTCCCCAAGGGGGTAGAGCTGGTGGTCACGTACGACAGAAGTGATCTCATCCACAGGGCCATAGACACCCTCAGGGAGGAGATCATCAAGCTCGCATTGGCAGTGAGCGTCGTTTGCCTGGTTTTCTTGTTCCACCTGCCAAGCGCCCTTGTGGTGATACTGACCCTCCCTCTGGCCATCCTCATGTCTTTTATCTGCATGTATTACCTGGGGGTCACATCCAACATCATGAGCCTAAGCGGCATTGCCATAGCCATAGGGGCCATGGTGGATGCCTCCATAATCATGGTGGAGAACGCCCACAAGAAGCTGGAAGAGTGGGAAGCCGGGCCCAAAAGCGCCAGCCGCGTGGATGTGATAGTGGAGGGGGCAAAGGAGGTGGGACCCTCTCTGTTCTTTTCCCTTCTGGTCATAACCGTTGGGTTCCTACCGGTCTTCACCTTGGAGGCCCAGGCGGGAAGGCTCTTCAAGCCCCTGGCTTACACCAAGACCTTTGCCATGCTTTTCTCATCCTTCTTGGCCGTGACCATAACCCCAGTGCTCATGACCCTCTTTATCCGGGGCAGGATAAGGCCCGAGCAAAGAAATCCCCTGTCAGTGATCCTCCACTGGCTGTACACACCTTTTGCGCGATTGGCCTTGAGGTTCCCCAAGAGCCTCCTGTTGCTTGCCCTGGGCATCATGGCCGCCACGGTTTACCCATTCAAGCAACTGGGCTCTGAATTCATGCCGCCTCTGTATGAAGGCACGCTCTTTTACATGCCCGTCACGGTTCCTGCTGCCTCCATCTCCGTGGCATCAGAGCTCCTTCAATTGCAGGATAGGCTCCTTGCTACCATTCCGGAGGTGGCCCAGGTGTTCGGCAAGGCTGGCCGTGCCGAGACCGCAACAGACCCGGCCCCACTGGAGATGTTCGAGACGGTGATAAACCTGAAGCCCGAGTCCCAGTGGCGGCCCGGTATGACCGTGGAGAAGATCATAGAGGAAATGAACGATCTCCTGACCATTCCCGGGGTCGCCAATTCCTTCACCATGCCCATCAAGGCCAGGATAGACATGCTGGCCACCGGGATCCGCACCCCAGTGGGCATCAAGGTTCTGGGGCCCCATCTGGAGGAACTGGAGAGAATAGGCCTTGCGCTGGAGCACCATTTGAGGGATGTTCCAGGCACCAGGAGCGTCTATGCCGAGAGGGCCACCACAGGGTATTTCCTGGATATCCTGGTGAAACGGGATGAGGCGGCCCGCTACGGTCTCAGGGTAGAAGATGTTCTGGAGGTTGTGGAGTCGGCCATAGGCGGCATGAACGTGACCACGACCATAGAGGGAAGGGAGCGTTATCCCGTCAACGTGAGATACCCCAGGGAGCTTCGCTCGGATCTGGAGCGCCTAAGAAGGGTGCTGGTGCCCATTTCCATGGAAGGCTCAAGGCCTTTGACCGGGATGTCCTCTGTCCCCCAGGGGCCTGCACAGGTCCCCCTTGGACAACTGGCTGAGATCAGGGTGACCAGAGGCCCCACCAGCATAAAGAGCGAGGAGGGGCTCTTGGCCCTATATGTTTTCGTGGACTTCGCAGGCCGCGATGTGGGCGGATACGTGGAAGAAGCCAAACAGAAGGTGGCCACCATGGAGATACCGCCTGGATACAGGCTCCAGTGGAGCGGGGAGTACGAGTACCTGCTTCGCACCCACGAGCGGTTGAAGCTGGTGATCCCCCTTACTGCCTTTATCATCTTCGTGCTTATCTACCTGAACACCCGCTCCCTCACCAAGACAGCCATAGTGCTCATGGCTGTGCCATTTTCCCTGGTGGGCTCTTTCTGGCTGCTTCACCTCTTGGGTTACCACATGAGCATTGCGGTGTGGGTTGGGATCATTGCCCTGGCTGGCCTGGACGCAGAGACAGGGGTGGTGATGCTCCTGTACTTGGATCTGGCATACGATCAGTGGAAGCGAGAAGCAAGGCTCCGGAGCCTCCAGGACCTCAAGGAGGCCATCATGCACGGCGCTGTCAAGCGCATCAGGCCCAAGATAATGACCGTGAGCGTTATCCTGGCAGGTCTTATTCCCATCATGTTCAGCCACGGAACAGGGGCCGATGTGATGAAGCGCATCGCAGCCCCCATGGTGGGAGGAGTGGTGACATCAACTGTGCTGGAGCTGCTCATCTACCCTTCCATTTTCTATCTGTGGAGAAAGCGGGAATTGGCCAGGAGCTAATTTGGATTGTTCATCCCAGATTTCGCTTTAATTGATTTCAGTGGGGAGAGGAGCGGCGATTTGATCGTGTAAGGTCTTGAAATAAAAAGCCTCCTTGGTGCATGTTTGCTTTGCCAAAAGCAAGAACAACCACCAAAGGAGGCACCCAGAGGGTGAAAAAGAGCATAGCGAAAATCCAGGTCAGATTCCAGAGAAAAACGTATACTAGCAGCGCTGGTCTGAAGCCTCTGAGTCGGTTTGCTGGTTGGTTTGGGATGCGGGAGGGGGCTTCGATAGAAGGAGGTTGCTGCTAGTATCTGCGTGTCGGAGTTCTATTACGGGGGCAAGAGGGACGCACTGGAGCCGGAGTCGGCGGCTTACCGGGAATTGGTGGTCAAGGCCGTCACTAAAACGATCCCCATGGTGCGCACGCTTTGGGAGCGGTTCCTCTATTGGGATGGCCAGATCGTGCGTCATGGTAGAGTAGTCTACTTGGATATGGCTCGAGGAAGCCCAGAGGCTGCCCGCTTCCTTGCACTTTGGCAGCGGATGGACGCCCTGGGAATTCCATAAGTCGGCCCAGGAGGTGCTCCGCACGCCTAATTGCAGCTGCCTGTTGAGAGCAGACGCTGAGGATTCTTCAGATGCCCCAAGCAGACTCATGATAACCAAGAACTGAATCAACGCCAATGTATTCGGAGGCCATCGGCTGGCAGGAAGAGATGGCCAATAACTGCCTGAGGGACGTGGGATTAAACACTCTCAACCCGATTGGAGGATAACCTCTTATGACCAAAATCAGACCCAGCGGCGGGTATCGTTCCACCGCCAGTTTTCAAACCGCAACCCTGATTTATGATGCCACCTACTGGTTCTGCGAAAAATTTCTTGACCCGCACTCCCGCATGACAGACCAGATGGTCCAGGCAGCGCGATCCGGTCGCCAGAACATCGCCGAAGGTAGCAGGGCCGCGGCCACTTCATCGCAAACCGAGCTGCGGCTCCTTAATGTGGCACGGGCCAGCCTGGAGGAATTGCTCCTTGATTTTGAGGACTTTCTGCGCCACCGGCGCTTGCAGCAATGGCCGCCGGATTCGCCGGAAGCCCAAGCTGTGCGGCAGGTGCCGCAGAAGTTTAAGAAAGATCGGTCCGAGCGGACCGATCCGGCGGATCCGACCGATCTAAAGGACTTAACCGACCAGGAGCGCTGGGCGCTGTATGCGCCATGGCTTGAGCATGATAACCCTGCGGTCCGGGCAAATGCCATTATCTGCCTGATCAACCAGGCCAATTTTCTGCTGGACCAGCAGATTGCAGCCCTTGAAAAGGGCTTTGTGGAGTCCGGCGGTTAGAGCGAGCAACTGGCAGCGGCAAGGCTGGCGTTTAGAGCGAAGAAGAAAGTTGATCGGTCGGATCAGGCGGATCGGTCGGATCCGACCGATCAAATTCCCCATTGCCCCCACTGCGGAAAGCTGATGGTGCTTCGCACTGCCAAAAGCGGGAAAACCGCAGGCAGCCAGTTCTGGGGCTGTTCAGATTACCCGGATTGCAAGGGAGTGGTTAAGCTATGACGACCCTGCCCGATGAAAAAACCTATGTGGAGATCCCTTTCATCGAGCAACTGAAAGAAATGGGATGGCAGCATGTCGAAGGGGATATTGATGTCCCTTATTTGACGGAACGGGTGCGTACACCGACGCAAGCCGGACGCCGGTTACGATTGATTCCGGAAGCTGATTCCAATCGAAGCCGTCCAGTTTGTGGGCGGGGTGAGTGGCGCTGGATGAATCCCAGTTTGGCCGTTACCCTTTTTGGGAAGATTACACACGAGGAGGTGGCGATGGCCGCAAGGAGGTTGTCCATGCGCAAGGTCAGAGAGGTGCTCAGGTTGAGATTTGCAAACCGCATGACCATCCGTCAGATCGCCCGCAGTTGCAACATTGGCAAGGGCACGGTGCAGGAGTATTTGTTGAGGGCCAGGCTTGCGGGGTTGAGCTGGCCCCTGCCTGAGGGTCTCGACGATGGCACCATGGAGGGGATGCTGTATCCTCCAGCGAAGCCCACCCGGGCTCGGGCGGTGAGGATGCCGCCGATAGAGGAGATCCACCGGGAGCTCAGGCGCAAGGGGGTGACCCTTCAGCTTCTGTGGGAGGAGTACAACGGGAGTTGTCCTGATGGGTATGGATACAGCCGTTTCTGTCAGCTGTATCGCCACTGGGAGGGCAAGCTCCATGTGTCGTTTCGTCAAAGCCATCGGGCGGGGTGAGAAGCTCTTTGTGGACTGGGCGAGTCAGACGATCCCTGTCGTGGACCCCAAGACCGGAGAGATCCGACAAGCGTATCTGTTCGTGGCAGTACTGGGTGCCAGCAACTACACCTTTGCCAGGGCATATCCTTCCCAACAACTCCCCTTTTGGATCCAGGCCCATGTGGAGGCCCTTGGGTTCATCGGAGGGGTCCCCGAGATCCTGGTCCCAGACAACACCAAGACCGGCGTGACCCACCCCTGCTACTACGAGCCGGACATCAATCGCAGCTACCACGAGATGGCCACTCACTACGGCTGCGTGGTGATCCCCACACGAAAGAAAGCCCCCAGGGACAAGGCCAAGGTGGAAGCCTGGGTGCTGGTGGCCGAGCGTTGGATCCTGGCCGCCTTGAGGAACCGAAGCTTCTTCAGCCTCAATGAGCTCAACTCGGCCATCGAGGAAAAACTCGAGATCCTCAACAACCGCAAGATGCAAAAGCTCAACCAAAGCCGAATCGAGCTCTTCGAGTCCCTGGAGCGTCCGGAGCTCAAGCCCTTGCCTATAGTGCCCTACCAGTATGCCGAGTGGAGGACGGCCACGGTCCACATCGATTACCACGTGGAGGTCGACGGCCACTACTACAGCGTGCCTTTCCAGCTCGTGCGCCAGAAAGTCGAGGTGAGACTCACCCCTCTTACTGTGGAGATCCTGCTGAAGGGCAAGCGGGTGGCCAGCCATATACGCAGCTCTAAGCGCGGCGGTTACACCACCTTGCCACAGCACCGCCCCAAATCCCATCAGAGATACCTTGAGTGGACCCCTGAGAGGATCGTCCGCTGGGCCGCCCAAAACGGCCCCTGCACCGAAGAGCTCATCACCAAGATGCTGAACAGTAGGCCTCACCCCAAACAAGGCTTCCGCTCCTGTTGGGGGATCATGCGCTTGGGGACCAAACACTCGGCCCAGCGGTTCGAGGCGGCATGCCAAAGGGCCCTAGCATTGAAAGCATACTCATACAAAAGCGTGGCCTCCATCCTGAGAAACGGCTTGGACAAACAGCCTCTGCCCGAAGATCAGGGATCGAGCGCAAGGCCTATCCACCCCAACATCCGCGGGCAAGGCTACTACCACTGAGAGAGAGGAGCAGCTCATGCTCGTGCAGCCAACCATGGAGAAGCCCTACGCCGTGCAACTAGACGCTTTGGCCCAGGCCTTCAAGCAGCAGCTGGATGACCCTGCTATGGACGATCTCGGCTTCGCCGAGCGCTTCGGGATCCTGGTGGATCGCCTGTGGATCTGGCGGGAAGAAAAGCGCATGAAGAGGCTTCTGAAAAACGCCAAGCTCAAGATTCAGGCCTGTGCCGAGGACATCGACTACCGCACCCCAAGGGGGATCGACAAGTCGGTCCTGCTGGCCCTGTTCGACTGCGGCTGGATCCGAAGACATCAAAACGTCCTCATAACCGGCCCCACAGGTGTGGGCAAGACTTACATCGCCTGCGCCTTGGCCCAGAAGGCCTGCCGCGAGGGAATCACCGTCTCCTACATCCAGGCCCCAAGGCTCTACCATTACGCCAAACTCATGGGGCGCCTGGCCCGTACCAGGCTCCTGCTCATCGACGACTTCGGCCTGGCCCCCATGACCGACTCCCACTCAAGAAACCTCCTGGAGGTCATAGAGGACCGTCACCTCACAAGCTCCACCATTGTCACAAGCCAGATCCCCATCGAGAATTGGCATGAAACCATAGGCGATCCCACCCTGGCCGACGCCATCCTGGATCGCCTGATCCACAACGCTCACAAGATCACCCTGAAAGGAGAATCCATGAGAAAGAAACGCTCAGACTTGACACAGAAGCCCGACTTTGAGAAACCCTGAAACACCAGCGTCGCTTCGCTCCGACCCCTGGAGGGCATCAACCGGAATTGGTGGACGCAATGAACCGGAATCGCTGTACCGCCTTGCAGTGGAATCACTGTACCTGCTTCCATCGGAAAGGCTGTACCGCTTTCGTCGGAATACGCAGCATTAGAATGAAGACCCTGCCTTGTATAAAAAATTAAGTGAACGGCTCAAGGAAATTCTAGATACCCTCGGAGAAAACTGGAACGCCCTTGCAGAGGAGCTCAAGAAGTTTATCCGGGAGGCCAAGGCAGGCAGGAAAGAGGATGAAACCGGTCTAGATCCCAAGACCCAGGCGCCCTTTCTGGGGATTCTTATTGACGAATATGGACAGCCGCCTGACGAACAAAAGATGAAGGCATTTTGTGAGGCGGTTATTGAGATCGTGGAGCACGTGAGCCAGGAGATCCGCATTCGGGATTTTTGGCGACGAAAACCCGCCCAGAATCTCTTAAGAACTTGGATTATCAACGAGATAGACGACAGAAAACCTTCTCCCCTATGAGAAGATTCTTCGCCTTGCCGATCGTTTTATGGAACTTGCAAAAACGCTGCATACACGGTTGGTGAATTCATGACGGATGTATTAAGAATTGACGGCATAGAATTCACTGTCAAAAGGAGCGCAAGGACCTCACTTGGTATCTCGGTCGAACGGGACGGCTCTGTTATAACCCAACTTTGGCACTTGCTGCCCTAACCTAGTGTAATCATTGGGCTCAGTTTTGGCTTTCGTAGCTACAGGCTATGTAACTGGTTGAGATTTGATGATTTTCTCCGGTATCGGTATATTGGCCGCCTGAAGTATCTGGCTCATGCGCTCCTGGAGTGCCGTTGTGGCTATAAGGGACTGGGTACCAAGGCGATAGTGTACGGCCTTTAGCTGAGAGAGGATGGAATGCGCCCTTCGGGGAGAAATCTTGAGCCTGGCTCTGTCACAGTAAAGCTCAAGCACCTTCTCCAGAAAATAGGCCAGCACACAGATCATCACATGGGCCCTGACTCTTCTTTCGGTCCAGTGGAAAATGGGTCGGATCCTGAGAGTGTCTGTGAGTGCGGTGCCAGGCACCAACTAAATAGGAACAGAGGGATACAGTAAACTCTGTGCCCTGCGCTCCGCGCTTCCCGCCTTGTGCTCCGTACCGGCCAAGCCCACAGCTCAGCCATCACCAGCATGTGGCCATAGTCCCTGGCGCTTATGTGCTCTATGTCCTTTGCCCATGGGACCTTGGGGTTGGTGCCATAGGCCACGAGGGCATCTACTGCTGCGTCTATCTTTTTTCGGTCCAGCTGATCGAGCCTACCTAGGTTCATGAGCACCCCTGTCAGGGGTTGGCCCTCACTATTTCTGTAGGTCTCGCACAATGGAAGTTAAAATTCGGAAGGTCCCCAACAGAAAAACCAACCCCTTACCCAACTCACCCCACCAAAAAGTGCCAAAGTTGGGATACAATGAACAGCAACTTACCAGCCTGGGGGTGAGCAAATGAAGAAGATGGCCTTTTTTGCCTTCAACGGGGAATCCATGTGTTTCGTTCACGTGCTCCTAAATGCCCTGGACATGAAGGCCAGGGGATATGATGTGAGGGTCGTGATCGAGGGGGCTGCCACCAAGCTCATCCCGGAACTCGCCTCTCCCTGAGGCCCGCTCTCGCAGCTTTACCAGAAGGCCAAAGAACAGGGGTTACTAGAGGGGGTGTGCAAGGCCTGCTCCGCCAAGATGGGCACCCTCAAGGCAGCAGAGGGGCAAGGCCTTCGTCTTTTGGAGGAGATGAGCGGACATCCTGGCAGAGCAAGATACATGGAAGATGGGTACGATGTTTTGGTTTTTTGAGCAAGGTGGGACGGTGACCCTTTGCAAAACCCTGGCAGAGGCCGGCCACATAAAGGCTTTTCGTTTTCGCACAAGGCACCAGGGCTTCAGAATCACTTGAATGGTTTGTTTTTGCGTCTTGCAGGCACCAGCGGCAGCTCCGCGAGCCTGGGAGTCGAGGGTCAGGACTCAAAGAGAAAAAGCGGTGGGTCATAGAAATCCGGTGGCTCCACCCCCAGCAGTTGCATGAGTGTGGCTGCGATGTTTGTAAGGCCAGGGCTTTTCACTTCTGGGTCTAGATGCACCTTAAGGCCTTGGAGCCCACTGTACAGGATGAACCATACGGGGTTTAGGGTGTGGGCCGTCTTGGCCTTGGGGATTCCTTGGGAATCACGCTTGGCCCGGCCTGTTTTTTTGTCCATTTCGTACATCTCGTCGGCATTGCCGTGGTCTGCTGTGATAAGTAGAATGCCTTTGGCATCTTCAACGGCTTTCATGATTCTCCCGAGACAGAGGTCCACGGTTTCCACTGCCATGAGAGCGGCCTGATAAACTCCCGTGTGGCCCACCATGTCCCCATTGGCGAAATTCAACCGAATGAAATCAAAATCCTTGGATGCGATCTCCTCCACAACCCGGTCTGTGATCTCCGCAGCCTTCATCCATGGTCTTTGCTCAAATGGCACGCGGTTAGAGGGGATTTCCACATAGGTCTCCAAGGTCTCATGGAACTTTCCGGAACGGTTACCATTCCAAAAATAGGTGACATGCCCGAATTTTTGGGTCTCGCTGATGGCAAGCTGTCTCAGTCCCTGGGCACAGAGAAACTCGCTCACGGTCTTTTCGATGTGAGGCGGCTCCACGAGATAGCTCCTGGGGATATGCAGATCCCCATCGTATTCCATCATTCCCGCATAAGCCACCTTGGGGCACGGGACTCTGGGGAACTTATCAAAATCCTCTTCTTCAAAAGCCCGGCTGATCTCTATGGCCCGGTCCCCTCGAAAATTGAAAAATATGACAGCATCGCCGTCTCTTATGGGGCCTATGGGCCCGCTGGCATCGGCAATCACAAAAGGCGGTAGATCCTGATCTATGACTCCAGGGATTTCCCTGCGATATGTCTCGATGGCTTCCACAGCAGAAGAAAACTTTCGGCCCTCACCTGCCACATGGGTCTTCCAGCCCCGAGCCACCATGTCCCAGTTGGCCTCGTAACGGTCCATGGTGATTACCATGCGGCCGCCGCCGCTGGCTATGCGATAGTCCACGCCCGCCTTCTGGTTGAGTGCTGCCAGAAACTCTTCAAAGGGCACCACATATTCCAGGGCCGAAGTCTCTCCCACATCTCGTCCGTCCAAGAGGATGTGAAGGCGACATCGCGGTATCTTCTCCACGAAGGCGGCCTGCTCCAGCATCTTTTCTAGATGGTCCAGATGGCTGTGCACGTTGCCGTCGGAGAAGAGTCCTATGAAGTGGAGGGTCCCGTGGTTTTCTCGGCAAAAATCCATGAGCTGCTTCCACCTCTTTCCCTGAAAAAGACGGCCCGTGGCCAGGGCCTCATTGACCAGCCGCGCCCCCTGCGCATAGACTCGGCCCGCACCAATGGCATTGTGGCCAACTTCGGAATTGCCCATGTCCCCGTCGCTGGGAAGCCCTACGGCGGTTCCGTGGGCCTTGAGCAACGTGCAGGGACAATTGGCCAAGAGCCAGTCCAGGTGCGGAGTATATGCATTGGCCACGGCGTTTCCTTCGGTATTGGATGAGTAGGCCACTCCGTCCATGATCACCAACACCAAAGGGCGTGGCCCTCTTGGAGGCAAAAGACGCATCTTCTTCATGGGCTTATTCCTTACTACATTTCCTGGAGCACGGCAACCGGATGAACTAGCGCTCCTTCCACACAGGTGTTCTCTTTTCCATGAAGGCCCTCACCCCTTTGGGGCAAAATGATGGCTGCGCTGGGGCCTGTCATATGGCCGAAAGATTCTGTGATTGGCAAGACCTTGGGCTGCACTCATGGCATATACCGTCAGTTCTTGCCTCCTGCCCTGATGGACTGGACCAGGAACTGGCCCATGGCCTGGGCAAAGATGAGCTTCCCGTGTTGGGTCATGCCATGGGAAGAAGCCTTCATGGCCCCCATGTCTGCCTCGGGCTCCGGGGGATCCGTGATCAGGGACAGGTCTCTCTTGATGGAGGTGTCTCCCAGGCCCTTGTCCTGCCACTCGGCCGGGTCCGTCACCTCTGAGCCCGGCTTCTTGCCGCTGAATTTCCAGGCCGCCTCGGCCTTTGAGGGGCCGGCAGCGGCCAGCTCCCCACCCTCCATGGCCTTCCCTGCCCTATCTATGGGCATGGGATCCACCACCCCCGGGACCACCTCAGGCTTGTTCTGCTGCCTGTCAGCGATCTTGGTCAACTGAAGGAGAAGCTGCGGGTCGCGAAGGGGCGAGGAGTCGCCTTCGCTTTCACCGTCTGGTCGGGGCATTTCTATCGCTTCACCTGTTTTGTTGAGCCAGCCCACAACGGCTCCCGTTTCGTGGCAAAAATAGCTCGATTCCTCGGTTACTATGCCCAGCCAACCACCACCCAGCTCCTCCACGACTACGGCAGGTTCTGGCTCACCAAAACCCTCAAATTGGTAATCATACCAGCGTTTCACCATGTCTCGGGCTAGTTCACGAACCAACATATATAGAAGCCACTGTGTCCTCCCCTCGGTACCATGCTCTTTGCACGTTTACTCCCGCCCATTTGGCCAACTCGTTCCATTCCCGCATCTTTGTCTCGCTCAGTACTGTGCGAGGGCCCTTGCCTGCCTGCCCTGGCAGCTTTCCTATGTTGATCCCGCCGTAAAATCCTCCGTCCGGCCCCCCCTTCGTGGGGTCATTGAAACCAGGCTTGAGCCCGATGTCTATATCTGGCACCCATGCTGAGCCCCTGGGAGGTCCCTTCTCCCCATCTGACCAACCCATGATCCAGTCCCCCACGCCACGCCCTTTGCCTTTTCCCCCTGTGCTCCCACCCTTGGGCGCGGAGACACCCTCACTGGCATCAAAGGGCTGTTGAAAAATGGGATCGCTCTTACCCCGGGCACCCCCTGCCTTCCTCTCTTCCCCTTCCACCTGGATTACCCGCGCCAGCACATAGCCCAGGTCATCCCAGCCCTGATCTTCCACTACCCCGGCCTCCTTAAAGGCCCACACGGCCTCGCAAAGCCGCCACCAGGCTGGGGCATCCCCACCTCTTGCCGCATCCCCGGCGCGATCCACCAACCCCCAAAACTCCACCGGGTGTGCCTCCATGGTATCCAGGATCCTCGCCACCCCCACAGGGCTCGGGTTGGCCCCGAACCTTGCAAGCGCGGCAAAAAGAGCCCCACTCTCGTCCAGGTCGTTCCTGGCCCTCGCTAGATTTGCTGTTGCCCCGAAGGCCGTGCCCCATGGAGATGAGACCTCCCCTCCCTTGGGCCAGAGCCCCCTGCGCTCCCCGAAATGCTCTGTGCCAAGCCCTTTGAGGGCCTCTTCCTGGGATCTCCCATCTGGAACAATTCCCAAGTGCCGGCCGCTTTCAGCCGGCACGCGATCCCAGCGCTGGATCATGTCGCCGGATGCCTCACTAAGAGCAGGTATGACCAAGATGGAGCAAACACCACCGATAGGATGATGCCCAAGTTCCTTATTCCCATGCCCTCTCCTCCTTTTCTAGCCTCCCGCCCCCAGCTCTGACCCCATGGGCGAGCAGCCCTCTATGGGTTTGACAGATAGCAAAAAAAGCCGGAGTCCACGACTATTTTTTTGCCTGCATTCTAAGAAGCTCAGATGATCTGCACTACAACACCCAAGGCGATCTTTTGGGTGCTTCCTGGTGGTCTCAAGCTGTCCTGTTAGGTCCCCACTCTTGCCCCAAGCATGCCTTTCATGCTTAGACATATCATGGGGCTCAACAGTGCTCATAGTCAAACAGAGCCGTATGTGTACACTCCCCGGCCTGTTTTTCGGCCCAGGCAGCCGGCTTCCACAAGCTTGACCAGAAGGGGAGCTGGCCTGTACTTGTCACCAAGCTCCCTGTGCAGGACCCGCATCACTGCCAGGATCACATCCAGCCCAAAGGCATCCGCGGCGGTCAGAGGCCCCGAGGGGTGGGCCAGGCCTATCTTGCAGGCCTTGTCTATCTCCTCTGCCGTGGCCACCCCCTCCTGCAGTGCATAAAAGGCCTCGTTTATAAAGGGGATGAAGAGCCTGTTTATGGCGAAGCCTGGATAGTCATTAACCACCACCACATCCTTGCCCAGGGACTCGAGAAACATTAAAGTCCTTTGAAGTGTCTCCTCGGAGGTACATCTCCCCCTTACAACCTCCACAAGGGGTATGGCCGGAGCCGGATACAGGAAGTGCGTGCCCAGCACCTTCTCGGGCCTGGCGGTGGCTGCCCCTAGGGCAGTGATGGACAAAGTAGAGGTGTTGCTGGCAAGAATGGCCTGGGGTGGAGAGCTCTGGTCCATCTCCTTGAAGATCCTCTTTTTGAGTTCCATGTCTTCATGAACCGCCTCTATTACAAACTCACATCCAGAGCATGCCTCGCCCAAGCTGCTAAAGCCTTCAATGCGAGAAAGCGTCTTCTGGGCTTGCTCCTGGCTCAACTTGCCTTTCTTGACTATCCTCTTCAGGTTTTGAGATATCAAATCAAGCCCTCGCTCCAGAGCCGCTCTTTCTGCTTCAGCAGCCCTCACCTCGTAGCCCGCTTGTGCCAGGAGCTGGGCTATGCCGCTTCCCATGGTGCCCAGACCCACCACCGCCGCCACGCCTCTTATCCCCTCCATTTGAGCCTCCCAAGACCTCCGCTGCCCTGTCCTCGAGTCCAGTACCTCCCCCTGAACATATCTCTATGGATCCCCCTGGTGAAGGGGTAAAACCCAGGATCCCCGATGCGCTCATGGTATCATCCAGGATCCATATCCTGTGGCCCATAGAAAGCCTTTAGCTCGTGACCGGACCATGTCCTGGTGCTTTGGGGCTTCTCATAGTAGCTCTTGAGATAAGCTTCCCAATCCAGGGGACTTCCATGGGATGACCCGAGTTCGGTCGGCTGATTCATACCCACACCTCCCCGAGAAGTGCCTCCACTGGTTTCTTGTTTTGTCCGGTTTTTCCCAAATCCTATGAGACAGTGCAAACCATGTCAACGGTTCCGTGCCGACCAGGTGGGCTCCTGGTGCCCTTGGGGCATCACTGATCAAAGAACAGCAAGAACCAAAAGGCACCTTGGAACATGCCAAAGGTAACCCGACCGCTCACAAAGGTTTTCACCAGCGGCGAACAACTCCTTAATTGGGACTTGAGGATATGGACATCAATGCTCGGCTCAAGCTTGACTGGCAGGAACTGCTCCACCCCAGCCCTGGATGCGCCAAAGCTGCCCTCCACGCTCTTGGAGAAAAACCAGTTTGGTGTGGGCGAGCCTGCAGGTGCCTGGATCCCTTCTTTCGCTCCCCTATCTGTAAGACCTTTTTTTGTTGCCTTTGACAGGCTTTTTTCTTGAGGATGCCTTTGCCTTGGCTTTTGAACCTAAGCTCTTGGTGGTTTTGGAGACCCCTTTTGTCTTGCACTGGCTGACTTCTGGGGGCCTAGCTTCGGTTCGGCTCGTGGCAGGTTCATGGGCCTGTTGAATATCCAATCCGAAGAGCTCCGAGAGATTCTCTTCTTTGAGCGACCTGTGGGCTTCGGTGTCCTTGGAAGATAAAGGAAGCTCTCCGCCTGCCTTGGCAATCAGTTCCATCTCATCCACCTGCCTCAGGCGGAAAAGAAGCTCAGGCTCTTGATCTAGCCTGGCTCCCACCCCGTAAAGAACTGCAGCCACATGCTTGCACATGTAGGCCCAGTCAGGGCATGAGCATGCAAATTCTATCTCCGACGGAGAAGGAAAAAGCCCGACCTTTTCTTGACATATCCTTTCCATCACAGCCTTGGAAAAGCGGCCTTGCAATAACTCTACCAGGGAATCAATGGCCCCTGCGCAATCATTACAGATGGCTTTCCAGTGGGTTTCTGAAACGCCTTTGACCTTCACTGCCACCTTCTAAATCTGCGATCCGCAAACTAGTGCCCTCACCTCCCCAGGGGCGATCTTTAGATCCAGCACAGAGCCGTTACGCAAGTAAGTGCGTCCCCTGGGAAGGCGGTTGTGGAAATCGCTGTAACGTTCCAGGTTTTCACACCAGGCCCTTCCCCAGAACGTGTTGGCGATGGCTCGCCCCTGTACAATAATTCGGGAAGTGCTGACTCCTTTTTTCTGAAGGCTCTTGAGCCTTTGCTCCACTTTCTTTTTTCTTTTGGCTACAGGCACATAGGCGGGCCAGCCGCCCCAGCTGCGTCTCATCTTTTATCCTTTCATGGCAGATCTGATGTCCAAAGCCACGAGCCTTAGCAACTCCGCATCCTCCTTCTCCGTAAGGTTCAGCTCTGCGGTGCCGCTTAAAAGCTCTCTGGAAAGCGCCTTTTTGGACTCGATGAGCTCATCTATCTTCTCTTCTATGGTGCTCCTGCATATGAACTTGTGCACGAGCAGATTTCTTTGTTGTCCGATGCGAAAAGCCCTGTCTGTGGCCTGATCCTCCACGGCAGGATTCCACCATCTGTCGAAGTGTATCACATGGGAGGCCCATGTGAGATTAAGTCCTGAGCCTCCTGCCTTGAGGGAAAGCACGAAGAAATCCACTGTTTCATCTTCTTGAAAACGATCCACAAGTTTTTTGCGCTTACCCACCTCGGTCTGACCGTGCAAGACTAACCCGGGGCGGCCGAACACGGTGGTCAGAAAAGAGGCAAGGGGCCCTGTCATTTCCCTGAATTGAGTAAACAACAGAACCTTTTCTTGTTTAGCAGCTATGACCTCGCAAAGCTCCCTAAGTCTCTCCAGCTTGCCGCTGTCCTTTTCAGCCCATTTCCCATCTCCCAACCAGTGAGAGGGGTGATTGCAGATCTGCTTGAATCTGGTGAGAAATGAAAGCACTATTCCCTTGCGCCTTATTCCGTCTGAGTTTTCCAGTTGTTTCGCCAACTCCTGAACGCCTTCCTCATAGAGCGCAGCCTGCCTGCGACTCAAATGGCAGAAAGCCTTCATTTCCACTTTTTCGGGCAGATCTGAAATCACAGACCTGTCGGTCTTGAGACGCCTCAAGATATACGGCCTCACCAGCTCCCTAAGAGGGCCGTAGGGATTTCCTCGGCTCTCTGCAAGCCTCTTGGCATATCTGCCGAACTCCTTCTCCTAGCCTAGGAGGCCCGGGTTTATGAAGTCAAATATTGACCACAGGTCTCCAAGGCGATTTTCCACCGGAGTTCCTGTAAGGGCAATGCGGGCCTTTCCTTTAAGCTTCTTGGCGGCACGGGTTTGTTTTGTGCCCGGGTTCTTAATGGCCTGAGCTTCATCCAGGATCACCAGATTCCAGGAGGTGCTTTTCAGCCAAGCAAGACGGGCCAGATATCCATAGCAGGTTATCACCAGATCAAAGCCCTTGAGTTGTTCCTGGGTCAACGCTCTGAGCTCATCAGGGCTCCGGCCTGAAGGATGCGCAATGAGCCATTTCAAGGTAGGAGCAAAACGCTTTATTTCCGCCTCCCAGTTGGCCAGGAGGGAGGCAGGGGCCACAAGCAGGCTCGGCTTGCCTTCAGACTTGGAGTCTGCTTTTAAGACTAAGATTAAAGAGATCACCTGGATGGTCTTCCCAAGCCCCATGTCGTCCGCCAGGCATGCACCCAGGCCCATTTGGGAAAGCAGGTGGAGCCATTGCAGTCCGGCTTTTTGGTAAGGCCTGAGAATCCCTTTCAGGCCAGGGCCTGGATCAGCCAGGGCCAGTCCTTGAGGTGAGCGAAGATCCTTTAGAACATCCGCCAGCCAAGCTCCTGCTGAGACGTGAAGCCACTGAGGATCTGCTTGCTCTGTATCCTCTTCCCATGAAGGCATTCCCGCCAATAAGCGCATGGCCTGGGCAAAGGTAAGCTCTTGCTCCAGGGCAAGCTTCTCGGCTTTACGCAATCGTTCCATTGCTTGTGCCAGCTTTTGTCCATTGACCTCAACCCACTGGCCCCGGATGAGTACGAGCCCTTCTGTGGTATCGAGCAGGGCTCTGAGCTCCTCTGTGCCCAGTGGCTCTCCTTCCAGGCTTACCTCCATTTTGAAATCCAAAAGAGCTTCCAAGCCTATCCCGGACGGAGGGCGACTTCCCACCTGGGCTCTGACCAGCGGCCTCGGGGGCCTGCCCGCCCGCCAAGCCGCTGGCATTCTCACGATCACACCTGCCCTCTCCAGTTCGGGCACATCCCTGAGGAGACAATAGGCCTCCTGAGGAGTCCACCTTAGGGGATGGAAGATCTCCCTTTTTTTCCACCATGCTCTTGAGCCAGCCACAGCTCTCAGCCGCCCTTTGTACAGGCAACAGAAGTGAGAGGAGTCCTTCCCTGTTGGCTTCCCCGGCATAATCCTTTAAAGCCTGGGCAAGGGGCCGATTCTGCGCTCTGCCGGCCTGGGAAACACCCGCGGTATATGTGGCCAGAAAAGCAAAGGGAGCCTCCTCATCCTTCCGATTTTCGGCCAGATTGAAGTGAACCCTGCCTACCACGTTCCAAACCGGGCTCAAGCTCCTGAGGAATGCCTGAATATCTCCTCCTGCCTTCTGCAGCTCCTCTTTGAAAGTTGCGTGAAGCGTTGCCCAGAGTCCCTCAAGAACCTGGATATTCAGGTATTCCTCTCCTTGGATCAAAGGGGCGGATGCCACCGGGGCTTCCAGCTTCCGCTTCTCCCCCTCTGAGGGCTCCCCTTCCCATCTGTTGGGATCGCTCCTGGTGCAAACCGCCGTGACATAAAGACCGGCAAAATCTCTCCAATAGGCCAGGGCCGGGGGAAGAGCATTGGACATCTCTGCCCCAAGGCTAAGAAGTCCGAATCCAATTCCCCTGGCAAAGGCGCTCTGAAGCCTTTGGACCAAAGGGGGTTCAACTTCCGCTGCCTCATCCCAGAAAACCGGTTTCAGATTACCTCTAGGCGTGATGAAAAGGGCGAGTCTTCTTTCATTCAAGGGAGGAAATCCACCCCTCAACAGGATGCAAACAAATGCAGATGATTTCCTGGTTAAGTTGCCTCGGGCAAGGGTATCAGCTCTAAAAGGCCATGGCAAGGGGTCTATGCTAGGGCGATGGCACCCTCCTGTCTGGGTCTTTTGTCAATGCAATTCTTGTAGTTACCGGCCGGGATCCCACCGCAGGGCCAAAGCTGGTAGACTCACAACGGGGTTTCTCATGGGCTGTTGAATAGGAAACCGCCATTTCAGTCACCCCCGGAGGATCATGAGAGAGTTGCCTCAAAGATTGAGGCTCTGGGGACCAAGGGGTCTTGGCATGGATCTGTGAGGGCAAAGGGGCTCTTTCTCGGGTAGGAGGCTTCAGAATGTTTCTTGGGCTCTTGGATTTACTTAGAAGAAGCCGCTGGGGGTTTGAGTGGCGCTACCTTCGCGGTCAGACCCCTTGGGATACCAATATCACTCCCCCGGAGGTAATGGAATTCATTGCCCAGCATCCACCTGGAAAGGCACTGGATCTCGGATGCGGCACTGGAACCAATGCCATCACTCTGGCAAGAAACAGCTGGAAGGTCACAGCAGTGGACATCTCCGCCAAGGCCATTGAACGGGCCAGGCGCAAGGCGAGGGCTGCGGGGCTGGAGATTCGGTTCCTGCGGGCGGATGTGACCGACCTGTCCATGTTGAGGGATTCCTACGATTATGCCCTGGACATAGGCTGCCTATTGGGGCTGGGCAAAAGGGCAAGGGTCAAATACGCCCAAGAGCTGGCCAGGCTTGTGAGAACAGGCGGATGGTACATGCTCTATGCTTGGCTTCCCAGGAAGTGGCGGGGCAGCACTTGGGGTATGTCCCAGGAAGAAGTGGAGGCCCTTTTTGATCCTCACTTTTCAAAAATGCGACAGGTGATGGGCCAGGAACGAGGTTTCCCCTCTGCCTGGTATTGGTTCCAGAGGAGATCTATCTAGGGAGAATTGAAATGTTGTCCTTTTAGGGCAGAAGACACCAAGGCACTGAGGAGTGAGCAAGCATGGACAAGATAGAAGCCTTTGAGGAGATCTACCGGGAGTACCTGGAGCAGCTAGGCCAGGTGGACCTGGAGCTAGTATGCAAGAGACTTGGGCTAGCCAAACAGGGCCAAGAGGCCATTGTACCCCTATTCGGCCATCCCCACAGGGTCTCAAGCAAAGGTATCTTGAATCCCCAGGGCAGGAGACCCATTCATTCCGTGTGCGTTATTCTTTCCAAGTATCTCATCTTGTGCCCGGAGAGAGAACCCACGGGATCTGAGTGGGTAACATACAGGGAATTCAAAGACGCGGCTCCCTTTGTGGGGGGCTTCCTGGCACATGCCGAGAAGCCCATAGCCCAGAGGTTCGCTGGAGAGCTCCCAAAGCTTATAAAAGCAGCAGAGCAATTGGCTGGCAAGCCTGTGGAGACGGAAGTCAGGGTAGATCTGGCCATCAGGTTCCAGGCTCTCCCCAAGCTGCCCATGCTGCTGCTCATCAACGACCAGGACGAGGATTTTCCAGCCCAATGCTCTCTTCTTTTTGAGAGCAGAGCCCAGACCTACTTGGATATGGAGTGCCTGGCCATGATGGGCTGGGTGCTGGCAGATTGGTTGGCTCGGTATAGCTCACCCCTTAATGCCACTACGGGCAAATAGCCTATCCTTTGGCCAGTGAAAAACCACATAGGGAAATTCAGGCTTCATTTGAGCACAAAGCAGTTCATCCCAGGACATCTGCCCCAGGCTTGAGCTTGGAGCGCTTCTGTGAGCCTTTCAATGGAAACAGCTCTTCCAAGCCCGGCATCCAGACTTGAGCCTTGAGTTGTGTCATGGGAAGATGAGTTTGGATGTAGGGATTTCTAGAACAGCCTCCAGGGAAGGAGCATTCCCATGCCAAATGAAGTTGCACCTCAAGCCTCAGGCTCTTCCCCTCAGGAAAAACCGCAAATCAGAGCCTCCGCAAACGGGCTGGATGTGCCGGTTAGCCCATGGCAGCTACTGATTCTGTTGACAGCCTCTGTGTTCTTTGCGGAGCTTACAATAATGGGTTCATCTATTAGCTGTCCCCCTTCTCTGCTTTGGAAAATGCCCTTTTTGACAGTTTCACCTTGACCCTGTTCCTGTTCGTCATGATCCACTACTTCTTGTATCGTCCCCTTGTCCGGGAGATTCACAGACGAAGGCAGGCTGAGGAGGCTCTGGAGGAGGCAAACAAAACCCTTGAAAGCAAAATTTAGCAAAGAACAAAGGAACTTCAGGAGGCCAACCAAAGGCTTGTCCAAGAGATTGAGACCAGGAAACGGACAGAGAGCGAGCTTCGCAAGAGCGAAGAGCGCTATCGTCTTCTCATAGACACCATGAGCGATGGCTTGGAGGTGGTGGACTCCCAGGGCCTAATAACATACGTGAATCAAAGGCTTTGCGAAATGTTAGGCTATTCAGCTGATGAAATGATAGGCCGCTCGATGAATGATTTCTTTGTGCCCAAGCACGCGGATTTTTTTTTGACCAGCTTGAAAGATCTCAGGCAATGTGCCTTAGGGCACCACGAGGTGAGCTGGGTTACCAAGGAGGGTAAAGAGATTTACACCATCTTCTCCCCCAGGCTCTTTTTCGACCAAGAAAGCCGCCTCGTGGGTTGTTTTGCAGTTGTCACAGACATAACGGATCGCAAGCTGATGGAAGAGGCTCTGAGGGACTCGGAAAACAAACTCCGGGTTCTCTCCTAAAAGATGCTCTCTGCCCAGGAGCAAGAGAGGAAACGCCTTGCCAGAGAGCTTCATGACCAACTGGGCCAGGATCTGGCAACCCTTAAGCTTCAGGTGAGGTCTGTACAGAATGCTGTTACAGGAAAGGACCCCCAGGCAATTTCCCATTGCGAGGAGCTTTCGGCTTACATTGACGAGGTCATAGAGAATGTGCGAAGGCTCTACCAAGACCTGGGTCCTACTCCTTTGGAGGATTTGGGCCTCACGCTGGCCTTGCGATGGTTGGTGGATGATTTTGCCAAACATCACTCCATCGAGGCCTGTGTGGAGGCTGAGGAAGTGGATAAGCTTCTTTCCCAGGATGCCCAATTAATGGTTTACAGGGTGGTGCAAGAGGCACTAAACAACACAGGCAAGCATGCCCAGGCAAGCCGCGTTTTGGTCAGCCTTAGCAAGGCTCGGGATGAGATCCTGGTGACCATAGCCGACAATGGCCGAGGCTTCAAAGCCGATGGATCAAGCCGCAAGACACATCGGGGAGAGGTAATGGGTCTCATATTTATGGACGAAAGGGCATGGATGTTGGGAGGCTCCCTTTCGGTCAAAAGCGAGCAGGGAAAAGGCACCTAGGTGATTCTTGCTGTTCCGGTCTTGAGGGGAGCAGGTCTATGAGCACTCGGTATAGGATCCTTCTGGCCGATGACCATGCCATGTTCCGGGCTGGTGTGCGCAAGATGATCCTGGAGAGGCCAGACCTGGAGGTGGTGGCAGTGGTCGGGGATGGGTTGGAAGTCCTGGAGGCCGTAAGAAACACCAAGCCCGATCTGGTTGTGCTTGACATCTCCATGCCTCGCCTCAGGGGTATAGAGGCCACAAGGGAGATAAAGTCCTTGCATCCAGAGGTCAAGGTGCTCGTACTTACCATGCACAAAAAGAAGGAATATTGCCACATCTGTTTGTCGGCCGGAGCCGACGGATATCTTCTAAAAGAGGACACGCCTTCGGAGCTCTTTGTGGCCATAGAGACCATGATCCGGGGTGCCACTTACATCTCCCCCACCCTGAGTCGGGATCTCATGTAGGACTTCGTGCTCATGGCCCGCGGCAAGCTCAAAAGCCCGGTGGATCCCCTCTCCCACAGAGAAAGGGAGGTCCTCAGATTGATAGGAGAGGGCAAATCCAGCAGGGAGATAGCTAAGCTCCTTTTCATAAGCACCCGCACGGTGGAGCACCATCGCTCCAGCATAATGAAAAAGCTCCAAATCAAAACAACTGCAGAGCTAATCAGGTATGCCCTAGAAATGGACTAAGTCACCTCCCAAGTCCCGAGCTTTCCCATAAAAATGAATTCAAGTTCCTCAGGCCCTGTGAAGATTCTTCAAAACCTGCACCCGTAGGCCTTGGATCCATACTCCTGGTTGGTTTATCCCCCCTTTGCCATGAGTTGGGCTCAGTTGGGTACTTGTACCCAGCCAAGAAACAGTAATAATCCTCATTGCAGAGCTTTTGGGTAGGTTGCAATCCTTAAAGCAAGATAGCCTGGAATGATGAGGAGCATGAAGCTCTTGGAAAAAAAAGAGATTTTGCCAATCAGTAAAAGGAGGAAGGTGAGATGAGAGCGAACCTTCTTAAGCTTGTGACCCTGACAGCCTTACTTTTTTTGGGTGCCGGCCGAAGTGCTTATGGTGCCCTGGCTGCCGTATCACCGGGTGTGGACCCGGTCAACGGATTTGCGGTTTGGTACCAGGACACCAATGGGCCAGCCGTGCAGCTTTGTTTGGACCCGGCAAACTGCCTCTTCGATCCTGTGGTACCAGGAAACCTCTTTTCACAGCAAATAGGCTTCGGCGGGGGGGCTTTTTACTGGTCGGCTGAAGCCACCATAGACGGGGTGAGAGGGGATGCTGCCAGCTCAGCTCTGCTTGTACTGGCACTGGAAGCAGCATTCTTGAACGAAGACCCTGCACCCGGTGAACAAATGGTATTCGGAAGGGTGAGGGTGGATGTGCCTGCGGGCACACCCGTAGGCACCTGGACCATAGACCATCCTTTTGGACAACTGATTTTCAACGATGTCTCTCCAGGACTTAGAGCCATCAATTTCACAGAGGATATAGGCTGTTTCTCGGCCCCATGCGACTTTTCTCTGGCCCTTACAAGCAGTGTCGGGCCCCTTTTGGCCGCCCTGAGCCCGGCCCCTCCAGCAGGCTTCCTTGGTGACGGAGCAACTCCTTCCACCATAGAGCCAGGTCCCAACGGCTCTGTTTTTCGCGTAAGAGGACCAGGAGGAATAGACCAATCCACCAACCTGTTTGTGGTTCAAGGTCAACTCTTCGATGGAGTCGTTGCCACGCCCCTCAGCATTTAAAGGGCCAACTATTCCCGCACAAACCCAGGCAGTGTGGATGTGTTCGCCACCTCCGTTCCCGGGGCCTCGGTGAAGGTGAGTTCGCTGCCCTTGATTCCCGAGACGGCCATAGTGGATGACGGCACAGGGCGGTTCTTCGCCTACATCCAGGTGACTGATTCCAGCAGCCTCCCGGGACGCGTGGTGACCGTATCGGCAGATGACGGAGTGAACGATCCCTCTGCTCTCCTCAGGGAGTTGGTGGACCTGGTCAAGGTCAGCAAGGCGGTATTTAACCTGAGCAGCTCCACCTTGATGGTGGAGGCATCCTCCAGCGACAAGACAACGCCTCCGCCCACTCTTTCGGCTGGAGCCTTGGGCACCTTGGTTGAAGGAAAACTGACTGCAGGGCCTCTTGCAGCTCCTCCACCTTTTGTGACAGTGACCTCTTCGGCGGGAGGATCCGATACTGCTGCAGTGGAAATCGTGGAGGAGACCCTGACTGTATTGACGGCAAGAAGAAGAATAGGTCGCAGACAGATTGTCACTGGAACCAGCACTTCCCCAGGTCCAGGCAATACCATCACCATTCATCTGGGTGATGCAAGTGGACCTGTCATTGGTACCACCCAAGTGGATGCCCTTGGCAATTTCCGTTTCGATCAAAGAGGAATTCCAAGGTCTTTGCGGCCTGCAGCAAGAGGCGGGCAAATAACTGCTGTCTCCAGCTTTGGCACGAGCAATTCAGTGATCTTGCCCTTCCCGTAAGAAATCAAAGGCAGGGCCATAGGCAGGCCCGCATCGTTCAGCTTGGGTGGGCGATGGGGGCCTCTTTTTTGCTGCACCTTGCAAGCCTAGAAGAATTCCTTTGCTGGTGTTTTTTTCGCACTTTGGCCTTGGGGGCAAGCCACATCTTGCTTGTGCCCATCTCATGAGGGGAGTTCCCAAAATACCTCGAGGCTCTCCCAAAAGACCAAGGGGTACAAGTACCTATCACAGAAAACAAGATTTTTCCCATTGAAAAGAGCTGCTGAAAAACCAAGTTGAAGGCATGAAGGATGTAGCCAAGCAGTCACTGGGAGGCAAACATGGGTTTGGACAAGGAGGGAGAGAACATGAGGGAATCTCTTAAACCATTCAGGAGCAGTCAGATATCTCTTTTGGGGAGAGGCGTTTTCATCTTGGGGCTTGTGCTGCTATGCTCCTGGGGGGCCGCAAGTGCCCAGGCCAGGACCCTCACTGCCGATGTTGTGGCCCTGGACCAGGTCTATTTTTACAACAGATTTGGATCTTACAACCCCGCGGGAATGATCTATGCCCTCAGGCGGGATGTAGTGGATTCCTTGAGTGGCGAACCCATAGGTCAGGCCGGAACACCGGGGCAGGTCATGCTTAGACCCGACAGGAGGCCTCGTCCCTTGGTTCTTAGGGCCAATGTCGGGGACACTTTGGTGGTAAGGTTCACCAATCTCCTGGATCCACTGCGTCCCAGCGAGGACTCTCCGGCCACACGCTTTGCCTCCATGGCTGTGGTGGGTGTCACCACTTCAGGAGACACGGGCATCTCTGGAGTGGGTCCAGGCGCCAGCACTACCTACACCTGGAGCTGCGAAAGAGAGGGAACTCACCTCATTTTCAGCAACGCGGCACCGGGGGCGGTGAAGGTGACGGTGGAAGCGCAGTGCAAGGGCTTTTTGGGGCCCTTCATTGCGAGCCCCGGGGCAGCAGATGGTACAGGAGCCAGGTGCAAGCCTCGGAGATGGCCCAGGCCACCGTGGGGTATCTGCCTACCGGTCATCCTCGCCTGGACTATGAGGCAACTGACTCCTCGGGCACTCCCATTCTCAACATGCTGAAGGGAACCGAGATCGTGCATTCGGATCTGAATGCACTTGTCGTGGGATTCCAACAAAACGACGACGGCATTGAGGCCACACCAGAGGGAAGCTTCAGGGAATTCACGGCCATATATCACGATGAAATAAAGGCCGTTCAGGCATTTCCCCTTTTGGAGGAGCAACTAAAAGGCGTCAGGGACGGCTTTGCCATAAACTATGGCTCCAGCGGCTTGGGACCCATCCTGCTGGCCAACAGGCAGAGCCTGGGGCCTGCCAAGGATTGCATAGGTTGTTCTTATGAGGAGTTCTTCCTTAGTTCATGGGTCAATGGGGATCCGGCCCTTCGGGTGGAATACGAACATGACCCTGCCAATGTTCAGCACAGCTACCTAAACGACAACCTGAAGTTCAGGCTGCTCCACGGTGGGGTCATAGAGACCCACGTCCACCATCTCCACGGCCACCAATGGCTGGGGGCCACTGAAAACCGGGAAAACTCCACTTACCTGGACTCACAGACCCTGGGACCCATGCAGAACTATACCACAGAGATACTATACGGTGGCTCTGGGAATAGAAACAAGACCCCGGGCGATGCCATCTTTCACTGCCACCTTTACCCACATTTCGCCCAAGGCATGTGGGCCCTCTGGCGCATTCATGACACTTTCGAGGACGGCTCTAGAAGACTCCCGGACGGTGAGCACGGTCCGGGCACAGACCCTCTGAGCGGGCTTACCTCAGGCGGGACACCCATTCCGGCCGTTGTGCCCATGCCTCAAAAAGCAATGGTTCCCATGCCCACTTACGGCCCCAATGGTTTCCCAGGATACCCTTTCTATAGTGCTGGCAGGGCAGGGCACAGGCCTCCACAGCCGCCTTTTGAGCCTGTAGTGGACGCGGGTCTGCCCAGGCACATCATGACAGGCGAGACCAGGATCACCAAGGAGCTCTTGGGAAAAGAGGCTGATTTCTCTGTGGTTCACACCACCCTGCAGATTCAACTCCTGGAAAAGGAAGGTACTACCCTGGAGAGGGCAGCCATGGATTTCCATGCAGCCGCAGGGGGCCATCCTAGCCTGACCCCGGAGGGTGATCCTGCCACATTGGAAGTCAAAGGGCTCCCCCCTGTTCCTGGAGCCCCGTTCGCCGATCCTTGCCCCCCTGGAAAGACAACAGGTACCAGAAACTACCATGTCTCAGCAATACAACTGGATCTCCTGGTCAACTCCCATGGTTGGCACGACCCCCAGGCCAGGATAAACGTGTTGGACTCAGATGTGGAACTTTTCGAGGGCAAAAGCACAACAGCCTCTCCCTTTTTCTTCAGGGCCAACTCAGGAGAATGCATAAATCTCTTTCACACCAACCGCACTCCCAGGGAGCTGGAAAGAGACGACTTCCAGGTCAAGTCCCCACTGACACCATCGGCCGGCACATCCATCTGGTCAAGTTCGACCTGACTTCCTCGGACGGCTCGGCAAACGGCTGGAACTATGAGGACGGAACCCTGTCCAGACAAGAGGTGGAAGAGCGCATCAGGGCCTCTAGGGAGCCCGGTGGCTGGGCTTTGGATCCACAAGGAAACCCCGTGCAGCTTTCAGCCACAGGCCAATATCAGACAACGGTCCAGAGATGGTGGGCAGACCCGCTCTTGAACCTGCTGGGTAAAGACCGCACCATACGAACGGTCTTCACCCATGATCACTTTTCCCCCTCTTCAATTCAGCAACACGGCTTCTATAGCGCTCTTTTGATTGAGCCCGAGGGCTCCCAGTGGTTGGCCGCAAACAGCCTGGAGGATCTCTCTCAGCCCATGGATCCAGCAAGGGGAGTGGGCACTCAGATGCGCATAGTCAATGCTTCGCAAAAGGATACGCATCCTGATTATAGGGAATTCGCACTGGCTGTGGCGGATTTCGCCATAGTTTACGATCCCACCACCACACCCAGGCCCGGCACCATAAGGCCGGAGTTTGGAAATCCCGTTAATCCGCCCTTGTTGCCTGAGGTCATCTCCGCAGAGGATCCGGGCACCTTTCTGGTGAACTATCGCCATGAGCCCATACCTCTCAGGGTGGGGCTCTTCGACCCGCAAGACGGAAGTTTCCTGGGTACCAAGCCCGGAAAAGCTGGAGAAATGGCTTATGTTTTCGACTCCTCGGTCCATGGGGATCCCTTCACCGAGATCTTCAAGGCTTATGAAGGAGACAGGGTGGTCTTGCGCGTGATCCAGGGAGCCCAGGAGCTCGGTATCTCAGAGCACTTTGAGCTGGCCATGGGGCTAATGGACGAAAGCGCCCGCACCTCGGAGACCGCGGATTACCTTTATCACTTCAACGCCACAGATGATTTCTGGAACGGGGCCTGGGGATTCATCCGTAGCTTCAGCAGTCCGGATGCCAGAGATCCTGCCACGGGCCAGCGCATCGGCGACAGCCTTCAAGTTCTTCCAGAAAACCCCCATGGGAGACTCACGGTGTTGAAAAGGTATGAAAGGCGGTTTCTGAGGGGATGTCCTCCGGCCTTGGCAAGCAGGGTGAGACGATACCAGGTGGAGGCATGGGCAGCCAGGGATCTGCTCCCAGCTGGAGCAATAAAATATAACTCAGAGCACTCAGTGGAGGACCCAAGCGGCCTGCTTTTCATCCATGCGGCAGACAAAGAGGCCCACATGCTGGGGCTGAAAGAGCCTGAGCCCTTGGTCATAAGAGCCAATGCGGGGGAATGCATTGAGGTGACTCTGACCAACAGACTTCCCCGGGAAATACCTGATCATGAGGGGGATGCCAGGTTGGTGCCCATTACAGCCATGGAAGCGGACATGTTCAGGCCTTCCAACAGGGTTTCCCTGCACCCCCAACTGGTGGACTATGATCCCAGGAGGGGAGACGGCATGAACGTGGGTTGGAACACATCCCAGCCGGGATTCCCGGCCGATCAGACCGTGGGGCCGAGCCAGAGCATCACCTACCGGTGGTACGCAGGGGTGATCGAGTTGGCAAAAAGAGCCAGCGGTCAGGATCGAAAAAGAGCCAGGCCGCGTGAGTATGGGCCAATTCCTTTGATCTCGGGGGCCGACGTGATCAAGCATGCCGGTCAAGGTCTGGGGGCGCTCTCATCATAGAGCCTAGAAACTCCAGGTACAGGGATCCGGTTACAGGGGCCGCCCTGTCCAGAAACCGCAACTATCTGAGCGCCAAGATACAAGCCCCAGTGCGCTTCGGGGGAAATTTCCTGGAACATGTTCTGGTATATCAGGCGGGTCTGAATCTCCTGAAAGAAGGTCTGGCCATGCCCGAGCATTTCATGGCCGACGATGCCGAGGATTCAGGAGAAATGGGTATCAATTACAAGACTGAACCCTTCACCCTGAGGTTGGGGCTGGAGGCAGACCAAGATACCAATGACACGGTTTACCCTCAGGATTTCTTCCTGGGTCCAATATCCACACCGCTGCTTACTGCCAAGCCAGGGGAAAGGGTGCGCTTCAGGGTTCTTTTCCCGGCTGGGCCGGCCCGTCAAACAAGCTTCATTCTCTACGGGCACGACTATCCTGATGCCGGAAGGCCAGGTTTTCTCTCCAGTGGTTCCAGCCTGCTGGCCCCGGGCAAGGCCGTGACAGCCGAACCCTTTGGGGGTGCCAAGGCAGGAACCTGGATATTTAGAGCTGGCCCCAACTTCCATTTCTCCAGGGGAATGTGGGGCCGATTTGAGGTGAGATAGACAAGGCCTCAGCATGGTCCGGGTCTTTCCACGACCCGGACCTGTAAACAAAAAGGGAGGCAGAGATGATCTTTCGGCTGCTCACATTTATTTGGCTTCTTCTTTTCTGTGATGCCACTTCGGCCCCAGCTCAGCACGCCCACTCGGGCAACTACGGCAGCTCGTCTTTGGGGGACTGGATTCAATTGGGGCAGCCTGTGTCCTCGGGAGGGCTTTAGGTGCATTTTCTTATGTCAGCAAGCGGTTCGCGCTTTCTCAAGGGAGTCTCCCCGGGTGAGCTGGAACTGGGTTTTAGATTGGACTGGGAGGATGGCAAGGGACCGGCGAGCGGTCTGGAGCCCTTTGCCTGGATCGCCAAAACAAGAGATTCTACTGGGGCCTGGGATACTCAGAGCTGCCAGGAGGCTGTGTCTCTCATGGCCAGGGGTGGCATGGAGTCTGAAGAGGCAATGGCCCTCAACAAAATGCAAATCTTGACCCTCAATGAGGACCATACCCTTTCAGTGATTAACCCCAGGGTCAGTCTGGCCACAGCAAACATAGAGAGCATTATTCCTCTGGGCGGAAGGCCTTTGGAAGCTTTGGTGGATCAAGAAAGAGGGCTGCTCTTTGTGCTAATGGAGCGAACAAAGACGCCCTTTGGCCCAGGCTCCAGTGAGGCCATTCCCGGAGTGGTGGGCGCAGGAGGGGAAAAGGGGGAGCTTGCTGTCTTTGATCTCCAAGGGAATCGCATTGGAGGCCGCTTGGGGTTAATAGGTCTTCCCCATAAGATTTTTCCAGACAAGAAACTGGAGCTTTTGTGGATAACATCCCGCAGTGGCGAGGTGACTTTGGTGGAGTCTGAGGGGCTTAGAATCGTAAGAAGCTTGAGATGGGGACAGGGGCCTGTGGAAGCGCAATTTGATCCATCCGGTACAAGAATATTTCTGGCCTCAGGCACACAGACCCATCTGATGGTCATGGATGCCAGGAGAGGGGAGCTCCTTGGAAAAATGGAGGTCCGAAAAGCAGGCCTTCAACTGGCCTCCTCGGCTCACACCGGAAGGACCTATGCAGTGGACTCCAAGGGGGGAGGGGTTCTTGTACTGGATTCCTCCACATTGATGGAGGTGGGCACCATTGCCCTGGCCCCGGGGGTGGCTTCTGTCAAGATAAGCCCTGACGGTGGTTTTCTTTTGGCCCTTTTTCCAGAAAAAAGGGCTCTGGCTGTGGTGGATTTGGACCGGGGGGCGGTTGTGCAAAGAGCAAGGATGGGGCAGGAGCCCAAGCATTTGGAATTCAGTCAGCATTACGGGTACGTGCACCATCCCAAAAGCGTCCAGATCACCATTTTCAGGCTGGCTGATCTGGGAAATGGCCCTGAACTGCCTGTGGTGGAGATTCCAGTGGGGACCAACTCCAGTGACATGAGCCCCAAAGCCACCAATCTGAAAAACATGGCCATCATGCACGGCCACGGGGGAGCCCTGATCGCCCATGGGGGAGACCGCATGATTTACCATTACATGGAGGGCATGATGGCTCCCATGAGCGGACTCAAGCTCCAGACATCTCCACCCCTTGGTGTTCTCATTTACCACCGTCGCATGCAGGAAGGGCCCCAGCCCGGGGAATACAGAGCCTGACTCAGGCTGAGCCAGGGCGGTCAATATCAAGTGCTTTTCCACCTGCCATTCCAAAAGGCCTCTGCCTGCTTCGATCTGGTTGTGGATGGGATGGGGGACATGGAGAAGCCTCAGGCTCAAAGAATGGCTCTTGCGGCAACACAGGAGAAACTCCTTCTGGATTCCCCCGGCCCGGTGCCAGTAGCCTTTCAAATAAGAGACGAGACCCGAGGCCTGGCCATAGGTGGTCTCAAAGACCTCAGGGTCATTCTTTTTGCAACTCAGGGCAACTGGCAGTGGCGGGCAGATGCATCTGAGGTGGAGCCTGGACTTTACCAGGTCATGGTGAGATTTCCGAGAGCCGGTCATTACTTGCTGGTTGCGCAATCTGCTTCCCTGGGGGCGAAATGGGGAGGGCTTCGCCACATAACCCTCAAGGTGGAGGAAAATAACCTCTACCCCACGGAACTCTCAGGAAAAGGTCCCTAAGGCTTGGGTTCTTTTCAGTCAAGCAATCAATATACTGGGGTTTGAATGAGGGCCGGGCATACAGCCTGGAGGCAACCGAGCCTGTAAGCCTCACCCTGAGCATTTGCTCTTCTGCTTTGGCCCGAAAGTGATATGATCTACCAAATGCACAAAGGGAGTCTCGGGTTTGAGAAGAAGGCCGGCCACGAGTCGGTAAAAGATACAATTCTCTTTCTATGAAAGGAGATCTGCCACATGACGGCCATCTACTATGATTCGGATGCAAGGCTAGAGATCCTCAAGGACAAGACCATGGGCATCATAGGTTACGGAAATCAGGGTAGGGCCCAGGCCTTGAACATGAGGGACTCGGGGCTTGGCAACATAATCGTGGGAGGCATAAAGGACCAGTATCTGGAGCTGGCAGCCCAGGAAGGCTTTGAAACAGCATCTGTGGAGGAGGCATCTGAAAGAGCGGACATAATCTTTCTTCTTATCCCCGATGAGGTGGCCCCGGCTGTTTACCAGAAGAGCATCCATCCGCGAGTCAGGAAGGGTGCTGCCTTGAACTTTGCCTCAGGTTACAATATAACCTTTGGCTTCATAGTTCCCGAGCCCACCTTGGATGTGATAATGGTGGCTCCCCGCATGATAGGAGAAGGAGTCAGGCAATGCTATCTAAAAGGAGAAGTATTCCCATCTTTTGTGGCAGTGGAACAGGATGCCACGGGAAATGCCAAGCAAATCGCCCTGGCCATAGCCAAAGCCATCGGCTCCACCAGGCGTGGTGCCATAGAGGTAAGCTTCAGGCAGGAGACCCTCATGGACCTCATGGCAGAGCAGGCCACCTGGCCCCTTATTTTTTCGGTCCTTACAGAGGTCTTCCGCTTCCAGGTGGAACAGGGCATCCCCGAGGAAGCAGTCTTGATGGAACTATATGTTTCCAAGGAACCTGCGGTGATGCTGGAAAAGATGGCCGATATGGGCTTGTTCAAACAAATGCCTTTGCATTCCCACACCAGCCAATATGGACAACTCTCCAGGTTCAAGGAAGTGGACAAGGCCTATATCCGGGCCTTTCTTGAAAAACAATTCCAGAACATCTGCTCTGGAAGATTTGCTTCGGAGTGGAAAAAAGAGCAGGAAAATGGCCTTGGTGAATTCACAAGGCTCATGGAAGAGGCCTTGGCTTCTCCCATAAGCCTGGCCGAAGAAAGATTAAGACAGAGGCTCAAGTAAACCTGCCCTCATGGATTGTTGGCACGAATTATTTCCCAGGATGGTTCGAGTTGGGGGCCACGCTCCCAACTCATTGTTGCCTTTGCCCCTTTTAGGGCCTGCAACAGGGGGAGAAAGCGCAAAGGGGAAACCAGGCCGCACATTTGAGCACAAAGAAGTCCACTCCAGTATCTCTTGTATGCCTGAGCCAAGGGGGGTTGAATCCCACAAGATCGTAATGTGATATCTAGCTTTACTACATTTTTGTCGTTTTTCTTATCATATTCTCCCCTTCATCCATGACAAGAGGATGGTGATTCCAGCTGGTTCCATGTTTTGGGGCCCAAGGCACGGCCATTGCTTGGGTCAGATGGTGCCTGCCTGGGGCAGGCTAAATCATATGGCTCTTGGAAGATGCCTCTTGGAGCAGCAGGCAGTGATCTTTCCATGGGCAGGGGAAGCTGGAGGTAAAGATGGAACAGAGGCGTGGAGGAAGAGTGTTTTTTCTGGGATTGGTTACAGCCCTTTGGTTTTTTATGGGCACAGCTTCTGCCCCTGGGGCAGATGAGCAAGCTTTGGAGCAAGAGCCTGTTGCTCTGGCAATGGAAGCCCTTGAGAAAGTAGGGCTTGGAGATAGCCTCTCTTCCTTGGGCATTAAGCTTTCGGGATGGATTTCTCAAAGCTACACATTCAATCCCCACAAGCCCGAGAATCGCTTGAATCTCTTTAGGGTTTTCGACGATAGGTCCAATGACTACCGAATGAACCAGTTTTCCCTGATTCTAGAGAGGCCCCTCACAGAGGGAAAGGATTTTGACTGGGGCTTCAAGGTGCAGGCTATTTACGGATGCGACTCCAGATTCATTCACTCCTCAGACCTACCCGAGGCAGACAGTCCCTTTACAAAGCACACGGTGCAGGTTGATCCAACTCAGTTTTTTGCCCTTTTTCGCCTACCCATAGGCCAAGGCCTAACAGTGAAGATGGGAAAATATGTCACCACCTTGGGCTATGAGGTCATAGACGCGCCGGGCAATTCCCTTTACTCCCATAGCTATCTTTTCGGCTTTGCCATACCTTTTACCCACACAGGGCTGCAGTTGGATTACCAAGCAATGGAAACCCTGAATGTCTACTATGGCCTGGTTCGGGGATGGGATGTGATCACCACTGATCCCAATGGCAGTTTTTCCCACATGTTCGGAATGGGCTTAAAGCCTTCAGAAGAGGTGAACTTGCTCCTCAATGTCATCACCGGCCCTGAGACCCAAAGGGAAAACCGTTACCGTACAGTGGTGGACCTGGTGGCCTCATGGCAACTCTCTAATCACTGGAGCCTTGCTCTTAACGCGGATGTGGGCCACGAGCAGACACCTGACACAAAAGGCACTTTATGGTGGGGAATAGCGGCTTATGCAACCTACAGATGGTCTCCAGCCTGGGCAGCCACGGCTCGAGTCGAATACTTCAGAGATGACACTCACACCAGGCTCTCCGGAGCGAAAGATCTGACAGAACTGACTCTGGGCCTGGACATTCATCCCTTTAAAGAGTTCAAGAATCTAAGAGTTCGCCCGGAGATCAGATGGGATCATGCCGTCTCCAACAAGCCCTTTGACGGGGGCTCCAAGAAAGACCGGATAACCTTGGCCGGAGACGTGATTTTCCTTTTCTAGACCCTATTGTCCACCAGGATCTTTGCGGTTGGGGGCCACGCCCCCAACTCCAGAGGCATTGGCCCATTTTCAGGCCTGACACAGCGAAGCCCCCAAAGGAAAACCAGCAAAAAAGGATTCCCATGGACCCAAGTGAAACCCTCCACCTCAGCTGATCCTTGAAAACAATCTAGCTGCCTCTGGCCCAGCCTAACACTCAAACCCTTGACTCTGCAAAGAAGATATCTTACTTTTTGACCAAAATGTTCTTTTGTTCAGGAGCGTCTTAGATGCTTACTAGGGATCAGGTTCTGGACAGAGCCCTGAAACTCATAACCGAGGAGGGATTGAGACGTTTTTCGGTTAGCGAACTGGGATTGCGGCTCGGAGTCGTAAAGAGCGCACTTTACCACCATTTCCCGGGAGGCAAGGCCGAGATCGTCAGAGAAGTCTTTGGCAGAGAAGAGAACCGTGTGCTGGAGGCCATGGAGGAGGCTTTAAATTCGGCAGCCACCACACGGGACAAGCTATGCGCCTTGGCCTTAGCCAAGATAGTGCTGGTAAGGGAGCTGGGACGACTTTACAGGATCAGGGAAGAGATCGCAGACGAGCTGGAGGGATTTTTGGTGAGTCGAAGATTGGACTTTCTGAGGCGAGAGAGGAATCTGATAGCCTCAGTTATCCAAGAAGGGATCGAAAAACAGCAACTCAGGCCTGTCAACGCGCATTTGCTGGCAGTGGCTCTACAGGGAGCTCTCCACAACCTGAGTCGCACCTACGCGGTTGAGGGCCAACCCTTGAGGTCTGAGGAGGTGGAAAGCCTCATAGATTGTCTGCTTGAAGGTATAAATGCCTGAGGGATTGGGAAAGTTCGAGGTGGCAAAATGGAGGAACAAGCCCAAAGGATGACTTCCAAGAGAACAAAAAGAGATCTTGTGATTCTCTCTCTTGCAGCAGCACTGGTGGTAGGGGCTGTCCTATCAGGCAGATGGCTTTGGCACAGGCTGACCCATGTCACCACGGATGCGGCGTACGTGAAGGCTGATATGGCCTCTGTAGCACCTGAGGTTGGAGGAAGGATCATGGAGGTGCTGGTCAGAGAGGGCCAAAGGGTAACAGCGGGTGAGCTACTCCTTAAGATTCAGGACGACGACTGGCTCCACAGAGAAGAGCAGGCCCTGGCCAAGGTGGCAGAGCTGGAAAGGCAGCTTCTGAGGCGGCAGGCTGTCTTGGATCGCACAAGGGCCTCTGTGAAGGCAACGGTGGAGGCTGCTGATGCAGCCTTGGCTGCTGCCAGGAAACAGCTTGTGAGAGCGCAAGCCAATCTGGATTACTTGGAGGCCCAGGAACGAAGGATACAGGTCCTGGTCCAAAGAGAGGTGGTGTCCCGTTCCCAGTGGGACCAGGTCCATTCTGGGGCAGAGGCAGCCAGGGCAGAGCTGGCGGCAGCCAAAGATCAAGTGGCCCTGGCAGAGGCCAGGCTGCTGGAAGCCAGGGCTACCAGGCTAAGCGTGGATGAGGCCGAGGCGGCTCTGCAGGAGACAAAAGCGGGCCTAGACCAGGCAAAAGCAGCACTGGCACAAATCCGTTGGACCAGGGGCCGCACAGAGGTCAAGGCCCCAATCACCGGTGTGGTGGCCAGGGTCTTCATAAGAGAAGGGGACTTTGCGGTCCCGGGAAGGCCTCTTTTGGCTCTGTACGACCCTCTCACCAGGTACGTGGAGGCGCGATTCGAGGAAAACAAGCTATCTGATCTCAGGCTCCACCAGGAGGCGGAACTCAGGGTGGATGCCCTTCCCGGTGTTGTCCTAAGGGGAAGGATCAGGCGCATAGCCCCTGCTGCAGCCCAAGAGTTTGCTCTTATTCCCAGGGATGTCACGGCCGGGGAGTTCACCAAGGTGACCCAGAGGGTTCCAGTGGAGCTGGAGATCCTGGAGCTGAATGGACACCCGGAGATCGTGCCAGGTCTTTCGGTCCAGGTGGCCGTAAAGAAGGAGGGGGCCTGATGCAAGGGCCCAACAAGTGGTGCGTGGCAGTCCTTGTCACAATGGGCATGTTCATAGCCTTCCTGGATACAACCATAGTGGACATAACCCTCCCCAAGATGATGTCCACCCTGGAAGCGGACATGTACGACGCCCAGTGGATAATAATCGCCTATCTCATGGGAGCTGCCGTGGCCATGACCTTCGTGGGCTGGATATCAGGTCTCCTTGGCCACAGAGACACCTATCTGTGGGGTCTTGTGCTGTTCGTTGCCATGAGCGCTCTTTGCGGAGCTGCTTCCTCATTGGAGGCAATGCTGGCCTCCAGATTCCTTCAGGGGGTGGGAGAGGGAATGCTTATTCCTGTTGGCTGGCTCTTGCTCAGCGATGCCTTTCCTCCACAGGAGAGGGGTCTGGCCATGGGGATATACGGGCTTGGGGCGGCCTTTGCTCCAGCCATAGGTCCTTCTTTGGGAGGTCTCATCACGGAACACCTCACATGGAGGTGGATTTTCTACGTGAACGTGCCCATTGGCCTTCTGGATGCCATTTTGGTGATCTGGTTGATCCAAAACAGGAAATTATCTCAACAAGCCCCCTTGGATCTGGTTGGAGTCATCCTCCTGTCCGTTGCTCTTAGTTCTCTTGTGATCTTCGTGTCCAAGGGTCAGGAAAAGGAGTGGCTACAGTCAGACTTCATCCTTCAGATGGTGGTGGTCTTTTGCCTCAGTTTCGCTGGTTTCATCTTCTGGGAGCTGCTGGCTCCGAGGCCCCTCGTACCCAGGAGCGTCTTCATTCAAAAAGAGGTTCCTCTGGCCCTACTGGCACTGGGCCTTAACTCCATGGTGGCCTACGGAGTATATCTTCTTCTCCCGGTGTTTCTGCAGAGGTTAAAGGGATTTACCACCTTGGATTCGGGATTGATCATGCTGCCCGGCTCCATGGCCTCGGCACTGGCCACCCTGCTAGGCGGAGCCCTGGCGGATCGCCTCAGGCCTAAGGCTGTGGCCATTGCCTTTCTCTTGGCAGGAGCCTGGGCCACCTGGGTCTTCCGAACAGGCTACTTCGATCCGCGCTGGGCCATCATATGGGATAACCTGCTTTGGGGCTTCGCCGTCTCCGGGGCATTCGCCCCCTTGAGCTACCTCCTCTTTGCCTCCCTCAAAGAAGAGGACTTTGCCCACGGCTCCATGATCATTAACGTGACAAGGCTGGTAGCGGGCTCCATAGGCACAGCCGTATCCACGAATATATTGACTTCCAGGCAAAATGCCTTCTACGATGCCATCTCCAGTAGAATAGAGTGGGGATCTTACGCAGGTACAGAGCTTCTGGCATCCTTGGGATCCTGGTTGGCGAGCCCTGAACCTGGAGCCTATTTCAACCCCAATGCCACTCAGGTGGCACCGGAGATGGCAAGAAGGCTCATACAGGCTGTGGCCGGAGCAGAGGCCTTCATGGCCACTTATAAACATCTGGCTCTTCTGATGCTCCTGGCTGCTGCCGCGGTGGTGCTTGCCAGGAATCTGAAAGTCCAGGGGATGGCACCTGGCCACTGAGTCAGAACTTCCTGGGGGCGGGTGAATACCCCCTTACAGGAATCTGCACCATGGCTGGCTTCTGAATGAATCGGGCAGAGGTGGAACTGCCTTGGTTTTCCAGGGAGAAAACGGGGTTTCTCTTAGGGTGGCAACCTTCAATGTGAACGGCATCAGGGCGCGCATGCCCTTGCTCTTGGGCTGGATCCAGAGGGTGAGGCCTGACATTGTGGCCTTGCAGGAAACCAAGGTGGAGGACAAACAGTTTCCCATTGAGCCCCTGGAGGCTGAGGGGTATGAGTGCGTCTTTTGCGGGCAAAAGGGTTTCAACGGGGTGGCCGTGCTGAGCCGTGGCCCCATTGAGGTGATTCGTGAAGGACTCCAAGACGGCGGCCCCTTGGACCGGGAGCGTTTGCTCATGGTGCGAACCATGGGTTTAATTGTTTTGAACACTTACGTCCCACAGGGCACGTCCCCCGAGTCCCCACGGTTCATGTACAAACTCCACTGGTTAGGCAGGCTGAGGCAGTTCATGAATCAAAACCTGAGACCCGAGCAACATGCTCTGTGGATGGGGGATTTCAATGTGGCTCCGAAGCCCGAGGATGTTTACGATCCTGAAGGCCTGGCAGGGCAAATAGGATTTCACCCCCTTGAGCGGAAGGCCTTGGAAGAGATCAGAGAATGGGGCTGGGTGGACATCTTCAGGCTCCACGTCAAGGAGGCCGGCCATTACACATTTTGGGATTACAGGCTTCGAGGAGCCCTTTCCAAGGGCCTCGGCTGGAGGGTGGATCACATCTGGGGCACAAGATCCCTTGCCCAAAGGAGCCTTCGGGCCTGGATAGATACGAACCCCAGACGAGAAGAGCGTCCTTCTGACCATACGCCGCTTCTGGCGGAGTTTGCCTGGGATACACAAGGCACATGGCCTGCAGATTCCAAGGACCGCTATGTGGGATGAGGGGTCTGTTTTTGGTCAACCCTCGCAGCCTTTCGGAAAATCTTTTTCATCTCTCCAATGGGGCAGTCTCTGGCATAAAAAATCCAGGGCCTGCCTCAAGCTGGGGATGCCAGGCCTTCCGCCCAGCTTGGTGCATTTCATGGCAGCCACACAATTGGAAAACTCCAGGATCTGCTGCAGCTCCCAGCCTTTCAGCAGACCGAAGATGAAACCAGCGTGGAAGACATCCCCTGCGCCGGTGGTATCCACAGCCTTAACTGGAAAGCCAGGACAGTGCAAAGGACCTGAGGGGGTCAGAGCCAGGCAACCCTCGGCTCCCAAGGTCATGGCCACAAACCCACGGGCCATACTGCCAAGGGCCTGGAGAGCCCTCACAGGATCAGAAATGCCCGTCAGCCTGCAGGGAAATCTCTGGGAGGATATCAAGTAATCCACCATTGCGACCATTTCCTCAGTGCCATCTTCCACCTTGTCCAGGTCTATGACCGTGGGGATTCCATTTTGCCTCGCCCATCCAATGGCCTGAAGGGTGGCACCTACATCATGGCCGTCCAGATGCAGGACCCGGCCGGAACAAACCGCTTCTTGAGAAAGCTCCCCGGGCCTGTACATGAGGCGGGGATCTCTGTCCCAGATTATGGTGCGCTCACCGTTTCTGGCATCTATCAATATGAAGGCATACTGATTGCGCGCTCCCTCCTCGCGGGTCACAAAGCTGACTTCCACGCCTTGGGAACGTATGCTCTCCAAAGAGAAGCTACCCAGCTCATCCCCACCCACTTTTCCTATATAACGTACCTTTAGCCCCCATTTGGCCAGGGCTACCATGGCCGTGGCCACCTGCCCACCTCCCTGCCGCTCCAAAGAAATCATCTTCACCTTGCTGTTGAATTCCGGGAAGTGGGGAACCACACAAAGGTCATCCACTGCGTTGAGCCCAAGCCCCACCACGTCGAAGGCTTTCTGTGGATTTGGGGGTATAGGAAATCTCATCTTTTCCTGACCTCCCTGTTCCCAACCAATCCCTTTCTGTCCCAAAGCATCAGCATCCAAAGATGGCCCACCAAAGGCAAAGGAAAAGCGCCGCGACTCGACACCATTGCGTGGCAAGGCCACTGTAGTTGGAATCAAGCGGACTTCCTGGGGCTTGGGCCCCAAAGCTGTGCCCATCGGGCCATAATCCAGCAGAAGATGTTAACATATCTCTGAGTCGGCTTCCCATCTTCACAGATGCTCTGGCCTTAGGAGGAGGACTGCCATGGCATTGCCCACAACTCCAGCCCTTCGGCTGCTCAAGGAAAACAACGTGCCTTTCAAGGCACATATTTACAAATACCAAGAGCACGGCGGGACCGAGGTGGCAGCCCAGGAGCTGGGCATAGACGAGCACCTGGTCATCAAGACACTGGTCATGGAGGATGACCAGGGCAAACCTTTGGTGGTGCTCATGCATGGAGACAGACGGGTTTCCACTCGCAGCCTGGCCCGCCAGATAGGGGCCCGATGGGTAAGCCCATGCGAGCCCAAGGTAGCACAGCGCCATACAGGCTACCTGGTGGGCGGAACATCCCCCATGGGCTTGAGAAAGCCACTTCCCATATACATGGAAGAAGGCATTCTGAGCCTTCCGCAGATCTACATAAACGGCGGCAGAAGGGGCTTGCTGCTGGAGATGGACCCCAAGGATCTGGCTCGCATTCTAAATGCCAGAAAGGTGCAAGTGGCCATATGAGAAAAAAGGGATGGACTGCTTTACTCGGAATTATCCAGAACCAGCAGGTTTCCCAAGGGAAGCAAGCCCACCCCGTGATCCTGGGTTCCTGTGTACCCACCCAAATTTTTTCATAATTATGTATAACTAAATTAAATATTACTTGACTTTGCCCTCAAGGTTGTGTAGAAGTGCCAAGAGGGCGATACTGGTCCAATGCATTTTCTTGATGTGAGGAGTCGGTCGTGCTGAAACCCAGGCGTGTGGTCATAACGGGGATCGGAGTTGTGGCCCCCAACGGAATAGGAAAGGAGGCCTTTTGGGAGGCGTTATCTCAAGGTAAATCAGGGGTACGGGAGATTACTCTTTTTGATACCAAAGGTCTTCCAACAAATATTGCTGGAGAGGTATCGGGCTTTGACCCTACCGTTTTCATGCCCGAGCAAATGGTAAAGCAAAGAGGACGAGCGTCTCATTTGGGGGTGGCTGCGGCTAGCCTGGCTTTGCAAGACGCCCATGTTCGGGAATCACTCAGGAAACATTTGGGAATAGCTCTGGGCATGACCTTTCCGGCTATGGATTATTTTGAAAGGCATATCAGGAAGCTCCTCAGCAATGGAGCTTATTCTGAGAAAGATGTCAACCTTCTTTATACCTCCGCCTCGCCTAACATGGTGACCCTGGATATATCCGTTGTGTGCGGCTTGAAAGGATCAAGGATTACAATCGCCAATGCTTGTTCCTCGGGAATGTTAGCCCTGTTTAAGGCTTATGAAGAAATTCGCTTGGGTTCCAGTGACCTTTTTTTGGCAGGAGGTGTGGATGGTCCTCTTACCTATTTAGGCTTCGCAGGCCTAATAGAGGGGGGATTCCAAATTGTAGCAGAAGGGCCGCCACAAAAGGTGAGTAAACCGTATGACAAATACCGTAAGGGTGCTGTTTGCTCAGAGGGCGCTGCTTTCCTGGTCTTGGAGGAGCAAGCGCATGCACAAAGGAGAGGCGCCCGAATCTATGCGGAGCTTGCTGGCTTCGGAGCTAGCTACGGCACACAGAGCTCCTCTCCTGAAGCGATAAGAAATGGGTTAAGAACTGCCATTAGTTCTGCTTTGTCCTCCTCCCAAATCCCACCATGTGAGGTGGACTACATATGCGCTCATGGACCATCTCTTCCAGTTGTAGACCACATGGAGACATTAGCTATTAAGGATGTCTTCGGTTCTCAAGCCTTTCGTATACCGGTGAGTTCCATAAAATCAATGATCGGGAACCCAATGGCCGCGTCAGGCCCCATGCAAACAGCCGCCGCACTCCTTAGCATGGCAAACTCAACCATATGCCCCACAATTAACCTTGAGCATCCCGACCCCCTATGTGATTTGGACTACGTGCCTGAGGGCCCAAGGAAAAATAAATTGAGAATAGTTCTTGTCGACTCACACGGGTTCGACAACGTAGACATGGCTCTGCTATTAGCCGCAAACAATAATTCGGCGCAATGACTCAGGCAATTTCAGCCTTTTTGGCGTCTGCGTTTAGCTTCATCCTAGGCTGCTACGTGTTTGCCTCCAACCCTAGGAACCTGGTAAACATTCTTTTTTCCATCTTGGTTTTTCTAAACGCAGTGTACGCCTTGCTCCTAGGTCTCTTGCTCACGGTTCCCAGTTTCCAAGACTCCTGGCTGTTCCCGAGGCTCTTATATGCCGTGCCAGCTCTGATACCGGTTTCATTCTACGGTTTTTGTAGAGTGTTTCCAGATACACCGGCTTCCTTTGATCCGCGGCGGTTTTTCATGTCCCATCTTCCCATAGCCTCAGCGATGGTTTTTCTGTCTTTGGCTAAAGCTGTGATAACCGGAACGTCTCAAACGCCTTTGGGAATCAGACCAACTTATGGCCCCCTTTTTATTCTGTATATAGTTTATTTCGTAACTTACCTAACCAGTAGCCTGATTGTTCTAGTTAGGAAATATAGGTATTCTTCTGGATTAACTAAGACTCAATTTGTTTATGCTTTTCTTGGCCTCATACCTTCTTTCATTGCTGTTATTCTGGCAACACTTGTCCTTCCTGCTCTAGGGATAAAATATTTTAGCCAAACAGGACCTCTTTTTACCATTCCCATGGTAGCTGTTATAGGATACGCAATAGTCCGCTATAGATTAATGGACGTTACTCTCGTCATTAGACGTACTATTTTAGTGTTTCTATACATTCTCTTTGTAACATTAGCGCTCCAGTTATATCTGAATTTTTCTATATCTCGTTATATTTTTGGCAAAGCATCTTCAGTATATTTTGGCGAAGTTCTTTTTTGGTGTATAGGTATAGCATTATTTGCATACTATCTGAATTCTATTTTAGAAGCTATACTCGATAAATACGTTTTTAGTGGTAGGTATAACTATAAAGCTTCACTAAAGAAAATTAGTGAAGACCTTGTAATTTTAAGTGAATTCGACGAAGTGTTAAGAACGCTGAGCACATCGTTAAAAAATCTCTTAAATCTCAAGAAAATCATAATTGCTGTTAAGGGGATACCCTTTGAATATGATATTTGTGTTGTTCAACAGCCTGAGGCCGATGAGGCGCTGATAAAAAAGAAATTTGAAGAGATAAGACACCTGCTCTCCGAGACAGGGGAGTTGGCGGTTTTCGAGGAGATGAAAAGAAAAGTTGGCTGGCGCAAAACTATTTCGAGCCTTGACCTATTTAGAGAACTTGATGTGGGTGTTTTGGTCGGCTTGCAAGGGAAGGGCCAAGTAAATGGTTTTATTGCACTTGGCAGCAAGGGATCTGGAGATTTGTTTTCCAAGGATGATCTTGATTTTCTTGTGACCCTAGCCAATCAAGGAGTCGTAGCCATCGAGAATTCAAGGCTTTACTCGCAAATCCTTATCATAAAAGAGTACACGGAACGTATTTTTGAACAGCTAACCTGTGGGGTCGTCACAGTAAACAACGCCGGCGCTCTAACTGTCATGAACGCAAAGGCCAAAGATCTGCTAGGGCTAAGAGGATCTGCCTTCTCGCCCCAGACTGTTTACGAGTTGCCCGGGGAAATAGGAGATGTAATCCTGCAGAGTATGTCTTCTCAGACAACAAACGCTAATATTGAAATACACTTCGAGATCCAAGAACAGCCCTCCCGCTTTCTCAACTTGACCACTGCTCCACTTAGGGGCCCCAAGGGCGAGACGATCGGTGCCCTTGCTGTTCTCACAGACCTAACGGAGATAAAGCTCTTGGAGGCTGAGGTCAGAAGGGCAGAACGCCTTGCCACTGTGGGCACTTTGGCTGCTGGCATGGCCCACGAGATCAAGAATCCTCTGGTTTCCTTGAAGACCTTCGCCCAACTTCTTCCCATCAAGTATGATGATCCGGAGTTCCGTGAGTCTTTTTCTCACATAGCTGCAGGGGAGATCGAGAGGATAAACTCCCTGGTGGAACAGCTTCTTCGTTTTGCCAGGCCTCCCAAGCCTATTCCCATGCCCATAGACCTCCATGATCCCATAGAACAGACCCTGGCACTACTCTCTAGCGAAATGGCCAAGAAAGGAATAAAGATCACCACCAAGTATTACCAGACGCCTCTTTGGGTTTTCGCGGATGCAGAGCAACTGAAGCAGGTGTTTATGAACGTGCTACTCAATGCCTTGGAGGCCACCTCATCCCAAGAAGAACCCTCTTTGGAGATCTCCACTGGAACCAGAAAAAGATGGGGCTGGCCTCCAGCCGCTCCTTTTGCTAAGCTTCCCCAGGGATACACACAGGGAGACCGGGAGGCATATGTGCGCATAGCCGACAATGGTCCAGGAATTCGGGAAAGCCACATAAAACATATCTTCGATCCTTTTTTCACCACCAAGCACACGGGCCATGGACTAGGGCTTTCCATAGCACACGGCATAGTACGGGAGCATAAAGGCTCCATAAACGCCGAAAACCGCCCTGGTGGTGGTGCGGTTTTTACCATAGCCCTCCCACTGTTGGTGGCCGAGGCTGCTTTACCCCTTGGAGATTCTCATGAGCTTCGTGCTGATCGTCTCGCATGAGATAGCTGTTCAGGAATCTCTGCGCATGATTCTAAAGGACGAGTTTTCCATCCTACAGGCTCGTTCGGGGCACGAAGCTCTGGCCATGGTTGCCCAGCATCCGGTGGAGATCGTGCTTTTGGAGCCGACCCTGCCCGACATGAACGGCTTGAGCCTGCTGGAGAGACTCCGGCAGATCTCCCAGGATATTTGCCTGGTGCTCATCACCAACGCCAGGGCCCGTGATCTGATGGAAGCCACCGACGGTGAATCCGGTTATGAGGTACTGGTCAAGCCTTTTGAGGGCACGGAGGTCAGATGGGTCATGAAACGTGCCCTGGAGCGCACCAGGTTGCAAAGGGAGGTTCGTCTGCTCAAAAGCAGAGTGGAGGCCAACGGAGGTACCAGGATTTTTCCTTTGCCTTATAGAGAGGAGGTTCCCGTGCCCATGACCGCTTTGAGTTGGTATCACATGGAGCGGGATCCAGCCTTGAGTCAGTTCGCCCTGAAGGAGTTCTTCAAGGCCCTTACTCACATCACAGACCTGGAAAGACTCTTGGATTTCATGCTTCATGCCATCTGCGAGATGTTCCAGGTCAATAAGGCAGCGGTGCTACTCTTGGAGCCTTCCCGGTCTATCTTTCGAGTGAGGGCTTCTTTGGGCATAGAAGAGCTGAGGATCAGAACCCTGAATTTCAGGTTGGAAGAGGGGCTGCCCGGGTGGCTGCTTCGCTACAACCAGATCCTGAAACGTGAAGAGGTGGAGCTATCGGGCTTCACCAGGGAGGGGGCCTTGGTGCTCCAGCAGATGGAAGCTTTGGATGCCAAGATCTCAGCTCCTCTGCTTACCAAGGGCCGGCTGGTGGGGATCTTGTGTTTGGGCAACAAGGTAACCGGAAGGCCTTTCAGCGATTCCGACGTGGAACAGCTCTCCATGGTGGGCAACTATGCGGCAGTGGCCGTTGAGAACTCTCTTCTCTATAGGGAACTTTGCCTTCAGAAAAAATACAATGAGAACATCCTCAAGAGCATAGGCACAGGGGTGGTGGCCATAGATCACCTCGCCAAGGTAACCACTTACAATCCGGCAGCCGAGCGGATGCTGGGGGTTTCCAGGGAGGAAATCCTAGGCAAGAGCGTTCAGAAATTGGGCTCTGTATTTGCAGACCTCCTGCTCAGGACCCTGGAGGGCGCTGAGAGTTTCTCTCGTCGGGAAGTGACCCATCCCATGTCCAAGGCCCCTCTGGGTGTGAGCACTTCCCCCTTAAGGGATGACTCCAACCGAATCCGCGGAGCCATCATGGTCTTCACAGACCTCAGCGAGACTAAAGAATTGGAGGCCCGTACAAGGGATCTGGACAGGTTGAGATTCTGGAGCCTGCTGGCCAATCGCATGGCCCAGGAAATCAGAAACCCCTTGGTGGCTGTTAAGACCTTCGCCCAGTTGCTTCCGGAGCGTTATGCAGACCTGGAGTTCCGGGAGCAATTCTTCTCGGTGGTGATGGGAGAGATCGACCGGTTGAATCTCATGACCGAGCGGCTCATGGAATTTGCCATGCCCAGGGAAAGCAGGCCCATGCGTCACGATGTCAACCAGATCGTGGAATCGGCCATACAATCCCGGGCTGCGTGGATCGAGGCCAAAAAGATCAGGCTAGTCAAGCAGCTGGCTTCTGATCCCATTTATGTCTCTGCAGACAGGGAGCATCTGGAGAAGGCCTTGTGCCATATTCTAGACAACGGCCTGGAGGCCAGCTCAGATGGAGGTAAGTTGAGGCTTCGCACACAGAGGGTGAAGCCTCCGGTGCTTCGATCGGTCAGGACCCATGGCAATCTGGATCCGTCAAGCAGGGATTGGGTGGAGATCCTGGTGGAGGACACAGGCTGCGGTATTGCCGCTGATCAGTTACGGGAGATTTTTTCGCCTTTTTTTACCACAAAGGTCAAAGGCATGGGCTTCGGTCTGCCCATAGCTCAAAGAATAATCCAGGATCACGGGGGACGCATAGAGGTGGACTCAGAGCCAGGAAAAGGCTCCAGATTCAAGCTTCTGATCCCTTTGGACGCAAGTCTAAAACAGGAAAACGTGAGCTTGACCTAACTTAAGGAGTGGTCAAGGAGCCGGTTCTTCAGGGCTAGGTCATCAAGACCGTTGGAGACTAGAAGTCCTGATGTGCCAAATCTTCGGACAGGGGAAAGACCAGAGGGAATCTTTGTTTGGTTAAATGGTGAGAAGCCCGTTTGAGCCCTTCTCAAATCGAGGGGCAGGCTTTCGGGCTTAGCTCAAGGCCCAGTTCATGCTTTGGGCCAGGTGTTCATTGGGGTGGATCCATGCAGAAACCTCACATCTTGATCGTGGACGATGAGCTGGGTCCCAGGGAATCTTTGAGAATGATCCTGAAAGACCACTTCCCCCTTCTTTTTGCCACCAACGGGAAAGAAGCTGTGGAAAAAGCCAAGACCGACTCTGTGGGCTTGGTCATCATGGACATGAAGATGCCGGTGATGGACGGTATGGAAGCCTTGCGCCGCATGAAAGAGCACAATCCTTACCTGCCTGTGATCATGGTGACAGGCTACGGTACCATAGATACGGCCGTTGAGGCCATGAAAGTAGGGGCCTTTGATTACGTAACCAAGCCTTTTGACAGCTTTGCCCTGTTGGAGAAGGTCAAGAAAGCTTTGGAACAGGGAAAGACCGACCCCGATTCCCAACGCATGCTTAGGCAGATACAGGAAAGCAGTAGCAGATTGGCCGAACAACAGGAGAATCTCCAAAAGCAGATCCTTCAACTCTCCAAGCTCTCTTCCATAGGGATGCTGGCCCAGGGAATGGCTCACAATCTCAGCTCACCCCTGCTGATCATCTTGGGAAGGGCCGAGTTGATGAAAGACAAGTTGGTGCAGATGAGATCAAGGATCCAGAGCCTCTCGGGCAATCAAACTCCGGAGGCGCGGGCCCAGACCCTGGCTCTACTGCAGGAATATGATCAGAACCTAAGGGACACGGACATCATAATAGAGAACGTGGCCAAGCTAAGCGACATAATTCGAAGTTTGATGCAAAAAAGCCGGCAGGACCAAATCGATTACCACCAGTCTTTAAACCTCTCCACCATCCTTCGTGAGGAACTCAAGTTCATGGAAGGGGACCTCTTCTTCAAGCACAATGTGGAAAAAGAGTACCATCTCCAAGAGGATCTCCCACCCGTGAAAGGCATATACTCGGATTTCTCCCAGACCTTCTTGAATCTTATCCAGAATGCCATAGACGCCATGAGGGACAGCAAGACCAAGAAGCTCACCGTAATGAGCCGCAAAGGGGAAGGGGACTGGATAGAGATCTCCGTGACAGATACGGGCTGCGGCATACCAAAGGAGAATATGGAGCGGATTTTCGAGCCTTATTTCACAACCAAGAAAGCTCCAGAGGACAGCGGCAGGCCAGTGGGAACCGGTCTCGGATTGCACATGGTAAAGATGCTCATGGAGCCTTACAGGGTCCAGATCCAAGTAAAGAGCCAGCCCGGCAATACCTGTTTCACCCTTAGAGTGCCTTGCTCAAACGGATGAGAATTTCCCAAAGAAACCTGCTCAGTTTGCTCCCATGACTTCCGGAACAAAGGAAATCTCCCTCTTGAGGGGCCTGTTCATAAGATCCCTCAAAGCCTCCTGCGGATCCTTTCCCTGGTAAAGCACCTGATAGACCTGCTCTGTGATGGGCATGTCCACCTGCTCCCTCCTGGCCAGCTCCCTCAAGGACAGGGTGGTCATGACCCCCTCGGCCACTGCCACCATGCTGCGGTTGATCTGCTCCAGGGTTTCTCCTTTTGCTATTCTGAGTCCCACGGTGCGGTTACGGCTCAGATCCCCTGTGCAGGTCAGGATGAGATCCCCTATGCCGGATAGGCCTCCGAAGGTCAAGGGGTTGGCTCCCATTTTTATTCCCAGGCGTATCATCTCGGAGAGGCCTCTTGTCAGAAGAGCGGCTCTTGCATTTAGACCAAAGCCCAAGCCATCGCTTATGCCTGCCGCGATGGCTATGACGTTCTTGATGGCACCTCCCAGCTCGGTGCCCATCACGTCGTCGTGGGCATAGACCCGGAAACGCTCCGAGGAAAGGAGGTTCTGAAGGCTCACGGCCAGATCCAGAGATCTGGAGGCAACTGTTACAGCAGTGGGAAGCCCCCTGGCCACCTCTTTGGCAAAGCTGGGCCCTGAGAGAACGGCGTAAGGGACTTGGGCCGCCATTGATCCCACCACTTGAGACATGGTCATGAGAGTTTCCTTCTCGATCCCCTTGGTGGCTGAAATTATCACCTTGGAACCACGCACAACGGGCATAAGGTTTTCCAGGACTCGCCTGTACACGTGGGATGGAACCGCAATCAGAATGTAATCAGAGTCCTGGCAGGCTTTGAGTAGATCCCCCTCCAAGCCCATGCGAGAATCTAAGGGCACGCCAGGAAGGTAAAGGGGGTTGAGCCTCTGAGAACGCATTTGCTCCAGAAGTTCTGGCTCGTAAACCCAAAGGATCACCTCGTGCCCCAAGCCACAGAGGTGGTTGGCCAGGGTGGTGCCCCAACTTCCAGCCCCTACCACCGCAAAGCGCATTGATCCTCCATGTCTTGTGGGGTGGACCACTGAGATCTCTGGCTCCTATCCCTCATTGTCTGCCACCCTCTGGACCGCCACTACTCTCTCCTGCTCGGCCACGTCTATTACCTTGACTCCCATTGCCGCACGGCCCACCACCTTTATTTCAGATGCTCTGATTCTTATGAGCTTACCCTGGTCCGTTATGATGACCAGATTGTCCTCATCCCCGGCTGGAAAGACATTCACCACAGGCCCGTTTTTCTCTGTTATCTTTATGTTTGTAAGGCCTATCCCACCTCTGTTCTGGACCCGGTAGTGGCTCACAAGTGTTCTCTTGCCATAGCCCTTCTCGGTGATGGTCACAAAGGCCCCTTGGGCCGAAGGGGCCACATTGATGGAAATCAGATGGTCTCCTGGCCTGAGCCTGATTCCCCTTACACCCCTTGCAGCCCTCTGCATGGGCCTGAGCTGGCTTTCTTCCACCAAAAGCGCCATTCCTTTTTTCGTAGCCATTAAGAGCCTCTGTGTGCCATCGGTCAGTATGGCACTTATGAGCTCATCACCCTCATCCAGGGTCATGGCATGGATGCCCCCTGCCCTGGGATGGCTGAAAGCCATCATCTCCACCTTCTTTACCACTCCTGCCCTTGTGGCCAGCAATATGTACATCCCCTCCTTGAATTCCCTCACTGGCAAGACCGTGGCCACCCGCTCTGCCTCTTGCATAGGAAGCAAATTCACTATGGGCCTGCCCTTGGCCACACGGCTGGCCTCCGGAACCTCGTGCACCTTGAGCCAATGCACCCTTCCGCTGTTGGTGAAAACCAAGAGATAGCTTCTGGTACTGGAAACAAAGAGATCTTCCACAAAATCACTTTCAGCCATGCTTATCCCCACCTTACCCTTTCCACCCCTTCTCTGAGTACGGTAGATGGAAAGCGGGGTCCTCTTCACATAGCCCCTGTGGGTTATTGTCACGACCATGCTCTCTTCAACTATTAAGTCCTCGTAATCTAGTTCCCCGGCCTCTTCTGATATCTCCGTGCGCCTGTCGTCACCGTATTGATTGCGTATCTCCAGAAGCTCGCTGCGGATGATTTCTCTCACTCTCTCCTGGCTGGAAAGTATTGACCTGTAATCCTCTATACGCTTTCTGGTCTCCTGGTAATCAGATATGATCTTGTCTTTCTCCAGGCGGGTTAGCCGCTGGAGGCGCATCTCCAGTATTGCTTGGGCCTGTTTCTCGCTCAGCCGCACCTCTTTCATGAGTGTTTGCTGAGCTGTCTTGGGCGTGTCGGAGCTGCGTATGATTCCCAGGACCAGATCCAGATTCTCCAGAGCCAGTTTCAGGCCCTCCAGGAGGTGGCAGTGCTCTTCGGCCCTGGCAAGCTCAAACCTGGTTCTCCTGAGCACCACATCCCTTCTGAACAGAATGAACCTGTCCAGAAGCTCTGGAAGGGAGAAGACCTTGGGCATGCCGCTGTCTATTGCCAGGAGGGTTACTCCGAAGTTCACCTCCATCTGAGTGTGCTTGAAGAGCTTGGCCAGCACCACGTCGGCTATCTCGTTTTTCTTGAGCGTTATAACAACGCGCATTCCATCCTTGTCGCTCTCGTCCCTGAGTTCCTCTATGCCCTCCACCACCTTGTTTTTTACCAGCTCTCCTATGCGCTCCAGAAGCCTGGCCTTGTTTACCTGGTAGGGCAGTTCGGTGACCACTATGGAAGTTTTTTCTGAACTCTCGTTTCTCTCCACATGGGCTCTTGCCCTGACCTTGATGCTACCCCTGCCTGTCTTATATGAATCCACAATGCCTGACCTGCCCTGGATTATTCCACCTGTGGGAAAATCAGGCCCCTTAACGTAGCGCATCAACTCGCTCACACCTGCTGATGGGTTGTCCATGCGGGCCAACAGTGCATCTATCACTTCCCGCAGGTTGTGGGGAGGGATGTTTGTGGCCATTCCCACGGCTATTCCCGAGCTACCGTTTATGAGCAGATTGGGGATCCTAGAGGGCAAAACATCGGGTTCTCTCATGGAGGAGTCATAATTGGGGGAAAAACCCACGGTCTCCTTGTCTATATCTTCCAGCAGCTCCTTGGCAATGCGGTTGAGCCTAACCTCGGTATAACGCATGGCAGCAGGCGGATCCCCATCCACGGACCCGAAGTTGCCTTGTCCGTCCACCAGCGGGTAGCGCATGCTGAAATCCTGGGCCAGCCTCACAATGGAGTCATACACGGCTGCATCCCCGTGCGGGTGATACTTTCCTATGACATCCCCAACGATTCGGGCCGATTTCTTATAGGGCCTGTTCCAGGTGTTTCCCATCTCGTGCATGGCGTAAACCACCCGCCTTTGCACAGGCTTGAGCCCGTCGCGTACATCTGGAATGGCCCTCCCGATTATGACGCTCAATGCATAGTCCAGATAGGAGCGAGTGAGTTCCTGCTCGATGCTTATGTCCCGTAAATCTCCCATTTTTTCTCCAAAGTTTCTCTCAGATGTCCAGGTTGGTCACGTTCATGGCATTTGTCTGAATGAACTCCCGCCTGGGCTCAACACTATCGCCCATCAGTACAGAGAAGATCTGATCCGCTTCCACCAGGTCCTCCACTCTCACTCTGAGCAGTGTTCTGGTATTGGGGTCCATGGTTGTGGTCCAAAGTTGATCCGGATTCATCTCCCCCAGCCCCTTGTAGCGCTGCACCGCCACCTTGCCACGACAGGAACCCGCTATGCTGGAGGCCAGTTCCTGAAACCGACGGATTTCCACAGGCTCTCCCTCCAGTTGGATCCTCCATGGAAGTGAACCCACGGCACCCAGTTTTCTACTCAACTCCCGAATTGATTTGAACCTGGGGGAATGCACGAAATGCTCGTCTATCACAGTGTGGAACCTTTGGGTTCCTCTCTCGGTGGCGATTTCCAATATCAAGGAGTGATCTTCCTGCGGGGAAGGAACCACCTTGAAATCCATGGAGTTGTAATCCCCACGGGTTGTTTTTGCGTAGCTCATGAGGTCCCGGGCCAACCTCTCCAGGGCCTTTTGCTCTCGGAACATGGCGGGCGGAAGCTCCTCCTCCATTGCTAGGGCTTCCACCAAGACAAAGTCGTAACGGATCTTTTCCAGTTGCAAGGCTCCTTCTTCTATGCGTTGAGCTGCCCTGTAAAGATCCAAAAGGCGCGAGCCCTCCACTGTGCGTCCGTCGCTAGTGGCTAGCTTCAGGGATTTTATGGAACGCTCCACCACAAAACTGTTGAAATCCCCCTCGCTCTTGAAATAATGGTCTTTGTTGTCGATTCTGGCTCTGAGAAGAGGCGGTTGGGCTATGTAAAGACAACCGCTTTCTATGATTTGGGGCATCTGCCTGTAGAAAAAAGTCAGTAACAGCGTCCTTATATGAGCACCGTCAACATCGGCATCAGTCATTATTATGATTTTTCTGTATCTAAGCTTTTCTATGGAAAAATCATTTTCACCTATGCCGGTTCCTAGGGCCGTTATCATTGTCTTAATCTCCTCATTGGAGATCATCTTGTCGAATCTTGCCTTTTCCACATTCAAAATCTTTCCCTTTAAAGGCAGTATTGCCTGAATGGTTCTGTCTCTCGCCTGCTTGGCCGATCCGCCAGCTGAGTCTCCCTCCACCAAAAACAGCTCAGCCAGATTTGGATCCTTGCTTTGGCAATCCGCCAGTTTCCCGGGCAACGAGCCGAGTTCCACGGAGTTTTTCTTTCTGGCCAGCTCTTTGGCTTTTCTGGCCGCCTCCCTTGCCCTGGCCGCTTCCATGGATCTCTCTATTATCTTGCGGGCAGCCGAAGGATTTTCCTCCAGATACTGGTACAGTTTTTCATGAATAAAGGACTCAGCTATACCTTTTACCTCGCTGTTGCCAAGCTTGGCCTTGGTCTGGCCTTCAAACTGAGGGTTGGGAAGGCGAACGCTTATGACAGCACACAAACCTTCCCTTATGTCGTCTCCTGTGATGTTATATTTGAAATTCTTGGTTAAATTGTTGTTTGTAGAATATTGATTTATCGCTCTAGTCAGGCCAGATTTGAATCCTATAACATGAGTCCCACCTTCGGTAGTATTTATATTGTTTACGAAAGAAATAAGGTTTTCTACATATGAATCGTTATATTGAATTGCAATATCAAAAATAACATTCTCTTTTTCTCCTGTAAGATGAATAACTTTGGTTATTGAATTTTTGTTTCTATTCAAATATTCTACAAAACTTGCAACTCCACCCTTATATTTGTATGTCTTACTTTCATCAATCCTCTCATCTGTAATCGTAATACTTATTCCTGGTGTAAGAAACGCCAGTTCTCTCATTCTCCTGGAAAGGATCTCAAAGCTGAAATCCGTTGTCTCAAAAATTTCTGGATCAGGAGAAAAGGTCACCTTGGTGCCGTGTTTTCTTGTCTTTCTTACGGCCTCGAGCCTGGTTGTGGCCACTCCCTTGGCATAACTCTGGGTGTAGACGCAACCATCCCTGTGAATCTCCAAGTTCAGGTAATCAGACAGGGCGTTTACCACTGACACACCAACCCCATGGAGCCCCCCTGAGAAGGCATAGCTCTTCTTGTCAAACTTGGCTCCAGCATGTAGGGTGGTCATAACGACTTCCGCCGCAGGCTTGCGGGCAACCGGATGCTCATCCACAGGAATACCCCTGCCGTTGTCCTCCACTGTCACAGAGTTGTCCCTGTGGATAGTCACCGTTATCTGATCGCAGTAACCTGCCAATGCCTCGTCTATGCTGTTGTCCACCACTTCGTAAACCAGGTGATGTAACCCCAGCAAGCCGGTACTTCCTATGTACATGGCGGGCCTTTCCCTTACTGGTTCCAGCCCCTCGAGTATCTTTATGTTTTCAGCTGTATAGGCTGCTTCCATGTCTCCCCCGGAAAAAGTCAAATCATTAGCAACCACGCGTAATTAGATCCGAATTAATAGCTTTCCAAGCAACATTTTATCCCAACACAGGCCGACACAAATCGATGCGGCAAACTCATCTCGCTAGTGGTATCCAAAAGCAAATAAATTTTTAAATTTAACTAATCTCTTTCGTTCAGGAAAAATATTCATTCATAAAGCTAATTTTCAACCAATTTCGTCTCCCATCACCTATAGACGCATAGGCATCACAACAGCAAGAAATTTTTCATCGTTTGGATCCTTCACTATTACCGCACTTGATTCGTCGTTTAGCTCAAGAATTATTGTTTCGCTTTGCAAAGATGATGCTATGTCAATGAGATAACGAGGATTGAAGAGTATGTTAAGAGGCTCTCCTGTATAGTCTACTGGTATCATCTCCGCTGAGTCGCCAAGATCAGGGTTGTTGGATGCAACACTGATTCCCTGTTTGCTAAATCCTACGTTTACTCCAAAGAATCTTTGGTCGGAAAGAAGGGAAGCCCTTTTTAGTGCAAGAGAAAATCTCTCCCTGTCGACCCTGGCTCTATTGGGCCCAAATCGGGGTATGACTTCCTGATAGGAAGGAAATACTCCGTCCACAAGCCTTATATACAACGAATAGCCTGAAGCAAGCACAAACATCTGCTGGTCCATTATGCCCCAATTGATGCTGTCCTGTTCTGTTGAGATGAGTCTTCTCATCTCGGAAACGCCCTTTCTGGGCAGTATCACAGAGGTTCCCTCTGGGATGACAAGGTCAACAGGTCTGTCTATCAAGGAAAGACGGTTACCATCTGTGGCAACGAATCTTATATCTCCGCTTTCTGCTACCCTTTCCACGTGGATTCCAGTCAGATTGAACTGCATGTCCTCTCCGGCCACAGCGTAAATGGTCCTGTCTATCATCTGGGCAATGATGGGTGCCGCAGCCCGTGTGGCAACATGAAGGGATGGTCTCTTGAAAACCGGGAATTCCGCTGGGTCCAGTCCTTTGAGCCTCATCACCACGTCCTGGCAGGATATCTTGATGGTGAACTCTGGCTCTGACTTGATGTTTACCTGCCCACCGGGCATTTCTCGAACTATTTCAAATAGCTTCCGACATGGTACAGTTGCTGATCCGGGTTCTGTTACTTTGACCTGAATCTTGGTCTCCATGCCAAGTTCCAGATCCGTTGCGGCCAGACGCAAAGCATCTAGCTGGGCCTCCAGTAAAACGTGAGAAAGGATGGGCATGACGTTTCGCCTGTCTGAGACAGACTGTATGGTATGAAGAGCAGCGTGGATTATATCCTTGGGTGCTTGTATTTCCATTTCTCATCTCCTATGTATTCTCTAGTGAGAGAGATAAGCAAAGTGGATTTGTTGAAAAAAAATTTAACATGTTGGTATCACTACTGAATTTATTTAACAGAACCTTGTAAATGAAAAGTAAGCTGGGTTGACAGAAAAACCAAAGACAACTCGGATAGTTGAGAACGCTTGCCCGGGTCGCATCAGTTGTTCGAAAGCTCTCCATGCTGCAAGACATAGCAAATTATAGATCCATATGAACGAATTTTCAACAAGCCCTTGTTAAATTTAACCTGTTGAAAAAACGAGATTTTCAATGCTCATGGCGCGGATTTCCACCCTTTGTTGAAATGCTTGTCCAAGCCCATGTAAAGAGCCTCTGTTGATCAAAGCCTGCCAAACCCCGGGCTTGATCTCTAAGGTCTTAAAAGCCTGCCGAGCTCATTGTCCGCAAAGGCTAAGTGACGTAAAATAAAAAATATTACCACTATGGTCTCAATGAGGTCTTGGAGTGCGTGCAGAAGCCCCTGGATGGATTCCCCTTTGGGTCAGAATAGGCCGGTGTAAATGCGTGGTGGTGGGAGCCGGTTCAGTGGCCTTGCGGAAGATAAACTTGCTTGTAGAGAGAGGGGCCTCGGTCCGTGTGGTTGCAAAAAAAGCCTGTGAAGAAGTAATGCAAATGGCAGCAAGGGGTATCATAAGCCTTGAGCTCAGAGAAGTGGATGCTCAGGATCTGGAAGGTGCCAGGCTGGTTGTGGTGGCTACAGACCGAGCGGATGTGAATAGCTCTGTCAGCGGATGGGCTGAGCAAAGAGGGATTTTGTGCAACGTGGTGGACCAAAAGGACCTTTGCAGCGCTGTTTTTCCAGCCTTTCTAAAGAGGGGCAGGTTGGAGGTAGCGGTATCCACAGGGGGGGCCAGCCCGGCTATGGCCGCAAGGCTGAGGGATTACATAGGGGATTGTCTTTTTCCGGGTTATGAAATTCTCCTGGATCTGCTCACGCAGGTCAGGCTTGAGATAAAAAAAATGGGGCTTTCCGAACAGAAGAGATTGGAGTTGCTTAGAAATTTGGTGGATGCCCAGGTAATGGATGCTTGCAAAACTGGCAATGAAGCCAAGCTAAGAAAGCTCATTGAAATGCGCATCAAACAGTATAGCCTGCCGGAGGGAGGAAAGAGCCCTTGAGCCTCGTGCTTTGGAAAGTTTCCCTGGTGGCCTATGCCTTATCAGCCGGATTTCTATTTTGGTTCATAAAGGGAAAGGATAGATGGGCCCAGATATGGTCGAGTCGCATTGTGTTTGTGGGATTCGCGGCCCAGACAGGTGTCATTGTTTGGGGGGCGTGGAGCGGCCAGAGGCTCCCCGTCACGAGTCTTTCTGGTGCCTTGCACTTTCTTTCCTGGTGCATCATAAGTGCCTATTTGGTAGCCACCTGGAGATACCGGGTGGCTTCAGTGGGACTGGTTGCCCTGCCTTTGTCAGCGGTCATGTGGGCCTTGGGGGGGCCACCCCGCGTGCCTGTGGCTGTGTCTCCTTTGCTGGAAAGCCACTGGCTTACAATACACGGTCTTCTTTCCTTTGCTGGAGAGGCCAGCTTGGCTACTGCCTTTGGTGCCGGCGTGCTTTATCTGGTTCAGGAAAGAAGAATTAGGTCCAGATGCTCGGTGGATACTCTGGGCCGACTGCCATCACTGGAGATCCTGGATGAGGTAAATTATCGCTGCATGAGCGTGGGCTTTTTGCTTCTCACTGCTGGGATCATCACAGGAGCCATATGGGCCAGCGAGGTCTGGGGCTCCTATTGGTCCTGGCACGCAAAGGAAACCTGGGGTCTCATCACATGGTTGGTCTATGCTGGGCTATTGCACCAGAGGCTCAACGCCGGTTGGAGAGGCAAAAGGGCAGCGGCCATGGCCATTGTGGGTTTTCTCTTTGTGATCTTGACTTTTGCGGGAGCGGGCCTGATGGGATCCGGGCCCCACCGCTTCGACAGATTCCAGGGTTGAGGAACAGCAAGAAGTGTCTTTGATCCTAATAGGAGCTAATCACAAGACTGCCCCACTGGAGTTGAGGGAAAGCCTTTCTTTTACTCCAGAGGAGCAAGGTGAAATTCTCAGATCTTTGCTTTGCCCTCCTGATTTGGACGAGGCCCTCATCCTGTCAACTTGCAACCGCACAGAGGTTCTTGCCCATGGGGCGGATGTGCATGTTTGCATGGATAGGATAAGGTCTCTCATGGTGAGCCGAAGCCCCCAATGGGTCAGGGAGCTTCAGGAGCATATTTATGTGTTGGTGGATTTCGAGGCAGTTCGCCATCTTTTTTCTGTGGCAGCCAGCATGGATTCCATGGTAATAGGCGAGCCTCAGATCCTAGGACAGGTCAAGGAAGCTTACAGACTGGCTGTCAAGAGCGGGACCGCCGGTCCCATGCTTAATCGACTGCTCCACCACGCCTTCAGGGTCTCCAAGCGTGTGCGCACAGAGACTGACATCGGCCGGGGGGCCGTGTCCGTGGCATATGCCGCTGTGGAGATGGCCCGATCTATTTTCCAGAGTCTTCTTGAAAAGACCGTGCTTCTGTTGGGCGCAGGAGAGATGATAGAGCTGGCGGCCAAGCACCTCAAGGAGCGCGGTGTAAGAAAGATACTGGTCAGCAACCGAACCTTCTCCAGGGCAGAGGCTCTTGCCGCAGAACTCGATGGTGAGGCTTTGGAGTTGGAATCTCTCGGCAGCCAGTTGCATCGGGCCGATATGGTATTGAGCTGCACGGGATCCCCCACGCCTCTGATAGGCCTTGAACAAGTCAAGAAAGCCCTCAAGACCAGGAAAAACAGGCCCATGTTCTTCATAGATATAGCGGTGCCCCGGGATGTAGACCCCAGGGTGGGGGATCTGCAAAACGTGTTTCTATACGATCTGGATGATCTGCAAACAGTGGTGGAAAACCACAGGGGAAAAAGGCAAGAAGAACTAAAGAAAGCCTCTGCCATCCTGGAGGAGGAAACCCAGAGGTTTTGCATCTGGTTGGATTCCCTGGATGCAGAGCCCACCATCAGGGCTCTGACCCAATGGGCAGAGCAGGTTCGTCATTCAGAATTGCAAAAAAGCATGCAGAAACTCAAGACATTGAATGAAAAAGAAAAGAGGACCCTGGATGCCATGACAAGAGCCATAGTCAGCAAACTCCTCCATGAGCCCATAGTCCGAATAAGACAAAAGGGTGGCAAGGAGGGTTCGGCCGGATATCTGGAGATGGCCAGGGAACTTTTTGGATTGAATGGGAAGGCCAAGTGAAACCATCAAGCAGATTCATCATTCGCATTGGCACCAGAGCCAGTGTCTTGGCAAGGTGGCAGGCCAATTGGGTTGCCCAAGAATTGAGCAGGCTCTTTCCAGATGCCAGCTGCCAGCTGGTAACCATCCGTACCAAGGGGGATAAGATCTTGAATTCCCCTCTTAGCAGCTTGGGGGGAAAGGGCCTGTTTGTGAAAGAAATAGAGGAGGCTCTCCTGCAAGGCAAGGTGGACCTTGCTGTGCACAGCATGAAAGACCTGCCGGCCGATCTGGATCCAGAGCTGACCCTGGCCGCAGTACCCCCAAGGGAGAATCCTTGCGATGTGCTCATATCCAGTGATGAGAAAACCCTGGAAGAACTCCCCGAGGGCTCCATTGTGGGCACCAGCAGTCTTAGAAGAAAAGCCCAGGTGCTGGAGCGCAGGCCAGATCTCAGGGTGGTGGAGCTAAGGGGAAACGTTGATACAAGACTGGCAAAACTGGACAGATCCGAAGGTGGCTTGAAGGCCATAGTCTTGGCCGCTGCCGGCATAAAGCGCATGGGGCTTTGGTCCAGGGTCACCCAAGTTCTGGATCCAAAGGACTTCCTGCCAGCCATTGGCCAGGGGGCCTTGGCCATTGAGGTCAGATCCAAGGATGAGAGGATGCGGGAACTTCTGGCTCCCTTGGACCATCCGGAGACCAGGGCCTGTGTGACTGCCGAGAGGGCAATCATGAGGGAGCTGCAGGGGGGATGTCAGGTGCCCATGGCTGCTTTGGGCTTGGCAGAGCAAAATGGGAGGATCCTGCTGACCGCAATGGTGGCTGGCTTAGAAGGTCGGCCTGTATTGAAATACTCCTTGAGAGGTGCCCTTGGCGAGCCGCGGAGGGCGGGTGTGGAGGTGGCTCATGCCTTACTCAGAATGGGGGCCGCAGAGATCCTGGAAAGACTCAGAAAGGATCAGCCGGGGCCCTGATCTGATCCTTTGAAGGAATTCCTATCCAGAACTTGGTGCAAGAGTCGCTCGGGCTTTGGAAAACAGCAAACACTGGCAAAGCCTCTTGCTTGGCTCACGCGGCTGGGGATTGGCTCTTCCAAGGGATGGTGTCTTTGGGCAAAGCCCGGTTGAACCAGGCATGAATGACCCCATATACTGGCAGAAGGAGGAAGCGGGTGAATTCTCCAATGGTGACACTGGTGGGAGCTGGGCCTGGAGATCCAGGCCTGATAACCCTCAGGGGGCTCGAGGCTCTTGAGCAGGCCCAGGTGGTGGTTTACGATCACCTCATCCCCGAGGAACTCTTGGCCAAGTGCCCGCCGGATTGCAAGAAAATCTATGTTGGAAAGCAAAGCGGAGAGCATACCCTTGCTCAGGCCGACATCAATCGGCTCCTTGTACAGGAGGCACTCAAGGGTCATAAGGTGGTGCGTCTCAAGGGAGGGGATCCTTTTGTTTTCGGAAGGGGCGGGGAAGAAGCCGAAGCCCTTGCCGAGGCTGGTGTGTCTTTCCAGATAGTACCAGGAGTCACCTCGGCCATCGCAGCCCCAGCATATGCGGGAATTCCTGTGACCCACAGGGGATATGCCTCTTCTGTGGCCTTTGTGACAGGTCATGAGGATGAAAGCAAATCCTCCTCCAGCATACGTTGGGAGCACCTGAGCAAGGGTGTAGACACATTGGTTTTTCTCATGGGCATGAGAAATCTTTCCTTCCTCTTGAACAAATTACAGGAAAACGGTTTGGATCCCACCACTCCTGCAGCTCTGATCCGCTGGGCAACCACCCCTGATCAGGTGGCACTCCAGGGCACGGTGGGGGACCTGGCGTTGCTGGCAAAGGAAAAAGGCCTGGGCCCTCCAGCTGTCCTGGTGGTGGGCCAAGTGGTATCCCTCAGGGACAAGCTGGATTGGGTCCGCTTCATGCCCCTATGGGGAAGGAAGATACTGGTTACAAGAGCAAGAGAGCAGGCCAGTCAATTGGCCCAGCGTCTGCGGGGCTTGGGGGCGCAGGCCGTGGAATTCCCCGCCATTTCAGTGGAGGCTCCATCGGATTGGAAAGAGCTGGATGAAGCCATTTTCGCTCTGAAGGAATATGACTGGCTGATTTTAACAAGCCCCAATGGGGTGCGTTTCTTCCTGGATCGTTTGTTCCACCTGGGAAAAGACTGCAGGGCCCTGGGAGGCCTTCTTGTTGCGGCCATAGGTGCAGGCACGGCCAAGGCTTTGGAATCAAGGGGTCTCAAGGCAGACCTTGTCCCAAAGGAGTTCAGGGCCGAGGCCTTGGCAGAGGCCCTTGTGGATGAGGCAAGGGCCAAGAAACGATTTCTTCTGGCCAGAGCCGAGCAAGCCAGGGATGTTCTGCCCCAGACCCTCACACAGCTAGGAGGCCTTGTGAGGGTCGTTAGCGTTTACAGGACCGTGGTGGCCCAAGGCAAGGAGTCTGGCTTCAAGCAACTGCTTGGAGAAAAAAGGCTGGATGCTGTGACCTTCACCAGTTCCTCCACCGTCAAGAATCTGGCCTCTTTGGCAGATGGGCAGCTCAGGGAGGTTCTGGCCGGGGTGACCGTGGCCTGCATAGGACCCATAACAGCTGACACAGCCAGAGACTTGGGTCTGGAGCCCCACATAGTGGCCTCCAGATATGACATAGAAGGCTTGGTAGAGGCTCTGGTAGCCCATTTCAAGCACGGAAAAGAGGAGCCATGATAGGTATATCCAAACTTTATTGCCGGACTGTGGAGCCTTCGGATCCCCTGAGGTACGGGCGGCTCTCCAAGAGCCTGCCCTCCCACCTGCTTCAGTTCTCCAAAGACAAGAGGCCGGTTGTGGTATGGAATGTCACCCGGCAATGCAACTTACGGTGCGTGCACTGCTATTCTCAATCGGATTCCTGCACACCATCGGGGGAGCTCACCACACAGGAAGGCCTTAACCTCATCCAGGACCTGGCCTCCTTTGAATGTCCGGTCTTGTTGCTCTCAGGGGGCGAGCCGCTCATGAGGTCGGATCTTTTTCTGCTGGCAGAGAAAGCCAGGGATCTGGGCATGAGGGTGGTGCTTTCCACCAATGGCACCCGTATCCAGGCAGCTGTGGCCAGGAGGCTTCATTCCATAGGCCTATCCTATGTAGGCATAAGCCTCGATGGCCTGGGGGAGCGTCACGATAGGTTCAGAGGGGTGAAAGGGGCCTTCCAGGCAGCCATGGCTGGGGTTAAAAATTGCCAGGATGCGGGCCTGAAAGTGGGCCTGCGTTTCACCATACACAAAGGCAACGTGGCAGAGATTCCGGGCATCTTTGATCTGGTGGAGAAAGAGCGTATCCCCAGGATCTGCTTTTATCACCTGGTGTACTCCGGCAGAGGAAGCCGCTTGGTTCAGGAGGATTTGACCCATGAGCAGACCCGCAGGACCGTGGATCTCATAATAGATCGGACCAGGGATCTTCATCAAAGGGGGCTAAAGGTGGAGGTTCTCACTGTGGACAACCACGCCGACGGCCCATACCTTTACCTGCGACTTCTCAGGGAAAATCCTCTGAGGGCCAAGGAGGTGCTGGAGCTCCTCAAGATGAACGAGGGCAACAGTTCAGGGCATGGCATAGGCTGCGTGAGTTGGGATGGAGAGGTGCACGCCGACCAATTCTGGCGTCACAGAAGCTTCGGCAATGTCAGGAAAAGACCCTTCAGCGTTATCTGGACCGACACCAGCGATCCCCTCATGGCTGCTCTCAAAGAAAAGAAAAGGCATGTGAAGGGCCGCTGTGCAAGGTGTTCTTGGCTGGATGTGTGCGGAGGAAACTTTCGAGTCAGGGCTGAAGCTGTAACAGGGGACGTGTGGGCTGAGGATCCTGCCTGCTATCTCACCGAAGAGGAAATCTCTGGTCTTACAGAAAAGAGCCTCCAGGAGGTCTCGTCATGAATTACCCCCTTTACAGACCCAGGCGTCTGCGTACAAACGAAGCCCTAAGAAAACTGGTCAGGGAGACAAGCCTTTGTCCGGAAGACCTCATCTACCCCCTTTTTGTTGTGCCGGGCAGGGATGTTCAAGAAGAGATATCCTCACTGCCAGGGCAGTTTCACCTCTCGGTGGACAAGCTGCCTGGGGTAGGTCGCAAGATCCATGAGCTGGGGATCCTGGGTGTAATTCTCTTCGGCCTGCCCAGCCGTAAGGATGAACGGGGCTCCGAGGCTTACGATCCCCAAGGCATAGTTCAGAGGGCAGTAAGGGAACTCAAGGAGGCTGTCCCAGAACTGATAGTCATGACCGATGTGTGCCTTTGCGAGTACACGGACCACGGGCATTGTGGCCTAATAGTAAATGGAAATGTGGACAATGACGCTTCTTTGGAGCTTCTGGCCATCACCGCTGTTTCCCATGCCAAGGCTGGGGCGGACATGGTGGCTCCCTCGGACATGATGGACGGCCGGGTTTCGGCCATCCGCAAGGCATTGGATGCAGAGGGGTTCCAGGGAATCCCGATACTTTCCTATGCGGCCAAGTACTGTTCTTCCTTCTATGGTCCTTTCAGAGAGGCTGCCCAGTCTGCTCCACGCTTTGGAGACAGGAGGTCCTACCAGATGGATCCGCCCAACTGGAGGGAGGCCCTCAGGGAGGTAACCTTGGACATCCAGGAGGGTGCTGACATCATCATGGTAAAACCAGCCATGCCTTACCTGGACATCATAACCAGGGTGAGAGAGCAGTTTCATTACCCGGTGGCCGCATATCAGGTAAGCGGCGAGTTTGCCATGATCCAGGCTGCAGCCCGCCTGGGCTGGTTGGACGCACAAAAGGCCATGTTGGAGGCTTTGGTGGGGATCAAGAGGGCAGGAGCTGATTTCATCCTGAGTTATGCCGCCCCGGAGGTGGCAAGGTTGCTGGAGGAAGCATGAATTCCCAAGAGACGATTCCTCCCTTAAGAATGGTGGCCTGGGAGGTCACCCGTTCCTGCAATCTTTGCTGTGTGCATTGCAGAGCCTCTGCCCAAAGGGGTCCATATTCCGGGGAGCTGGACACCCAGGAGGCCCTGGCCCTCTTGGAAGACATGGCTTCTTTTTCCAGGCCGGTGGTAATACTAACAGGCGGGGAGCCGCTTTTGAGGGAAGACGTGCTGGAGCTGGCCCGCAGGGGAAACCAGCTGGGGCTGCGCATGGTCATGGCCCCCAACGGGACTCTTCTGACTCTAAGACGAGCCAAGGAGCTCAAGTCTGCCGGCATACAGCGGGTCAGCATCAGCCTGGATGGCTCCAGCCCGGCCACCCACGATGCCTTCCGGCAGGTGGAGGGGGCTTTCCAAGGCGCTCTGGAAGGCATAAGGGCTGCCAAGCAGGCCGGGTTGCCCTTTCAGATAAACACCACTGTCACCGAAAAGAACCTGGGGGAACTGCCTTCCATTCTGGAACTGGCGGTCTCCTTGGGGGCTGTGGCCCACCATATCTTCCTGCTGGTTCCCACAGGCAGGGGCAAGGAGATGGCTCAAGCAGCCCTCTCGGCCCAAAAGTACGAGGAGACCTTGGGCTGGTTCTGCGAACAGCAGGAGAAGATTCCTTTGCAGCTCAAAGCCACATGCGCCCCCCAATATCAAAGGATAGTGCGGCAACATGGCAAGACCCCCAAAGCTTTTGACGGCCCTGGACACCCTCAGCACCTGGATTTTGTCACCAGGGGGTGTTTGGCAGGGTGGGGGTTTTGCTTCATTTCCCATGTGGGTGAGGTGCAACCCTGCGGTTATCTGGAAGTGAGCTGTGGAAGCGTGCGAAAGCAAAGTCTCTCCCAAATATGGAGCTCCTCCCAGGTGTTTGGGAGGCTCAGAGACCTGAGCGGTTACAAAGGCCGCTGTGGGAAATGCGAATATAGGAGAATCTGTGGCGGGTGCAGGGCCAGGGCTTACGAGGCAACAGGAGATTATCTTTCTGAGGAGCCTCTTTGTGCGTACCAGCCTCTGGGTTATCCGGGTTGCCAGGGGAAATAGGAATCCCTTGGCCCAGCTATGGAGCGTTTTGAAAATGGACGAGATGGACCGAAAAATACTCAATCTTATTCAAAGTGATTTCCCAGTGCACCCAAGGCCCTTTGGGGAGGTGGGAAGGCAGTTGGGCCTGAGCGAGGAGCAGGTGCTGCAGAGGGTTCGCCAAATGAAGGCAGCCGGGGTCATTCGCAGAATAGGTGGGAGCTTTGACTCTAGGAAGCTGGGATTCTACAGCACCCTTTGCGCCGCAAAGGTCCCTACAGAGGACCTGCAGCGTTTCAATGGCGTGATCAACTCCTACCCGGGGGTGACGCACAACTATCAGCGGGATCACCACTACAACATATGGTTTACTCTCATAGGCGAAAGCCCGGAAGCAGTGATGAGGACCCTGGAGGAGATGGCCCAGAAGGCCGGTGTGAAGGAAATAGTCAGCCTTCCGGCCAGAAGGACCTTTAAGATCAGAGTGAAATTTGAGCTCTGAGAGTTTTTTAGCTCTTGAGCCCATATGGGACCCAGCACTTATAAGGGAGCAGGCTTGAAAAGGAATCAAAAAAGCACGGGCAACAAGAACTCCCGGAGGAATGGAAAAAGCCTGTTTTTGCCCATGGGAAAGGGCCGAAAGAGATCGTGAGCCAGACTCCCCGTGTACATCTCATAGATGGAAGCTCTTACATCTACAGGGCATTTTATGCCATAAGAGAACTCAAGACCTCCCAAGGTGTACCCACCAACGCCGTTTACGGGTTCAGCACCATGCTTCTGAAGGTGTTACGGGAGATGAACCCGGAGTTCCTGGCCGTTGTGGTGGATGCCCGCGGACCCACTTTCAGACATCTGGCCTTCGAGCACTACAAGGCCAACCGCCCGGAGATGCCCGAAAGCCTAAGACCCCAGATCCAGTGGATCCATGAAATAATAAGGGCCCTGGGCATCAGGCTCCTGGAAAAAGAGGGTTACGAAGCCGATGACATAATGGGCAGCCTGGTCAAAATCTTGTGCGCCCAGGGGGCGGAGGTGGTCCTCATCTCGGGTGACAAGGACCTTCTTCAGCTTATTGAACCCGGTGTCATCATGGTGGACACCTTACACGACAGGGTCTTTGATCGTGAGGCCGTGCTGGCAAGATATGGAGTGGAGCCCAAGCTGCTGCCGGATCTCTTTGGCCTAATGGGGGACAGCTCCGACAACATCCCTGGAGTGCCAGGAATAGGGGAAAAAAGGGCCAGGGAGCTGCTCCAACGTTTTGGTTCTCTGGAAGGGGTCTTTTCTTGCCTGGAAGAGGTGAGCCCACCCAAGATAAGGCAGGCCCTTTCTCGATCCAGAGATCAGGCTTTCTTGAGCAAGAGATTGGCCACCATAGACACTTCCATGGAGCTGGAGATCTCCCTGGAGAGTCTACGTCACGGCCCAGCAGACGTGCAAAAACTAAGAGGCATATTCAAGGCCCTGGAATTTCATCGTTTGCTTCAGGAGTGGACCACTGATGGGGGGGACCAGCGCCTGGAGTGTAGAGATGTGGCCTCTAGGGAGGATCTGGAGGTTCTTCTGGAGTCTTTTTCCCATATGGAGACCCTTGGGCTTTGGGTGCAGGAGCAAGCACAAGAGCCAGGTGGACTTGCTGCCATGGCCCTGGCAGGCGAGGAGGCTGTGGCCTGGTATGTGCCCTGGGCAGGGGACCTGGAAGGGCTCAGACCCTTGCTGGAGGCACAGCGGCCCGCCAAAGTTGGTCACAACATCAAGGCTGCCATGGTGGGCCTGGGGGCAAAGGGGATTTGCTTGGGTGGGGTGGTAGGGGACACCATGGTGGCATCGTACGTGCTGAATCCCACAAGGCGTGCCCATGCCTTGGAAGAGCTGGCAGCAGAATTTCTGGACTCCAAGCTTGGGGAGGTGACGGCAGATTGCCACGAGGGTGCTTGCCAGAGGGCGGCCGCAATACTGAAGCTTCACAGAAGCCTTGAACAGGAGCTCTCCAAAGCAGGCTTAAAAGGACTCTATATGGAGCTGGAGCTTCCCCTGATTGCTGTCCTGGCCTCCATGGAAGCCTCGGGCATCAGGGTGAACACCGGGATGCTCCAGGAACTCTCCATGGAGATGGAAAAGAGCCTCTCGAGGCTGGAAGTGGAGGTCCATGATCTGGCTGGAGTTACCTTCAACATCAACTCCCCGCAACAGCTATCAGAGGTGCTTTTTGAAAGGCTCAAGCTGCCTGTGCTCAAGAAAACCAAGAAGGGCTTCTCCACGGACATAGAGGTCCTGGAAGAGCTCTCCAAAGGGCACCCCCTTCCTGCCAAGATCCTCGAATACAGGAGCCTTGCAAAGCTCAAGAGCACTTACGTGGATGCACTTCCTGCCCTGGTGGATCCAAGAACAGGGCGGATTCATACATCCTTTAACCAGACCGTGACGGCCACCGGCAGACTCAGTTCCTCAGGTCCCAATCTTCAGAACATACCCGTGCGCACCGAGCTGGGCCAGAGGATCAGAAGCGCCTTTGTGCCCGGGGAAGGGTGTTGGTTTCTCTCGGCTGATTACAGCCAGGTGGAGCTCAGAATCTTGGCGCATCTTTCGGCAGACCCGGTCTTGAGGGAGGCATTCCAGAAGGGGCATGACGTACACGCCAGGACCGCGGCTGAGCTCCTTGGAATTCCCCTGGAAAGTGTCACAGCCCAGATGCGCAGGGAGGCCAAGGTGGTCAATTTCGGTATTATTTACGGCATGACTGCCTATGGCTTGGCCAAGGAACTGGGGGTTGAACAGAAGGTGGCACAGGCTTACATAGATGGGTATTTCCAACGCTACAAAGGGGTCAGGGCGTACTTGGACAAGGTCCTGGAACAGGCCCGGGAAAAGGGCTACGTGGAGACCTTGCTGGGCAGAAGAAGATACCTCCCTGAGATCCTAAGCTCCAATCCCACGGCCAGGAAATTCGCCGAGCGCACGGCCATCAACACCCCTATCCAAGGGACCGCAGCGGATCTTATCAAGAAGGCCATGATACGCATACACAACAGACTGAGGGCCGAGGGGTGCCTCTCGCGCATGCTCCTGCAAGTGCACGATGAACTCTTGTTGGAGGTAATTGAGCCGGAGCGGGAAAAGATAGAAGCATTGGTGAAACAGGAGATGGAAAGCGTTCACAGCCTAGATGTGCCCCTCAAGGTGGATTTGGGCTGGGGGAAAAACTGGGCAGAGGCCCATTGAACCATTCCATGGGCCCCATTCTTGACTATGAGCGAACAACGGGGGCTAACTTGGCCGTATCCTCAAATGAACTGATTTGGGAGCCCGAAAGACAGCTTGATGTGGCATGAGTTTGAGGGCATAACCCCCAACCTCACCCTTGATGGCTAGAATCCTCAACAGCGAGTCATTTCACGAGCTCCATCTTGGGTGGTTCAACTTTGTCGAACACTAGAGCCTTGGCCACCAGATCGTGAATGCCCACCACCTCCATTTCCAGGTTGTGGTAATCCACCAGTTCCCTCAACTGCTTCTTGCAGTTGGCACAGGGTGCAGCCACCAGCTTGGCCCCAGTGGCCTTTAGCTGTTCCACCTTCTTGCGTCCTCCCACCTCCATACGGAAATCATAGATCTCCTCAAAGCCCACTGTGCCTCCCCCTCCTCCGCAGCAATAATTCTCGTTGCCGTGGGGCTCCATCTCAATGAAGTTGGTCACCGCGCTCTTTAGAACAAACCTGAGGGTGTCGGCCAGGCCTCCCATGCGGCTTTGATTGCAAGGGTCATGCAGGGTAACCGAATCCTTGTTGCGACTGGGATCCAGCTTTATTCTTCCTTCACGTATGTACTGAGCCGTGACCTCGGAGACGTTCTTGATTTGAAAGGGCAGCTTCCCACCGAAGTATTCGGCAAAAACCTTTTGGGCCTTTGTGGCGTGACCGCACTCTCCTATGACCAGGGTCTTGGCCCCTATCTCCTTGACCACTTCGTGAAGCTGCAAGATGATCTCCTTGAGCCAGTTGTCGTCGTAAAAAAGGCCGTAGTTTATGGAGTCGCTGCCAGGCCCGGTGGCTATGGTCCAGTTTTCTTTGGCAGCGTAAAAGGTCATGGCATTTCCCATGAGGGTGTCGGCTTCCATTATGTAGTCGCTCACCGGAGCCACAAAGAGAATGTTGGCTCCTTTGACATTCACAGGGAATTCTATGGGCAGCCCTGTCATCTCCTGCATTTCTTCGTTGAGAAACTCAATGGTGTCCAGGAAAGCCCGCTCAGGGATGGCCGAGGTGTTCTTGGTAGGGCCCTTCAGCTGAGACTCCACACTGACCCTGAAGTTGTTGGGCACCATCCCGGCTGCGCTCAGGCAAACCCTGCCGATCCTGGTTATGAGGCTGTTATCCACACCCATGGGGCACTCCAGTGCGCAGCGACGGCACATGGTGCAACGGTAAAAACTCTCGTACATCTCGTCCACCACTTCTTCGCTGAGGTCTTGAGCCCCCACCAGCCTTCCCAAGATCTTCCCTGCAAGGGTGTAGCGCTTCTTGTAAACCTTTCTTAGCAGGTCAGAACGCTTGGCAGGCAACCAATGGGGATTGGACTGATCGTCGCAGGTTATGTGGCATTGGGCCGCACAGTTGTTACACTTGGCACAGGTGTCCAGATAGAGCCTCAGGGGAAACTTGTAGAGTTCATGGTTGACCACCTGATCCAGACACTCCAAGAAAGGCTTTAGCCTTCCCTCACTGGGCACATGGGAGGCTCTGAAAAGCTGGTACTTGTCTATCTTTTTTCTGGGGGTTCCCCTCTTGTCCTCTTTAGGAGGCTGTTGCTTGTGGCTGCTTTGTTTTTCCATGGCGCTCTCCTGAGATCTTCATGCTGAGCCACTGGAGTCTGCTCTTAGAACTAATGTGTCATCTCATAAGGGTTCAACCATCTACTCTTGTGAAAGGCGAAATATTTGCTAGCCGCGTGGAACATCTTGGAAAAGGGGAGGTAAGCCAAAAAGAACTCCACCAAGAAAACCAAAAGCACCAAGGCCCCCTCTTCAGGTAGGGCCACTGGCTTCAAGGACAAGACCGAGATGGCCCAGGAGCGCAACTCCCCACCCATCTGGCGACCCATGAGGCTCCAGCCCAGGGCTGCTATGGCCGTGAAAAGAGCCAGATTGAAAAATTCCACCAGAGAAGAAAGTAGCCTTATCTGAGGTACCCAGAGCCTGAGCAAGAAAAGATAGGCACTGCTCAAGAAAAGGGCTGCGGCCCCAAGGCGCACAAGCCAAGGCACACTGAAACCAAAGAGAAGCAGTAAAAACCACACTCCTAAGGCTGCAAGGCTCAGATGGAAAACGTAGGAGCCAAGCCAAACGGCCCGGTTATGGCGAAAAAGCATCCTAAAGCTTATCCACTCTCCCAAGATGTAGGCCACCTCTGCCCCCAAACCATCAGGCACAGGATAGAGTTTCCAGTTGAGTTTCTTGGGGGCCTGGGCCCAAATTCCCACTCTATAGATAAAGCCTGCCGCAAATATGACTAAAGCAACGTACGGAAACACAACCCCCACCAAATAAGCCATATGTTCCTCCTTCCTGCCCGGCCCCCGGAATCATCAAAGCCCTATTTTTAGAATAACCTCAATCCGACTCCTCAACCACAGATCTTGTTGCGCGCTTCTTGAAATCCCTCATCTCCAGGACCTTGGCCCTCCCACCGCGGTAAGCCCTTCTGGGTCTTTCTCGTGCTGGCTGCACAAGCAGAACCGGACATGGGGACCTCTTGGCCAAGAAAGCCCTGAGGGGACTTTGAACTCCTCTCATTCGAGCCTCCCCCACTGAGGCCGCCATGACCACTGCCTGCACCTGGTGTTTTTTTACGAACCTCACCAACTCCACACCCTCTACCCCCACCAGGGCGTGGAATGAACTCTGGGGGCCCTTCTCCAGTTGTGCTCCGTAGCGCTCCTGAAGCGTCTTCTCGGCCACAGCGGCCATTTCCGGACTCAATCCCATGGCCAGGCCTGGCTCTAGGATTTCGGCATAGAACCTGTAAGGGGACGCCAAGACATGGACCACATAGAGGTGAGAATTGGAAGAGGAGCCGGCAAGACCCAAGGCAAAAGGAAAGGCACAGTCGGCCGCCTGACTCAGATCCGAGTAAAAAAGAATCCTCTCAAATCGCATGGGCCCTGGGCACCTTAGAGATTCGCTGTTGTTACTCTCCTGGCTGTCTCAGAAATCTTGGACAGCGCAGCTGAGGTGAGTCATTATAACACTGCTTTGGCAAATAACACCCCTTCCCCTGGAGATGAACAGGGGTTTGGAGCTTTGGAAGCTTAAGCAAAAAAAGCTCGGGCTTTTTTCCCGAGCTAGAATGCGCAGTGAAAAGATGAAAGGCTCTTCAGGGTCTTGCCCGGCGCAGTTTCCCATATTTTTTCTTGGCTTGGGCAGCCGCGCTGTCAAACCCTCTGTCCATTCATCAGTCTTCTTACCTGCTTTATGTCCTTGACCCTGGATGGCAGCAGTTCCATCCGTCCCTTGCTCATCATCTTGAGCCCCACCC